>ERZ842401.185-NODE-185-length-85141-cov-9.010072_pt1 | contig 85141 bp, 97 predicted proteins | sample MGYA00521270_ERZ842401 | MGnify/ENA primary metagenome ERZ842401 (study PRJEB31892, sample SAMEA3878208) | bioreactor metagenome | biome: Moose rumen | place: Sweden | collected 2011-10 | study: EMG produced TPA metagenomics assembly of the PRJEB12797 data set...
CTTGCGACCGAGATGTATTATTGTGAAAGTTGATTTTCGGGAGTTAGCTCAGCCTGGTAGAGCGCTTGCTTTGGGAGCAAGATGTCGTAGGTTCGAATCCTATACTCCCGACCAATAAAAACGGACACCCTTGCGGTGTCTTTTTTTATCGGCTTTGGGCGTTAGGATTTGAACCTACGAGAAGTAGGTTCGACTACAAGGCAAAGGCGGATGAAAATACGCCGGTCGGTGCGAGGCACACTACCGAGTGCCGATTGCCGCAGTGAACGAAGTAATCCTATACTCCCGACCAATAGCAAAAGCCGCCTTAATGGCGGTTTTGCTTGTGTAATATATGGTGTTTAATTCTTAAAATCTTGCAACATTTGATGAGTTTGTCGTTTGATTGATGGCGAAACACGCAGGGATTCACGAATCTTTTGCATAGTCTTGGCATAAGTGGCATAATTGAGATGGCAACAATCAGATTGCAAATAAGCAAGGCATTTTTCGGGATATTTTCCCATAACCGTGGCCAATGCCCAAGCCACTCCCATTTGCGAATAATAAGCATCTGCGCTTAATTTATCCAATACCTTGATAACGCGGTCAATGTATTCATCATTGAGATAATGCGATAACAACACAACCGCGGCAATGCGGCTTTCAAACTCGCGCGGCGATGACATATAAGGTTTGAGAAAATGCCATACTCTGCTTTGATAACGGCGGGCAATGGTAAAATTTTGGCATAAAGAATCATTGACCGCCCAATCATCAACTTGCGGTACAAAAGCGGCAAAATATTGCAACAACTGCTCAATATCCGTATTAATGTATCCTAACACAAAAGCGTGTAACATTTTCAACTCAAAAGAGCTGTAGTCATTTTGCTCAATCAAAATTTGATAATCCGTGCGGGCAATTTGGCGCGCCAATTTGCGCAAATGGGGTATTGATATACCGAAATGCGTGCGCGGCAAATTGTCCAATTGTTGTTTGATTTCTTCCAGCGTCATTATTTTTGCGGCAATAAGTTAATTATCACATATTCGGATTTGGTGCCGGTCTTAAACTTTATAGACCAATCGGAAATGCCCGAAGTTACGATAAAATCGGTTTTGCCACGCTTTTCGTGGCCATAGATCAGATCATTGGCACCAATCCATTTACCCACCTGATTAAGCGGAAAAAGCTGGCCTCCGTGCGTATGACCGGATAATACCAAATCGACCTTAGATTCCGTTTGTGTCTTATAATCATTGGGCTGGTGATCGATGGTGATGATATATTTGCTTTTATCCAACGGGCGGGTTAAGTCAGCCATTGTCAAACGTCCGCCGCGATGCTCTCTGTCCGCAGAGGCATCTTTGCGCCCCATAATATAAATCTCATTATCAAGCAATTTGACATCATCAGCCAAAACATTAACTCCGTTTTTCTTCAGCTCATTGACCAAATCAAGCCCGCTATAGCCGCGATATTCTTTGCCGTAATAACCTTCATCGTGGTTACCGAATGCAAAATAAACACCATACTTGGTTTGCAATTGTCCTAAGGCTTGAGTTGATGTAATCATATCCTCTTTTTTGGTATCATCATCAACATAATCACCGGCAATTATCACCATATCAGGGTTGTGTGCCTGCATAGATTTGAGGTGCTTGGCAAAACCATCAGCCTTAAACGTGGTGCCGATATGAGAGTCGGCAAACATCACAATTTTTAAGGGATCTTTGAGCTTGGAGGTATAAAAAGTATATTCTTTTTCCCATACGTGATGATCAAGATACCACCCTAAACCCAATGCAATTAAAGTTAAAGCTATGGCCGCATAGCCGATATAATGTGGGTCGTAATTAATATGGAAAAATCTTTGCGCTAAAGTAAAAGCCAAACCACATAACATCCAGATTAGAGTTAGATAAAAAACGCAAACAATAGCATTAACCGGATTAAGTAATTTAGCGATTATAACAAAGGCTAAAATGACCAATATGAACCCTCTTAACCAGCGGCGCCATTTGGGAAAATCATCCGGTGCAATAAAACCGAATGCACCGATTTTACCGGATAAGTACAGCAACGATAATCCGGTTACAATCAGTGTTGTTAACATAATTATCAGCCACATACGCATTTTTCAGTCCTTTATACAGTGTGATGCTTTATAGTATTTTTTAGAGTATACTCTATGTCAATAGCAAACATCAAGATATCCAAAAAGCCAACATCATTTGTTTTGCAGGCGATTGATTACTTCTGATGAGGCTTTGAGTGTTAAAAACAACGTTTCGCCACGCCTTTTACTAGCTAAAACCTCAGTATTGGCACAAATCCACGCATAAGTTTTGCCATCGGCAACGGAAAGTTTATACTCAATTATTTGATGAGTTTGACTCAAACGTTTATCAATGAGCGTATGTAGTTCATCTTTACCCTCGCCGCTTAAGGCGGAAGTGCAAACTTGACCGGATTTAAGATGATGTTTCAATTTTTCTTTTTGAGTGAGAGTTAACAAGTCAATTTTATTCAGCACCTCAATATAACGGTTGGAAGTTGTAATATGTTCTAGGCCAATGCTTGATAATACATCTAACACATCTTGCCGTTGCGCCGAAGAATTTTCAAAAGCTATGTCGCGAATATGCACCAATAGATCAGCCTCTAAAACTTCTTCCAAAGTAGCGCGAAAAGCCATTATCAACTCGTGGGGCAAATCCGAGATAAAGCCTACCGTATCCGAGATAATTATCTCGCGTCCCGATGGTAGTTTAACTTTACGCATAGCCGTATCTAATGTGGCAAACAACATATCTTTGGCTAAATTGGAACTGCCGGACAGCAAGTTAAACAAACTGGATTTTCCGGCATTGGTATAGCCGATAAAAGCCACAATCGGATAAGGCACTCGGGCGCGAGCTTGGCGTTGCAGTAAACGCGTTTTTTTAACCAATTCTAAGTCTTTTTTGATGCGTTTGATTTTATCATCAAGCAACCGCCTGTCTAATTCAATTTGGGTTTCTCCGGGGCCGCCTAAGAATCCGCCGCCGCCGCGTTGACGTTCCAAGTGCGTCCAGCTTCTGACCAGACGCGAGCGTTGATAAGTCAAATGTGCCAATTCGACCTGCAACTTACCCTCTTTGGTTTGAGCTCGTTGCCCGAAAATCTCTAATATCAGAGCGGTTCTATCAATCACCTTAATATTAAGTGCACGCTCTAAGTTGCGCTGTTGCACCGGCGTCAGTGAAGTATCAAAAATAAGTAATTCCAAATCATTATCACTAATAATTGAATGCAACGCATTAATATTTCCCTCACCGATTAAACTTCCCGGTTTAGGATTTTTGACAGGGATAATTGCCCTATAGATAATATCTAAATCAATAGCGCGAGCCAAACCACAGGCCTCCTCTAACCGCGCTTGCGGCAACAGAGAAACCTTCCGACCGGCTACATCGGGAAAGATAACTGCAGTACGGGTTAATTGCCTTTGCTCAAACTCAAATTCACTCAAGACGGGAACTTTAAATTTCTACAGCATCACCGGGCATAATGGTGGATATGGCGTGCTTATAAATAAGCTGTGTGTGACCATCGCGGCGAAGTAACATAGTATGATCGTCAAAATGGGTAATTATCCCCTGTAACTTTACGCCATTAACTAAAAATACGGTGACTGAAACTTCGTCATTTTTTAATTTATTTAAAAAATCTTGCTCAACAGCTTTGTTATCTTCCATAATAAGGCTCCTTTTATTATTGTTATTATTTATGGGGTTAATTTAATAATATTTTTTAACAAAGTCAAAGTGTTTTTAACAAAAAATATCTTCCGCCTGCTTGATTTTATCTGACGATACATAAACCAAAATCCTATCTTGCGCTTCAATTTTGGTATTCATATCGGGATAAATCAACTCACCGGAACGCATCAAGGCAATAACTCGGCAATTCTTCGGTAAGCCCAATTCTCCGTTCTTTTTGCCGCTGCAGGAGGTAAATTCATTCAAAGCAATATCCCAAATTTCACCTTGTGAACGCGGTAGTGAATAGGCGTTTTTAATATTGGAATGGCGAATTTCTTTTAATAAACGCGACATTGTAATGGCACTACGATCTACCAACGTATTTTGGCTGATATTAAACATCAAATTATTATTTGAAGATGTATTGATTACCGCAATAGTGTTCCCTACCCCGTTATGCGCGGCAATTAGAGATGCTAACAAATTATCTTTGTCATTATCGGTTAAGGCAATAGCTGCATCGGTTTTGGTAATATCGGCTTCCTCTAGGATAACATCACTCATCATATCGCCGTTAATTACCACTACCCGATTAAAATCACGTGCTAATTTACGCGCCTGTTCTATATTTTCCTCAATCAAACGGATTGAGGTTACGCTGTCGTCTTTTTCCAGCTGTGTACAAACATACTGAGCAATGGCGCTGCCTCCGAAAATTAATAACCTTTCATTACCGGGCTTCTCCAAGTTAAAAGCGCCGATAACGCTGTAAATTTCCGCAGTTTTTATCAACAGATTGATTTGGTCGCCAACCTGCAAAGTTTCGTATATATCCGGTAAAAAACTGTCATTTTGCCGGATAATATTGATAAATCCGCCGGATATAGCTTCGATTTGTTTAATAATTTGCCCGATTTGCATATCATAAAAAGGAAAATTTTCGTTTAAATTTAAAGTTAAAATACTGTATTCACCGCCTAAAACCGGTAAAATTCCCGCGGCTCCGGGGTAACGAAGAATTTGTAAAATATGCTCGGCAATTTCAATATCGGGAGAAATCAATAAATCAATCGGTAAATGATTATCATTGTAGAGCATTCCCCATAACGGATCAAGGAAAGTTTCGCTATTAACGGAAGCTATTTTTTTTCTTATGCCGAACAGAGAATACGCTAATTGACAAATAATCATATTCATTTCATCACTTTGTGTCAGCGCCAATATAATATCGGCATCTTTAGCGCCGGCCTTTTCCAAAACATCGGGATGTGACGGAGTGCCCAATACAGGTAAAATATCATATTTCTTTGCTATTTCATCAAGACGGCGTTGATTATCATCAACAACAATAATATCATTAGCACCTTTGATTAAATAACTGACAACGCTTTCTCCGACCGAACCGGTTCCGCATACGATTATTTTCATTAATTTAACTCCTTTTGACATAAAGCAAAATACTCATCTATTGCTCGCAGACCATCAGACAATGTAGTAACGGTTACAAACTTTTCTCTAAAGCGACAAGCACCGCGTAAACCTTTACAATACCAGCAAACATATTTACGTGCCAAAGGTAAAGCCGTTTTTTCACCGTAGTATTCACAAAGAGATGATAAATGCTTTAACATCACCTCTTTAATTTGCGTAACCGTAAATTCTATCGGTGCAGTTTTATGCTCAATAAATGCATCTGCTTGGGCAACCAACCAAGGACGACCTAAACATCCTCGCCCTATCATTACGCCGTCGGCTTGAGTATAATCAAGTAATTCTTGCGCCTTTTGCGGGGTGGTTACATCACCGTTACCTATCACCGGAATCTTAACTTGCGATTTTACCTCGGCAATAATATCCCAATCGGCAATTCCGGAATACATATCCGAACGTGTGCGTCCGTGAACCGTAATATAATCAGCACCGTTTTCCTCGCACATCTTAGCAAACTCAGTTGCATTAACCGAATTATTATCCCAACCCTTGCGAAATTTAACACTGAGAGGCAACGAGGTGCTGCGACGGGCAAAAGCAACTATATCAGCAGCTAATATTATGTCTTTCATTAAATACGAGCCGGAACGATTGTTGACAATTTTTTTGACCGGACAGCCCATATTAATATCAATACCGGCGGCCCCCAATTCTTCAATCAAAGGAATAACATCCGCAAACATTTTCGGATCATTGCCGACCAACTGCACCGTTACCGGATAAGGCTCGGCTCTGACATCGGCTATGCGATAAGTTTTGGCATTCTTATGATTAATCGCATTAATTGCCACCATTTCCGAGGTAATATTACCGCCGCCGAAAGAATGAACCAACCGCCTTAAAGGAGCATCGGTAATACCGGCCATCGGCGCTAAAAACACTTTACTGCTAAGATGAGCGGTCGGCATATTCTTCCCTTTAGTTAAGCTTATTAAGAGCTTTGCTTAAAATATAGTACAAACGCCCGATATCCGAATCAAAGATAACTGCCATTAAAAGTCCGGAGTGTTCGTGATTCTTGGATTTTTCGACTAAGCCTTCGAATTCATTCATATAATTAATCACTAACCGCCTTAAATCACCATTGCGTTCAAACTCCTTGCGAACAGCCGTCGCTTGTTGACTACTGATACTTTTAACCAGACTGCGGATAAAAATTTGATTATCACCGTTATAATAACGTTTCCACAAATCATCTTCACCTTTGGGATTAAGCAGGCGATTAATATCAACCGAAATATTGGATAACGTATTGATTATTTTGGTTGAATCTTTAATAAAAGTATCAACTTTGACATCTTTATAGACACTCGAGAGGTTTTTGGTAACTAAAGCCGCACGTTCGGCACTGTTATTTAAATCTTTAACCTGAGCGGATAATTCATCGTTAAAGCGCGCTCCGCTTTGCATCAGTTTTTGTCCTTGTTCTTCAAAATTTTTGCCGGCACTTACCAAATCACTCAAACTTTGATTAACTTTCTCCGCAGTTGTATCAGCTAAAGCGGATAAGGCTTGCGATTGTTTAACAAAAACTTCTCCCGAAGAAAGAATATTGCCGGATACTCTTTCGGCGTTGGCCGCTATTTCGCTGACCGCCGCACGTAACTTATCGCCGGATTTTTCCAAGTGAGTGGCCGTAAGTTTGGCCGCCTCATCCATCTCATTACCCAATTGTTTGAGTTTGGAGCCTAAATCCTTAACCTTATCATAGGCATCATTGGCACGATTGGCTAATTGCAACGAAGTGTCGTTGAGAACGGTGTTAAAACAATCAACCAATTTTTTGGTATCATCAGAAATTTTTATCATATTATCACTTTGCGCCGAAATAAGGTTATTAATTTCAACCACACTGGTAGAAGTTTCTGCCGTAATCGTATTAAAACCGGCTAAATATTTTTCATATTCCCCGAACACGCTGCCGATATTATTGACAGAATGCGAGATGGTTTCATCCAAATCCTCACTGCATTGGTTGAGGCGCAATGATACTTGGTCCAAACTTTTAACGGATTCCTTAGATGATTTTTGTAAAGCCTCACTTGTCTTTAATAGTCTGTCACCTAATACATCAAATTCATAAGACATCTTGTTGACGACGTCAAATATCTCACCGGTATTATTCTTAAAATTATTATTAATACCCTGCATTTTAGCGGCTACTTCGGTCGTGGCATCAGTTAAGTATTTATACTGTTGCGCCATTGATGCTTCGCCCAAACGGGTTTGTGTTATAACCGCGTTAACCACATCGGTAATATTATTTTTTTGATTTTCTAACATCTCGGAAATACTATTATTTTGTGTTTGCAATTTATTACCGACAGTTTCCATATACTTGGTTTGTTCGTTGAGTTTTTGCCAAGCTTGAGAAGTTTCTTTTACCAAATCCTGTTGAATTTTTTTCAAGTTGGAAGAGCTGGCATTCATTTTATCAACTGATAAACTCATATCATCATCAATTTCTTTGACTTTACTGTTAAAATTATCCATTTGTGTTGCAATCGTATCATGAGTCTTGGTTAATTTAGCGATGGTTGCATCAATAGATTTGAGACTTTGCTGTTGTTGTTCATCAAACATTTTGGATATTTCCGCGACCTTTTGCACGGTCTTTTGCAAATTAGCACTCACCGTGTCGGTTTTAGCGGAAGTATCTTCCTCTAACATCACCATCTTAGCATATATTTTATCGGTATCCGAGCTGATTTCATTCATCTGTTTTTTCATAACTTCGACCATCTTGGAAGTATTATCCGACATCTTGTTGCTATAAGCATAAAAATCTGCTTCTTGTTGACGGAATGTAACGTTAAGATTGGCTACTTTATTGTCTATGGTAGCTGCTACATTATCAATGTATTCGGCGGCATTCTTTGATACGAGCTGAATATTAGAGCTTTTAATATCAAAATCACTGATGGCATCACCGATAACTTTTGAAGATATACTGCTGGTTTCATCCAACTTCTGGGTACAGGTATCGATTTTTTTATTGATATTTTCAACTTGGAGATCAATTTTCTTGGATATATTGTCAATATTCTGCAACTGTTTTTGTAAAACATTTTCAAATTGCGTAACTTTGGTTATACTCTTATTGACCGAAGTATCAAAGTCATTAGCATTATCGGAAATATTATCATTGATGACCTTACCTTTATCAACCGCATCAGTGCAATATTTGAGCATCTTTTCAATATTACCTTTGAGAGTATCCGAGGTTTTGAGCGCCGAACTTTCCAAATCAGCCGAAGCAGCCGCTAATTCATCAATTTGCCGTTTTAATTCACCCTTAATATATTCAACCTGCGAAGCGGTTTCGGTAATATATTTTTGTTGCTGTTGCAATGAGGCCTCGCTGATTTGACTTTGCGTAGTTACCATAGCTGCAGTATCTGATAATCCCGCCGTATGCTTTTGCATAACCGCGGCGACTTGGGATAAACTTTCGGTTGATTGCGCGGTCTGCACCAGCAAGTTTTCGGTTGAAGCGTTGATATCCTTATTTGCTTCGCTTAATTGTTCCAAACCGCTGCTCATCGCTTTTTGTAAATCTTTATAACGATTATTGATAACATCGGTTATATCGGTAATTTTATCGCCGATAGCAACAAAATCACCGGTCTTGTCATTAATGGTTTCAATATATGAGGTTATATCATCATTAGCAACGGCAACCTTATCAGTAAGTAATGTAACATTATTGTTTAACGCGCTTTCAACATTTTGGATTGCAGCAATAGCTTTGTCGGCAACATTACTTAAATTAGTTACCCGCATAGCTACACCGTCTTCCAAATTAGAACTGCGAACCAAAAGCTTATCCAGTTCTTGATTAATTATTTCACCGTGAGAAGCAAATTTTTTGCTGACAGCATTGGCGCGTTCATCCAAAACTTTAACCATAGAGGAAACATCGCGATTTTGCTGGAGCAAAGCTTCATTCATTTTATGAATTTGTTCATCAAAACTCGTGGCAATATCACCCAATTCAGACTTAATAGCATTATTCAATATAGAGATATTATGTTCAGCCGATTGAGTTAAATCATCACTGCGTCCGCGCAACTCTTGAGCCATATCGCCCATAATGTTCTCAAGTTTAGCGGTTTGTTTATTAAACAATTCACCAATTGAGGTTATTTCTTCTGCCACCCGATCTTTTACAAAATTGCAATTTTCGAAAGCTTTTTCAGATACTTCCCCCAGCATATCAATCTGATTTGTTAAAATTTCTCTGGTATCATTAAAATTCTTTTCGGTGAGCTGAGCAAAGTTTTTCAACTCGGAATTGGATTTATTCATACCGGAAATTGATGCCGATGTAATCTCTTTAAGCTCTTCAGCCGCACTCTTAACTTCCTCTAACAACGGATTAATATGAGAGAATAAATCAGCCAGTGCCGCCGATATATTTTCACTGTCATCAATGAATTTTTTGTTGATGGCCGAAAGATTAGAGCTGGAGTTTTGTGCTTGATTAACAATATTTTCAAAATTGGACATTAAAAATTTAACCCCTTCGCTCAATTCTACAATAGTATGTGAGGAGTAACCGTCTAATTTGCCGACCAATTTTGCAAAATCATCAACATTTTCTTTAATGGCGTCTTTGATTTGTGAGGTTTGCTCATGAGCCATTTTCGATACCTCGCGCAACTCAACCACTTGCGAACGGATAGCATCAGCAAAAGCTTTGGCGGTTTGCGGAGCTTCATCTTCGGGGTAGACCAACTGGTTCATATAAGCGCGTAAAAATTTGGCTTCTTTTTTGAAAGATGTGCCTCGGTCAATATAAGCCATAGCCACCCAAAAAACTACCAAAGGCAGTGTGATACCTGCCATAAACCCGCCGAATTCGTCGGGCATCATTAAAAACAGATTTGACCAGCCAAAAAACTGCGTAATATATACCAAGACTAATAAAAACCACACCAAACTGATACCTAACATCAGTTTGTGTAAATTATTACTCAGCCAAGAAGTACTATCATCAGGTAAATCGATTTGTGTTTTTTCTTCCTGCATAAATTGCGGCAAAGCATCAGCTTTGACATTTTGACGCGCTTCGTCTTGCGACATTATGTATTCCCCATAAAAAATATTCCCCAAAAACCTGCATACAAATACAAGTTCGGCGTTATTATAAACACATTTTTTTGATTTGAAAACACCTCTGATTTAAGTTTTTACACTTATCCACAATCTTTATTAATCAGATTTTTCCAACAAATAATTTAACTTATCTAAAGCTAGTTTTTGCATCTGTTGTTCGGATAGGCCTAAAGGAGCAACTACAACCGCTTCGGTTTTGGTTTCACTGTCAATTGCCGTAACCTTGACCGAGTTGCCTAATACTACATATTCAAATAAAATCTCGCCCATAACTATTTGAAAAACTTACCCGATTTAGGAAAACCGAAAGGAGCTAACTTGCCGATTTGCGCCCGATGCCCCAACCAACTCAACAAATTGGTTTCGCAAGCAATTCCGCCCGAGCGATTAAAAGTAAAGCCGTCTTTTTCATTGAAAATTTGCACATCTCTTAACCCGCCGTCTTTATATTTTTGCAAGCAAACACCGCGACCGCGTGCAATGGTGGGGATTTCCTCAATCTTGCAAATTAAGATTTTGCGATTATCGCCGATAAAGGCCGCCATATCACCTTTAACCGGCATACAAAACATAGCTCTATCTTTATCAGCGACATTCATAATTTTGCGTCCTTGGCGGGTTTGCGCCACTAAGTGATTATTGTCAACAATAAAACCATAGCCGCTTTTTGAGGCTATCAGATAGCTTTTATCTGCCATATAAGTAAACATCGAGACAATATCGTCATTGACACCGACATCAATCATAAGTCGCAAAGGCTGACCGAAACCACGACCGGAAGGGATATCACAAGCATTAATATTGAAGAATTTTCCCGATGTATCAAACAAGACTATTTTGTCGGTGGTTTGCGCGTGAATTGCCAATAACAGGCCATCATCATCCTTAAACTTAAATTCTTCACTAAGCGGTTGATGTCCTTTCATTGCCCTAATCCAGCCCTTTTGCGAAAGAATAATAGTCACAGGTTCTTTTTCAACCATAGCCTCGATAGAAATATCAATATCTTCGGGATTAACCTCGGCAAACTCGGTGCGACGCGCTCCAAGAGAGGTCTTTTTACAGAACTTATCTTTCACCTGCTTAATTTCTTCGGCAATTTTTTGCCAACGCAGCTCATCACTGGAGAGCAATTTATCTAAATCAGCCTTTTCATCATTCAAGGCGGCGTATTCGTTATTAATATCTTCTTCATCAAGTTTGCGCAAATTACGCAGTTTCATATTAAGAATGGATTCCGCTTGCACATCGCTCAAATTAAAACGTTTAATCAGTTCAGCTTTAGCATCATCTTCCTCGCGGATAATGCGAATAACTTCATCTAAGTTAAGAAATGCCACCAGATAACCTAACAATATCTCCAAACGGGCAATAATTTTTTGCAGGCGATACGAACTGCGTCGCTCCAACACCTTTACACGATGATTAAGATATTCTCTTAAGACTTCGGCAATACTCATAACTCTGGGGACACCGTCGGAATCAAGCACATTCATATTCATATTAAACTTGGCTTCCAACTCGGTTTCTTTGAATAAAATTTCCATTAAAACATTAGCATCGACATTACGGCTCTTAGGTTCTAAAATTATGCGCACATCAGATGCCGACTCATCTCTGACATCGCTAAGAAGCGGAATTTTTTTATCCAAAACCAACTGAGCAATGCGTTCAATCAGCTTAGATTTGATAACCTGATAGGGAATTTCAGTCACCACAATCTGATATTGTCCTTGCCCCAAGTCTTCTTTTTGCCATTTGGAACGTATGCGGAAACTTCCCTTACCGGTAGTATAAGTATCGACAATGGAAGAAAATTTATCGACAATGATGCCTCCGGTGGGAAAATCAGGCCCTTTGAGTTTGCGCACCAGAGATTCAATAGAGGCATCCGGCTTGTCAATCATCAATAACAAAGCATCACAAATTTCAGCCAAATTATGCGGAGGGATATTAGTGGCCATACCGACGGCAATGCCGTTAGAGCCGTTGCAAAGCAAATTGGGCACTGCCGAAGGCATTACAACCGGTTCTTGCTCCTCGCCGTCATAGGTATCGATAAAGTCAACTGCGTCCTCGCTTAGTCCTTCCATCAGATAAAGCGCAAACTCGGTTAATCTGGCCTCGGTATAACGCATTGCAGCCGGAGAATCTCCATCGATATTACCGAAATTGCCCTGCCCGTCTACCAGAGGATAGCGCACCGAAAAATCTTGCGCCAAGCGGCACATCGCCCCATAAACCGAAGAATCGCCGTGCGGGTGATATTTACCGATAACATCGCCAACCACACGGGCGCATTTCTTAAAACCGGATTTGGGATCGAGATGCAACTGACGCATAGCATAAAGAAGTCGCCGATGCACCGGTTTTAAGCCGTCACGTACATCGGGAAGCGAACGCGAAACAATAGTCGACATCGCGTAAGACAAATAGCGCGAGCTCAACTCATCTTTAAGATAGACTTCTTTAATTTTTTCCTGCGTTTCCGCCATTTTTATCCCTTATGGTCTTGTAAATCTGCGCCCAAACTAACACGACAAATCGGAAATTTCAAGTTGTGAATTGTAAAAAAGTTTTTTTTGAGGAAAAACTCGGTCATTTTAAGTAACTCGACCTGCTCTTGCAAAGAAACATCAAACTTTTTTTGCGCAATAAAGTGCGGATAGTTAAATAAACGTTCAGCATAGGGTAAGCCAGCCTCATAACTGACAGCACAACCACTTTTAGGTGAAACAAAAGTAAGATTTTGATTACTTCCAGTGGCCGCACATTTGCTTAAATCGACTCCTATGCCTAAAAAATCTAAAAGATAAAATTCATAATAACAATAATATGTTAGCCAATTTTCCTGATTTATCGCTTTAACAAAATCAGAGGCATAGTCATATAATTTTTCAACATTTTGTAACTCGGGTAAGCAAATATTGCTCAAAGAACAAAAACAAGATAACACCTGCAATTTATCAGCAGAGGCAATAAAATCTACCGCATAAGGTGTTATCAACTCTACCTTAAGCGTCAACATATTGTCATCAACACGCGACCACGCATCAATTTTGATGAAATTACCTGCTTGGAAAATTGCCATTTTCTTTTTGCTATATCCGGATTTGACATAGCCGCAAACTCTGCCGTGCTCTTTGGTCAGCAAATTAATAATCAAAGAGTTCTCACCGTGTTTGCGGCAATTTATGATATAGCCTTCATCGATAAATTGCATCAGAAATAATCGGCAATACGTGACTTAGTCAAGGCATCATATTCCTTGAGATAGCTTAAAATTGACTTCATATCAGCCAGAGCAATGGTATTAGGACCATCAGAGAGGGCTTTATCCGGATTCTCGTGAGTTTCCATAAATAATCCTCCGACGCCGGCTGCAATGGCCGCACGAGCCAAAATCGGTGCCATTTCGCGATTACCGCCGGTGGCAGTGCCGAGACCGCCGGGTTTTTGCACCGAGTGAGTAGCATCAAATATCACCGGACAGCCTGTTACCTTAGCCATAGTGGCAAAACCTGTCATATCCACAATCAAGGTATGATACCCAAAAGACGTGCCACGCTCGGTCAAGCAAACTTGGTCATTGCCGGAATCAACGCATTTTTGCACAGCATTTTTCATATCTTCGGGTGCTAAGAACTGCCCTTTTTTAATATTGATTACTTTGCCGGTTTTGGCCGCGGCAACTACCAAATCGGTTTGACGGCACAAAAAGGCCGGAATTTGCAGCATATCAACGTGTTGCGCCACAACAGCGCATTGAGCAGCTTCGTGAACATCAGTAACAATCGGTAATGAGGGATAAAGTTTTTTGATTTCATCAAAAGTTTCCATCCCCTTCTCTAATCCGACACCGCGCGCTCCGTTGATAGATGAACGATTAGCCTTATCAAATGAGGCTTTGAATACATAAGGGATGTTTAATTCTTTGGTGATTTCAACCATACTAGAGCAAATATCAATAGCGTGTTGTTTACTTTCAATCTGGCAAGGGCCACACAGTAATGCAAAAGGCAAGCGATTGCTTATTTTGACTTTACCTAAAGTAATAACTTTTTGTTCCATAGAATTTATCCTTTGTTTGGTTTAATTATGTATGCAGTTTAGCAAAATCATCATCAACCGCAAGGATAAAAACAATTTGATTGACAAGAAAAACTTTTATGCGAAAATGGCAGCGATTGGTTTATTTATTTAAGGAGTAAAGTTATGGAATTAAAGGGATCAAAAACCGAAAAGAACCTAATGGAAGCTTTTGCCGGAGAATCACAGGCTCGCAACAAATACACCTATTATGCCTCAAAGGCTAAAAAAGAAGGATACAATATTATTGCCGCCAAATTTGAAGAAACCGCCAATAATGAGAAAGAGCACGCTAAAATTTGGTTCAAATTGTTGCACGATGGTGCCGTTCCCTCAACTATTGATAACCTCAAAGATGCTGCCGGCGGTGAAAATTTTGAGTGGACCAATATGTATGCGCGTATGGCCAAAGAAGCCAAAGAGGAAGGTTTTGATCGCATTGCCGAATTGTTTGAAATGGTCGGCAAAATTGAAAAAGGTCATGAAGAACGTTATCAAGCCTTGTTAAAATCATTGGTTGAAGGCAATATTTTCAAGCGTCCGACAAAAGTTATTTGGGAATGTGCCAACTGCGGGGCAAGAGTTGAATCGCCTTTGGCTCCGGAAAAATGTCCGGTTTGCGATCACCCGCAAGCTTATTTCTTTGAATTGCAAGAACAGTTTTAAGGTTTATTCAACAGCTTTAAACTCCGTCTTGATTAAGGCGGAGTTTTTTTGTTGACAAAATTTTTATAATTAGTAGAATGCTCGACAGTTTATCTAAATTATTAATTTAATATCTCTTATTATGAAAAATTCAGAAGAAATTAAAAAGAACAAAGCCTCTGCACTTTTAAAAGTTGCTGAGCTGATTTGCAACAATGGCATCGAAATTCCGGAAGTCATTGAGGAAATTAAATTGATGATGCCGGTAAAAAAGCAGATTGATTTAGCGGTCAAACTTAATGGCGGTACGATTATACGCCTGCCCTACACAGAGGATAACTGCCGGCTCAATGTGGTGGGTGTGTTTCCCTTCAAGACAAACAATCACTACTTGAAGCTACGGCAGGATGAATACATACACGCTAACAAGTATGCCAAAGAAGATTTGCCTAACGGCGAATTTATGCAGAAATTAAGCAGCGTACGTAAGTCCGTTAACTGTGTATTACGCAAGTTGAATAAACCGGAGATTGATGGTTTTTATCACGTTGACGAATTTGCGGCACCTGCTATGGCGCGTATGATTGCGGATTTAACGGACAAACATCCGTTTGAAATGCGTCCGATTTCCTTAAATACACCGGCAAAAGCTTTATATTGGGCAGAAATTTAACCTTAAAAATATTTTGTTATGGGTAAAAGTTCAATCGCCTATGGAATAGCGCGGATACTGTGCTATCAAGGGCTTGGAATCAGCGACATCGAGGCTGCTCTAAAAAAGATACCACCGGCTGAACAGTTTGATTTGGCCGTTGAAAAAAACGAACGAATCTTACGTTATCCGGCAACAGATGAAAATATTCTCCGTTATCGTGACGATGTAAAGGGAATCTTTTATTCAAAACTGAAAAGAGAGTATCTGGAGCTTGACGAAAGCGCGTTCAAAAGGCTCTCAAAGAAAGATTTGAAGGAGATTCCGACATTTGAAGAATGGCGGGAAATTATCGGATTACGAGATTCTCTCAATAATCTGATTGAGCGTTTGGAAGGTTCTAAAATTGAGGGGCTTTACCACGCGACCATCGGTTTACTCGGAGCAACAAACTATAGTCTCACTTATATAATGGACGGAGTTACAGCCGAGGTTAAGCATTGCACCATCAATGGGTATCAAAAACCGTTTGCCAAAGTCAGACGACTAATCAAACTCTAGCCTTGGTTGGCATTAAAAACAAGGTTCTTTAAGCTAAAACTTAGAGAGCCTTGTTTTTTTACTGATTTTTATGCCGAGGTGTTTATCATATTTTTTGCCGGACAGGTATTCTGTTTGGTGGAGCTTCGAAACTTCTTTCTACTAATAACTCCTCTATTTGGGGAGCCGGCGGAATATAAAAGAATACGTCGGGCTGTTTTGTAGAGCAGTTTCGAACTCCCCACCTTGTTTCTTGCAAGGTGGTTGTGTTTTAACAAAATCAAGGGAGTTTGAAATATGAGCAGTGTTTTTAATATTAACTATCAACTGCGCCGCGAGTTAGGCAAACAACTATGGTTGGCACGCCGCGATAAGCAGTTAAAATTAATCAGTGTAACCAAATCAACTCATATTCCGTATGAAATCATTGATAAGATTGAACGCGGCAAACATCTTTCTTATCACGATTGCGTTAAATTAGCTAATCTCTACGGTCGCAAAATAAAAGTATTGTTAGAATAACTATATCTTTCCCTCAAAGGCATCTAAGTAAATTTGGCGGATATCTTCCATCAACGGATAGCACGGATTAGCGCCGGTGCATTGGTCGTCAAAAGCATTCTCCACCAGCCAATCAAGTTTGTAGACAAACTCTTTCTTGGTAATACCATAGGCTTTGATTGATGCGGGAATATCAATGTCTTTTTTCAATTCCTCAATTGCCGAAATCAGCGCTTTGACTTTAGCAGCATCGTTGCGACCTTTTAAGCCTAAATTATCGGCAATTTGCGCATAGCGCTTTTGCGCTTCGGGTGTTTGATACTGCGAAAAAATTGCTTGCCGATGTTGGCGCTCGTCAGCATTATATTTGATAACCTGCGAAATCAGCAAAGCATTAGCAATACCGTGAGGGATATTAAAAGCCGCGCCCAATTTGTGCGCCATCGAGTGACACAAACCTAAAAACGAATTGGCAAAAGCCATACCGGCTATCGTTGCCGCGTGGTGCATTTTTTCACGAGCTATCGGATCATCAGCACCATTATGATAAGCTCTGGGCAAATATTTAAACACTTGCTTGGCTGCCTCTAAGGCCGCGGAATTGGTAAAATTAGTGGCCATAACCGAAACATAAGCCTCTATTGAATGCACCAGAGCATCAATACCGCCGGCGGCTGTCAAGGATGGAGGCATATTATCAACAAAATCAGCATCAACAATCGCCATATCCGGCGTTAGAGCATAATCGGCCAAAGCGTATTTAACTCCGGTATTATCATCGGTTATCACCGCAAAAGGCGTCACTTCAGAACCGGTGCCCGATGTGGTGGGAATAGCTACCATAATTGACTTGATCATCGGCGGAACAGAACAAATGCGCTTTCTGATATCCATAAACCGCAAAGCCAAATCATCAAAAGATACTTCTGGATGCTCATATTTAAGTTGCATTATTTTGGCCGCATCCATCGGTGAACCGCCGCCAAAGGCAATAAATACATCAGGTTTAAAAGCTTTAACGGCTTTAAGCGCATCATTAATCGATGAGATACTCGGGTCAGCTTTAATATCAAAGAAAATTTGATATTCTATATCCATATCTTCCAAAATATTCGAAACCGTGTTAACTGCGCCGGAATCAAACAAAAATTTATCGGTGACAATAAACGCGCGCTTTTTGCCTTGCAACTCGCGCAAGGCCGTATCAACCGCACCGCGCTTAAAATAAATTTTCGGCGGGACCCTAAACCACAACATATTCTCTCTCCTCTCAGCAACGGTTTTATAATTCAACAGATGTTTAACTCCGACATTTTCGCTGACCGAATTATGCCCCCAAGAGCCACAACCTAAGGTCAATGACGGCTCCAAGCGAAAATTAAACAAATCCCCTATTCCGCCCTGTGATGACGGCGAATTAACCAAAATACGTCCTGTTGGCATCATATGGGCGAAATAATCTATACGTTCCGATTTACGCGCATCGGTATAAAGTGCTGCGGTATGCCCAAGTCCGCCCAAAGATACCAATTTTAATGCCATATCAACCGCTTTGGTATAATCAGCGGCTTTATATAGGGTCAATATCGGCGATAATTTTTCTAAAGAGAAAGGATTGTCGGCGGAAATATTTTTTTGCTCGGCTAACAAAATTTTGGTCTCCGCGGGAACTTTGATACCGGCCATTTGGGCAATTTTACAGGCAGTTTGCCCGACAATCAAAGGATTGATACCTTTTGCCGTGGTCATAATTGCGGATAATTTTTTCATCTCGGATGATGACAACAAATAAGCCCCGTTGGCAATAAAAAGCTCTTTAACCTCGTTATAGATTTTTTTAACCACAACCGTAGATTGCTCGGAAGCACAAATCACTCCGTTATCAAAAGTTTTTGACAACATAATTGAGGATACGGCCATAGCAATATCGGCCGTTTCGTCAATAACTGCAGGTGCATTACCGGCGCCGACACCAAGTGCCGGTTTACCGGAAGAATAAGCCGCTTTAACCATAGCGGCACCGCCGGTAGCTAAAATAAAATCAACATCGGAGTGCTTAATCAAAAAACTTGTTTGCTCCAAAGACGGCTCTTCAATCCAGCTGATAATGTCTTTAGGGGCTCCGGCCTTAACCGCCGCCTCATAAACAATACGCGCCGCCGCTACCGTAGAATTTTTCGCTCGAGGATGCGGCGAAAAAATAATGCCATTGCGTGTTTTTAAGGCAATAAGTGCTTTGAAAATAACCGTTGAGGTCGGATTAGTGGTAGGAACAATACCGGCAATCACGCCTAAAGGCTCTGCCACCACCTTAATTCCGTTGATTTTATCGGATTTGATAATACCACAGGTGGGAGTATCCTTGTACTTGTTATAAATATATTCGGCGGCAAAATGATTTTTTATCACTTTGTCTTCCACAACTCCCATTCGAGTTTCTTCTACAGCCATTTGTGCCAAAGTGATGCGTGATGAGGCCGCGGCAACCGCAACCGCCTTAAAAATTGCATTAACTTTGTCTTGCGAAAAATGACTGAACTCCGCTTGTGCGGCTTTAACCCGTTTAATCTTTTGTTCCAACTCCGTTAATGAATTTTCTTCACTCATTATTTATTGCCATCCTTTATTTGAGCTGAGTTTGATATAACGACGCATAAATTGATTTCTTTTGTGCAATCAACTCTTCGTGAGTGCCTTCTTCAACTATTTTGCCATAATTGATGACAACAATCTTATCGGCATTGCGAACAGTAGATAAACGGTGAGCAATGATAAATACCGTGCGGTCTTTCATCAAATTATCAACTGCTTGTTGAACCACTTTTTCCGATTTATTATCCAAAGCCGAAGTAGCTTCATCCAAAATGACAATCGGGGCATTCTTCAAAAAGGCTCGGGCAATAGCAATACGCTGTTTTTGCCCTCCGGAAAGCAATGCTCCTCTTTCACCGATGGGTGTATCCAATCCCTCGTCCAAAGTGGTAATAAACTCATCCAAACAGGCGCCTTTTACCGCGGCATCAAGCTCAGCAGCCGAGGCCTTTTCATTACCCAACATAATATTCTCGCGAATGGTTCCGGTAAAAAGAAAATTATCTTGGAAAACCACGGCAATTTTATCACGCAGCGAATCCAGTTCATAATCTCTGATATCTACCCCGTCAATCATAATCGAGCCGCCAGTTACATCATAAAAACGCGGCAATAAATTAACTGCCGTAGTTTTGCCGCCGCCGGAATTGCCAACAAACGCTATAGTTTGTCCTTTTTTGATTTTAAGATTTATATTTTGTAAAATCGGTTTATCTTCAACATAGGCAAAGTCAACGTTTTTATATTCAATACCTTTTTTAACGCTTTCCAATTTTATGGCTTGCGGTTTGCTTAAAATACTCGGAACCTTATCCATCATTTCAAACAATCGTTCCGAGGCAATAATTGCCGCCTGTACGGCATTATAACTGCCACCTATACCTTTAATCGGAGTATAAAGCATAATTAAGGCGGCAATAAAAGACACAAAATTACCGGGGGTAATGGTTTGGCTGACAATTAACTGACTGCCCAACCAAATAACCAAAGCAATACCAACCGATACAATAAAATGCATCATCGGCGAGATAATACCGGTACGTTGAGTGCTTTTAATACCCAATTTAAACAATAAATGTTGAGTTCCCTCAAACTTCTTAATTTGGTGTTTATACAAATTATATGATGAAATAATGCGATGTCCTTGATAAGTTTCGTTATATTGGGTGAGTAACGATGAACCGGTAAACATTGCCTCATTAAGCAACGGTTTGAGTTTTTTCTTAATGGTTGTTAAAGGATAAAGCGCTCCGAATAACACGATTATCGCTACTATTGACAGTTGCCAAGAATTATATATCAAAACACCAATCAAAGACAAACTGGAAAACAACTTAGTAGTAAAGGATTTTAGATTAGCCAATAATCCTGAGCAACTGGCTGCAACATCGGAGCTATAACGCATCAAAACTTCACCGGAATTGTGCTTATCAAAATAAGCTGCATCGCAACGTAATAACTTTTTATACATCTCGGCTTTTAAGCTCATAGAAACTTTTTGCCCAGCCCAAGTGTTGAGATAAGTGGCAATATAATTCAAAGCACTTTGTATCAATGTAAAGGCAATTATCAAAACCGGAATATAGGCTGTGGCTTGCGCGCTTTTTTCAATCATAACCACATCCATATAAGGTTTTAACGCCCAAGCAATAACCGCATCAAAGGCACCAATGGGAATAGTAATAATCATCGCCAGCAACGCTCTTACCCAGTAAGGCTTGATATACTTCCACATTCTTTTATAATAAATATACATATCACTGTTTTTGAGTTTATTTTTTAATTTAGACATAGAACACTCTGATATAAGTTAAACACGTTAGAAACTTAATCCAATGATAACACGAATGCAAGTTTTTTTTATCTGAAATACCCTGTATATCAAAGATGCAACTTAAAAATCGTATAACCGGAAAGATAAGATTTTACACTTATTTTAATGCCTAAATTTTGACACAAATCATTGACAATAGCCAATCCCAATCCGTTTCCGTCTTTAGACGAATCCGCTCGATAATAAGCGTCAAAAATATGCTTTTGCTGTTGTAAAGAAATGCCGATGCCGTCATCAATTACCCAAATTTGTCGCGCGGTATTGCCTAAGATAATTTTACTTTTGGCAAATTTAAGAGCATTGGAGAGTAAATTACCCACAATACGTGATAAAATTGCCGCATCGGTGTTTATTATCGCCTTACGTAAACGACAAATAATCTTTATACCGCTCGCTTGAGGTGATGTTTGATACTCAAAGCAAAGTTGTTGCAACAGTGCTTGCAAGTCAACCTCGCCGTATTTTATAATATGCTGATTGTCGGAAGATTGAGCGGTTGCCATAATATCATCGGTTAAAGTTATAATTTTAGCAGTGTGATAATTAAATGAAGCTTGTAAATCGGCATAAGATAACTGCTTGGAATTATGCAACATCGTTATTGCCTGTAAATGGTGCTTAATATCGTGCGCAATTTGCGCCAAACTCATAACTTGAGCGGTACTTCGACAATAGATGCTTTCGGTTTCTTGTAAAACTCCGGCAATAATTTCCATACCGTTAAAATAATCCTGCCGCGCTTCTATGCGACAATTTTTAATTTTTCCTTCAGGCATAATTATCCTTAAACACCCCGAAAATTTTTTTATTTTATGCTGTAAAATACTCTTAATCTTTTCTTTATAAAAATCAACGTCTTCGGGATATATACGACGACGCAACATATTACCGTAATAATCTTCGCCTTTTTTGGTAATTTCAAGAAGCCGATACATTCCATCTGAAAAATAAAATCGCCGCTTGCCAATATTCAACTGCCAATAGCCTGATTTATTCAAAATTTCCGCTTTTTCATTACGATATTCGCTCAAACCTAATCGGTGCGTCAACTCTCTGAGTTCGCTTATATCCTTAAAAAACAGCCACACGCCTTGATCAAAAGAATGCGCGCCTGTCAGATAAAAACGTCCTTTATAATGCCAGTAAAAATCAAAATACCGCTGCTGATAAAATGCCATATTTATATTATGTTTGAGGATTACACCGTCATTATCGGATACATAGGAAAACAAATCGCAACCATCGGTAATGCCGACAAAGACAAATTCGGCTTTGCGATTATGATAGATAACTTTACCATCAGAGTTTACGGCAACTATAATATAATCGGTGGCATCAGCGATCAATTCAGCTGATGTCGATGAATTATCAAGCATTACTTTCCTTAAAACAAATTATAATTAAGCAAAAAGTCTTTTTGCCGCGGTGATATACTGAAATACCAACCGTCATACAAAAAACCGTTATCCTTAATATAATCATACACAGCGGCTTTTGGTAGAGTATCTGCCAATAATTTAATATTTACCCAAGCTTTATTATCTCCGGTATCATAAAAAATCATCTCAAAAACCAGTCCGTAAAATGTCGTAATGTCATAAATTTTTTTAATATCAACAGCCGGATATTTCTTGTCAAAATTATCTTGATACATAATATCATCAATTTCAAATGATGTAAGATTTTGCAACAACCAATCAATATCTATCAACGAACCGAAACGGTCAGTAAATCCTTGCGATGAAACTTGTCTGGTCAGTTCTTTATTGTCGATGCTTACCGATTGAATCGATGCCTGCGGAATTTCTATAATTGAGTGCGGTAACCAATCCCTAGCCACTACCGGAATATCATAATTCCAATTGATTAACCAAGCATTATCTTTGTTTTCAAGGCGTGCAAAAAAATAATTTTTATCTGATGCTCTTACTCCGATTATAACCCCGTCTTGTTGTTTGGAATCAACATAAGTCCGAATAAGAGTACCGGAGAAATCTTTTTGTTCCAAGGGATTATTCAGCACAACATTATCATTCTGATTTTGTGACGGCGGGACTTCCATAACGTAAATGCTGTTATTGAGCTCATCAATAAACTTTTTGATTGCATCAAAATCCGCATAATAATTGCCGTAATTACCGACTTTCCAATAACCGTCTTCCTGATTTAACTCTATCGTGCCATTGATATTATCTATAACTATCCGATTAATTGCCGGACCTTTATCAAAAGTTTTATCAAATACCAATTGCCCTTGAATTTGCGGCTCGGCCTGCAACCAAAAGAAGATAAACACCAGCATTGTGGCCATAACGGCAATAATTGCGGCAATAATTATTTTATGTGAAGTTTTTTTCAGTTTCATTTTTATTTTCCTATTTTAGTAAATTTAACAATTGCTCTATAAATAACATAAACAATTAAAGTGCTCAATATTGTCGGAAACAGCATAATAAAAATCGAGAAAGCATTAATCAAAAAGTGATGCAGTTCCTTAATTTGATAATCAGTTCGCCGTAAAGCAATTTCGCTGTCATCTATTGATTCTTGAAGTTGTTGCAAACGTTTTTTAAATTTAACCGGCATATTAAAATTATCTTCGGTAAATTCATCCTCTAATTTGCCTATATCCATACGATCCTGTGTCATTTGCGCAAATAATCGCTGACGAGTTTTACCATAGCGCTTTTGGGCAATTTTATATAGTATATCCTGCAGGTTTTCTTGGGAAGAAGTTATATACTTACTGCCGGCGGAAACCAAATCCGTACCGGTTAAATAATCCAAAGCGTTACGAATAAAAAACAAATTATCCGAAGTATAGACCTGCCCGCGTTTCACCGCTTCTTCGTCCTGCCAAGAATATATTGAAGCAACATCACTGTCAGCTACTACCAAAAGCTTACCGTCAGCCTGCGGTGAATCGATAAATAAAGGTTGTTTCATTTGAAATTCGGGATTGCGTATCAGCGGTGCATTAAAAAATGGTTGGAATTTCCCCTCCAATAGCATTGCTAAAGGCAAAGGATAGCCGAAGGTTTTCAATTCGGAAGCCAGAGAAATATAATCTTTGGACGCCATAAATGCTGCCGGCAAAATTCCGCTGTTATGGCCGCTGGTTAACAAAATTTCCACTTGTAAATCTTCATTATTGGGTTGATAACTTAATAACGACGTATATTCTAAATTTAATTGATGTAAATTTCGGTTAATCGGGTGATCAGACATCTGCTCACGTTTTATTACAGGATAGAACGGATTGCGTAAATTTTGCCCTTCCATTGTAACCACGCGGTTATTATCAATATCTCCTAAGGTTACCGTATTATAGTAGGTTATGCCGTGATGTTGTAAAAAGTCATCCATTCCGCTGTTGTAATCAATAACGGTACCATTATCAATAAACCGCTCATGAGAAAGCGAATCAAGCATAATCATAACATTACCGCCTTTGAGCAAATATTGGTCCAAAGCATAAGTCAGCAATGGTTGTAAATCCGTCGGATAGAACACCAAAACGGCATCTAACTCATCGGGGATTGAGCCGGAGCTTAACGGTATGGGATAGAAACGATAGCCGCTCTTTTCCAACTGCGAAATAAACGGCCAATCTGCCGTCGAAGCAGACAATTTATTTTGCGAGGCAATGTTAAAATAAGGTGAAATCACCCCGACCAACGGACGCTTTTGCGATACCAAAAACGATAATTTACGACTTAAATCATCCTCCAAGACATCCGCCCGCAAAATATCAAACTGCGGAATAACTATACTGTTACCTAATGCGGTAGTAAATCTGGCGCCGAATTTAATCTCGGAATCGGCAAGCTTAATATCCTTAATACCCGCCTTTTGCGCTTCCATATCTTTAGAAGTAAAAGGCTCCGTTTCAACTTGAGTTAATTTAATCAATCCATTGCTGTCGGTCGCATATTTTTCCAAAAAACGATTGACATAATCGGCATAAGTTCCATAAATCTGATTGATTTTTTTTATATTTTTGGAAACATATAATCGTGCATTTATCGGCATTTGGTTGTTTTCTAAAAAATATTGCGTGTCTTCGGTTAAACTGTAACGCTTATCGCCGGTAATATCCGTTATAAAACCGCTGAACAACAGTCCGTTGAACAAATTAAAAACAATCATTATCAATAAAATGCTTATTGATAAGCTCCATAAATTAAAATGCGACGACAAATATTTCTTCATAGTTATCTCCGTTTATATTCCGTGTTAATGAATGTAAGCGAAATAAAACCGATAATTATCGAAATAAAATACAGTATTACCGACAAACGCAATTGACCGGATATTGCTTCGGTATATTGTTTTAAGAAACTGAAAGAACGGGCGATGCGGATTCCCATTAAACTGCTTGAAGATACCGATTCGGCAATCCATCCGAAATTAAAATTGAGCAATAATGAACAAATGCTTATGCTTAAAATAAAGGCGACGGCATAATTATAAGAAAACGAAGCTCCCCAAAGTGCGGCGGCACACAATGCTCCGGTGCTGATAAAAGCTAAAAGATAATTGCAAACTATCCACCAGTTGTCCAAAGGCAAAATTAACCCCAAAATCAGCCATACGCTCATAGATGATAACAGCATAATCGTACATACAAGCCACACGGCAAAAAATTTACCCAACACTATAGAACAGCGGTTAATCGGCTGACTTAAAATGATTTCCAAAGTGCGATTGCGCGATTCGTCTGCAAACGAACGCATAGTGAGGCCGGGAATTACAAGTGCCATTACCACCGGTTGATATAAAAAGAAACTTTGCATACTGACTTCATAAACCATATAAAAATTTGCACCGAAACAGGTAAAGGCAGTTATCATCAGCATATAGACCGCCAACAGCAAATAAATCATTTTACTAGCAAAATAAAATTTTAAATCCTTATAAAAACAAATCATTGTATCTTGCAGCATTTTATTTCCCTAACCTATTTGATAATCGAACAAAATACATCTTCCAGACTGGCATTATGAAATCGATCTTTTAATTCACTGACGGAAGAATCGCAAACCAATTTACCGTTATTTATTAACAAAACCCGTTGAATTATCTGCTCAATATCTTCCATAACGTGAGTAGAAATAAGAATTGAACACTCACGAGAATATTCTTTCAAAAAGCCGCGCAAGCTGATTTTTTGCGGTAAATCCAAGCCTTCCCACGGCTCGTCCAAAATAAGAAACTGTGGTTTACCGATAACGGCTCCGGCGATGGCAACACGGCGGGAAAAGCCTTTAGATAAAGTTTCGCATTTTTGCGTCAATACCTTATTCAACCCTAAAGCATTGACCACATTGTCAAAACGTTGAGAATACTCATCTTGAGGTAAATGTTTAACTTTTGCCATAAAACGAATATATTCCGCGACGGTAAGTTCGGGATATAAACCGCCGGCCTCAGGAACATAAGCAATCTTTGAGGCAAACTCAACACGATTATCCTCCAAAGATACACCGTCAATAGTAACTTTGCCGGCGTCAAGCGCATAAAAACCTATCATTGAGCGCATCAAGGTGGTTTTACCGGCGCCGTTAGGTCCTAATAACGCGGCTATTTCACCTTTTTGGATACAAAAAGAGATATTATGCAAAACTTCTTTCGCCCCGAAAGATTTACTCACATCTTCAACCGCAAACATTCTTATTGATGACCTCTTTTTTTGTTTTTAACTGCGTTATATAATAACACGTAAATTTTAAATTTTAACAATTATTTTTATTTTTAAAATCTTTGATGACAAAAAGAATATTTTGTTTTATACAGAATATAATCTTGAGAAATGTTTTATGTGGAAAAGTAACGTTATGAAGATAATTGAATTATACACCAAAGATGAAACCAAGAACCTTAAAATGGGGTTGGCGGTATTGGGCATTATTTTCTTGGTATTCTTGATTGTATTGTTTTCCCGCACGGATATTGCACCTAAAGGCGACGGCACTTATTATCAGCTTTATGCGCGTTTTAATCGCACTGACGGTTTACAGGTCGGCGATGCGGTAAGGTTATCAGGAATCGACATCGGGCGTGTTACCGATGCCAAATTAGATGACAATTTCAAAGCTATCTTGAAAATGGAAATTAATGACAAAATTAAACTTCCCGATGACAGCTCGGCAGCCATTGTAAGTTTCGGTATTATGGGAAATAAATACATTGAAATCGAACCGGGCGGAAGCGAAGATATGCTTACTTCCGGCGATGAGTTTTCCTACACGCAAGACGCTATGGTGTTGGAAGAGTTGATTGAACGTATTATCGGCATTGGCAAGGCCAAACGCCAAGGTAACAAGACTAAAGAAGAGGAGAAAGCTAAATGAGCAGGATTGATTTATTTTCATATAAAAGACCGGTTGAAACCATTATGGGTGTTTTGGTTTTGTTGCTGGTAGCGGTGTTTTGCTACTTTGCTTATTCGGTATCTGATCTGCAAGTAGTTAAAGGTTATAATATTAATGCTACTTTTTTGAAAGTCGGCGGTTTGAATGTCGGATCGGATGTGCGTATTAACGGCATTAAAATCGGCACAGTGGTCAGCCAAAAACTTGATGAGGAAGATTATACCGCCAAAGTGGTAATGTCTATTGCTCCCAACATTAAGCTACCCGCTGACAGTGTTGCTTCAATCGTATCCGATGGTCTGATGGGTGACAAATTTATCAAAATTGATCCCGGTCACGCCAAAGAAACTTTAGCCGATGGCGACAAATTGGAAAACACCAAAGATTTCAAAACTATTGAAGACTTGGTAAGTGAAGTCGTATTTATGGTAACGGGTGATGAATAAAACCGGATTTTTGACAATTGCTTTGCTGGCGTTAACAGGATTGAGTTTTTCGGCTCAAGCTGATGATATTGCGACCAATACCGCCAGAATGCAGGCAATGGATAAAATTACCGGTAAGGTTACCGAAATTGATGTTCCCGTCGGCGGAATTGCCAATTACGGCAGTTTTTCGATATTGGTGCGCAAATGTGTTACCCGTTCACCGGAGGAAGCTCCCGAATCGACGGCTTTTGTTGATGTGGCTGATAATTATGACAGCGACAATCCGGTAAATATTTTTAAAGGCTGGATGTTTGCCTCATCACCGGCATTATCAGCAGTAGAACATCCAATTTATGATGTATGGTTGCTCAAATGTTATAATCGCGAGTGGGATAAATCCGTTTTGTTAACTGCGGAACAACTGGCTTTGCGTGATGAACTGCCAATGCACAGAATGGAAAAAGTAAAAGTTAACATCGGTGAAATCGGCGAGATGACGGATGTTGACATTTCTGAAAATAAAGTTGAGAAAAATGTCAACAGTACGGAAGAAAATTCCGAGGATATTGATTTTGCTTCCGAAGGCGAAGAAGATGAAGCTCTTAATGAAGAACAGAATTTTAATGCTGATATAACCATCGGTTCAAGCGGAGGTGATTTGTTAATAACAGTTAGCGGTGAAAATCAAGCTGAAGAGTGATACTTTATGGTAAAAAAAAAGCAGATATTGAAATATCTGCTTTTTTTTATTTAAATCAAAACTATCTAGTACTTTGCTTTTTATTAGCAATACCCGTCGCAACAGCACTTCCTGCAATTACAGCTCCGCCCGCTGCCATAGCAGCTACGCCGATTCTTCTTTGGCTTAATCTGCTCTTTACACCTTCCGCTCTTTGTATAATGGACTGTTCTTCAGAAAGAGTTGGTTCTGCCGGTGCATCCTGAGTTTCTTCAACTTTAGCGACCGGAGATTGAGCCGTGGTATTATGAGATACGTTATGCTGCACGTTCTCTCTTACAGAGGTTTCTTTAATCTCTTGGCCGTCAGCGTTATACTTATGCTCGCTAAGTAAATTATTATCTTTATCATATTCGCGGACTGTATGGGAGGTTTCGGCGCCGCTTTGATCATATTCATAGTTAGTGCATATAGAATTACCATCAGTGTAGGTAACCTTATCCCAAACTACATTATTATCTTTGGTAACAGTTTCTTTCATCTCGCCTTTATCAACATAGACTTGATGTTGACCATCATCACGAGTAAAAATATGTTGAGAAACTTCACCATCACGGTCGGTAATACTGTGCTTATATTCCATATTACCGTTTTCATCTACACAGTTATAAGTGTATTCGTTACTGATGAATTCACCGTCTGCTGAAACCTTTTTGATGCTTTCTACCACATTTTGGCCGGCTTCGTTGTAACCGATGTTATGCTCATCGTAGGTGTTATCCTGCAAATTATGCATTGTATAACCGGTTAACTTGTCACCGTCATAAGCAAAATTTTGCCCTTCAGCTATTAAGTTACCGTCACTGTCTTCAATGGTTTTGGCAACAATTTGATGAGTATCTCCATCCTCAATAATACTGGTACGACCGAAACAATCTGATAGTTCACCATCATTGCCATCCGGTTTATAGGACAGATACGAAGTCACCTTATTGCCGTGCTCGTCGTAACTGACATCACCCTCACGGTTTTCTAATATGTTTCCATTATTGTCATAAACCGTAGAATTAAAGGTGCCATCATTTTCATTAAAATCGGTGTAGACAACTTCTCCCGGAGTAGAATTTAAAACATCTTCAACCGGCGTCGGATCGTCGACCGCAATATCAGCCGGATTAAAATCATCGACTGCACCTTGGATATTGCCGGTATGTTCAGTAATATTCGGTGTAGAAGAAATATGATGGTCAATATGCTCACCGGAATGTCCCATATAATTACCGGAATTACCGATATGAACCTCTTCACGAACAACTACAACATGTGGTGGAGGGGGTGGTGCATAAGGACCGCCGTGACCATATCCTGTCATAGTATCCTCAAAAGCCATAGGATTACCAACTTCCCAAGCTTCGGGGTCACGTGCATACGGATTACCTTGCATAGTATCACCGCCGTGGCCATAACGCATTTCAGCAACTGCCTGTTCGGGAGATTCAATGCTGTGACCATAACGCATTGCATCGTTTACGCCACTGGTATTCATTGAATTAAAAATATCATCACTGTTTGGCATTTCTTCAATGCCAGTATCAGAGCTGTTAAACCCGTCAACCACAAACTTACGCGATTCCCCTAAACCTTCATCAAATAAATTACGCAACTCATTAGGCTTAACATCTTCCGGAGCTTCAACTAATTTTTCTTGTAAATTATTATATTGCGGCTCGGGTGCCGGTGTCGGCTCCGGCTCGGGTGCCGGTGTCGGCTCTGATACGGGTGCCGGTGTCGGCTCTGATACGGGTGCCGGTTTCGGCGTTGATACGTGATGTACGGTTTGAACCGGTGTTACTTGTTGCGGTTCCGAAGTCGGCTGAAGCCCTGAGGGCGGCTCCGAAACAGTTTCCGTTGTTTGAGATTTAAAGATTCCCAATTTCGAGAAAAATCCCCCGACTTTATCATATACACCTTGCATCATATCGTGTCCCGCCTCAGAATGGGCAAACAATCCAGTTCCGGTAGCAAGTCCGGTTATACCAAAAGCTAAAGCTGCTTTTTTATATTGTCCGGATTTAATGCTCTTGAAGAAAGATTCGTTGGCTACACCGCGTAAACCGGAAGTAATTAATTTGGCAGTTAATGCGTCCTCAAATCCCAAAGCGGCACCGCCGGCAAATAAAGCTGTACCGGTACTTAAACCTAACTCCAGAATTTTAACAGGATTGTTTTTCAGATGTTGGTGCAAACTGATGTTATTTACTTTGGCTTCGTGTTTATATTCTCTAAACTTTTTACAAGTTCGATATGCCGTAATTCCGGCGATACCGGCAGGACCGAAAACTGCACCTGCTGCCAAACTGGAACCGGCAGTTTTGGCAATATTATACCATTTGCCGTATCTTTTACTCAAACGTTTATCCAGAGCTTTAACTTTTTGTCCTAAAGTCGGCGTACCATATTTTTCCTCTAAAGCTTTACCATACTCTGAAACAGCTCTTTGGTGCATAGCCATAGTTGCGGTTACCACCTCGGAAGAAAGAACTATTTTATTTCCTTTACCGTCAATAAAATCTTGAATTTTGGCTTGATTTTTTTGTATAAAAGCTTGGCGATTAGCCTCACTTAAACTTAATGGATCCATTTTCAAGGTATCAAAAATTAACTGATTCGTAGCCAGTTCCTTAGCTATGCTATCCATATTATTTTTGAGTAAATCGGCATAGCTGCCCTGTCCTAAACTATCAAACATATCCATACGGGTTTCACATTGAGCCAATTGAAAGGCTACCGAAGCCAAACCGCCGTCATCTTTGACCTTAAAACCTTCCTGCAGTTGGTTATACATAGCGAAAGTACTATTGAACTTCTGATCAGTGCTTATTTTTTCAAAAGTGTGCTGTTTTTCCTGTTCGTTGAGGTAATCATCTAATTGTTTTGCCAACTCCGGTGTCATTTCTTTTGGCAATTCAAACTCAGCTTTAGGCTCATCTTCTATCCCGCCTGCGGCACCCATATCATCAATTACACCGGCTTTAATTTGAATATGTTCGGACTGATTATAGTTATCGGCAAATCTTCTGCCCTCGGCAGCTAAAAAAGCCTCAACCGTTTTCTCTTCCCCGTTGGCAGGTTGCCATTTGTTAAAAGCCTCCAATGCTTCGGAATTTTTCAAATCTTGAATTGTTAAGTTCGTCATAGCATCCTCTCTTGATTAAATGTGAAATCAATCTATAGGATTATAATAACATAGAATTAATATTAAGTAAAGATATTTTAGACAAAATATTTAAACAATTTTACAAAAAAACTCTAAGCTGCAAAAAACACCGTCTATCTGCCTCTTATGCTAAATAATTACTGTATTATTATCGCAGATACTGCCTGTTTTTGTCAACTTAGAGTTTTTTGCTCAATGTTTGAATTATTTAAGGAGAACTTTTATGAAAAATTAAGATTGTATATCAGCAACAGAAAAAGGTTAAAAACGTCAAAAAAAACCGGCCATATTAAATCCAACAGCCGGTTTGACATTTATTTGCTTACAGAGATAAAGTATTACTTCAACTTTTTCTCAACGAACTCTTCGTGTTTCTTAGACTTTTTGTCATATTTTTTCAAAGTCAATTTCTCAGGATGAGTTCTCGGATTTTTTTCCGCCAAATAAAATGTGCCGGTTCCGGCCGTACTTTCCAATTTAACTTTAACTTTTACTGCTTTAGCCATTTTTATACACTCTATATTTAAGGTTATAATTCAAAACATTTAGGCGGAGTATACATTTTTTTTATAGTATGTCAACAATAATTTTTCCATCGATGCTTTTTTATGGCTTTTTAATCCAAGTTTTGCGGTTCGATTATCTCATCGGGAACAACCCCGTTATGGTTAAGCTCGCCCCCCGAAGGAGTGCGTACAACTCCAGAAGTTACCGCCAATACTCCGCCGGATGGGAGAAGAATCAACTTTTGCAACGTCCCTTTACCAAAGGTTTTTTCACCCTTAAGATGAGCCCTACCCTGCTCTTTTAAGGCGGCTGCCAAAATCTCCGCCGCTGATGCGGTTTGTCGATTTACCAAAAGCGTAATCTCTTTATTTTGCCATATTTCATCTTCGTCAGCATTATAATAAGTTTGCCGCCAAGCCTCACGCCCGCTGATTGAGGCAATAACTCCTTCGGTTAAGAATAAATCTGCCGTTTTAACCGCCGCCGAAGCTTGACCGCCGGAACAATCCCGCAAATCAATAATTAACCGTTCCGCCGTTTTATTTTCTTCTAAAGCCCTTTGTAATTCTTCGTAGGTTTGTTTATTAAAAGCCACTATTTTAATATATAAACTGCCGTTATCTTCTAGGCGTGCGGCAAATGTGCGATGGTTACGCCGCGATATTCCCTCTGCCTCATCCATTCCGGCAAAAACCTTCGAATCTTTATCCAAAGCCGCCAACATTGCCTTAGCTAAAGCATCATCTACCAAAAAACTCTTTTCATCAGCAATCGGCGAAACATCTTTGGCTTTTTGTATTATTTGAGCAGTTATTTCACCCCAAGCTATTGCATCATCAAAATCCTGCGGCTTACGCATAACCTTAACCACCTTACCCTGATAGTAAAGCGTAATCCTAGTGTTGTCGTCGCCCAAGCGCAGATGTTTATCCACTTCTTTCAAGCCTTTTAAGGCTGCTGTTGCCAAGGTCGAAATTTTTGTTTCAGCAATATAATTTTCTTTTACTTGAGAGTAAACTTCCGCCCAATCGTTTCCCTCACCTGCCCGAGTCGCAAAACTGATTAATATTATAATAAAAACAAGTACATACCTAAACAAAGCCTTTAAACTCCGCTTGTAACACCGTATGATCCGATGGTTTGGCGGCCATACGCGGTGTTTTGTTGACCGCGATATTTTGTAAATTATCCAAAGCCATAGCATTACACATCAAATAATCTATACGCATACCCAAATCATTTTGCAGAGAAGCACCGGCATAATCCCAAAAAGTATAACCGTTATCTTGAGGATACAAGCAACGAAAAGCATCATAATATCCCAAATACAAAAAGGCTTTGAGCCTTGAGCGAACGTCTTTATGACAAAGCGCATTATTCTTAAAAGCCGCTGGATCATAAACATCTTTATCGGTTAAAATGACATTATAATCACCGCCCAAAATTACCGGTTGGGCTAAAAGCAGCAGATCCTTGGTATGACGATAAAAAGCCTCCTGCCAACGTAATTTGTATTGCAGACGAGTATTGTCATTAGGTTCATTATACGGCGGATTACCGTTAGGCAGATAAACCGACGCTACCCGAATTTTTTCTTTGTTAATAATAACGTCAGCCTCCAAATAACGTGCAGCATCGTCAATAAAATCAGGTAAATTATCCTGAGTTATATTAATTTTACCTTTTGCCAATACTGCTACGCCGTTATAGCTTTTTTGCCCCAACATTTTTACATCATAACCAAGGGCTTGAATATCAAAAAACGGAAAAGTATTAAACTCGCACTTTATCTCTTGCAAAAGCATAATATCAGGTCGTTCAGCGTTCAAATAACTAAGCAAATTATCCAATCGGGCATTAATTGAATTAACATTGTAAGTTGCAATTTTCATTGTGCGATTAACTCTTTTTAAAGTTGTAAGCGATATGTTATTGATATAATATTTTTTTAACAATGAAAAGAGGAAAAAATGCCGCTTGCAAATTATGCCGTCACTAAAGAAAATTCTCAAGGAAGAATGTACTCCGACTACGATAACATCAACCGCTCGGAATTTCAACGCGACCGTGATCGCATTATTCACTCTGCCGCTTTTCGGAGGCTTGAAGGGAAAACTCAAGTATTTGCTTACCACGAAGGTAAAAGTTACCGCACCCGCTTAACTCACAGCATTGAAGTGGCACAAATAACTCGCACAATCTGCAAAAGTTTGGAGCTTAATGAAGAATTAGGTGAAGCCATAGCCTTAGCTCATGATATAGGGCACGCGCCTTTCGGGCACGCCGGCGAACGCGGACTTAACGCCGTAATGAAACCTTTCGGAGGTTTTGATCACAATATTCACTCTCTGAAAATTATGACCGAAAGAGAAACACATTATCCGTCATTCAAAGGATTGAATTTAACTTTTGAAACTTTGGAAGGAACGGTTAAACATCACGGTCCGATAAAGAAAATTTCTTCCGATTGGCTGAAAAATTTTAATCGACAGTTTCCGCTCGATTTGAATAAATGTCCGTCTTTAGAGGCACAAATCGCCGCCAACAGCGATGATATAGCTTACAATAATCACGATATTGATGATGGTTTCAGAGCGGGATTTTTTACCATTGACCAATTACGCGAATTGGATTTTATTGATGATATTATCTCGCGTTTCGATAAAGAAAATCCTTGCTGTGATGACAATTTACGCATTTATGCCATAACCCGTGCGCTTATCGGCGCTATGGTGTTCGATCTTTTGGATACCACAAAATTCAATTTGCAAAAAAAACACATTCAATCATTGAACGACATACATAAACAACCGAAATTTTTGGCGGAATTTTCACCGCTGATGCAAAAACAAATCAAACAACTTCACGATTTTTTGTTTCGTAATTTTTACACCCACGCCAATATCGCCCGTATGGATATGAAATCACAAAGAATTGTCGAGGACTTGTTTAATGTCTTTATTAATAATGAAAAACTGCTGAATAATGAGCTGCGAAAACAACTTGAAACAACCGATAAACTCAAAGAAAAAGCCGAAATTATTTGTGCGCATATTGCTGATATGACCGATGCTTTTGCGGTTGAGGAGCATAATCGCCTGTTTAATATCAGTTATCGTTTTTAAATGCGATTTTGTTAAGGGATTATAAAGTTTTTTGTTATATAAGTATTTATTATACGATTTATAATCGCAGATGGGAGATGTAAGATTATGTTAGACGATTTTCGAAATGAAGATTTAAATAATTCCGGCGAATTCTTGGATGAATTCCGTCAGAGATTAAATTCCCAGCCAATTGACAATATTGATGAACGCCGCAGTCAAATTAATCGCTCACAGCAGATCTTTATCAGTACGATATTAGGGATAGGTCTGGCCGGAGCAGTAAGTTGGTTTATCTTTTCATCAGATTATGATAAGAGCCCCGATGCAGAAATTCCGGTTGTGCGCCGCCCGCAAACGGCAATTAAAGTACAACCTGCCGACCCCGGAGGAATGGAAATTTTAAATCAGGATAAAACCGTTTATGATATTGTCGAAAAAAACGATGAGCAAAACAAAGGGGTTGAAAGTTTATTGCCGCCGCCGGAAGAGCCTAATATTCCCTTAATCGAAGAAGTTAAAGAAACGGCTGAAATCACTGCTGAACCGGAGATTAAAACAGCCGCTGATGATACTGTTGATGCTGTTCAAACACCCCAAGGCAACAATGGACTGTTGCCGCCGGCAACAGAGATTAAAAAACCGGTATTAAAAGAAACGGTTGAAGACGAGATAAAAGTTGTCGAGGTTGTTGCCACAGAAAAGAAAAATGAAACTCAAGCGGCCGTAAAACAACCGGTTTCTTCACCTAAGACCGCTGATGATGCCGCCAGTGCAAATAAGAATAAAATTCCGACCGGAGTTTGGCAAATCCAATTAATGTCAACACCTAATGAAAAAGCTATCGACAAAGCTTGGGTCGGATTAAAGAGCAAATACCCCGAGTTAGGAAAGCTCGCTTATGAAACCGAAGTTGCCGATTTGGGCGCAAAAGGTACTTATTATCGTCTTAAGGCCGGAGCTTTCATTGACCGCGGCGAAGCTGATAAATTATGCAACAGCATTAAAAATTCCGGCGGAACTTGTTTGGTAAAGAAAAAATGATGGTTTTAGATGCACTTATTTCAGTAATTGTAATTATAATTGCCATTATCGCACACGAAATTGCGCACGGTTGGGCGGCTTATCGTTTAGGTGATGATACAGCTAAAAAGTTCGGGCGTTTAAGTCTTAACCCTTTAGTACATCTGGATTGGTTCGGAACGATTATTTTACCTATGCTGTTGTTCTTTTCCAAGGTCGGCTTTATTTTCGGTTGGGCTAAACCGGTGCCGGTTGATTACAACAAGCTGAAAAGTCGCCGAAATGTTATTATCACTGCGCTTGCGGGAAGCGCTGCTAATTTGCTTTTAGCTTTAACCGCGGCAATTTTGTTGCATTTTTGGCATATTATGCCGATGAACTATATTTTAGGTCTGATTGGAAGGTTTTTATTATATACCTTGTTTGTTAATCTGGTTTTGGCTGTTTTCAACTTATTGCCGATTCCCCCGCTTGACGGAGCTAAGATTTTGTTGTTATGGCAAGATAAACCGTGGGTGCAAAAATATCTTAAACTGGAAAATTACGGTCTGGCGATAGTTATCGTTTTAGTGTTTGTGATACCGGCCTTTTTACAGACTTTCGGAGTGCATTTTAACCCGATTTCCGATTTTATTCGTTTAGTTATATCCAATATTGCTTCGTGGATTATTTAAGAGATAAACAATATGAAAAGCAGACCGTTAGCAGCGTTTTTATCTTGTGAAGGTTATCATTTAAGCGAGGCTGAAAAAAAATTATTCGCAACATACAATCCGGCCGGTGTTACTTTGTTTGCCCGCAATATTCAAGATAAAAACCAGCTGAAAAAACTTACCGAAGAAATTAAAGATGCAGTGAATGATGATGTATTAATTGCCGTTGATCAAGAAGGTGGAAGGGTAAGAAGATTAAAGGGAGCGGAGTATATAAATTACGCATCACAAGAACAAATAGGAACTCTGGAAAATAAACAGGCCGTGCGGGCGGCAAAATTGCACGCTAAACTTATAAGTACAGATTTACATAATGCAGGTATTGCCGTTAATTTTGCACCGGTTTTGGATATTGAGCATAAAAATACTACCAAAGCGCTGGATACGCGTTGTTTCAGTGATGATGTTTTGAAGGTTGCCGAACTGGGGCAGATAATGGTAGAGACTTATATAAAATCCGGTATAATCCCCTGTATTAAACATCTTCCTGGACACGGTTTGGCCGAAGTTGATCCGCATTTGGGATTACCGGTAATTAATGCTGATTTAAACGAACTTATGGAAGAATTTTACCCTTTCAAACAATGCGCTTTTGCACCCTTAGGTATGACCGCACATATTGTTTTAACGGCGATTGATGATACTAATCCCATAACATTAAGTGCCAAAGGCATCAAAGAAATTATTCGGGGAGAAATAGGATTTGAGGGATTTTTAATATCTGATGCCATTGATATGCACGCGCTTTGCGGCTCCGTTTTGGATAAAGCATCACGAGCTTTACAAGCCGGTTGCGACTGCGTGTGCTACTGTTTCGGGCAAATTGATGAAATGGAAGAGCTTTGTCGCAACTGCCCGAAGTTGGCGGATAACTCAATGGAAAGGCTGGACAAGGCTAAACTAATTTTACATAATGAACACAGATTAACGGGGCTTAAAGATGAAATCGCTTATAATCGAATCGCAGGAAAGATGACTGATTACGCGACAGAGTATGATGCCACGGAAGTTCTGCATAATATGAAAAGGAAAAAACAATGTTTACTTGGTTAGTGATTATTTTTGTGTTGGCGTTGGTTTTCGGCGTAGTAAAAATTGAAACTCTTAAAGATTGGGGCAATAAAGCTTTGAATATTGCAAAAGATAATGTAAATAAATTGCAAAATACTGCTGCCAATTCGCAAGAAAACGAAAAAAAGGACGCTGATAATCAAAAATAAATTCACGCTTTATTATTTTGCAAAAAAAATACTGGTATTTTAAGATGTTATGTGTTATAATATCAGTATGAGTGCTTTGAAGTAATGGTAAAAGCAAACAACATTGCGTAAGGAGAATCCTTTATGGCTGTTAATTCTACACAAAAAATAAACAGTTCGTCCGGAGGACGTGTTTATTCCGCGAATTTCCGCTCCAAACTGGTGGAAGATGTTGACACCAGAAATAATGTTTTGGCTCGTGACGGCGGGGATGAAAATGATACCGAAGATTTTAATTCTTCACGACGACAACGAGATAAAGATTCGGCTTTCGATTCCAGACTATCGACCAGTATTGATGCTCTGACAATGTCAGGTATCATCGAAAGCCAAGACGAAAATAACGTCGTCAGCAACCAACGCCTTAATGTATACAATAACAATCAGACTATCGTAAAAGATGAAGATGTCGAGCGTATCGGCCGCAACTATCTGAAACATTTTTACGAAAAAAATGAACCTATTGTTGATGTCGATAAGTTGGTATAAGAATTAATCCGTCGTTACCACTACCGTTTCTGTTGATTGATTTCCCCAATTGCTGTCATAGAATGCTTTACCGATGTAAAATAAAGCTATTAACACCAAAAGATAAAAAACATACTTAAAAAATGTCCACATAATCCAACCTCCTATATTTTTTAACACGTAAATTAATCTAATCACTTTACGTAAATTTTAAATAGAGAAGATTATATCAGGTAATGCATCTGATTGTTTTAACTGAAATTTTATAAAAAAAGCATTTTTTGACAAAAAAGCATTGTCAAGAAGCAAAAAAAGTTATATCATAGCCACACAAAACTTAAAATTAACAAATTATGTACTATATCGAATTATTCAAGGGATTTGATGCTGCTGAGAGTAGCTCTCCCTTAAGGGAGGAAATGTTCGGAACGGCTCTTATAGTATTGCTTTTTGCAATAATGGTAGCGGTTCTGATAGTGTTTTCACCGACAATAACAGCCAAGCTGTTGACGGTTTTGTTTTTTTATACCTTAGGCAATGCCTGGGTAATAAAAAAGTTCTTTTGGTAAATCTTTACCCCGCCCGCTATACAAAGCCGGCGGGTTTTTCTTATAAAAATGACGATATTTGTGTAAACTTAATCTATATAAAAATCCCGCCGACACATCCGCCGACGGGATTTTCAAATGTAAGAACCTAAAAAAGGAAATTACTTAACAGCTTTCTTCAACAAAGCACCAGCTTTAAACTTAGGAGCCTTAGAAGCAGCAATTTTAATGGTTTTGCCGGTAGCAGGGTTGCGGCCGGTACGAGCAGCGCGTTTAGCTACAGTGTAAGAACCGAAACCGGTGATTTGAACGGTTTCACCTTTTTTCAAGGCTTTGGTAATAGTAGCAATTTCAGCGGTCAAAACTTTAGCAACTTCAGCTTTAGAAACACCAGCTGCCTTAGCAACTGCATCAACATATTCGGTTTTGTTCATTTTAATTTTCCTTTCATGGTTATTTTATAAGGTCTCATAAGCTCAACCTCAGTTCTGATTTTCAATAAATAAAAGTATAAAGTCAAATGAAATATGGAAAAACACACATTTTTGTGCATATTTTGCTGATATTTTAACTAAATTAGGCCTTTTTTAACAACAAAAAGCTTAAAAATGCATTTTTTTATTCAGCGACTCGGTATACCAAACAATTGCGAATCCGGTGATGACGATAACTTTATTTTGTTTGCAATACATCAATTAACTCATTTAAAGATAACGATTTTTGTTCACCGGTGATCATATCTTTGAGGCTGTAATTATGCGTTGCCGCTTCTTCTTCACCTATTATAATTAAATAAGGCACACCGATTTTGTTGGCATATTCCATCTTCTTCTTAAATTTACAATCGCGATACATTATATCTGCGGCGATATCGGCTTCGTGTAAATTGTGTGCTAATTCTACAGCTTGCGGCAAAAAATCTTCACCTTGAGTAATAATAAGCGCTTTATTGGGCGTAAGATTAGGAAATTGCAATAAGTTATTGGCGCGTAACTGATCAAATAAGCGTGTCAAACCGATAGAAATTCCGACACCGGGGAATTTTTGCCCGCCAAACACCGAAGATAAATTATCATATCTTCCGCCCGAGCAAACCGAACCGAACTGCGGATAATCATCAAAAAAGGTTTCATATACCGTGCCGGTATAATAATCAAGCCCGCGAGTGATACTTAAATCAATTTGAATATTTTGCGACGGAACTCCCAAACCTTGTGCGTTTTGAATAACGGTTGATAATTCAGCTAAACCGGTAGCAAAATTATCATTTTTAACAGCCAAGGATTTTAATTTATGCAAAATATTCTCATTACTGCCGCTGATTTTGATAAATTGCAACAAAGCCTGATTTTTGGCTTCCGGTAAGCCTAAATCCTTAAGCTCGCCTAAGAAAGCCTCTTCGGGAATTTTTTTGATTTTGTCTACCAAGCGCAACACATCAACCGTTTTGTCGGACATATCCAAGTGCGCCAAATAGCCGCTCAACAATTTGCGATTGTTAATATATATTTTAAAAGAAGGTAATTTTAATTGACTGAAAATCGTATAAATCACCGCTAAAACTTCAGCATCATAGACAATATTAAGTTCGTCACGGTCAATTACATCAATATCACATTGATAAAACTCTCTGAAACGTCCTTTTTGAGGGCGTTCACCACGATAAACTTTGCCGATTTGATAGCGTTTGAACGGGAAAGTTAAATCATTATTATATAAGGCAACATATTTAGCCAAAGGCACGGTTAAGTCAAAGCGCATAGCCAAATCGGTGTCGCCTTTTTTAAACTCATAGATTTGTTTTTCGGTTTCACCGCCGGATTTGGACAACAGAACTTCGGCCAATTCCAAAACCGGAGTATCTAAAGGTGCATAACCGAACAACTCATAAGTATGCGCAATAACCGCTTTAAGATGATTGAAAACCAACTGTTCTTGAGGCAGAAGTTCCATAAATCCTTGCAAGGTACGCGCGGTCATCGTTTAATTCCTTTTCTCTAAGTGATACATTTGTTAAGCAATAATAATTAAAGTCATTTTAGTTGATATGTCAAGAAACTTGTTAATAGAGAGTGATAATATATTGTGAATTGAGCTGAAAAATTGTATATTTGCGCATAATTAAGTTAAAGGATAATCATATAATGGCAAGACTGGCAGTTTTCGGGATAAATACCCCGTTATTCAGACATTTTTTAGGGATTTTGGCTGATAGCGGCATAAAAAAGACCGATATCGCTTTATTTTCCGGTAAAAAAACTGGAGAAGCAATTTCTTTCGGAGAGGAAGATTTAATTTTTCAAGATCCGACTTCGGCCGATTGGAGCGAGTTTGATTGTGCGGTATTTATTCAAGACGAAGCCGCAGCGCAAAATTATGCCGTTAAACTTCAAAAATCCGGTTTACGTATTATTAACGCTACCGAGGCCTTGCGTGATGTTAAAGGATTATCCTTGTGTACTGATTATCTGCAGACAAGTAAAAATACCTCTGTAAGTGTCCCCTCGCCTATGATTGCCGCTTTATTGAAAGTGTTACAACCTTTACAAAAACGGCAAATAAAAGCCGTGCGTTTGTCAGTCTACATCGGAGTTGATATGTGGGGTGATGAGGGTATGAATGAGCTTTATAACGCAACCAGACGTATGCTGATGAATGACACGCAAACAAGCAAGGGTATATTTACCAAGCAGCCGGCATTTAATGTGTTACCGCAGGCAGGGAGTTTTATCGGTGAAGAAACCGAAATCGAATGGCTGTTTAACACCGAGTTAAAACAAACTCTGGGAGCAAAACTTAAAGTGCACGCTAACTGTGCTATTGTGCCGGTATTTGTGGGGACAGGCATGTTTGTTAACATCGAAACTCGAGAAGAGATTGATATTGACAATCTGCGCCGAGATATGCAAAAATCCCCTTTAATTCACTTACAGGACGAGCAAACTGACGGAGGCTATGCTGCGATTACCGACGCTCAAGGCGAAACAAAGGTTTTTTTAAGCCGCATAAGAGAAGATATGAGCGTTGAAAACGGCATCAGCTTTTGGATTGCTTGTGATGTTAATATGGCGGCAGCCGGTGATATTGCCGCATTGGTTAAACATTCAAAGTAAAGAGTTAAATTATGAAAAAAATATTAGTCGTAATTATTTCTTTATTGTTTTGCTTTAACGTTTATGCACAAAACGGACAAATTGATAATTTGGGGCAAAATTTAAGTTATAAAGAAATATCCAATAACCTGAAGGAAATTGAAAAGCTAACCAAGGAAGAAAAAAAAGATATTCATCTCTTGGTGGAAAAAATAACTTATTTAAACGATACTTTTGCCCAATTATCATCATCAAGACAAATCATTGATAATGAAGTTAAAATTATTGAAAAACGTATCGAGGCCTTGGGTAATGCAGATGCGACATCTGCAGAGGCCAAAATTATTACGCAAAATCGCCAAGAGTTTACCAGAGAACTGACAACCGAAAAAACCAGATTATCAGAAATTGATTTGCTGTCGGCTAAAATTGAGGAATTGAATTTGCGCATTTTTGAAATTCGCAACCAAAAATTATGGGGCAATTTGTTCAAAACCGATTTGCGTTTTATCAATCCGACAATTTTGTGGCAGGTTAACCGCGAGTTGGTTATTTTGTTGGTTGATATTGCCAAATCGCCTTATTCAGCCTATCAGGAATATAAAGAAACCGGCGGAAGCGGTGCCGGCGTAGCAGTGTTGCAATTTTTAGGGTTGTTGGCTGTAATTGTTGCCTTGGGATACTATTTGCGCCACTTTGTAATCAATCATTGGGGATATCGTAACGACATCGAAAACTTACGCTTGGGACGCAAAATTGCCGCCTCGATGGCAGTTTGGTGCGCTTACGGTATTATTCCCACCGCGATTATAATCTATTGCTGGTATCATTTAAGTTTGATTGCTTTTTGGAATAATGCGTTTTTCAAACTGGTTTTGCAGACCATATTATCTTACGCTTTGTTTGTTACTATGGGTAGAGCTTTGGCGCGGGTTATTTTAACCCCGTATAACGAAAAATGGCGGCTGATCAGTATGTCAACCATCAAGGCTAAACGGCTGTTTATGGCGATTAATTTTACAATTTATACGGTGGGTATTTTCTCAATTTTAATCGCCATTGTGGCGGTACAACATTATCCTTTGGAGCTGATGTCTTATTTGATGGCCTTAACGGCATCATTAAGAGCCGTGTGTATGGTTTGGTTGACTTATATTTATTTCACAAGTGATCAAAGTGAAAATGAACCCGATGATGAAAAAGCTAATATTGCTCGCCATCGCGCTTCCAAAATCGGAGCCTTGGCAATGCTGTATGCCTGTATCGTTATCGGAACAGCATTTACAGGATATGCCAGATTAGCTTTCTTTGTGGTTAATCGCACATTATTGTCTTTGGTTGCTTTGTTTATCTATACCATCATAAGACGCTTTATTTATGATGTAGGGCGCCGGGTTCTTTTTATGGGATTGTGGGTAAAAGATTTTCATGTGCGGAGAATTTTCCTACGCAAGATTGATTTTTGGTTCGGTTTTGCCGTTGAGCCGTTGATTACCTTGGCTTTTATTGCCGGAATATTGATTTTATGGGGTGTGCCGACAGATATGTTGCAGAGTATGGCTTATAAAGCAATTTACGGTTTTAATGTCGGCGGGGTTAAAATATCGTTGGTATCAATCTTTTGGGGAATATTAGCGTTTGTTGTCTGCTTATGGATAATCCGATTTTTGCAAGACCGTATCGAGTTTAAGATTTTGGAACGCACCTCGATTGATAGCGGAACCAAGCATTCTCTGGCCTCGGGTTTTGCCTATATCGGATATGTGCTATCAGGACTTCTAGCCATTGCCATTATGGGCGGCAACTTATCTAACATCGCTTTGATTGCCGGTGCCCTATCCGTTGGTATTGGTTTAGGCTTACAGGATATTGTAAACAACTTTGTATCCGGCATCATTATGCTGTTTGAACGCCCGATAAAGGTTGGTGATTGGGTTATCATCAACGGGGAGGAAGGCCAAGTTAAACAGATTAATATCCGCTCTACTGAGATAGAAACTTTTCAACGCTCCAGTTTGATTATTCCCAATGCCAAAGTGTTATCCAACTCGGTAACCAATCTCACTCACCAAAATGCCGGAGCCAGATATGGAATTAAAGTCGGAGTTGCGTACGGCAGTGATGTCGAGAAAGTCAAGAAAATATTGTTGGAAGCCGTGCTGTCGCATCCGAAAGTGGCCAAACGCCCTGCTCCTTACGTATTATTCCAAGACTTCGGTAGCAGCTCGTTGGATTTTGAAGTAAGATTTTATGTTAATGATGTTTGGAATGCGTGGACCTCACCCAGCGACATAAGATACACTATTAATAATAAATTTAATGAAAACGGCATAGAAATTCCGTTCAACCAATTGGTAATTCATCAAAATGATAAATAAAGGACTGCGATATGCCTGTATTAATGAACTTTAAAAAGGTCAAATTTTCACTTACAACCGGTGAGTTGCGTTTAGAATATTCGTTTGACGGTGAGTATAATTTTACGGAAAAATTCTTTTTTCCCGATCCGCCGTTTCCGTTAGACCATCATCGCAAGGCTGCTTTGGATAAAGTTTTGCATTTTTTGCATATCGCTGCCGGCATAAGCTATTATAAGGCTTTTTTACCTTACAATGTAATCTTGGAAGATTTTGAACTCACTAAAGAAGAAGCTCATTTTTTTGAACAGTTTTATATTAACGGTTTGGGAGAATTTGCCGTACGTAATCAAGCGAACTTTTTCAAGATGGTAAAATTTCCCTACCGTGAAGGATTAAAACGTCAAGCGAGCCGCATCGAATTTTCGCCGGCAGCCTTGATACCCGTCGGCGGCGGTAAGGATTCCTGTCTTACAATTGAATTGTTAAAAAAATTGGGTATGGATGCCGCAACAATTGCTTGCGGTGAACCAAAACCAATTAAGCGGGTAATGGAACTTTCCGGTTTACCTCCGATAGTCATAAAGCGCCAAATTGCGCCGGAATTAATTAAATTAAATAATGAAGGCAAAGTCTTAAACGGTCATATACCGATTACGGGAATTTTGGCTTTTGTGTTGTGGGCGGCAGCAATTTTATATAACCGACAATATGTGGTGATGTCTTGCGAACGTTCGGCCAATCAGGAAAATTTAGAGTATTGTGGAATTAAAATTAATCATCAGTACAGCAAATCTTTCGATTTTGAGAGAGATTTTTATGCTTTAACACAAAATTTTACACCGGAGTTCAGATATTTTTCATTACTGCGGCCATTAAGCGAATTACATATTGCTAAGTTGTTTACGGAAAAATGTAAAAATTATTTTGACGTATTTACCAGTTGCAACAAAGCTTTCAAATTAGATGAAAACAAACGATTACAACATTGGTGCGGCGATTGTGATAAATGCCGTTTTGTATTTTTAGCCTTGGCATTGTTTATGGATAAACAAAAATTAATTGAGATTGTGGGAAACAACCCGCTTGATGATGAAAATCAAATTAGAGGGTATAAGGAGTTATTGGGTTTAAGCGGGCATAAACCTTTTGAATGCGTGGGTACTTATGAAGAGTGTAATTATGCCCTCGCCACCTTATCTTGCCGAGAAGAATGGCAAGATGATAAGGTTATTCTTGCCTTAAAAGATAAAATCACTTCTACAGCCAAAGGTAATTTATTTAAACCGCAAAAAGAGCATCTGATACCTAAGGAATTCAGTGATGTTTTGGCAGAATTTAGAAAATAAAGTCATCGGCATTTGGGGGATGGGTAAAGAAGGCTTGGCAGTGCACAAGACCTTAGGTGACCGTCTGCACCAAACAACAATTAAACTAATTAATGAAGATAATCTCGCCGATATAAATAATTGTGATATAGTGATAAAGTCGCCGGGGGTAAGCATCTATCGTCAAGAAATCGTTCAAGCTAAAGAAAAAGGAATAAAATTTACCTCTTCGAGCAACTTATTTTTGAGCAATCGGCGAAAAGAAACTAAAGTCGTGGCCATAACCGGCACTAAGGGCAAGAGCACAACCTCTTCTTTATTAGCTCACACCTTACAACATTTGAGAATAAAGGCTGATTTGGGAGGTAATATCGGCAAACCTTTGGTAGAGTTATGCGACAGTGATGCCGAGTGGGTGGTGGCAGAAATGTCTAGTTATCAATGCGCTGATTTGCAAGGAGCTGCTGACATCGGAATTTTGCTTAATTTATATCCGGAGCATTTGCAATGGCACGGTTCACATCAGCGCTATTATGCCGATAAGCTGAATATGATTAAACAGGCAAATATTAAAATTATTAATAAAATTGATGCGCGCAGTTCGGAGCTGGCGCATTTTACCGATGCTGTATATTTTAATGATGAAAAGGCTGTTCATATTAAGAACGGATTTTTTTATGATGGTACAACCCGACTGTTTGCCTGCGAGAATTTACCCTTACTGGGCGCACATAATATGCAAAATGCTTGCGCTGTTTTGAGCGCAGTTAAAATAATCGGCGGAAATTTATCAGAATGCGCCGAGGCTTTTGCCTCTTTCAAGGGTTTAGAACATCGTCTGGAAATAATCGGAGAATATAACGGGTTAACTTTTGTTGATGACAGTATTTCGACCACGCCGGAAACGGCTATTGCGGCATTAAAAGCCTTAGATAAAGGGCAAAATTTAACCCTTTTGGCCGGAGGATTTGATCGCGGACAAGATTATGCCGAGCTGATTGATTATGTATCAAAAATTAAAGATAGATGCAAAATTATAACTCTGCCCGACACCGGCGAAAGAATTGCTCAAGCGGCACAAGGAAAAATCACAATTAAACGCGCACAAAATATCAAACAGGCAGTAGAACTCGCATTTGAGATAACTCCTAATAAAGGAACGGTAATACTTTCACCGGCGGCGCCAAGCTATAATTGCTATAAAAATTTTGCAGAACGCGGTGAAGATTTTGCAAATTGTATAAAATCGCTTGCAAAGTAAAAAAATATGTATTAAAAGTTGGTTGTTTTTTAATACTGCCGCTTTAGCTCAGTTGGTAGAGCAACGCATTCGTAATGCGTGGGTCGGGTGTTCAAGTCACCCAAGCGGCACCAGTTCAAACCCTTGGATTTCCAAGGGTTTTTCTTTATTTTAAGCGGTTTTTAGGCGATGGGTTTTCAAGCTCGTTCCGGCTCGTTTTTACCGATTCGTTTGGCAAAATTTAACTAAAGTGTGTTCAAATCGTGTTCACGGAAATAAAAAAAAATCACATTTTAATAAAAAATCTTAACTTGTCGCAAAATATGACATATAATGACATTATAAAAGGAAGCCAACGGGGCAAGCCTTAAAATTCTAAAGGAGAATGAAAATGACTATTTACAATATCACTAATGCAACAATCAATGAAAGATTTAGCAGCGGTTATACAAGCTTCCATTGCGTTCCTTTACAAGATTTTCTTCTTCCAGTGCATACTCCTGAAATATCCTTGTATCTTATACCAGTTTCTTTTTCTGCCTCTCGTGCGTTTTTATATATTTTCCCTGTGGTAACACACAACACCGCTTTACTATGTATTTTTGAAACAGTTTCTTTGAAATTTTCCATTTGTTTTTCATCAAAATATTTCAAAGGGCTTATCCCTGTATGAACACCTTTATTCCAAGGTTCTCTTTTTCTCATCTTTTCTAAAGTTCTTGGGTTGTTCACATTTTCTTTATCTGTTACCCATCTTAAATTATCCACAGAATTGTTCAGTCTATCTGTATCAATATGGTCAATAGTCTTTTTGTTTTCAACGTTAGGGATAAATGCTTCGGCAACTAATCTATGAACACTATAATATTTTGGTTTATTAAATTTTGTTAAGATTACTCTGCGATACCCAGACCTTAAACATCCTTTTAATATACCGCCTTTTGTTCCAAATCTTTCTGTGCTTTTTACTTGTCCTTTATTGGATACTTGATAAAGACCTTCGTATCCTTTAATATCTTTCCAAATTTCTTCCATTTTAATCTCCATTAAAACACTCATTAGTGAAGTGTGGCAATATAGTGAGTTGCTATACTTTCGGGAGCTACCCTAGCCACAAAGATATTATAATTATTTTTCGCGTGAAGTCAATGAGAAATAACGAGCAAGACCACGGCGAGCCAATAGATCCGCCATACGGTTACCCATCGAGTGCAGTTGGAAGTTGTGAGTGTGTGCTTTTATCTTTTCAATGTGCAAATTCTGCGCCCTTATCTCGTAGGCAAGTAGTTCGCATTGCTTGTGGATAATGTATTGTTTTTTACTTCGTTCCTTATCGCCGATCTGCCGGTTTATATACTGGATTGCAGTTTGCGAATCGGTATATATATCTGCTTGACTGTGAGTTAATATTCCGGCCATCTTAATAGCAAAAAGCTCTGCCCAATTATTTGAGGGAGCTTTTGTAAAAAGATAGTAATTTCTTTCGTGCTGCCCATCTTGGATAAGGATTCCGATACCGGCCATATTTAAGCGTTCATTAAATGAGGCGTCACAATATGCTTTTACCATCTGGCGTCATACTCCGCCAGACATTTTGCCATATCACCATTTGTCTGCATAGTGTCTATGCAAGTAGGTCTAATCTTTGTTGGTGTGGTATTGCTTGCGCAACTCGCTAAGGACAGGCAAAGCAATAGGATTATCAGCCCAAGACTTAACACCTGCATTGCTCGCAATAATTTCATTGAGTTTTTGCACTCTGATGCTGGCTTGTATGACATTTTGTTTCTCCTTTTCCCAGTTTGTTTTAAGCTGTTTATTTTCGGCTTTAAGAGCGGTTATCGTGTCATATTGGTATTTTATCAGCCAACAACCTAAAACCGCTCCAAAGATTAAAATTGCCGCAAGAATTAATCGAATACGCATAACCCAATTCCCAAAAAATAAGCATATAGCCATTCCGCTGTTCGCCAACCGGATTTGCCATCATCTAGCCCGTGCCGATACAGCCAACCTGCAAACCAGTAGATAACCCCCATCGGCGCACCCCACAACATCAGCCAAACATTATTCATTGGACTTGCTATGAGATAGCTCAACAACACCCCTCGCAAGGTCAGCCAAACAATACCGTATAATTGAGGATGGTCAAATAACTTCCACCCCCTAAACTCGAAGTTGTCGCAAAACTCATCAAAATCAAGCTCGTTCATTTCTTTTGTGTCAGGCTTGCGAGTGCCTAAAGCGCATCCCACCGCTTCACCCCAACCGCAAAAAGCAGTTGATAACCTCGCTCCGATAAACAAACAAACGATATATTGCCAGTCATAATTTCCGGTCAAATAAACAGCGCAGATTGTCCACGCAGTGCAAAACCACCATTTACACAATGGCATTTTCCAACCCCATTTTTCGCCAAATCCTCCCCGCACTCTGAAACAAAATGAAATAATTAGTGATATTAAAAGATATTTTAGCCAATCCATTGTTCCCACCTCCCAGTTTCAATTAAAATCGCAATTCTTTTGGCTCTTTTACCTACTTGAGAGGCATATTTACTATTTAACAACTCTTCAGCGGCTCTTTTATAGTTTCCGCAACCTAACGCCTCCAGCATTTTCTTGAACTTTGAAAGCCGATACCAGCCCATATTAAAATCAAGGTCGATTAAAGCATATTGCCGCTCGCAGTCTAAATTTTCATACATCGGCAATTTCTTTTTTAATTCCTCAATGCAACGCTTTATGTCATTATTGCAAAGATAATATGCCGATTGCTTAGTAATCCCGTGCTTCCAATCCTCACCGATTACCCTCAATTCCTCGGCAGTAAAAGGATTGTCGTCTATGTTATGCCCGATGCCGATAGTCATTTTCCCAGCTGGGCAAATATATGGGAAAAGCACACAACCCTCGTGAAATCTTAGTCTATCGGCAATTTCTGATATATCTATTTTTGACTTAATCATTTTTACCTCACTTTTGAATAAGTTTGTTATCCACTTCCACACCAGTTTCATCCTTTATCTTCTTTAGCGTAAATTGAGTTAACACTTTAAATACCTGATTGCCTGTTATCCGATAGCAATTTTCAAGTATTGAATACATCTCAATTCCGCAGATTATGGTGGCACCTATATTGGCAAGGTGACAATCCACTAAGTCCAATATGTATCTATCCATACCCTCGAGCAAGAAAATGGACATAGCGTATAATACAAACTTATGCACCGTCTTCTGCGCTTTACAAGATTGTATTGGTTTACCTTCCGCCAAGCTTGCGTGTATGCCTGTAATCATATCCGAGATGATAAATATAAGCATCCACAAAACAAGTATCTCAATCGGCTCAAAAAAAGCCATTAAAGAGCTGGCTATGTATGCCCATATTTTATCTATATCAAATATCTTATGCATCTCGATTATCCCTAACTATTATACGACAACAATTTTGCAATACCCCGAAGTGCCGTTAGCACCAGCAGCACCACCCGCACCATAGCCACCTATACGGCCTGTGGTGGACCGTAAAGTCCCGTTGCTTCCTGTTAAACCGCTTGTTACAACAGTTGTTGTTCCACCAGCGTTAGAGGCCCCTCCGCCTGCAATATTCGAAAGGAAGCTTGAATCACCACCAGAACTAGTATATTTGGCAGCACCACCCGCACCAACAATAACAGAATATGTTCCTTTTGCTAATGATATATTTCCGTAGACATATCCGGCACTACAGCCTTTCCAAGGTATAGTAGTATTTATAGATTTCACATAATAACCGCCGCTTCCGCCACCACACATATCTAATCTGACTGTGCAATTATGCTCAACTGTTAGCGTATATGTTCCCGCTGTAGCTTCAAACAAAACTGTCCCAGATGGATACCCGCCGTCTTCTTCATACACCTTATCCGCGCCGTGATAAACTGCAGTCACCTCTTGGCCTCCAATCCAAAGTCCCGTAATTTTCTGCTGATTGTGCCATATCGCCATTTTAACTCTCCACAATAGCGTAAGTAATACCGGCTTCTTTTGTGGCAGGCTCAGCAGATACAACTGTTAGTTTAATTAGTTGAGGCATTACCCCCCCCCCGTTGAGGACTGTTGCAGAATTTAATGTTGCCCAGTCATCATAATTTAGTGGGTCATTCTCATACCAAGTAGCCGAGCTTTCCGGATAATCCAGCAGATATGTACGATAGGCTGAATAAAGGAGTTTATCATTGTCACTCAACCCGTCCCATACCAGCACCATCTGTTTAGGGTCTACATAGGTTTCAAGATACTGGTTGCGAACTGCCCTTACATCATCTTTCTGCTTGGCAACAGCCTTGTCATCAGTTTTAAGAACAAACTCGCCACCAACTTCTACCAGCTCGGCATCTTCAACTTGTGTAATCTCATCATAAACAAGACACGGGAATTTGCCGGTGTTATTATAAGCTATGATTTTATTATCTTTGATTGCTGTAAACATTAGTTTTCTCCTTGAGCATATATAAAGCCAAAATAATCTGAAGTCATACCGCTGTAATTAAGATATAACACCTGTCCTTTTTGTGCCGGAAGAAAATACGCAAAATTACTGGCTGTTCCTCGTAACATTTGCGTCCCCAAAATATCATCTCCTACTCCGAGTGCGGAACCTCCCGGCTTAAGCAAAAAAGCACCTCCCCAACCAGCAGTGCTCGAATATCGAAAATGACAGGCAAAATAGCCATTAGCTGGAGCAACATAAGTTGTACCGGTAGCACCAAAAGTTAAATCTATTCTAGTTCTATTAGATGGCATACCAAGACCAGACAAAGTGCTTAGACCAGTCTGTGAAAAGTTGGAAGCATTTTTCAAATCAGCTATATCAGTCAATACACCAGCGGCAGCGATGATATTGGCATCTTGAACAACCTCACCGACATAGAAGTAAAGACCTTTAATCTCTGTGTATTCAGATACTGACGGTGGATTGCAATAACCTGATGCTTGCCAATATGCATATCTTTGAGTATAACTATTACCATAGTTAGGTGATGCTACAATTTTCATAGATACTTTTGTAATCGCCGCAAGGTTCACATTAGTTTGAGAATTACCACTATACATAGTACAGAAAGCCGTATAATTAGTATCTTTAAATGGTTTTAATAATGTAATCGTTCCAGTGTAACTAGAAACCGCACTATTATTATCATATAATCCACCTTGTTCGCACCAGCCATCAGAATACAAATTATACCAAGTCTGGTCACTATCAGTCGGCTCTTTTTTCTCAACCAATACCCTTTGCGTATATAACGGCAGTCTGAAAGTGGTATTACTGGTATTAACTACGAAGTCGGTATCAGCATAAGCTTCAGTTGACAGTTTAACACTTACGCCGGCTTTGGTAGTTGTCCCGTTATAGATTTGCAACAACAGGTCATAAACTGATTGATAAACAGAACCCGAGTTAAATTGTCCATTACTTAACAGCCAAGAAGCATTACTTAACGCATATTCGCTGTATTTGTAATCAAGCAGTGAAAATGGGTTAAGACCACCAGCACCAGAGCCAATTTTTACATCTCCTAAATAAAGCTCTCCGCTATCTGTGCAAAAATATTCCGTGCTTGCGTTCTTTGTTACAATAGCCTCATACTGTGTTTTAGTTCCTGTCCAAGTCTTAATAGCTGTTGTAGTGTCGTTTTGATTTATTACGCCGATTGTTTGAAGCTCGTTAGAGGAGTTTTTATTGATAGTAGTTTCATCTAAATCAGGGCTTGATTGTATTGTTACCGAATTGCCAAGGTTATTGCCGTCTTGGTCTTTCAGCTGTAATGTATTCGAGCTATAACTTAAATCAGCACCATATTTTGTACTGCTTGGCAATGCTCCTACGCTACTTGCGGTTAATGTTACGTCTCCACTTCCTAAAATGGATGTGTTGTTTATTGTCTTTATGTTTGTTCCACTTACCAAAGTATCTTGTTTGCCAGCGATTGCTGTTTGAACATCTGAAGCCGTTTGATAACCGCTCGGATTGCTTGAGTTATACGGTGTATATCCAAGAGCAGTTGTTACATCACTTGAGGTAATTCCTGTTATATATCCCGCTCCGTTTGTTAAATCACCCGTATCAGTAGGAACTATAAGGTTTATCGCTTTATCCGCTGTAGCATTAGCGGTAAATGTATCTACAGCCGTTCCGTTTTTCTGAATAGTTAACGTCGCATTACCGATTGTCGGCTTATCGTTCAAATCATTATAAGAGCCGGAAGTCGCAACGGTTGCCAAATCAGCAGGCTGAACAGCTGTATCTGCCTTTGTTCCTTGAGCTGCTGTCGCAAATTCGCTCACATTGTGCGTTACTATATTACCATAACCACTCATTGTCGTCTGAATGGTAGTGATGTTTCCTTGATTGGTTGTGATTTGCCCTATCAAAGCAGATGTAGCACCTGAATTGATGGCGTTCCATTGCGCGGCAGTAAACGATGAATTATTTAACTCATATTCAAACACCCAGCCTGCCGGAGTTGTGGCATCAGTATATTTATATCTATCATACGCCGTATTGCCTGCCGCATCACTCACAACAACAAAAGCATAGTCATTATTGGTTAATGTTCCTGAATAAGCCTCTAGCTCGGCGACAGAATTAAATGTTCCGATAAAGGTTGCGGTATTTGTCGCAATGCTTGAGTTTACGAATGCTTTATCAGCTAGCTGATTAGAGCTTGAAGCCGCATTTGGTATCTTTGAATTGATTTCGTTTATTTCATCTTCCACCGCATCAAATGCCGCACTTACAGCGGTTGAGATTGGTTTATCAATATCCGCCGTATTATCGACATTGCCCAATCCTACTTGAGTTTTAGTTACTTGATGAGGGTTTGCCTTATCAGCAATGTGATTGTCAATCTTTGTATTAAGCGCAGTATCGGCGTTACCTCGTGCTACAACCTCGGCATCTATATTTGATTGCAAAGTCCCGTCCGCGTTTTGTCTTGCCAAAGCCTCTGCATTAATATTTGCCTGCAAGGTAGAATCGGCATTTTCACGAGCAGTTTTTTCGGCGTTTATATTACCTTGCAAAGCATTATCAGCATTTATGCGAGCGGTTTCCTCGGCAGTAATTAACCCTTCAACACGAGTAATCTCCGAAGTCCTCGTCCCAGCTTCCGAGTTTATGTCATCACTCAAGCCTTGCTCTGCAGTTTTAGCTCTTGTTTCCTCTGTAGAGATTAAACCTGCTAGCCTGTTGTCACCAAACACACGATTGTTTATTTCAGTATTTATCTTATCGTTTAAGCCGCTAAGCTCGTTATCCAAGACATCAAATTGATTTTGCAAATTCTCGTCAGCGCTAATTCTCGCCCTTATCTCCTCATCCAGATTGCTCAATAAGGCTTTATTATCAAGTTCTTCTTGCAAACCGCTAATCGCTGAAATAGGATGTTGATCAGCTAAATCACGATTACGCAGTTTATTGTGGTCACTAGTTCCGGTATCAAGTGAAAAATCAGCCTCAATACTAGTTCCGGTATCAAGTGAAAAATCAGCAATTACATTCGCCATCATAAACTCCTGCCTGTGTGTTAAAAGTTAAACTCCCTTCAGCGGTTTTTTGCCGCCCTTCTTCGTCAAAACAAATTAAATAACAAGTATTCTCATTATATAGCTGCCTTGTCTCTTTACTGTTTAGATTAAGTTGTATGGGAAAAATCGGGTTTTCAAATTCTTTTTTCAAACCCCCACAAACCCAAATTGCCTTAGCTATTTGTTGCTCTGTTTCATTTGTTACATTTATTGTCAAAAAATTACCGCCGAATGCGCTTGTATCATCACCTCTGTACATTACTCATCCCTCAAATAAGTTATTTTAACATAGCCATTACCTCCCGCAACAGCATTGCGGGTTGTTGAGCCATACCCCCAACCGCCTGCACCATATCCATTATAAACAGATGGAGTATAAGAAGTAGATTCTCCATATCCTGTATTTCCATTTAGTGTCGAACCAATACCACCTGCGCCACCGCGAGATATGCCGCCGTTCCTGTATGCAGTGCCCCCGCCGCCTCCGGTTGCCGATACGGTTGCAAAAGAAGAATCTCCGCCTGCGCCTCCGTAAGCATAAGTATTTCTCCATGTTACCGCAGCAGCTCCACCTTGCCCTACAATAACGCTATAGCTGCCTTTCGCTAAATAAATTTCCTCATTAGAATAGCCCCCAGAGCCTCCGCCTGCGCCGGTTCCGGTATCATCAGAACGCGAGGATGCGCCACCACCACCGCCACCGACACAAATTACATTATAAACTCCATCATCTTTTATCTCTAATGGATAAGAGCCTGCCGCAGAGCTTTCAAACAGCACTTGATTTTTATTATATTTATGCAACCTCCACACCAACCTGTTGCCTTTATAGACATAAAAAACTTTGTCAGAGCCATGATATATTTTGTTGGTTTCAACAGCTCCGTGATACGCGGTATAGTCTGTCATTTTCTACTCCGTAATTACAAAGTAATAGGTCTCAGAATCGGGTTGTGCCGGCAATGCCGAAACTGTCTCGACTGCTGTATCGCTAACCCTTACCCAGCTTGTCCCTAAATAAGATGAATCATTATTAAAATTATCCATGTTATTAGGCTTGGTTGACCTTACCCGATAGCTTGCCCCGCTTGGCGCGGTATAATTCAAAACCGCTCCTTGCGGATAGCCGCCGATTGCTGTTGCCACATTATTGTCAAAGGTATAATTGCCGCCATTTTGCATAAAAAAGTAAAACGAACTCAAAAGTTTAAACATTCCGTTAAAATCTTGCCCTTGTGGTGCAACTCCGCCTTGAGATATAGGCAACATTGTAATTTCCGGAAATCCCTCTTGAATACTTGCGTGATAATCACCACTAGCCCCATAAGGTATTTCGTTTGTTTGCCCTAATTCGGCAATAACTCCCTGTAAAACTCTAGGTGTTGTTAATTGTTCCATATTACTTGTCCTCCCCATAAGGTTCCATTGTTAAAAGTTTGAAATCCTGTATTTGTAAATCCGATTGTTTCATCTGGGTTTATCTCATAAATTGCCAGTCCTACACCAGCCGGACGCGGAAAAACATTGGCCGAAGTATAAAGATATTTTTCCTCATCAGTTAAAGCAAATCTAAAGACAATCGTCTCAACGGTCATGTTTTGCGGGTCCAGCATGTAGGCAGAGCCTTTGTCCTTAAAACACTCTTTTAAAAACTCATTCATCATAGTTAAAGAGCCGTCCCAATACATCCCAAACGCTCTGATTTTAATTATTCGGCGAAATGTCGCATCGTCTAATTCAAACTGATAATCGTTCTCATCCTTAAAGGTTCTGGTAATCCTAAACAATCTTCCCCAAAAGTAATCCAAGGCTGAGGCAACGCAGGTATCAATATTCAAAATATCTTTGCAAAAGTTTTCTGAAAAATTACCGAAGTTTTTGTTCCAAACTTCGGCTTTTTTCATCATCAAATCAGATATATTGGTGTATCCGTATTGCCTTTGCATATTATTTAAGGCAACTTCTTTAAAATCCGCCATTATTGCACCTCATTTGGAGTAATAGTTCCTAATACCGGTATTTGTTCAATAGTCGCATCAACATAATCAGCAAATTCTTGCAATCCTATCTTTACTTTTACCGACAAAATATCGGCATACTTAAAATTATTGAACGCCTTAGCCAAGTTGTTGCCGGTGATTGAATCACCAATTCCGAAAGGATTTTGATTAACATAATATTGCAAAGTATTTGATATTTGTTCGTCAATATCCGCCGGTGTATAGCTGTTTTGCCGCCAATCAACCTCAACATCTATTGTCAGCTCGTCCGGTCTTCTGATGAGATAACTCATCAATACCCCGCTTGTCGGGTCGTTGTAGGTAATAGTTGTATTGCCATTGGTCGCCGCACCTACCGTCTTTTTATCCATAATAACCTTGGCAATATCGGTTGCCGCACCTCCCAAAATACAAATATAAACTGAATTAGGCTCTAATGTAACGCCATCAACAATTTTTTCCGATTTGCTATCGTTTTCTCTTGTTACAACTGAGCGCACACCGTCAAGTTGTGCTAAATTATCATGCAGAGCGCCCAGCAAAGTTTTCCCGCGAATATTTAACCAATTTGTGGTTATTCTTTTTCTGAAAACCCCATCGCTTTCTTTGTCATAACCGATTACGCCGGAATTATTATTTGTTACACTATCCCAACCATCTATCGGGTTAATAATATCGGTTAAGGAGTTTTCGGCAATTACAACAGCACCTGTCACCAAGCATTTTACTTCAACCGACGATGTTCCGCCATCCCCGATTGTTACTTGATTTAAGGTTGCAAACTGGTAATCCCCGCTTCCGACTAAACTGCCCTCAGGAATAACAGTCCCTGCTGTGCCGCTTAAAGTTGCTATGATAACCGTCGGTTGAGCTTGCTTTCTGACATATCCCCAAATAGAGGCTGCCGCATCCAAATCATCACCGGTCGCGGTCAAAACATTCATCGCATTTAACGCCTTAACGGCTTCTTCTTGCGCATAAGTCAAAAAACTTACATCGTTACTTATAAGTTGCCCTTGCGGGGTTGATGTGTCAGTATTTAAGTATGGCGATAGTGCCTGTATATAAGCATTTTCCACCTCTTGGCGTATATCCGATGTATCAATCGTTATAAGCCCTTGTTCCGTCACTTCAAACATTATAATCTTAAAACTCCGTATATTGTGTCAACCGATGTCTCGACTTGTAATTCATTGCCGTTTTTTTCAATATTTACGCCAAAAACCGAACGCACTTCATCACTGGCCATTAACCGATTGACGATTGCCGATTGAAAATAATTTTTCCCCCCAGTTGTCCCTAAAACCTCGTTGTCGTAATCAATGCCTTCGTTGAGATTAAATTGATTTTCACCAAGACAAAGCCCGACACGGGTTTTGGCATCTTGTGCGCAAGCCTCCAAATTTTTCTTCAAACTCAAAGAATTATTGCCGACAATTAAATTATTGTTAGCATCTATACTTAAAGTATCCATTTTATACCGCCTTTACTATCTCGCTGGCACTGGTTATTGTGCCTTTTGATGATCCGACTGTTACCTCATCGCCAAGCCTGGCTATTCCTCGTCCGCCCTCGCCGCCCAAATTAACACTTTCAGCAACTATATTGGCGGTCGTGGTGTTGATATTTACGCTCCCATGAACTATTTGCATTGTAGTATCACCGGCTTTTAAGTTTATCCCTTGCTCTTTATTTGCAAAGAACAGTGGTAAAAACACCCCATTAGCGTATGAAAAAATCCTGTTTGATGTTATCGGGCTGGCTGTTTTAGTTTGCTTAAAATCTGACATATCCCATTTTCCCGAAATCAAAAACCCCATATCCCCCACACTTGGCATAAACGAAATCTCTAAATTTTGCCCTAAAAAATGCAAGGTAGGAATATTATAATAGGTTGTAGCTTGCGTTATTACCTCGCCGTTAGTTTTGACGGACTGCAAAAGCGGTTGCACATCAACAAAGCTATTGTCTTCATGAACACCCACGACTTTAACCGGCGTTAAGGTATCAAGCCTGCTTTTAAGATATTGTTCCAAAAAACTTTGCATAGCGGCAAATAAGTCGCTATACGCGCCATAACTAAACGACGGTTGATTCGTTGGCATATTGTTCAAAACCCTCTCTAATTAAATAAACATGGCTAACCCAATCATTCCCCTTAGTATCGCCGCGATGCGCTATTGTTTGCACAAAATAGCTGTTATCTCCTAAGGTGGGGAATTTCAGACTGTTTATTTTTACCATAGTCCCACTTTGCAGATTAGCGCACATCCGCAAATCTACCTCACACCCGATTGGCGTTGGTTTGGGACTTCCTATCATATTGCGGTAACTCACCGTAAAACTTGAGCGTTCGTTGCTTTTATCATACGGATTGCAATTCAGGGTTTTGCCATCGATATAGATATTAAGCCCCGTCATCTCGGCAATGCGCCGTATTTTTTCACCAACTCCCTCACCATTATCGCTATAATTTTCGATATAAACAGGCTTTGCGGTGTTTCTAAGCACCAGCCCATTGTCTAGCGCAATCTCACGCAAAATATCCCCGACCGCAACCTTGCCCGCTTTGGCAATAATCGGATTGCCTTGCAGCAAATTTTCAAAACCGGCAACCGCTTTTAATGATATGCTATAATCTGCATTATTCAAATTAGGGATTGCTTGCACAATATTGCCCTCAAAAACAACCCCGTGATTATTTTCATAACCGGCATCAATTACCACATGATTTAATATGCGGTTATATTGATTGTAGCAAGTTGCCAAATAGAGCATAGTTGAGCGTTTTAATCCAGTAATTTGGATATTTGCCTCATTCAAACTTCCCGATACGCTGGCCGAAGTATCAAACTGCACCTTGCTGTCAATATTCAAGGTTGACAATACTTTGACTTCTCGTTGGTCTGAGGGGTCTCTGCCTGCATACAATGTCAATTTAAAATATCTTTTCGGAACTGCCCAATTATTCATTATCTTGACTTTTCTTTTTTTAGTGTTATAATACAACTATAAAAGTTGATTGAGAAAGGGGCATGACCCCAACCAGTGTCTGTCAATCAGGTAACCGCGAATTAGTAGACCCCTCTTTCGCGGCTTTTATTTTTCATAATAAGCCGTCATTAAAAATTGGATCTTATGGTCAAATAATTTTGGCTCAATTATAGCTTTCTTTCCTTTATACCTAATTACAAAATCGTTATTTTCATCTTGTTCGAGTTGCCCTTGTTCTATTACTTCGGTTAATGACCTTAATAACTTCCCCAAAGGTTGCTTTGTTTCTATCCTTCTTTTTATGATATGGTGTAAACCTATGTTTTCATTACCCCATAAAAGGGCAATATCCCCTATATCTTTTCGATGAAAAGCATCTCGAACAAATCCGCAACGCTCCGCCATTATTTTGTTTACTGCTTCTTGCCCTTTTACATTAAAAAACTCTTCTCCTAAAACATCGCTTATTGAAGACTTTTGAGCAAATCTTCCTTTATCATCTCTAGGGTGATTTTCTTCAAAGGTTGCGTTATTATTAACCATGATATAATCAGGAATTTCTATCTCTACGATCATAGCCTATACTCTGTGTCATATATCAGCAAAAAACGCTCATTAAATTGGTCAAACAGCGGATCTTCATCACCAAACTGGTCAACAAAAAGTAAATTGCCTTTTAGCTCATTACCGGCAATCAACGGCATATTATTACAACAAACAACCCCTTGCCGCACTGCTTGCCCATTTATATCAATATTCGCGACCGTTAAATTGTTTGGAGTTGTCCGAAGTGCCATATCTATATTAAAAGCCGTTCCATCATCAGCCTCTAGGTCAAATGATAGCTTTTGGTTAGGCTCATTAAGCAAATTGATAACATATTGTGTCATATTAGCCCCCTATCAATCCGCCGGTAAGTTTACGCGTTACTTTTGCCAATCCCCCCTCAACTGTATCTTGGTTGGATGCGTTCTTTTTTCCCTCGCCGGTAGTCATAATTTGTTGGAAAGCCATCTCAACTTCCATTAAGCCATAATTATCAAAGTTTTCCGGCAAATTAAAATCAACCAAAGTATAATTTTCATATAATCCGCTTTTGGTTTGGATATTCAAAGGGTAAAGCCCTGATTTATAATATTCAAGGTCTGTTCGCATTTTGGTTATCGGGTCGGCAAATTCTCCAAAGCCTAGCTTATTGCTCAGCATATTTAACGCCCCGCGGGCTAAGTTTCCCAACATACTTGAGCGCTCCAAAAGCCCGATTATGTGAATATTTGTCGGGTTTTGATATTTATAATCCGTTACGCTATATCCTTTCTCAATCGGATAACCAACTACATTGCTGGAGCCTCGAACTTCGGCTTCGGTTATTGTGTCAAAAGAAAAAACCACTTCTTCATAAGTGGTTTTCTTTTTTCTGCCCTCAAGCCATGAAGTTTTGAGATTCAACCACTTGCCAACCGGCAAATCCGCTATATCGGTAAAATCTACATTTACCGTATGAGTAATGGCATAAGCATTAACTTTCAGCTCATATAAAAATTTACCAACACTAAACATTTAAGCCCCCCATTTCTTTCCTGTGGCTTGATCGCGAATTAAATCCGTAATTGCTTTGCGCATTTGCGGTATATTGTTAGTATCAACCCCTTGAATGTTAAAGTTTAATACCGCCCCTTGCAACACATTCTTTTGCAATTCTCGTGATGGGGCATCTGCCTTATTGCTTCTTACAGCCCACCCAAGCGAGCCGTAATTGTCTCGCATATCTTCCAACTCAAATATGCTTGCTTTAGGTCTCCAACCGGAATTTTTAAACCTTTCACGGGCGGCTTCAAGCTCCTTGGTATTTCTAAACATATTTAATACCCAACCAAACTCCTTTGCAAAAGCATCGCTGAGCGCACCTCCTGTATATTCTTCTATCACTCCACCTGCCATTGCCCCAAGACCATACGCAGAAAGAGATGCAAGAAAAGGAGAAGCCGCAATTCCTCCTCCTATTGCCCATTTTACCATTGCTGGTCCTTTTTTATAAAGGGCTACGGCTAGGGCTGGAATTGACGATATCTCTAATGACCTTATCGTTGCGGATGTATTTTCAAAATGTTCTGTAAAAGCCTCTAATACGTCATTTAAACTTCCTATTCTTTCGGCAAAATCATTTGTAACTGCATTTTTTATACGATTTAACAATATGGCTTGCTTTTCCATAGAATGATAGGTTTCTTCATTTACACCTGTAAATTTCTGAGCTATTACTAAATTTTTTTCTCGTTCTGCTCTACTCAATCTAAAATATTTAGCCATTGTTTCAGTTTTTAGACCCAACATCTTCAAGACCTGACGAAAATATGCTGGATCTATTTCAGATTGCGCTTCGTATAATTGCCTTATTAAATCCAATGCATTAGTTCCCTCGCCAATGTCGAATTGGATATATTTTCCAGCATCAGCTAATATTCCTTTGCCAAAAATATTATAATCTTCTACGGCATCCTGCAATCTTGCTAAATGTCCCATAGCCTCTTCTGCAGTTCCTCCAACGAGGCTTAATTCTTGGGAAAAAGATTGTATTTGGTTTGCATCAAATACATCAAGATATTGATTATATACATTTTTATAATTTTTTAAGGCTTCTGTAACGTGTTTACCTGAAAATATGTTTGCTAGTTCCCCGCCTATTGTTCCTCCCTCGCTTCGGACAATATCACCTAATATCTTAAACGCATCTAATCCAAAAGAAACAAATCTTCCAATTTGTTTCCCTGCCTCGGCGGAGTTCACCAAAATATCAATCGTTGCTGTGGGATTAGCCATGTTTTCTTCTCGCTTTGTTATGTGCTACAATTTCATTTTGCGCATTAACATAAGCAACTACATTAACTTCATATAGTTGCTTTAAGTCTATTGCTCTTAAATCTTTTATGCTTATTTTATCGTCAATAATGTTTCCGATTATATTACTTACCCCAAAGTCTACATAAGTGACATAGCTTTGAGCTTGTTCATTAAGGGCTGGAAGGCTTTGGAGCTTTTGATAAAAACCTCTTGAAACTTCATAATCTCTAAGCCTAATTCTAATATGCTTAAGGGATTTTGAAATATTGAATAACAAGTGGGCAAATCAAGTTGCGAATTAACTACTTGACTGCCATTTACATCCATCAAAGCCGCCAAAGGTATCAAATCTTTCAAAAACGGCTTAATCGATACTTGGCTCGCCCCTTGGATGTTTTTCATGGTGTTGAGATATAAATCAACAAAATCAAGCCCTTTTTCCGCATCAAACAGTTTAATGCGAAAATGATGTTTATTGCCCATATCATCAATGACAATGTCTTTAGTAGAACTCTCCATTTTATTCCTTTCTTAATGCTCCGGCGGCTGTTGCACCGCCGGATTGTTTATTACATCGGCAAAATTACGCGTGAGCTAAAAGTAACTTTATAGCTCTTATTGCCTTGTCCGTCATCAAGGTTAGCACTATCGCCCCCATTGGCAGTTTCAATCGTGCCGCCGCCATAGATGGTCTTGGTTTTAGTGGTATTATTTTCCACAGTCATAACAAGGGTATAATCTATTAAATCCTTGCCATAGATAGGGGTTGAAGTCATAACCAACATATCTAAAGCTGTTCTTGAGTTAGAGTTCGGCAGCATCGTAAAAGTTCCGGTATATAAAACCGGCTTTTGGTTTACGGCTGCCAATCCATCGGCACCCAAAATAGTATTGCTGGGCTCAACATCATCCCATTCCACACCATCTGAGGCGAAACCGTCTAGCTTCAAATATGCTAAAATCGGTAAAGCAGTTATTGAATAGGTTAATTGCTTAAAACCTGTTTTATTAGTTGATATAGCCATCGTCTTACGCTCCGTAAATTCTGTTGACAATTCTTACTTTATTAACCACGCCGGCGGCCAAATAACAAATCAGCACTCTAACGCGCCTGGCGGCAATATCTTCTTCGCTCAAGGGCTGAACTTGGAAATAATAGCCGTTTTGCTCAACCGCCGCAGCCGCATCAGGATTGCCGGTAGCTTGGGTTACAGCCACTTTGTCAACTGTGCTTAAAGTTCCGTTTAAGGCAATTGAGCCGTTGCGTTGGAATAATTCCAAAGGTGATGCAATCAAACTTGAAATCAAAACTCTTGCATCTGCCCCTTGCAGTTTGATTTTGTTCAAATTTGACAAGGCGTTAATAATGGTTACTTGCAATCTGGTCTCTAATGCCGATTCGTTGACTTGGATATCCTCAGTTCCATAATCTCCGGCCATAAGTCCAAAACCGTAATAGGTCTGTTCTTGTGTGCCAAAACCAACCGAATATACACAAGATAAGCAAGCATCATTTAACTCACTCATCAGGGCGGAGTTTGTCAATCCTTGCTGATAATCAACAACCGAACCTAACGATGTTATAGGGGTGTATCCTGCCGCATTTGAAAAGTTAAAGTTGATTGCTCCGTTAGTGGCATCATAATCTATTGCCGCACAGATAGCGCAATCCAAAATATTAACATTTTCTTGATTGGGATCATAAGTTAATACATATCCGGTCAAACTCAAATTCGCCAAACTTGCCGATAATGTTTTGGCGCTTGCTAATTCGGTTTGATTAAAGACTAACCGAACCGTTGAATTGATTGTTTGTTCACCATCTGCCCCATTTAACCATTTAACGGCATCAATAATTTCATCTTGGCTCAATGCCTCTAAAGTTGTAATTGAATAGCCGCTTGAATTTGCCTGATAAATTCTATCGCAAAACTCCGTAAAGCTCTCGGCATCTGCGCCTTGAGATACAACCGCACCGGCTAAACCAAGCATTTCACTCAAATCTGTTCCGGTTTCACCGGCGCTAATACCACCGGCTACGCTTGTTGTTCCGATTGTAGCCGCAGTAATTATAAATCCGCCGGTAACGCTTGAATAAGCACAAACAGCACCATCCCAAACATCTTGCATTGCTTCAGTAATAGCTTCCGCAATATCGCTGTAAGATGTAACATCACTTAAATCTAATACTACATCACCGCTTTGTCCGTCCAAATCCATTTTGAACGAACCGTTACTAAAACCTCTTAATGTAGTAATTGAAGTCTCGACTTTTTCGCCTTTAATAAAAGCCGCTGCCGCTTGCTTATACCAACGCGCTACAACTAACTTTTGCGGGGTGCTACCATCTTTAGCAACATAACCGAAATATTTTTGAACTTGAGCATATTCCGGCAATCCTTTGCCGAACATTTTCGCAAAATTACTTAATCCGCCTTGGCTTTTGAACTCGATAAAAGGAGTGCCAGAGGGGATTAAATCATTGACGATAGCCAAAAGCATATGTTTCTTTTCGGTTGTAAACGCCGGAGCTTCTACAACTGCGCTATTTGGCACAATATAACTATAAGGTAATGACATTTTTTACTCCTAAATTTTATTGCCTCGATTAACGATTTTGTATTTAATATCCTTGAGATAAGGATGTTCTTGCGTGATTGTATCAACCACAAACATTGAAGCGTCAAAACCATACCGCTTCATAAACTTTTTGTTTTCCAATAATGCTGTTCGGTTTTCGATAATCCCTAAAGTTTTCAAATCAATCGAACCATCAGTCTCAACAAGTGCTCTATTAAGGCTCTGTTGATAGAGTAAGGCGTTGTTATACGCTGATTGTCCGTAAAAATCGAACTGAACATTATAAATTCTCTCTATATCATAAGCAAATTGCCCTTCGTTTTCTTGCGTTTCGCTTATATATCTCGTTTGATTCCATGCAATCGGCTCTATATTGATTATATTCATCTGCGCCCAATCGCCTTGAGGAAGTGGCACTTCGTCAAGATACGGATTTACAAACTGCAACCCCTGAGGTAATAAAGCCTGCAATGTATCATAAAAATCTTTTTCAGTCATTTTCTTCTTCCGTTGGTTGGCTTGGGGCTTGACTTGGAATACTGTCTTCTTCAGCTTTTTCTTCATAACAATAGGTTTCACGCCATCCATCTTGCCACCAGTTGATTTTTTCAACCAACCGATATTTTTTACCCTCACATGTAAAGGTATCGCTCCCCAGTTGTTTAAGTCTATCCAGATGAGTGGCGTCCATACTTAAGTAAAGCCGATAATATTCATACTCGGCTAAATTAAAACCTAATTGACTTAATGCCTGACCATTAGCAGGTTGCAGTTTACCTTTAATTGTAACTGTTGATGTTGTTGTTACCGGCTCTCGGCTTCCTGTTTGCCATTCCACTTTTGTCCTGGTAAATGTCAAATCTCGCCAAGGGTTGATAAAAGCCAAAGACGAAGCGGCTATCTCGTGTAAATTTAAGCCTGTCATTTTTCTATTACCTCATTATGAATTGAGCTTCTGAGTGTGCCGGTGTCAATCAAGGTATGATCTGAGCCTTTTCGCTTTATGGTTTCCGGTGCGTTCGGAGGCGGAATTTGGCTATCAATCGAGCGGATAAGTTCCGCCTGAATATCAGCAGCCACTTCTTGCATCGTTTGCTTTAGCGGTTTTTTCCCTGATAGTGTCGGGTCTAAATTCTCTCGTATGTGTTTATGCCAGCGTTTTTTGCCTTTTTCAAAAGCATTTCGCATAAAAGGTCTGGGCGGTATCTTATCGTTGCCATATTCTTGGATTAAAGCATTTTCTGCAATCTGTAACCCATCAGGATAAGCCTGATTTTTATAGTAGCCAGCCCGCGCCCCCTTTACAGATTGCAATTCTTCTTTCAAATCTTCTGACCACTTTTTAACCTCTGATATGTCAATTCTTAATTTTATATTACCTTTGGCCATAATCGCCTCGGTAATAAGGATATTGCGCATAAGGCCGTCTGGGCATCGGCGGTTGAACTCTTGCCAAAATTGTCAGCAATTCCAAGCCGTAAGGCGTTAATGACAGCATATAATCTGTCCACGACTTGTATGCCGGTTGTGTCCAGCTTGCCGAAACTGATCCCTCAGTAGCGCTTGCGACTTTTCCTTGGCTAACAACTTGCGGATTTTGCCGCAAATAAAGATTGTGCGCTGTTGCCAAATAAACCCCGCGAATTTGCATCTCTTTGTCTAAAACGATAGTTCCTAATCTGGTCGAAATAAAACTCTCAGCACCGGCATAAGCTGATTGCATCATATCTCTATCGGCGTTTAATTCGGGAAACCAAGCCTTAAATTTATCAAAATCAACTGTCATTTTGTTGCAGCAGCAATCCATATCTATTTTCTCTTTTTTTGTTTTTTAACTTCAATAGGGGCGGAATTATCTTTAATTTCATCGCCGATTTCATTGCTCATGTCAGCGGCATATTGGCGCTTATCACTTATAATAAAGCACCCGCAAGGATTTTTATCCGACACAATGCGTTGACTGACAAATGAGCCATATTCTTTCATCAAATCGTCAAAATCTTCATCTTTAATTGTATTAAGAATACCCCCTGCTTCCAACACAATTAATTTTCCGTTTTTCAGCTTAAAAGCCGATGGATTAGTTCCTTTTTTTACAATCGTAACCATTGTTATTTTCTCCAAAATAAAAGGGCTGCTGTATAGCAGCCCCTTATTGTTTTGTTTTGTTGGCTTAAGACAATCCGTTGTAACGAACAACAAACATCGGATATTGAACAACAGCACCGGAAGTTGCGGCACTGATTTTTTGCTCAACAACGCTGTCTTTTACAAACAACGGATAAGCACGAGCCATTTCAACATAAGAGTTTAAAATAGTCTCATAGCCATTCTCACGATAAATCAAATAGAATACATCGGAGTTTGAATCGGCATTGGTAAACTGAGGAACGCCGACAATATCCAATTTGTCGCCGTAAGTCTCTTTCAAAATAGCGGCGGCAGATTTACCGTAGTTGTTATTTTTACGCAAATAAGGCTCAGAGGTTGAAGCAACCGCCAAAACCAGTCTTCCCGCACCTCGCTCAACACCTTCAGCAACAATACCATCTGTCTTTGCACCCAAAGCCGAATAAGCAGCGGTAATATCGTTTGCAATGTCTTCAGGTTGCTTACTTGCCCAAGTAGTATTTGAACTTACACTAGGGACTGTCAAATAAGCAGGCAAAGATGGATCGTTCAGCAAGCCTGTAACCGGATGAGCCAAACCTTTATAAGATACACCGTTGAAGAAAAACTTATTGCGGTCAATAGCCAAAGTGCGCATTGCCGCTTCGGCATTATCAGCACGATAGTTTTCGTTAAACGAGCCAACGCTCGCTTCGGCGCGGTCGTTTGATGTCCAAGATGTTGCATAATAGTAAACACCGCGTGTTTTATTATCGTAGTTTACTTTTGCTTGCAAAACATCCGAGGTCATACCGTCATCGGGTGAGGTTACACCGGTATATTCACGAACCTTAATATTGACAATTTCATCGCCCCACTTACCGTTTTTAGACGGAGCGGCAAGGCGGTCAGCCACGCGCGGCGAGGTCAAAACCTCAATTGCTTGCGGACGGATATAAGCCAAAGCCCCAAAGGGAGCGTTAATATTAGGTGCAGTTACCATCGGAGCTGCGTTGTTTACTCCAACAATACCTTTAGCCATGGCGGCTTTTAAGTATGCGCTGTTGTCGCCGTGTGCGATAGATACAGAGTTATTTACTTTAATCTTCATAATTCTTACTCCTTATACATTTGCAATTTCGCAAACTTGATTAGCGTCTGCACCGGTAACAACGACCCATCCGGTGTCAATTTCACCAGTTCCGGCTGCACTTCTGGTTGTAATTGCTCCGGTAGTAGTATTAACAAATACTTTTTGCCCTTTAGTTGCCGCAGTTGAGGCTTGGCAATAGCAAAAGCCTTTCAATACTACCGCTACTTCTTCGCCCTCGTTGATTGTCATAGCAGAGCCAAAGCCGCTCAAATTGGCTTGGTAACGCTCAAATACAACAAACCCTGCGACAGCCGTTGCAGCTGATGTGCCAGCGCTTGCCCCTACAACTTGAACCTCGGGGTCAGTTCCGGCAAAACAAAAGGCTCCAGCCTTTAATGCGGAGCCTTCAACTATCATCGGCAATTTGGTAAGCGGATTATCTCGTGAGACAGTCCCCGCTTTGCCAAGTGCCTGTTCTTTATACACTTGTGATTGAAATCCCATCTTTTTTACTCCTTACCAGTTGGTTTCAATTTCTTCTTGTTCGCTTGAGCAATAATCAAAGCTATTGTCAACCTTGCTTTTTACGCTATTGCAGGCCTTAAGCATAGCCGACAATTCTTCAACGCTTTCCTTGCCGTCAAGCTCAACGCTCATTCTGTTCAATGCTTTAACATACATATCTTTATCAGACATACCAAAAGCATTAAAATCGCCCAAAACTTTAGCGCAGGCATTATAAGCCTTTACCAAAGCGGCTTGTTTCTTTTCGGCTTCCGCTTTCATAGCGTTAGATACTTTGGCAACAATCGCATCATAATTTTGTGATTTAGCCTTGTTATCCTCTTTTTTCTCTTCGTCTTTGTCCTCTTCTTTTTCATCAGAGTTTTTAGACTTGCATTTATCGTCGGATTTAGAAGTTTCAGACGGATTGTAAGCAGTTTTTTCAATCTTACCAATAACCGTGCGCCAAACTTCCTCATCAACTTTGCCTTTTAAGATTCCGCCGATTTCATCAATCAGTTTTCTTTTGTCTTCATTTTCGACTGCAGAAACTTCTTTTTTGTCTTCGGCTTCGTCTTCTTTCTTTTCTTCTTTGACTTCTTTATCAGCCATATTATTTACTCCAGTTAAGTTTGAGTTTAAAACACGGACTTTAGAGCCGCACCGCCCCTTGTCCACAAGGGCTAAGTGATTGCCCTTTATATCCCGAGCATCAAAATCGCATCCATCCTTATCAGACTTTACAAAGCGGTTGTAATAGCTCGATGATAATTCTTCTTTGCCATCTTCAATGGCTTTAATAATCTTTTTTCCGGTAAACTTTAACGGTGCGTAAAGCATACCATCTTTAATAATGACATTTTCGCCGGTTGAACCCTCTTGATATTTTTTAGGGTCTTCACCCTCAGCGCCCATCCATGTGTGGTCATTGGTAATAGGTAGCAGCTTAAAGCTGTCCTTTGCCTTTTCCAGCTCTTCAGGTGAAATAAAAACCTTGTAAACTTTGTTTTTATCAATCTTTACGCCGTCAACCTCTGTCTCACCCTCAGGTAACAGCTCTGAGCCATAGTATTCCAAAATTCCCGTGCGCAAAATCGGCGACTTATCGACCATCAAAAATCCGTTGTCGTCAATATGGCGCACAGATAAAGCATTTGAAACTTGATATTGTAACATCTTTACTGCCTCAACTAAATATATATTGACATCAAAACAATTCTGTGCTATTATACCTGTATAAACTGAATTATCAGTTTTTACCCCTCTCGCTTCCCTCCCATCTACGGAGGTCGTCTCGAGAGGGGTGTTTTTTTCGCTTTCTGTTCTTGCATCTAATGAATAGTATTTATTGCCTCTTGTGTCTTCTCTTACAACAACTTCAACCATTCTTTTGTCATCATCAATAATTGCTAATCCTCTAACTCTCTATATTCTCAAAACGTCCTTTTTCGGGTGTGTAACCGATTCTTCCGTAACATCTCGGCTACTTTCAAGTATTTCAGGGACAGCGGCAATATATTTAAGATTTTCGACGGTTTTGTTGTTTTTATTTATTGTTTCATTAGCCTGCCGTTGATAAAAGTTTATTTTTCCTAAAATAGGATTATTTACACTCTTTCCCGCTAAATTATAACGGTAATACTCAAAAAATGCTTTCTCATAAGCGATTTTATCTCCGGAATACTCACCAAACTCTTTACCGGTTATTCTTATCCCTTTCTCTTTAAACCGTCCTTGTTCATCGCGAGGGTGTTCGCTTTCTATAAACTCATTATTTACTTGCATTTTAATCCCTCACAATTTCATAAGTCCCATCGCCGTTTGGCTTGGCGTGGAAACCGCTAAAAATTACCACCGGCAAAGCCACACATCGGCAATTTACCCTCTGGGCAGGCAATCCTTTGTTGCCGTAGCTGTCTATCACCGGATAATTTTCCACATCATCCCAGCGGTAGATATTGCCTTGCAGTTGCTTGTGTCCGCCTTTACCTGTTGAAACACGCTCATCTTGCGCAGTCCGCCATTCAAAATACTTAATTCCTGCTTCTTTTTGTTGCAGATAGTTAATCGCCGCGTTGGCTTTGGCGGTTTGATCGCGTGCAATTCGCTTTATCCGGTTAGCCTCAATCTCCGTTTGGTTATTAAGTGCGTGTTCAATACCTTTCCAGCCCTCACCGGTAGTCATGGCATCAAACACAATGTTTTCGACATTGGTTAAAGTCTGTTGCGCTGCGTTCTTAATCAGCCCGACATTTCGCCGAATAATTAGCCGTAAATCCTCGTCATAGTCAGGGTTGTGTTCAATCGTGATATTCTCCTTTGTAACCCCGTATATGCTTTGCCTGATTGACTTATCCGCATCTTTTGAAGCAATCGCCAACCACTTATCCGCTATCTTTTCAGCATTGTTAAGTAACAACTCTAATCCGGTTGTTTGGTAGTAATTAATCACTGCAACAACCTCTTGAGCCGGTTTTATCATCGTTGCCGAAGTTGCCGCCGGTGCCGTTATCATTGTGGTAGCAACTGCCGGAGCAACCACACTAGGATAAACAGCTTTGAGGCGATTCTTCATAGATAACAAAAAAGCGCGGATTTGCTTATCCAACGCTCTTCTGTAAAAAACCTCAGCCCGTTTGTTTTTGCTGATATCCGCACCCACGCGGTAGCCAATTCGGCGTTTTTTTAACTTTTTTTTGAGTGGCTGTTTCATTGTGTTTTTTCCTGATGACAAATAAGAAAATTAAGGCAAGGCATACAGCCACCCAACAAAAAAAGCCGCTCAGTTATGAACGGCTTTGTTTTTTGCAAAATTCACAAAGTAGCATTTAATCAATCAAATCATCAACCAATTTAGCCGCGCTGGCTTTGCACATCTCAACCCCGACATACAATGATAAGTCTTTAATCTTTTGCATAAATCCGTTTTTGCTTAAATTCTCATAAAAAAGATAACCATCAGCGGTCAACCTGATTATGCAGTCCTTTTTAGTAACATTTTTGGCAATGTCCACCCTAAACCCTAAATCCTTGCCAGCCATTTCCTCAATTAAGCCGCAATCTCTGGTTAAGAATAGACTTTTATAAAAAATGTTTTCAAAATGGTCGACGTCTTCTTCCGCAAACTTTTTAGCTAAATTGTTGAATAGGTCGTCAACTTCTATGTAAAAAGTCTCGCTTTCTACAATCTCCCTAAGCAGTTTTCTTATAAAGTCATAATCAATTAACTGATTATTCTTCAAGGCTACACCGAATTTTCGCATTATTATCCCTTATATCTCTATATGCCAAAATTGCGCCATCGCTATCTTTTATTTTGCCATTTTGGATTAAAGCCAACATTGTTTGTTTTTTTGCATCTTCTTTTAATCCGCTTACCATAATATAGATAAACTCCGAATCATCCCAAAGATTTTGCAGAGATTTTGCTAGCTTAACCCCAGTATCACTAAGATTTAATGCTGTTAATTTTTCATCAAAATTCATTATATTTCCTCTCTATCGTAATATATCCAGCTATCATCTTCTAGCTTTATTCCATAATACCGAGCATAGCCATTAACAGTATATATCTCTTTTGCCAATAGTCTTTTCCCTTTAGGTAACTTATAGGAGTTAAAGACATCTTCAACAGTAGCATACTCTTTTTCAGGAAGTTGGATTTCTTCTATGTTGTAAAATATTCTACCTGTTTTCTTATAATTTGCAACATTTTTCTTAGCCGAACCGCCGATTTTTCCCTCGCGTCCTTCGTGTCCAAAATTACCGCTTCCGATACCGCCATTTTCCACCTGCGTTTGGGTATCATTAGGCTCATCAAAGCCCTCTAAATCCTCAGCCTCATCATCAAGCTCGACATTGTCAAGATGAAAGTCCTTGAATCCTTTAAGCCATTCTAATATATCCTCAGTCTTGATGCCCATTTCAATTAAGGATTTGGCAACCTCGGCATAAGACTTAAGGTTTTCTGCCTTTTCCTTTTCGTTGGATTGCTCCAAAGGATTAAAAATGTAGTCTTCAAATTTTACAAACTTGCCGTCTTTTTCCTTACCAAATACAATGCCAAGCATAACCAAAAGATTGTGTTTGTTATGTTGTTGGATGGAACGAACTCTATCATACCAGTTTTTGCGCTCACCCTCCAAAGTGCCGGATAAACCTTGCTCCCCTTTGCCTAGCAATACCGACAAAGTAATATCAGTCTTACTGGCGATAATTTGATAAAAGAACTCGGCGTTGGCATCCATCCCTGTTAAAGAGGTCGTAAACTGCATGATATTTTCGGTTGACTTCAAAGGATAAATCCCAAAGTTATCCTGAACCATGCTCATAGTCTCTAAACGGTTTCTAAAATCAACCGCATTAGATGAGGTAAAATTGTCATCTGAGGTTTGCAAATACAAATATCTAAACCTGTTCATCAAGTTGGCCAAGCCTTGACTTGCAAGGTTGGAGTTAGCAACATCCTGCTTGATTAACAAAGTCAACGGCATGCCAAAGTATAAGCACATCGGTCTCATCATCAACTCAGGAATATTATCCTCAAATTTTAAGAAGTGTGAGGCATGAACAGCTCCCAAGCCTATTACATACCATACTTTCGGATCCATATAATCAGCTTTTGACGGGTCGATAGTGTTCACATCTACCGCAGTTATGTTTATCGGGTCAATATGGCGGAATCCCTTAAATTTGCTTAAATCAGCAGTTTCAAGGTCTAATTTTTCTTCCAAATCGTATTCATCGCCAAAATCCATATAAAGCAAGCACCCGCCGCATACAAAATCTGAGCGGACACATTTTGTTATAGTTTCAATCACCTTATACTTATTGCTGGCTTCTTCTAATAATTTAGCATCTTTTTCGCTTAAATCAGCCACCACATCGCCCCCGTTTGCAAAGGGAGTGTTGCTCAAAAGGTTAAAAATCTTATTAAATAACGGGTCTTGAGCCAAAGCATAGCATTCGTAATAATTAACTGCCTGATAGTTATAATAAGATAACTGCGAATTGCCATAGCCGGAGTTAATCGACTGCAAAGGGTTAATCCACTGATTTTGTATTTTAGTTTTATGGGCGTTATACATCTTAACGCCTCTTTTGGCTCCGATATCTTCTGCTCCGTTTTCGAGGCGATATTTTGCCAAAGTCATAGGCTCCGATACCTTTATCTCTTTAGGCGTAATTTCAAAAGCCGTAGCATTAAAAGCTGCCTTTTTCGGTTGAATTGTTTTTTTCTTAAACCACATATTTTTTACCTAAAAAATGCTTGTTTATACAAATTCCAGTCTGTTTGTCCGTATTTCCGGCTTACTTTTAAGCCATATATAGTGCAATCGCATAAATCATCTTTTTCATCTTGCTTGCCGCCGGTAAAAGCCTCATGCTGACGCTCAAACTCTGCCATCCAAGGTGCGGATTCCGGCAACCATACATTACCGCTGTCAATTTCCGCCTCAATTTCTAAAAAGCGGGTGTATTTGTCGGCAACCATATCTTTTTTTAGCTCAGTATTATGAACCGTAGGCATAAGCTCTAATATTGGCAGCCCCTCAGCTCTTAATTGCTGTATCAATGATATGCCGCTTGCCTTGTTTTCAATGTATATACTTGAAAACGGCGTTTTGTTAGAATAATCCTGTAATGCTTTTTGATAAAAGCTCTTTAAGTCTCGGCAAAGGTCAACAAAAGTTACCTTTTTGCAATAAGCATCCAGTAAATATTTATCTTTACCGATAACACCCCAAAGCTCAAAAGCGCTGTTATCTGCCGATTTTTTCTCCGAAAAAGCCGTGTCGCAGACAATATACAATCCGTTGAGCTTTTCCGGAGCGTAGCGATAACGCTTAAACTTATCCATTTTAAATAAATTACCCGCTTCTGCATTGGGAATCCCTAACCAAATATGTTCATATTTCGGATAATTGATTTTTTTGCAGAACTCCATTTCATCCCTTAAGACTTCGGGAAAAAATGGATTTTCATCATAATTTATTTTTACGCTGTCGCAATTTTCCGGCGGATTAACGACAAATCTTTGATAGGTCGCATCTGTCTTCATATTTGGATTAAAACTTACCCAAATCTCCGAATTTTCTTTTCTGATGGTCGGGATTAAAATGTCCCAGCTCTCATCTGTCACACCCTGCGCCTCTTCTACCCAGCAAATATCTATGCCCTCCATCGATTTTATTTCTTGGACATTGTTTTGAATACCCTTAAAAATAAATTCGGAGCCGTTTTTGCACCTTATAGCCTCACGGGTAATTTCAAAATATCTGCTCAAACCTAAAGCCGATATTCTGTCACATAATAGTTTATGCACCGAATCCTTAATTGAATTTTGCAACTGGCGCGCGCATAAAATCCTAACCTTTCCTTCTAACGCTTTAATAAGACAAGAATCCGCAAAACCATAACTTTTACCCGAGCCACGACCGCCGTATGCAACCTTATACCTGCTCTTCTTCGCCAGCAAGAACAGCATTTTGCTCGGCATCATCAGTTTGTTTGTCATGCACTACCTCAACAGGAACAATTTTAAAAATAGGAGGCTCAAACTTATCATTACCCTCACTATCTGTCTGGGCTTGTTTTTCCACATAAAGTCCGGCAAGTTTACCTTTTAACTCCTCGGCCTTAATAGCGGCGTTTATATTCCCGCTGGCCAGCGCTTCATTTTGCAATTGGGTTAGCTTATCAAAGCTCTCTACTCCGGTGTAACCTAGCTTTTTTAATAAAGCCCTCTCTCTTCTTAATTGCCCTGATTTTAATCCGCCTTTTCGTCCGTTTTCCTTAGCTTCTTCAGGGGTCTGAACCCGTTTTATGTCTTTTATTGCCATAGTCTTAATCTTTTTGTTAAAATTGTTTTGTTGTGTTTGGTATTTTCTCGGGCGATACCTACCTTTTGCTTACGCTTTGTTTTTTCATAATTTTATTTTTTAGACAAAAATCCTTTTAATGCCCTCTTGCAATAATCAAGAAACTCTTTTTCGCTCATTCCCAGTTCAAAGGTCAATATATCCTTGTAAGACTTATTTTTTATCTGCCGCAAATACTGCGCTTGTGCATACGGTATAAAATTTATTGCTTCAAGCCCTTTGTCATGTATATCACAATGGCAAGTGTGGCATACTGGCAATAAATTAACCAAGTCATAGCGCAAAATCTTATTTTCCCTACCGATTATGTGGTGCATTTCCGTAGCCGGTTTAACTCCGCATATATGGCAACGCTGATTTTTGTGTAATTCCTGCACCAGTCGGTCTAATTCTTTTTCAGTATTTGTCATTTGCTTAATTTATTGCCCCACCGGCTCTTTAGTGGGGCAACTTGTTTTAACTTATCAGAAAGGACTTCTAAAATGAATAATTTGTATTGGCGAACGGTGGAGTTGCACCACCATCACGGCAGAGCCATGCCGATATAGTTCTCACATTCACCATAAAAAAGCCCCGCAAGTCGCGTTGCAGGGCTCAATAAGGAAAACCCATGGCGGGGGATTAGCGTTTGCCATGGGCGCTTAAGGAGGAAATGATGAAAAAACTTCTATTTTATTAGCCGTTTTTACATAATGAAACCGAACCAAGCTCTAAAGCCCAGTTCGGCATCATGACTATTTTCATACTACCATTTATAAAACAAGTCAAGACCTTTTTTAACATTTATTTTATAAGGGCTTTCCCTGTGGATAACTCGTCTTTTTCGTGTCAAGTCCCCTAAAAATATTTTTAGTTTGCCAGTAATTTTATGTTGTTCAACCTCAATTTTAGCTCCTCATTCTCCGAGATTAAATCCGCGTGCCGTTGTTTTACCAGATTATCGGTGCGCATCTTTAAGCCGTGGCACATAATCTCAAGCCAGTTTTGTGTCTCGAAGTCATTGGTTAAGGCTTTTGTCAGCTCTTCTCTTACCGCCACCGCACAACATTTCTTTACCATTCCCCCGATGGCTTTCATATCCACCTGAGCAACCGGCAGGCTGTTTTTCGCCTTGAGAGCTTTTTCCATTTCATTAAAAGCGCGGATAAATTCAATTTTGAATTGCAACGCTTTTTTGCCGGTAAACCCCATTACAAGCAGGTAAAAAGCCTCTTTATTCAAAATGTAGTGGTTATATTGTCTTCCGTTATCAAGATAGGTTGCCAGCCCAAATTTAAACTGTTCTGACATCTCGTCATTTTTAACGAGATTATTTTTAACTTGGTTAAAATCGTCAATTCCGCGAATATTACCTAGAAGTCTATTGACAGCTTTCATAACATTGTCGTGTTTCTTTCCAAAAACCTCAGCAACTTTTAATGTGGTAGTAGTAACTTCTTTAATTTCGTTGTTAAATGTAACTAAATTTTGCATTTCTATTTCTCCTGTTTGAAAATTTAGGCGTTGCGGATGTTCAAACGGTGGAAATAGACACCTGCGCTTATTCTTTATATTCACGCCATCCGCAACATAATTTAAAAACAAAAATAACCGTAACTTTCGGGCGGTAATCCGCTATTTCAAGGGGTTTGAATCCCTTTTCCCGCTGGTTTCCCTTTGGTTACCCCCATTATATCCCGATAATTACTCATTTGTCAAGCTCTTTTCCAAGGTTCAACCTCTTTTGAGTAAAGATAGGCTTTTCCGTTATTACCAAAACTCCAAACAAAAGCTATCATCCCATCGGTATCTTTGAGCTGTTTGAATTTATCCCGTGTTATCCATTCCGCCTTGTTTTTGAAAATCTCACCGCTTACCGATTTTTTTAACAAATCCACCACCAGCGGATTTAATTCATTGTAATAAAACTCTTGCCACTTGCTCCTTTGACTGGCGCTGTGCGTCATTGCCGCGCCGCCGCCGAACAGGTCAACAAATCTTTTTCCCCTTGGCAAAACATCGCTTAGCTCATCCGCAATGTCGTTTTTACTGCCCATATAAGGCATTCCCCACCGCGCCATTTTTAAGCCTCCCAAAAATATTTGTTACAAAATCCGACAACCTTGCTTTTTATCGGTTGCCAGCCGTAATGTATTGCCAAATCATCCAACCCGCCGCACAACATCCGCCTTGCCTCAGCGTTAAAAAATTTGTAATCATCATCGGCACCGGTAAACTTCACCTTGAGCGGATTATCTTCCAAAACCACCACTTGAATAGCTCGTAAGTTTTCCGCCTTTATTGCCCGCAAGGCTTTAACAAACCTTTTCCTTGCATCCCACACATAAGGCGCAAACTCATTGTTTAAGCTGGTGTCAACTCTTTCTTTTGCCCAGTTTATCGCGGTCATGGTGTCAATTCTTGAGTGGTAAAAATCTCTTTGAAACTTCAGCCCTGCCGCCAGTCTTTCCTCAGGTCTTATTCCGCGCCTGCCATACTTCAGCCAGCCTTTCTCAGCATATCGCTCCAACTGATTGAGCTTGTAAAGCGTGCCATCTTCAGTTCGTGTCCATCCCTCAACCTGCTTCAAGTCTTTCATCGCCTATTCAGCCCTCCAGTGTCCGGCCAAGATTGAGCCACCCGAGCCGAAATCATCGCTTGAGGTAACCGCCCCGATATTCTCATCACCGGCGCAAACTTTTTCCAACACCACATCAAAATCAGCATTTAGCCCCTTATTCTCAACATTCTGCCACTTTTGCGCAAAGTCCATTTTCTGCAATTCGACAATCGGCACATAATCCTCTAACCTCCGCACTATTGCCCTTACTGCGCGGTTGTAATCGCCGAGCAAATGTTTGCAAACCCCAAGTTTAATATCCCTTTGCATATAACGGCTTGCCGGATCAAAATAAACAACTGACGGCTCATTGTTGTTTTGAACTGGCGTTTCTTTTTCTTGATTTTTCAACCATTTTTCAAAATTTGCCGGTGTCGGAGCGCAGTTGTATTCCGTATTTCGCCTATACGCTTTCAAGGCATCTAAAATTTGCGTTTGGCTGTAACCGTTAAGCACATCAAGCCAAACATCAACATCCAAATCATCAGGATACTCAAAGGTCGGGTAAATTGCCTTGATTTTCTTAAATAAAAACTCTGCCGCTTTGAAATCTTCTTCCATCGTTAATCCCCTTTTGCAAATAATTTTTTCCACTTCTCGTTATCGGCATCATTTGCCGAATACCTTTTCTCAGCCGGACCGCTTTTTGCCATTGCCGTTTCCAGCCGTAAAAACTTTTCCCGCAAAGTCTGCCCGCTTTCAGCCACCGGAACAAAATCCTCGCCATAATGGTCGCCATACCAATCAAGCACCTTGTCAATTCTTTCAACGCTTATCCCGTCCATTTTCTCAAGCAGGGATAGCGATTTTGCCCAAGCTATAATTTTGCGGTCACCAATTTTCACATTTTTTCGCTTCCTGACCATATCAGCCAGACGCTCCGCTTGCTTGACAAAGCAAAGCGGGACACTGTCTATAACTGTCTTGTCTTGTATAGAATTATTATTATATATATTATATATATTATATTGGTCTTTTTGGGCTAAGTCTTTGTTTTTGTTATCATTTTTTAGACTAACTTCGGACTTACTTCGGACTAACTTCGGACTAACTTCGGGTGAACTTCGGGTCAACTTCGGGTCAACTTCGGACTCACTTCCGACTAACTTCGGGTCAACTTCGGGTGAAATCCCAAACAACTTCGACACAACTTTTCGCTCTTTGCAGTCAAAATTAAACTCTATTTTTTGCCACTCAAGTTGACTTACTCCAAAATGTTCACATAATGCTTTGTAACGCACCCATATCCCTATTTCAGCGTTAGTTAGCCCAATGCACAGCACCTCATTTGTATTAACCTTAAACCAGCTCATTACTCCCCTCTTTTCATCAATTCTGCGTTAATCCTTATCAGCCACTTTAAGTTGCTGTTTATTATCTGTTTGTCGCTTGTGCGCCTTATTTGCGCTTGCAGTTGGTCGCGCCATGCCAAAAGCTCGCTCGTAGTCATCGCTTGTAATTGCCCCATCAAATACTCCTTTCGCTAATATGTTTTTGTAACCTTTTACAAAATCAGCGGCATTTTGCAGGCTGTTCCATATAAGGTAATTATGCCCTAGCCGCTCCGCGCTTTGCTGAAAGGCTTTTTGCTCAAATGATTGCTTGCCTTTTCCCGCTTTCAACTCCACAAATATCGTCTCACCGCCTGCAAACAACAGCACGAGATCGGGTTGCCCAGCGGTATAGCCCATCGCCTTGTGGTAGGCGACAAATTGATACCTTTTCGCCACATCACGCGGCAAAAACTGCAACCCGCTCATGACATCGGTTTCAATGGTGATGATGCCGTTCCAGCGCAACAAGGCGGCAATCTGCTTTTGCAAAATATGCTCCGGTTGCCGTTTAATCATAGCGCAAGCTCCTGTTCAACTTCCTTGTTTAATTGCTCCTCAAAGGCTTTGCAAAATTCCTTTTTTATCTCAAATCCATAAGCCTTGCGCCCCAGTTGTTCTGCCGCCAATAAGGTCGAACCGCTCCCGGCGCACGGGTCCACCACAACATCGCCCCTATCCGTAAACAGCAAAATCAAACTCTTAAGCAAAGATAGCGGTTTTTGCGTTGGATGTATGCGCGGTGTTTCCGTGTCCTTTTCCATCGGCAAAGAATTAAAAATCATCCTCCCGTTGTTGTTAAATTTGGGCAGCTTATCCCGATAAAACAAAACAGCATATTCGGTATTGCCGACAATTCGCATATTGGCTTTTAAGACTTGCGGCGAGTAGTTTTTATAAAAACTTAACGGAATATAGTTTTTAAAACCCGCTTTTGCTGCTTGTTCTATCAGCTCAAATTGCTGTTCATAGGCACAAAAAACAATAAGACAAGGCGCGGAATTTGTCTCTTTCGGCTCAGGTTTCAAAAACCTACCGCAAAAAGCAAAGAACTCCGGTATCTTAAAGTTTTTATCCGTATCAAAAAACTCTTTACCGGCAAGGTTGCTCTCCCCGTTCTTATTATCCCCGTCAACATACCACTTAGGGCTTGAGCCATAAGCATTTTTACCGACATTATAGGGAATATCGGCAATAACCAACTGCGCCGGAGGTATGTTATATTGTTTTTTATTCTGAAAATGGTCGTTAATGAGTTGCATCACTTTTTCCTTATCAATGAATACTTACCGCCCAAACCGTCCACAAATACCGTGCTTGTGCCGGTAACCTTGCGCAAAATATAAATACCCTCATATTGCAGCCAGTAGATTATTTTTCTGCGTAGTCTTCTCATAGTTATTCCTCCTCTTGGTTATCGGGGAAAAGCCAATCCATAAACGCCCCTACGGTTAATAAAATTATTTTAGTCATCACATCTCCTTTTTTAAATTTGACTCTTCCTTATCTTTTTGCTTATTCACCCTGACCTCCCTCGAGAATTTGATTTATATCGGCTTTCTCATCCAAGTGATTGATACGGCGAAAATCCGCGTCCATCTCTTTTTCGAAATCGTCCATCTCTTTCATAAAAGCCTCGTGGCTAATTCCATAAAAGTCGTTTGGTTGAACTTCACCTTTGCTCCATTCCACGATTTTTTTCATGTTATCAGGTGTCGGTATTTTTACCCCTCGCACCCAATAAGAAACTGTAGCCTGCGGAACACCAAGCTCCTTTGCTGCTTGTTCTTGCGTGATTTGTTTGTCTTTAATAAACTCTAAAAGTTGCATTTTATTTTCCTTTCGCTGGCTATGTTATAACTATTTGTTACATTTGTCAATATAAAAAAATAACTATTTGTTACCTTGTGGAAAATATATCATTACCTCTTGATTTGACTCTATTTTTATTTTGTGTTATTATCATAACAGGGGGTTATAATGGAAAAGTATAACAACAGGATTAAAGAGATTCGCAAGATTAGGCAAATGACACAAGCTGAACTTGCCAAAATTGTAGGAGTCGCGACAGCTTATATAACTATGATTGAAAACGGGACGCGCGATATGGACACATCGCTCATGCGTAGAATTGCTAGCGCATTGAAAGTCAAACCCTACGAATTGTTGCCTTTGGAAGAGCAACCGGAAACTTTAACGGAAGAGGAAAAAGCCATACTGGCATTATTCCGAAAATCAAAAGCATCTAACAGCGATGTCCCACCCACCGCCAAAGCCGAGTAACGATAACTGAAAGGACTAAGTATGGGACGACGCAAGCTAATTACTAAAAGAGAGCAAGATATAATTATTAAAACAATTGCAAATAGCTTTAGTCAAGCCAAATCAAAAAAATCTAATATTGATAACGACGACGCAAAAATAATTGTTGAACATATACCCGTAGGATGTTGTTGCACAGCATTATTCTTTATATTTTTAGGAATTTTATACTTTGTAGCTCAAAAAAGTTTAAACGAAAATGATATAAATGATAATGGCATAATGCTAGTTATATTTGTTATAGCTTCAATAACATCATTTATAGCTTTTAAACATATTAAAGAACTTGATGAAGAAAATTTTAATCATAAAAATGAAGAGCTAGATCAACTCATAAACTCCCATATTGACATTTTAACTACTAAATACAACCAGTTAGTATATAAAGATGACTACGGTTTAATAATTAGAGATAGGTATTTAAAAGAGCTAGATTATTTTACCTGCAAAGTGCTTTTTCCAAACTGTAATTTTAGTCAAGTAGCTAAAACAGCTTTTTTTAACCGCATTTTGAATATTGTTGAAACAAATATCAGCAACCCCATATCAAAAGCAAATACCAATCCTTATGAATTTGAATATAAATGCGCTGAAATATTACAAAAATCCGGTTGGCAGGCTCATGCAACTCAAGCCTCCGGCGACCAAGGGGTTGATGTCGTTGGTGAAAAAAACGGTATTAAGGTTGTTATCCAATGCAAACTATATTCAAAACCGGTTGGCAACAAAGCCGTTCAAGAAGTTTTTAGCGGCAAAGATTATTATAATGCCGATTATGCTGCAGTAGTAAGCAATCAGGCTTACACGGCATCGGCTCGTCAGCTTGCGCATAAATGCGGAGTGCTTCTGTTATCTTATGAAGATTTATCAGACATAGACAATCTTCTTAACTAATTTTTTACTTTTACCCAAACTTTTTCACATTTTATCTCTTTGTTTTTCCTTGTTTTATAAAAAAGTTCACTATTTGTTATTTTTTTTGTTGACATTGGTAACAAATAGTTATAATATATCATCATAAGCTAAAACAAAGGAGTTAAAAAAATGGAAAACATCACCAAAGAACACGAGCTTATGGTTGAGCTCAAAGCGGCAATTACCGCCGAATATGAGCGCAGGGTTGATGAATACCGCGAGAAAAACCCCTGCCGCCGCTTTGATGACCTTTACAACCACGAATACACCATCAGCGGTGAAGAGTTGGAAGAAGAGGCACAAGAGGATAGCACACAAACTTTAATTCAAGACATCGAAAATCATCTGCCCGAACTCGCCGATGTTATGTGGAAAATCATGGGGGAGATGAAACTATGCTAACAGGTTATCATTCACAACATCGCCAAAGCAACTGGCAGTCTTTCAAACAATGGGCTTATGCCAAGCCGACAGCGGCAGAAATGGTTTTAGGATATACCAGCATCATCTTTGGCGCCTTTATCGGTTTGCAATTAGCTATCGTATCAATTTTAGATTTAATTTATTGGGGGTTATAATGAAGACAATTAACATTAAGGGCAAAGAATATATTGCCGTTGTCGAACGCTTAAAGGCTTTTCGCTCCAACTTCAAAGATTTTAGACTGCTCACCGAAATTGTCGAGTTCACACCGGAGCGTTGCATTATGGTTGCCAAAGTTCTCAACCCCGACGGTGTAGAGGTTGCCAATGGTCACGCTTGCGAAACCCCAAACAAAAACCAAATTAACCGCTTATCGATTTTGGAAAACTGCGAAACTTCGGCAATCGGTCGTGCTTTGGGCAACTTCGGCATCGGTATTGATGAGGATATTTGCACCGCCGATGAGATGTTGCTTAAACAGGATAAAGAAGATGTTTTCCCCGAAGCCTTAAAAAATGCCATTCAGCAAGCAGGCAATCAGCAAGCCTTAAATGACATCTATAAGCGCGAGTTTAACAACCTCACCACCGCGCAACAAGCCGAGTTTGTCGAGCTCTGCAAAAACCACAAGCAGGAGTTAGCCAATGCAAATTCATAACTTTGAGCAACATTCCGACGATTGGTATCGCATCCGGCTTGGCAAGTTGACCGCCAGCCATGCCACCACCATCAAAACCGCCGGTCAAGGGCTTGAAACTCTTTGTTTTGACCTTGCCGCCGAGCGTTTGACCGGACTTGCTAAAGACAATTTCCAAACCCCTGCCATGCAACAAGGCAACGAGTTGGAAGACAATGCCCGCACTTTGTTTGAGCTTCAAACCGGACTAACGGTTAAGCAGGTGGGGTTTGTTGAGCTTGACGATTACATCGGCTGTTCACCGGACGGGTTGCTCGGCGATGATGCCGGTATCGAAATTAAATGCCCGCAAGACAATACTTTTACCCGCTATCTTTATGACGGCAAAATCAAACCGGAATATTACGGGCAAATGCAAATGAATATGCTGATTACCAACCGCCCGCATTGGTATTATGTAGTTTATAATCCGCATTTTAACCCGTCAATTATCATCAAGCAAGTTTTAGCGGACGGGGAATATCAAGAGGCTTTAGGTTTAGGTTTAGCCAAGGGCAAAAACCGCATACAAGAAATTTTAACCACCATCGAGGGGCGCGGCGTTTTAGCTTCTACTTCACTTAACTCCAATATGCCAACCCCCTCGACCTTATAAGGAACAAATAAAATGAAACTGATAGATTTAAAAGATGAATTAAGATTAACAACCGCTCAAGCTCAAGGCAAAGAGGCAATCCCCGGCTCTCTTTACTTGGAAAACACGCAGATAACCTCATTACCGGATAATCTCACTGTCGGCGGCTATCTCAATTTG
>ERZ842401.186-NODE-186-length-85087-cov-19.267417_pt1 | contig 85087 bp, 76 predicted proteins | sample MGYA00521270_ERZ842401 | MGnify/ENA primary metagenome ERZ842401 (study PRJEB31892, sample SAMEA3878208) | bioreactor metagenome | biome: Moose rumen | place: Sweden | collected 2011-10 | study: EMG produced TPA metagenomics assembly of the PRJEB12797 data set...
GCTCCGCAAGCGGCTGACGCACCGGATGGCTCAACGATAACGCCAGAGGTCCCGATCCATGAACAGCAGCCGTCGGCCACTTCCATGAATATCGACATCGAAAAGATAGAGCAGCAGCTGAAGAAGCACTGCGTGGCCACACGGCTTTACCTGCAGCAAGAACTGACCCTTCAAGAGTTGGCCCAGACGATTGGCGTCAACCGCTCGTATCTCAGCCTGTACTTCTCGCGCCAGGGCATCAACTACAATATCTATATCAACAACCTGCGCATCAACCATTTCATCAGCCGCTACCAGGAGGCCGCCAAGGCCGGACAGCCCGTCATCGCCCAGCAACTGGCCAGCGACAGCGGCTACCGCAGTTACAGCACCTTCAGCCTCGCCTTCAAACAGCGCATGGGCCAGAGCGTCACGGCATGGATGCGCAGTTTCTCATAAAGTTTCTTTTTCATAAACTGTTGATTTTATGATGTTATTAATGTTATTAATGTTCGTTGTCTTTACTCGTTATTCCTGTCGGGCACATCCTGTCGTGCCGCACATCCCCGCCGCCGTCGTCCGACGGGGACAAAAAAAACAAGCCGACTTCTCTTGGTTTGTACCCAAAAAAGCCGTATATTAGACGCGGGCGACCCGCGCGTAAAATAAAAGGTGTTGTTACCTCTCCTGTAGGGCGAGCGCCTGAGAGAGAGTAATCAAATTATCGGAATGACCAAGAAAATAGCCATTCTTTTTGACCGTGTTGTGATTATTTAACTCTCTGCGGGGCATGGGGATTACTCTGCTGGGGTGTTCGGTAGTTTATTCGGGCTTATCGGTCAGTATGCTGATAGCCTCGTCGAACTCAGCAAGGATTTCCTTCAGGCGAGGGTTGGACTTTTGCACGATGAGGGCAGCGAAGTTACGGGTCTTGCCCTCCTGCACCTCAGCCGTCTGCATGACGTAGGTAGTCGCGGCCATTCTCCGTCCAAACCTTATAGGGCGCGAGGCGGTTGATGTATGCAAGGTCGAGCGGATTCATAGAGCCAATTGTCTGCGCTCTTCGCGGATTCTCTTAAACTCTTCGTCTGATTCCTTTATACATTCGTTCTTCTTGCGGATGGACTCGTGGAAGGCGGCGATGACTTCGTCGCGTGTGCGGTTCTTGAATGCAACTGATACCATAGGTAAATAACGTATTTAAGTGTTATAACGGCTGCAAAGGTACAACTTTTTTGCGAAAAACGGGGCGTTTGCGCGTTAAAAGTGCGACAAGGCGGGTGTTTTTTCGTTACTTTTGTATTCTTTTTGATGGGAATAGTCCCAAATAACTCCTGCTCGGCGGTTGGTTAAGCCAAGCCCCGTCCAAAGTGGGAGTTTGGTCCGTCCAAAGTGGGAGTTTGGCCCGTCCAAAGTGGGAGCTTGGACGGTTCTCTCCGGTAAAGCACGCCCGTGCTGAATATCAAGCACGCCCGTGCTGAACATTCAGCACGGCCGTGCTGTACTTAGTTCTTTGCTGACTTTATATAATGGTTAATGCCTGTGGTTAACAGTGCAAAGGTACGAAAAAGTGAGGAGAAAACAAAATATTTCATTATAAAATTACTGCAGTTCGTACCACGTGGCCTCTTCTTCTTCACTGCTCTTGGCGCGGCCCTCCAAGGTTGCCGGGCTGCTGCAGAGCATCTAAAGATGAGGCGAGGAAAAGGCGTTTCGTGCCAATATGAGTGTTTCCTTTGGTTGTAATGATGAAGCAGGTAAACTCATGTTGACACAGAAACGCCATTTGTTTCAGAGTCGGTTCTTCTCGGCGTTACCGGCACCCGTGCCGCGATACTTCGACGGGGTGACGTTGAAGCGGTAGCGCAGGGAGAGTGACACGTAGCGCGAGTCATCGTCCTCGGTCTTCGTCAACTGCATACGGTTGAAGTAGAACGTACCTCGGCCGATGCCCTGGTTGAAGAGGTCGTTACCCGTCAGCTTGATGTTGAGGCGCCGCTTGAACAGGTCCTTGCTGATGCTGAGCGAGAGCATGGCATTGGTGCATTCAATCCTGAAGTTCGAGCCCGTATAGCCGTGCGTGTGCATGTTGAAGTCGGCCTGCAGCAGCCAGTCGTGGGGTAGGGTGACGATGTTGCCCAACTGCAGCGAGAGCATTGGCGTGTTGAGGTGCTTGTCCTGACCGTTGAAGGTGGTGGTGAGCCACTGCTTCATGAACGTGGCATTATACTGTGGAGTCCACGTCACGCCCTCGCTGAGCTTGACACTCTTCTGGGCGCCCAGGGTGACGATGAGCCAGTTGCAGTCGTTGTAATTCTTGATAGTGGCCATGTTCACTTTGCTGTCTTCTTCCAGACTTTCCATCACAGTCATGAAGGGATCTATGCAATGAATGAAGTTGGTGGTCAGATACAGCCACTTCCACATGACCATCGCGTTCAGACTGTGATACTTCACGGGACGAAGATAGGGGTTACCTCTCTGCATGTTCAGGCGGTTCTCATAGACCACATCGTTGTTCAGCAGCCAGTAGGCCGGACGGTTCGTGCGCTTGGTATAGCTTAGGGAAAGACTCACCTCCTGCCCATTACCTGTGGGGGAGGGGAGTTGGGTGGATATGGCTATTGACGGAAACCAGTCGCTGTACGTGCGGCTTTGGTTATCAGCGCGTTGGCCGCTGACGAAGTAGTCAGACGTTATGTGCTCATAGCGCAGGCCGGCCTGTAACTGGAAACGGCCCAGCTGCTGCCGCAGTTCCACGAAGGGTGCTATGTTGCTTTCGTGCTGCTCGTTGTCGCTGTTGGCAATGTAGCCTTCTGCATTCTCGAAACTGCTGCGCCAGCGGGTGTTGGTGTATTCCTCGCCCACCTCTATCTTGCCTTTCCACAGGGGGTGGCTCACTATGAGCTTCTCGGCCACCATGTTGCCGCGTGTCCGGGTCTCGGTGTTCACGTCGCGGTTCTCGTAGTTGCGGCTCAGTTCTTGCTGCCCGTTGCGGCTCACTCGCTTATAGAAGGTATAGTCGGCATTGAAGTCTATGGAAAACCGTCCCACCTGTCCCGTATAGTAGAGGTTGGCCTGGTGCTTGGGTGCATTGCGGTCGCGACGGGTGCCGCTGTTGTGCAGGTGGTCGTAGGGGCTGCCGTTGGCCAGCAGGTCGTCGGCATTGTCATCACAGGTCTTCACGTAGTCGTAGATGTGTTGGTAGAAACCGCCGAAGGAGTTGCTGTCGTTCAGCAGGTAGTTGAAGCCGGCCCGCCCTTCGAGGTAGGGATTTCGTGTGGACGACTCATGGCGGTTGGTGATGGTCCACAGCGTGTCGGCAAAGACGGTCTGGCTGAAACCGCCGCTGTTCCAATTCTTGTTGTATGCTCCGAAGAGGTTGGCAAACAGTTCCAGCCCGCCCCTTCGGTAGGTCAGGTTGAGGCGTTCGTTGTTGGCATAGCCGTGATTCTTGCGGCTCCACGATGTCAGCTCTACGCCAAGTCCCTCGCCCTTTGCCCGTCGGGTGCGGATGACGATGACAGACTGGACGGTGGCATCGTAGCGGGCACCGGGGTTCTGAACCACCTCCACGCTGCGAATCATGTCCGACTGAATGTTACGCAGTTCGTTCAGGTCGGTCAGCTTACGGTTGTTCAGGTAGATCAGCGGTGCACCTTTGCCCAGTATCTCGTAACCGTCGCCTTTCTTGGAAATGGTGGGCACACGCGACAGCACATCCTCGGCGGTGCCTAACCGTTCCATCACGGTGCCCTCCACGTTCATGATGAGCGAATTGCCCTGCAGCTGCACCTTCGGGCGTTCACCTTGCACCACCACGCCACCGATGGTGTAGTCGTCAGGTTGCATGCGGATGGTTCCCACCTCAGACTTGGTGCAGAGCCGGTAAATGGTCTTGTAGCCGACGTAGGAAATGCGGGCCAACACAGTCCCCTCCCGGCCTCCCCCAACTGAGGGAGGAGTTTCGTATGGAATGGCAAAGTAGCCGCTCTCGTTCGACACGCCGCCGCACAGCAGCGTGGAGTCGGCAGGATTGAGGATGGCCACGTTGGCATAGGCCACGGGCTGGCTTTGCTCGTCGATGATAGTGCCCTTCAGGTGTCGGTCGGTCTTGTGAGTACATTCTACATATAGCTCATGCGCTCCACGCTTCACCACGCGGATGGGGTAGAAACCAATCATCTGGCGGAGGGCATCGGGCACGGACTGGTGCTTGATGCGGGTTGTCACGCGGAAGTCTTCTAAGTCATTGTACATGAAGCTGATGGTATAGTCATCTGACAACTCATTAAGGTCACGTAATGCCTCAGACATTGTAACGTTGTCGTAGTTGCGCGTTACTTTCTGCCCTAATGTGCTGACACAACAGCACAGAGCGATAAGGGAAATAACGAGGTGTTTCATCATCTGACAATCAGTTTACCGTTCTCAACAGTCAGATTGACCTGCTCGAACATGTTTAACTTCTCTATTACCTCCTGCAGACTGTCGTCAGGATTCCATACGAAATAGAAACGGAGCTGGTGCGTCTGCTCATTCTGCATCTCCATGTCCAGATGGTGATAGGCCGCAATATCGCTGGCAATACTGTCCAGCGTGACATTGTCAAACACAATTGGCTCAACCTCGACGACGGTATCCTCTTTAAGTTGAGAGTTGAGAGTTGAGAGTTGAGTGTTTACCGCCGTGGTCTCTGTCACCTGTGGAGCCTTCGGCTTCTGGTAATGCTGCACGATATGGACTGCCGCAATGGCAACGGCAGACACTAAGAGCAGACCGACAAAGGAGGCTGCCACCTTACGGAGTGAAGAATGGAATTTCACTATAGGGAGCGCGGTAGCAAATTCTTCATTCTTCATTCTTCGTTCTTCATTTTCAAACTGCTGCCATGCCTCTTCTACATCTGGCAGACGGTCAAGATCGTCCATCATGGCCTCTATCTCCTGGTCGGAATACTTGTCGGGCTCTTCCTGCATGTCGCGGTAAAGCCGCTTGTTGTGGTCACTTGTTTTCATAAGCCTTTCGGATTAAAACGGTTTTTGACTTCTTTTAGGACGTGTGAAAGATGTTTCCATACAGCCACGCGACTGATGCCTTCGGCAGAAGCGATCTCCTCGTAGCTATAGCCTTCGGTGAAACGGAGGTGGAAGATGCGCTGCTCTTGTTCCGTCAGATGACTGACGACGAACTCAACGATGTCTGTTATGCGCTCATCTTCATCTGCCACATGGGTTGCCTGCCCTGCAGTAGCAGTCTCCATGCGGAGCCTCGTTTCTTGGTGGCGAAGACGCTTCAGACACTGGTTGCGAACGCTCGTCAGCAAGTAGCGCTCTTCGGTGTCGGGCATCAGCACCGTCTGACCACGGAGCAGACTCTCAAAGATGTCGCTGACCACGTCTTTGCTCTCCTGCTCATCGTAGAGGATAGTGCGTGCCACCCTCAGCATCTTGGCATAGTGTTGCTTGAACAGCAGCTGGATACTATTTCTTTCCATCATGTCTTTTTTATAGTAATACCCTTCAGGCGTTCAGAATGCTAACCCCACAACAAACTTTTTTACGGTGAAATTTCATTTCGTCCCAAGAAAAAGCCCTCGGCGAAACCGAAAAACCGGATGCCGAGGGTGTAACGTGGATGTTAGTAAAAACGGCTCAGAAGCTGGGCGACTCCAGGGCATTAATCTTACTGCTGCTCATGTAGCCGCGCAACTCGCCCTTCTGGGTATAGACCTTCAGCCACTTGTCGTCATAGTTACCGCTATAGAGGATGAAACTGCCGTCCTTCACCTTGCCTACAATGGCATAGTTGGTGCCTGGACCCTTGCGGATGTTGGTGTAACCGCCTTCTTCCTTGACTTGTCCCACCATTTTCCATGCGCCCTGTCGTTTGGGGAATACGAGCTTGCTGGTGGCTATGTAGCCGATAAAGTCCTGCTGCTCGCCCGACGTGTAGGTGGTATAGACTTTTGTCCACGCCCCTTTGGTGGGGATGCAGTTAATGAAGAAACCGTCGCTGATTTTCTCGACAATGGCATAGTTGGTGCCAGGGCCCTTGCGGATGTTGGTCTCACCGCCCTCGTCCTTGACGAGGGCAAACTTCAGGTTCTGTGCGTTAGCGATAAGCGATGCAAAGACCACACATAAGAGTAAAGCAAATTTTCTCATGATTAAGATACTTTTTATGATACAATTCCCCTCCTGGCACCGATGGTCAGGAGGGGAAATAGCGGGTGATTACTGTTTGTTCTTCTCGGCCCATTGCTGTAATGCCTCAATGTAGCGCTCGGCACGTTCGTCGTAGAGCCGCCGTTCGCGTTGACGGGCAATCAGCTTATAGAGCAGCCAGATGATTAGGCAGGGTACAAGACCAGCGACAAAACTCAGCCAAAACAGCGTGTCGTCGTCTGGATGCTGCCAAGTAATGAGTACTGGTGGTATGCAGAATATGATGACTAACCACAATGGGCCACGTCGTTTCATATCTTTCTGCCAATCAGTCAGATCCTCCTTACGGTCAATGTAGTCCTCGAAGTCCTCGTCTGACAAGCCGAACTGCTCCGGCTTGGGCAGGGTGGGGTTGTTCTTGTTCTTTGACCGAATAGTGATGAGGCGGCTCTGAAGGGTATCCTCAAACTGCGGTGCGTCAATATAGCTGCGGTCGATGTTGAACATCTTTGAGATTTACGAATTTACGATTTACAATTTAGCACAGCTTACGACTGCCGTCGCCGATGACGACATCATAGACCTTGGGCTCGTGGCCGTACTTCTCGTTGAAGCGCTTCTTGGCATCGGCTATGAACTGACGGTAGAGGTCGTTACGAACGAGGTTGATGGTACAACCGCCGAAACCGCCACCCATGATGCGTGAACCGGTGACACCGTTCTCGCGGGCGATGTCGTTCAGGAAGTCGAGCTCTTCGCAGCTGACCTCGTAGTCCTTCGACAGGCCTTCGTGGGTCTGGTACATCAGCTCGCCTACCTTCTCGTAGTCACCTTCGTTAAGGGCGTCGCAGACGGCCAGCACGCGGTCTTTCTCACCAAGCACGAACTTGGCACGCTTGTAGTCTTCCTCGCCTACTTCGGCACGTACCTCGTCAAGCTGCTCCCATGTGCAGTCGCGCAGGGTTTCAAACTTGCCTTCCGGATGCTTGGCGGCAATGTGCTTCACCACGTTCTCGCAGGAGTTGCGGCGGTCGTTATAGGGTGAGCCGGCCAGCTGGTGCTTCACCACGCTGTCGAGCAGCACAAGGCGATAACCGTCGGGCTTGAAGGGGAAATACTCGAACTCACGTGAACGGCAGTCGAGGCGCATCAGGCAGCCTGCCTTGCCGAAGACGCTGGCGAACTGGTCCATAATGCCGCAGTTCACGCCGCAGTAGTTGTGCTCGGTAGCCTGTCCGGCCAGCACCATGTCCCACTGTGAAACTTTGTTGTCGCCAAAGAGATCGTTCAGTCCGCAGGCAAAGCAGCTCTCCATGGCGGCACTGCTCGACATGCCGGCTCCGAGGGGTACGTCACCGGCAAAGGCGATGTTATAACCCTTGACGGGAACGCCCAGCTTCTGCATCTCCTTGGAGATACCGTAGATGTAGCGTGCCCACGAGGCACGGGGACCGTTGGGGTCGCTGAGCTTGAAGTCAACGCGATCCTTCAGGTCAATGGCGTATGCCATGATGGTGTCTTCTGTTCCGTTGGGGCGCATCTCGGCCATAACGCCTTTATCTACGGCACCCGGGAATACGAATCCGCCGTTGTAGTCAGTGTGTTCACCAATGAGGTTAATGCGTCCAGGGGAAGCATATACGTTGCCGGTCTTACCATCAAAATGCTTGATGAAGCGGCTTCTTACAAATTCAATGTCCATCATATTCTTTTAGGTTTGAGATTTGAGATTTGAGAATTGAGATTTATTTTTTATTGTTGATTATCTTGTGCTGATTTGAGTTTTAGGATTTGAGGCTTTGTGGCCTTCACTATCTTAACGAGCACGGCATAGACGTGGTTCCAGTCTTGGAAGAGGGAGTCATACTGTTTCTCGTCAAGATAGTGGGCACGATACAGGAGGTCAATCCAAAATCCGGTTTCACTGGCTTCTTTCAGTGCTATGCTCATCTTGTGGGCAAAGTCCTCGCGGCTATAGGCGTTCTTTCCTTCAAAAGAGTTGGCCCCTATGCTCGTACCGGACCGTAGCAACTGCTTGGATATAACGAATTCCTTTTTTTCGTCGGTGAGATATTTGTATAGGTTGACTATTCGCAGGGCAAAGTCGCTGGCTAATTCATAGATGTTGTTTGCTACGCCTTGTTCCATTGTCAATCTTAACAAATCTCAAACCTCAAACCTCAATACTCAAATTATTCGACGGAAATGTCGGTATTTACGTTCTTCGAACCGAACATGGCGTACCAGAACATGTAGGCCATGGAGAGCAGGGGAACGATGTAGCTGATCATGTAGCCTGCATTGTCGGCAATGTAGTTCTGGACGAGCGGCATGACACCACCGCCTACCACCATCATCATGAAAATGCCACTGGCCTGAGCGGTGTATTTGCCCAGCCCCTCGGTAGCTAAGTTAAAGATGGATGCCCACATGATGGATGTGCAGAGACCGCAGAGCACCAACAACAGCGCACTGAGCGGTATTTCTGTCATCTCGAAGGAAGAACCTGTGAAGAGCGGCATGGACGTGGTCACCTCGTTGGGAGTGAAGATGGCTCCCAGAATGAGCAACATGCCTACACCGTTGGTGGCTATCATCATCATCTTCGATGACACCTTGTCGGCAATGAACGTTGAGCACAGACGGCCAACGAGCATCAGCAGCCAGTACGTACCGGCCACGAAGCCGCCGATAGTGGCAGCATTGGCAAACATGGCACCCACGCCGTTCTTGGCATCGGAGATGTAGAAGTTGAGCGTGCCGGGAATGCCCACTTCAACGCCTACGTACAGGAAAATGGCTATCACGCCAAGCACGCAGTGGCGGAACGCCCAAGGTGAACGCTCGAACTTGGTCTCGGCCGTGGCATTGCCAATTTTGGGGTTGGCAATGGGGATGAACGACAGGATGATAAAGGCTGCGGCGAAGACGCCCATGGCAATGTAGAGTACAAGATTGACATCAGACATCTGAGTGATGTCGGCCTGCGTTGCCACACGAGTGATACCGTCGAAGACAAACTCTTTCTTGTCGTTGACGTCGCCCTGCGTTATGACGTTGCCAATCAGGGCACCCACGAGCATAGGCGTCAGCGTGCCTGCCAGCGAGTTCAGCGTGCCACCGGTTAGGTTCAGCTGGTTTCCACGATTGCCTCCGCCGCCGATGAGGTTCAGCATCGGGTTCACCACCGTGTTCAGCAGGCACACAGAGAAGCCTGAGATAAAGGCACCGAGCAGGTAGATGTAGAAGCCTGTCAGTCCGCCGGGCATGCCCGACAGGAACTGAATGAGCACGCCGAAGAAGCCGACGGCGATACCCAGCAGTGCGGTCTTCTTGTAGCCAATCTTGGTCAGTAGCTTTCCAGCGGGAATACCCATGAACAGATAGGCGAAGAAGTTCATGAAGTTACCCAGCATGCCGAGGGTGTTGGAACCGGCAATCTCTGGGAGTCCCTTCCAGACGTTGCCAATGGGTGCTGCCAGATTCGTCACGAACGCAATCATGGCATAAAGGAACATCATGGTGACAATGGCGATGATGTTGCCGCTTTTCTGTTGATTACTCATAATTAAAATACGATTTTCAGATTTACAATTTTAGTTTAGTTTAGTTATTCCACGCCGAACTTATAGATGGTCTTCTGCTTGTAACGCTGGCCGGGGTTCAGCACAACGCTGGGGAAGTAAGGACGGTTAGGTGTGTCGGGGAAGTGCTGGCACTCTAAGCAAACGGCTGAACGACGGGGGAAGGTGGCACCATTGGCACCCTTGTAACCGTTAGCGTAGTTGGCTGTGTAGAGCTGCATGCCCGGCTCTGTGGTGTAGCACTCGAGGGTACGGCCGCTCTTGGGGTCCGTAATCTTAGCGGCAAAGCTGAGCTCGCCCTCTTCTCTCTTGTTCAGCACGTAGTTGTGGTCGAAGCCCTTGCCGAACTTAATCTGCTCGTGGTCTGCGTCGATGTCCTTGCCAAAGGCCTTGGGAGTACGGAAGTCAAACGGCGTTCCTTCCACCTTGAGAATCTCACCCGTAGGAATGGCGGTGGCGTCGGTGGGAAGGTAGAAGTCTGCGTTGATTTCACATACCTGGTCTTCAATGGTCGGTGTGGGGTCGGCTGTGCCTGCCAGACTGAAGAAGGCATGATGTGTCAGATTGACAATCGTCTTCTTGTTGGTCGTAGCCAGATACTCAATGACCAACTCGTTCTGGTCGGTGAAGGTGTACTCAACGGTAACATCCACTTCACCGGTAAAGCCTTCCTCACCGTAAGAGGAGACGCGGTGCAGGGCCAGTGAGCGGGGACCCATCTGACGGGCTTCCCAAACGCGGCAGTGGAATCCCGTAGGACCGCCGTGCAGGTGGTTGGGACCATCGTTCAGGGCCAGCTGGTAGTCCTTGCCGTTCAGCGTGAACTGACCTTTGCAGATGCGGTTGCCCCAACGGCCAATCAGGGTGGAGAGGAAAGGTTCCTGCCCACTCATCAGCTGCTTAATGTTGGCATGGCCTTGAATAACGTTACCTACTTTGCCGTCCTTGTCAGGTACCATGATGGCCACAATGGCTCCTCCATAGTTTGAGATGGCAACTTCGAAGCCCAGACGGTTCTTCAGAATGTACAAATCAGTTTTTTTACCATTAATAGTGGTCTGAAAATCCTTCCGATTCAGGCCACACAGTGTCGCTGTTTCTGTAGTGTTTGACATAATTTCTTGGTTTTAGTTACACTTGTTGTTTGCAAAGTAACACAAAAAACCCGAAATTAGCAAACTTCGCGCACTAAAAAACGTTCAAAGGAATGTTAAAAACACCTAAATGCATTTTTTCATGAATTCTGCGACCACGTAAGTACTGCCTCCAACGAAGACAAAATCCTCGCGGGAAACGACGTTCTTAACCATTTCGTAGGCTTCTCTGACGGTGGCGAAAGCATTGCCCTGCAGGCCGTTCTCGTTACCCAGTAACAACAGCTTGGCTTCAGGAATGGCTCGCTTGGTGTCTGCTTTTGTGAAATAATAGGTGGCGTTTTTGGGCAGTAGCTTCATGACCTGGTCCACGTCCTTGTCAGCCACCATTCCGAAGATGATGTGCATGTGATGGCATTTCACTTTGCTCAACTGCTGACTCAGGTATTCCCAGCCAGCCACGTTGTGACCTGTGTCACAAACTATTCGCGGATTGGTCTTCAGCGTCTGCCAGCGTCCTTTCAGACCCGTCAGTGTGGCAACGTTCAGGAAGGCTTCTTTTATTTCCGAACGACAGAGCTCTATATTCTTTTCTTGGGTGCAGGCAACAAGAAATCCTTTTTTCTCTAACTCTCTGACAGCACAAAGAACCGTGTTGGTGTTTTTTGCCTGGTAAAGGCCGCTCAAACCACCCGTCAGTACTCCGTAGTGGGCAGTCTGGTAGAGTAGGGTGTCGCCGGGGCCTGTTTCTGTCGAGAGCAATTCGGGATGATCCTCAGCAAAGATGATGGGGGCGTCCTCTTCCTTGGCCTTGGCCATAAACACGGGCCGTGTCTCAGGCGTAGCCTCGCCAATGACGACAGGAGTACTCCTTTTTATAATACCAGCCTTCTCTGCTGCTATCTTTTCCAGCGTGTCGCCAAGGAATTGCGTATGGTCGAAGCTGATGTTCGTAATGACAGACAACACGGGGTTGATGATGTTTGTACAGTCAAGCCGTCCGCCTAACCCCACTTCGATGACGGCAATATCAACCTTCATGTCACTAAAGTATTTGAAGGCCATAGCCGTGGCCAGCTCAAAGAAGGAGGGCTTCAGCGGCTCGAAGAAGGAGCGGTTGTCCTCTACAAAGTCAACCACGAACTCCTCTCCAATGGGTTCTCCGTTGATTCTTATCCGCTCGCGGAAATCGACCAGATGGGGTGAGGTGTAAAGTCCGACTTTATAACCACAGGTTTGCAGAATGGCTGCCAAAGTGTGTGAACAGGAGCCTTTGCCGTTCGTTCCAGCTACATGAATGGCTCGGAAATTCCGGTGCGGATGACCAAAACGCTCATCTAGGGCTAACGTGTTCTTTAGTCCTTCATGAAAGCCCGTCGCCCCGTCTTTCTCGAACTGGGGCAGTTGGCTGAACAGGTATTGGCAAGTCTCCTGATAGTTCATAGTTTATAGTGCATAGTTCATAGTTATAACGCTCAACCCTCAATTGAAGTAGTTCTTGAATTTCTGGAAGATAGACTTCTTCGTGGCATTGTCGCCCTTGAAGTTGTCACTCTCCTTCAGCTGTTCAAGCATCTGCTTCTCTTCGCGGCTGAGGGTCTTCGGCACATAGACGCTGATGTTGACCACCAGGTCTCCACGTCCGTTGCCATAGCCTGGCACGGAAGGCAGTCCCTTGCCACGCAGACGGAGCGTCTTACCCGGCTGGGTGCCGTTCTCAATCTTTATTTTCAGCTTGTTGCCTTCAATGGTCGGCACCTCTATCTCACCTCCAAGTGCTGCTGTCGGGAAGTCGAGCAAGAGGTTGTATATGAGGTCGTTATCATCGCGGATGAAGGTATTGTTCTCCTCTTCCTCAATGAACACCTGAATATCACCGCTGATGCCATTGTTGTGGCCGGCGTTACCCTTGCCGGGCACATTGACCACCATGCCTTCGGCCACACCGGCAGGGATGTTAATCTCCACAACTTCCTCACCTTTCTCAACACCGGTGCCGCCACAATGCTTACACTTGTTCTTGATGACATGGCCTGAACCGTTACAGGTGGGGCAGGTGCCCTGTGTCTGCATCATGCCGAAGATGCTCTGAGTGGTATGGGTGATAATGCCCGAGCCGTGACAGGTCGGGCAGATTTCGTCTGTGCTGCCGGCTTCAGCGCCTGAGCCGTGACAATGTGAGCAGGCAACGTCCTTACGCACCTTGAACTTCTTGGTCACACCCTGTGCAACCTCTTCGAGTGACAGGCGGACTTTCAGGCGCAAGTCGCTGCCACGGTGCTTCTGTGGACGGCGCGTACCGCCGCTAAATCCTCCGAATCCTGCATGTCCTCCAAATATGTCGCCGAACATAGAGAAGATGTCGTCCATGTTCATGCTGGTGCCGCCGAAGCCTCCGAAACCGCCCATGTCTGGGCCGTTGAAACCGAACTGGTCATACTTCTGGCGCTTTTGCGGGTCGTGCAGCACGTCGTAAGCCTCGGCAGCCTCCTTGAACTTCTCCTCAGCCTCTTTGTTGCCAGGGTTACGGTCGGGGTGATACTTAATGGCGATGGTGCGATACGCCTTCTTTATCTCGTCTTCTGTGGCGTTCTTGTCAACACCAAGTACCTCGTAATAGTCTCTTTTATTCATTTACGATTTTCGATTTACGGATTGATTACTGTCCTACAGCCACCTTTGCGTGGCGTAATACTTTGTCATTCAGTTTGTAGCCGCGCTGCAGGCAGTCGATAACCTTGCCTTTCTTGTCGTCGCCCATGCCGGGAACCATGGCCACAGCCTCATGCACGTCAACGTCGAAATCGGCATCTTCCGTCTCAATCTGTTTCACACCCAGCCCCTCTAATGCTTTCTGGAACTTCTGGTAGATCAGTTCCATGCCTTCACGCAGTACTTGCGGTTCTTCGGTCTTGGCTCCGTTCTCAATGGCACGTTCCATGTCGTCGAGTACCGGCAGAATGGCCTTAATGGCGTTGGAGCCACCATTCAGAATGAGCTCGGCCTTCTCTTTGGTGGTACGCTTGCGGTAGTTGTCAAACTCTGCCACCGAGCGCAGGTACTTGTCCTGAAGATTTGAGATTTCAGATTTGAGGTTTGAGATTTCGTCCTCTTCCTCGTGCTCTTCCTCTTGTGGTTCTTCTGTTCCTTCTTTGGCAACGGTGACTTCCTGGTCGTCCTGGTCTTCTGTTGCTTGTGCGTCGTCGAGGAGCTCCTCCTCTTCCACGTTTATCTTTTCTTCTTCTTTCATAGTGTTAATGTTTTTTTCTGTTGTACTGCAAAAACTGTGCCTAACTGTACATTTTTGCCTTCAGCTCCTTAATTGACTCGTCATAGATGTAGTCATCGTAGGTCATCAGCTTGTCAATGGTACCCTTAGGTGTCAGTTCGATAATGCGGTCAGCAACAGTATTGATGAATTCATGGTCGTGAGAGGCAAACAGGATGTTGCCCTTGAACGAAATGAGGTTATTGTTGAAAGCTTGAATGGATTCCAGGTCCAGGTGGTTCGTCGGGGTGTCCAGAATGAGGCAGTTGGCGTTCTTCAGCTGCATACGGGCAATCATACAACGCATCTTCTCACCGCCTGACAGCACGCACACCTTCTTCTGCACGTCCTCATCCTTGAACAGCATACGTCCCAGGTACGACTTCATCAGCACCTCATTGCCTGTGCCATATTGGCTCAGCCAGTCCACGAGGTTCATCTCGCTCTGGAAGAATGAGGTGTTGTCTAACGGCAGGTAGGCCGTCGTAATGGTAACGCCCCACTTGAACTCGCCTGCATCCTGCTGGCGGTTGCCGTTAATGATTTCGAAGAGTGCCGTCATCGCCTTCGGGTTATGGCTCAGGAAGACGGTCTTCTGTCCTTTCTCGATGGTGAAGTTCACGTTGTCGAACAATACCGTTCCGTCGGCATCGACCGCCTTCAGCCCTTGAACCTCCAGAATCTGCGTTCCCGGTTCGCGCTCCATTGAGAAGATGATGCCCGGATACTTACGCGTTGAGGGAGTGATTTCCTCCACGTTCAGCTTCTCCAGCATCTTCTTACGTGACGTGGTCTGCTTCGACTTTGCCACATTGGCAGAGAATCGGCGAATGAACTCTTCCAGCTGCTTGCGCTTCTCCTCGGCCTTCATCTTCTGGTTCTGCTGCTGACGGAGGGCCAGCTGGCTCGACTCATACCAGAACGAATAGTTACCCGAGAAGAGTGTCACCTTGCCGAAGTCAATGTCAACGGTCTGTGTTGATACGGCATCAAGGAAGTGACGGTCGTGACTGACCACGAGCACGCACTGCTCCAGGTTCGACAAATATTCCTCTAACCACTGTACGGTGTCCAGGTCAAGGTCGTTCGTCGGCTCGTCTAACAACAGGTTGTCAGGATGACCGAACAGTGCCTTGGCCAGCATCACGCGCACCTTCTCGTTATTTGAGATTTCGCTCATCTGCTTGTAGTGCTGTGGCTCTGCCACGCCCAAGTTCTGCAACAGCTGTGCAGCCTCGCTCTCGGCCTCCCAGCCGTTCATCTCGGCGAAGGCCATCTCCAGTTCAGCGGCTCGGTTTCCGTCTTCCTCGGTCATCTCTTCTTTGGCGTAGAGGGCTTCGCGCTCCTTCATGTTCTGCCAGAGTGGCTGGTGTCCCATCAGCACCGTGTCCATGACGGTAAACTCGTCATACTTGAAGTGGTCCTGTTCCAGCACGCTCAGTCGCTCGCCGGGTGCCAGCTCCACGCTACCCTTGTTGGGTTCCAGTTCACCGCTGATGGCACGCAGCAGGGTTGACTTGCCGGCACCGTTAGCACCGATGATGCCATAGATGTTGCCACTTGTAAACTTCAGGTTGACGTCCTTGTAGAGCGTCTTCTTGCCGAATTGTATTGCCAGATTTGTTACTGTTATCATTGTTCTTTCTATATACTTATATACCTTATTATATATTATTTTGGGGGACAAAGGTACGAATAAGTGAGCGAAAAACCAAATTTATTTGATTTTTTAAGTTTATGTCAAATATATTTCTTACATTTGTAGCGTCAAACATAAAGATATAGACCATGCGAAAGATATTCAGCCTTGTCCTGCCGGTGCTGCTCACGGCCTGTGCCACGCTTAACGTTAACGTTAACCCTAACGCTAACGTTAACCCTAACGTCAACGCTAACGTCAACGCTAACTCTAACGGTCCACGCTCCACGCTCAACCCTCAACCCTCAACGCTCAACGCTCAACGCTCTTGGTATCAGGATGAGACGCAACTTTTGACTGACTTCAAAGCCGCTATGGCTGATGCCCAGCAGGTCAGCGAGTCTAAAGTGTCGCATTCGCTCATGCCTGTCCGTACAGATAATCCTGCTTTGGAGTGGAAGCGGATAGGTGATGCCAACATGGTGCTGGTATGCGTCATGATCAATGACAAGAAACGTCAGCTCTTTGCCGCTGAAGACACGTTCCGCCTGCCCAAGGAAGCTGGCGTGTGGGTGACGCTGCCCGCCGACTGGCAGCGCAAGGCCGATGCCTTTGCCGGACTCGACTCAGTGGCAGCCAACAAACGCATGGTGCAGATGCTGGGCCTGCGTCCTGAGTGTGACTATTATCTCATGGTTGAGCTCTATGTCGATGCCCGCGGACTGTTCCGTCCGGCCTTCGACCCCGACATCACCACGACCACTTCGCCTACGTCATTCCCCGCCTATGCTGATGAGAGCTACACCATTGGCGTTACCAACTTCCGCGAGTGGTATGCATACAATAAGGTGTCGGCCTATGCTGACGACGGCTGTCCCTGGACGCAGTTGGGTTACACCTACGACTGGCATCACGGGGCACCCCGCGAAGGAGTCTCAGAGTATGTCGCCGCCTACGGCACCTTGGCTAAGGTGAAGTCTTACCGCTCCTTCTGGTCCTTCATCCGTGGGGCAGGAGAGTAAGCGTTTTATTTGTGACCTAAAACTATAAAAATTCATGGAATATGATATGAAGATTAAGAACCAGAAGGCCCGGCTTGCGCTGATATTGCGAACCGGGCAGTTGAGACTGTGGCTGTTTTATCCTGCCACGCGCCATTATTGCTACTTGTCAGAAACGGGTGACTATGAACGTGAATATAACCCCTCAGAGTTTGCCCTTTTGTTCCATCGTGACGACATAGAAAAATTGTATACCACGATATTCGACATTTGTGACGGAAAACTGGATGGCGGCAAGGTGGAAATGCGCAGTCGCGCGTCAGACGAGTCTGAGCGTAAGTACTATGAAATATCTGTTTCCGTGGCTTCTCGCGATGACAACGGGCAGCCCACCTCTTTAATGGGTATTCAGCACGATGTGTCTGAAGAGTACTTCCGACAGATAAAGATTAACCAGCTGCAGATGCGCTATCAGGCCATTTTTGAATCTTCGCAGCTCGACATGTTGTATTACGACAAGCATGGCGTGCTGACCGACATCAACGACCGTGCCCGTCAGACTTTCAATGTGAAAGATCGCGAACAAGTGCTTGACGGTAGCTTCCTCTTGGAGAATAATCCTTTCTTTGCCCACATGCCATTAGAGGTTATGCAGGACTCTTATACCAGCAGTATCATCAATTTTGAGCATTTCCAAGATGACGCGTATCGTTTGGACGAGTTTGGGCTGAAGGGCAGGATGTACTACGAATCGACCATCAACCCCATTCGAAATGAAGAGGGAGAGCTTGAAGGCATCTATATGGCGGGCCGCGACATCTCGGAGATGGTGGAGTCGTTCCACCGGCAGCAGGAGGGCGTACGGAAGTTGCAGAAGGGTACGGAGAGCATTGAGCAATATGTTGCCAACATTGACTACGCCCTGAGTGTCAGCAACGTACAACTGGTGAACTATTACCCCAAAGCCTACACCTTCGAGCTTGTCAACCGTGACAACCAGAGCAGACTGCACTTGTCTCAGTTGCGCTGCATCCGCCTGGCCACTCCGCGCTTCCGTCGTACCGTCAACAGCGTGCTGAACAGAATGGACCACCTGACGAAACACGGTATTACGCAGGCTATAGAGACCGAGATACGCGACAAAAAAGGCCGTCAGATATGGCTGCTGTTCAACATGGTACCCATGCTCGATGCCAAAGGGCAGGTGGACCACTATTTTGGTATGTATCGTGACATTACCAACATGAAGGAGACCGAGCAGCGGCTGGTCGTGGAAACCAAGAAAGCCCAGGAAACCGAGCTGCTGAAGCAGGCTTTCCTGACCAATATGAGTTACGAGATACGGACACCCCTGAACAACATCATCGGTTTTGCCGGACTGTTTACCACTGAGCACGACTTGAACGACGAGCCTTTCTTCGTGGAGCAAATCAAGCAGAACACTAACGAGTTGCTGTTGCTGGTCAATGACATCCTCTACCTGTCGCGGTTAGATGCCAACATGGAAGAATATAAGAAGGAGCCCATTGACTTCGCCAATGCGTTCGACGGGAGTTGCCAGATGGGAATGATGAACATCAGCCCTGGTGTGCAGCCTGTCATCAACCACACTTACAACAGTCTGGTGGTTGACCTTGACATCCAGCATGTGTCCATCATCATCCAGCGTTTGTGCGGTCTTGCGTGCCAATCGACCACTCACGGCACCATTACTGCTGACTACGAATATCATAACGGTGAACTGATTATCAGCATCGAGGATACAGGAAAAGGCTATACGACTAAAGAGATGACCAGCATCTTTGAGAACTTCTCGCGTAATGCCGAGGGGAAAATGATTGGTACAGGGCTGGACCTGCCCATTGTGCAGTTGCTGGTCAGACAGATGGGTGGAACCATCGACATACAGTCGGACTACGGAAAGGGTACCAGCGTATGGATTTCCATACCCTGCACCGCCTCTGTCATTGAAAAGAAACGTGATATGAGCGTTGAAAGTTGAATGTAGAAAGTTGAAGCATGAAGACGAAGTATTTATTTGATGAGCAACAGGTCATGGCGATGGCGCTCGACATCAGCGGCAACCACGTCATGTGTCTGGACTTGCAGCAGAACCGGGTGTTCGATTTACATGGAAAAGCCATGTTTGGTAATAACGTGGGTATTGAGGTGTGCTACACCTATATACATCCTCACGACGTGGGACGTTTTCGCACCTTCGTTGAACGGCTGAGCAACGGCACCGATAAAGAGGCGGAATGCCGGTATCGCTGGGACTACAACTATACTGGGCAGGGCGAACCTGACTGGCACTTTATGCATAGTCATGCCATTGCTGAATATGCCGGCGGGAAACCTGTTAACATCATCGCCACGCTTACTGACGAGACGCAAGCACTGATGAAGGAACGCCAGATGCAGCAACTCTCGGAGCGATACCGTATTATCTTCGAGAACTCTATCATCGGGCTGTCGTTCTATTCGCCTGAAGGCTGGCTGTTAGGGGCCAACCGCATCATGCGCAGGCTCTGTAACTTCGACAGCGAAGAAGGCGACGGCTTCTTTTCGAAGATGAACCTCTTCGACATGCCCCCGTTCAACGAAATGCTGAACCGCGAACATCCCGAGGATTTCTGGTCATGTTCGTTGAGCGTCATTCCTGAAAGAAACATGCATGTGTATCTGGAAATCGGCGTTCACCCCGTCTATGATGACAAGGGGAAACTGCTCTACATATCCGTGTCGGCCCACGACGTGACAGAGGAGCGCGAGATGTACCTCAAAGTGAAGGCTAACGACATCCACATGCAGGAGCTCAACGACTCCATCAAGGAATACGAGGCCGAGCTGCGCTACATGCTGGAGGCCTCGAAAATGCAGACGTGGCGCATTAGCCTCGACCGCGATGTCCTTGAGTTCTACAGTGGTCTGAACACAGTGGTGCGCTCCTTCAGTTTGAATCAGATACAGAAAATCTTCGTCCATCAGGAACACGACTTTGTCAAGGCACTCTCGAATCCTGCCAAGGCGCTGAGCAAACCGCTGGCATACGTAGGACAGATGTACCCGGTGGTGACGCAGAGTTCCAGTGAACTGCAATGGGTGCAGATAAACTGCATTCCTGAGTTCGACAAGGAGGGAAGGCTGCTGGGCGCCTTTGGCGTGTGGCGTAACATCAACGACCTGATGCATAAGCAGGACCTGTTGCGCAGGGAGACGCAGCGCGCAAGAGAGTCGGGACAGATGAAGTCACTCTTCCTTGCCAACATGACGCACGAGATACGTACGCCTATCAATGCCATTGTGGGCTTTTCGGAATTGTTGGCTTCGCTGTCAGAGTCTGTGGAGAAACAGGAGGTGGTACAGATTATCAAGAACAACTGCGACATGCTGTTGCGGCTGGTAAACGACATACTGACTGCCTCGTCGCTGGAAACCGGACATGTGGATATAGCGTCTGTCGAGACTGATTTCGCCAAGACGTTCAACGAATTGTGCGAATCGCTACGGCCCAGGTTGCAGCAGCCCGACGTGGAATTCCTGAAAGACAATCCGTACGACACACTCATCATTAAGATTGATGCTGACCGCGTGGCGCAGGTTGTCAACAACTTCTTCGCCAATGCCGTGAAATATACGCACAAAGGGTACATCAGACTTGGCTATCGTATGGAAAACAGAACCGTTGACGGCAATGAGCGTAAGGGCCTGTATATCTATTGTGAGGATACGGGCGACGGTATATCCAAGGAGGCGCAGAAGAAAATTTTTGAGCGTTTCTACAAAGTCAACGACTTTGTACAGGGAACAGGTCTCGGACTGGCCATCTGCAAGTCTTTTGCCGATGCCTACCATGGTGACATCGGCGTAATATCTGAAGGGGAGGGCCAAGGCTCGCTCTTCTGGATATGGATTCCGCTTTAGTCAGAGACGCTTGCTGCTGGAGTTATCAAAAAACGCCGCTTACCCATCACGGGCAGGCGGCGTTTCAACTAATTATTACTTTAACTAATAATAATCCCGCAGTAAAGCGGAACTAATTAAAACAAAATTTACTAACATCCGCCTCACGGCGTCTCTTTCTTCGCTAAATTGAACCACGTTACAGTTATGTAACAGTAACGTCGCTTGTCCTTCTTTCTTCGCTATTGGTTGTTAGCTAATTGAAGTTTCCCTCCCTTTTGACCCCCTCTCGCTCCCCCTGTAGGGGGAGGACAGATACCTTGCAAGCCCTTGGGCGGTAATTATCCCCCCTCCTACAGGAGGGGATGGGGGAGGTCACTTCGGGTTTAATTTTGGACCTATAGCTGTGTTACCATTCCTCTTCTTCGTCGTCATCGAAGAAGAAGCCAGACTGAACTTCATTTGTTTCTTCATCTGTCTTATCCAGCTTCTCAGAACCGACCAAAAGGCTGTTCTTCAATACCATATCTACTACGACAGACTCTGGAATCATATATTCTTTCTTCATTTTTACGTCCTCCTTTTTATTTAATGATTACTTTTTTCCCATTCACAATGTACAGTCCCTTGGTAGGCTGAGCCACACGGCGACCATCCAGCGTGTAGCATCCCTCAACGCTCAACGCTCCGCGCTCAACACTGTTGATGCCTGTTGTTCCTTCACCGAAGTCAAGATCCAAAGCTGGTGCTCCAGTAGTAGTAGCGGGCAGATAAGCCTTCCCTTGTGGAATTTCCGTACCAGTAAAGAGTTTGAACTTGCCACCGTTCAACACATAAACATCTTGAGGTTCAACCGTCTCCGGACCATCGGCAGTACCTACCAACAGGTTGGTAAAGGTGTCTGCGTCACCGATAAGAACGGGAACAGCGTAACTGTCCTCTTCGCCAGTCTTCTTAATCACCAGACCAGTGTTGGCAGGAACCTTCATCACAGGTGACAGCGTCACGCTGCTTGTTCCGTCAGCTGATACCACAAATGCAGTAAGACCTTCAACATCGGTGAAGTCAAGAGCCTTTGTACTGCTGAACGAAATGTATTCGTATAGGGGAGTGATTGTGACAGAGGTTACAGGTACACTAATATAGGTATAACTACTTGTTACTACTTCAATATCTGTAATTCTTGTCGTAGCAGTTACAGAGAAAGAAACACTCTTTCCGCCATTAACGGTGAAGAGCACTCCTCTTGATAAAGTCGTATCACCATACTTGATGCCAAAACCACTATCCTGACTTTTAAATAAAACGGAAACTATATTTCCTGTTTTAGAAGTAATAGTGAGGGTTCCGCCATCATACAATCTCCAGTTAACCACATTATTATTAGTATAAACTTTTCCCTGGTTGCCAGTCTGAGGGGTTACAGAAGCTGTAACATCGTCATCTAACATAACAGAGAAATACTGTCCATCGCCACCTGTCGTAGTCCAATTATTAGCTGTGGCATAGTCCCCAATGTTCACACTATGCTCTGAAGACTCTCCTGTTCTATATACCGGATAGAGTGTGATGTCTTCTGCAGGGTTATATTCGCCAGCAGCAATGATTGTTGGAGCAGTTGCTGTTTCTGTAGCGATATTTGTTTCTGACCATCCAGTAAACGAGTAGTTGCCTAAGTCTGTACGTGAGGGTAGAGTGACGCCAGCACCACCAGTTGCTTCAACAAGTTCTGTACCATCATCTGCGAGGGTAACGGTAAACCTTGGACGTTCGCTGACGGTTATGCCATAAGTTGTAGTCTTGGTAACATCATTATCTGTGTAAGATACGGTCACCGTCTGATTTCCAGCAGTTGTCATATCGTAACCAGTAAATGTTGCATCGTTTGTAACATCGGCTGTGAACTCATCACTATAGCTTGCCGTAACAGTCATTCCTGCGTGACTGAAAGCATCACCTACGTAGAAAGACGTGGGATAGTCACCAGAAAGAACGATTGACTCAAGTGTACCTGTTGATTTTTTTACTCCTGTAATGGTTATTGATCCAATACCAGCTCCGTGCGTACTGCCTACAGAAGTTGCATTAGTACACGTAAATACTAAGACTGCGGATGTCATATTAGCAGTAGGAGTAAACGTTATTGAACCACTTACATCGCCAACATTGCCATTAGTAATGTCAATTGTTCCCATGGAAGAACCTGCTATAGAAGCATCTACAGTTGCTTTACTATCTGTTAATTTACCATAACGTCGGCCTGTAAATGTTATAGCCACCTCAGAATAGCCAGAAAGGTCGAAAGCTGGTGATGTTATGTTTTCATCCTTTCCTATGATAATACAGTCAGTTCGGCTTTTTCCTGTACCTGTTGTACTCCATCCCTCAGTGTAAATTTCTTTTTTTCCATTAAATGTGGCGGTTGCTATTGTTATTTCTTCCGCCCACACACTCGTCGTACTACCAACTATCAGGGCGAATAGTAGTAGCGTTCTTGTTAATAAACTTGCTTTGTTCATAATTGTTTTGTTTTTATAAAGTTAATACTAAACGTCAACCGAAAGCCAGCACTAACCTTATATAAATAAAGAAGCGCAGACCCATCCATACTCCCTGACAGGTCTGCTACAACCCTATAAACCGTATGTTGGAGTCCGCGCACTAAAGCGCATACTCCAATGGTTTATAAATAGCTCTTAATCCTTTCTGAGGTAGCAGTTCGTCAGGGAATTGAGCATCTATTCTGCGAATCCTTTTCGCAGATTTGGGTGCAAAGATAAAAAGAATAAATGACTTCACCAAACGTTTAGCGAAAAAAACTGTGAAAACTTACGTAAACGTTTGGTTGTGAAATGTCTTGGCAGACTTAGCAGATGGCTAAGAAAAGACCGAAAAAGCTTTTACGTTTAACTTTTTCGGTCTCAGTTTATTTGTCTAAATTTTGAATATCTCCGAGGGGCAACCCCGTCATTTCGGATACCTCTTCGTCGCTCATGCCCTTTGCTTTCATCTTGCGGGCAATATCAACACTTCTTTGTTTTTCTCCTTCGGCAAAACCTTCGGCTCGACCTTCGGCTCGACCTTCAGCCCGACCTTTCTCTAAGCCTTTGCGCTCACCTTCCATAAACTGTCCTTCCATCACAACGATGGTGTCGCGGTAGTGGCGCAGACTCTCGTCATAGCGCAGACGCTCCTCACGGTCGAGAGAACCCACTTCGGCTATCTCTGACAATTTCTTGAATACGGCATCCTGGGCCATCCAGGGCATACGCTGTAGTATTTGTTTACTTTCCACTCACTTCTCGTATTTCGCTTTTTATTAATTCTACAACATCTGCATGCCTGTCACGTGCTATAAGATGCAGGTAGATGCTATAGCCCCAAATAAGATGCGATATTCACTCTCCTTGTATAATATAGAATACGATGCTTCCATTATGATAATATGACACGACGATTAAAGTCTTGTGGATTTATGTTGCGCAATTTCTTCAATTGCTCAGACTTATGCTGTCTGAGTTCTTTTAAAACGTCCAACATTTTTGCCGAAGGCTTTTCAATGACCAAAGTATCTTTTATATATTCCATATTACCTTTTATGTTTTGTGCTGGCAAAGATAAAAAGAATAAATGACTTCACCAAACGTTTAGCAAAAAAACTGTGAAAATCTGTGTTCATTCCGTAAGTTCACCAATTAATTTGGCAAGCTTCAAGGACAAGGCGGTGTGCTTGGTGAGACGAAGCGGCGCAATCGAAGGGAGCAAGTGGCGCGATCGTCGGGAGGGATCGCGCCACTCTTAGGGAGCGATCGGCGCAATCGTCGGGGTAAGGGCGGCCGTTCAAAGTAGATAGAGCGCCCGCTCAAAGTGGATAGAGCGGCCGCTCAAAGTAGATAGAACGGCCGCTCAACTCTTTTCAAAACACCATGCTCTTGTAAATTATGGGGAAACAGTGTATTACAAGACCTTCCTCGCGTGGCATAGTCCATGGGTTGTTGATGCCGGTTTTTCATTTGCAAAGGTAATACATTTCCTGCAGCAAAACAAGTTTTTTGGGGAAATTATTTTGCTTTTTACTCACTTATTCGTACCTTTGACCTGCGGTCGAAGGTACTTCCGTTCGAAAAAGCAAAAAATATTTTGCTTTTTACTCACTTATTCGTACCTTTGCAGGCAATATGAGATACAATCCGTATAATCAGCAGGGTGACTATGAGCACCTCATTGTGGAGCAGGAGCAGCCGTTGCTGGAGTTCCTGTTAGCACATGTGCAGCAGAGCCGCACGAAGATCAAGGCTACGCTGCAGGGCCAGGGCATCAAGGTGAACGGCAAGACCGTGACGCAGTTCGACATGATGCTGCAGCCGGGCATGAAGGTGGCGGTGAGCAAGACGAAGCGCAACCAGCGCGGGTTCAAGAGCCGCTATGTGAAGATAGTGTATGAAGACCGCTGGTTAGTGGTGGTGGAGAAACAGGTGGGCATCCTTTCGATGGCTGCCGGACACTCGAGCCTGAACGTGAAGTCGGTACTGGATGACTACTTCAAGAAGACGGGCCAGAAATGCCGTGCCCATGTGGTTCACCGTCTGGACCGCGACACGAGTGGCCTGATGGTCTATGCCAAGGACATGGAGACGGAGCAGCTGTTCGAACAGGCGTGGCACGACATGGTGTATGACCGCCGCTACGTGGCCGTGGTTAGCGGCGAGATGGAGCAGGACCAGGGCACCATTGCCAACTGGCTGAAGGATAACAAGGCGTATGTGACTTACTCCAGTCCGGTGGATAATGGCGGCAAATATGCCGTGACCCACTTCTTCACGCTCGACCGTACGACGGACTATTCGCTGGTGGAGTATAAACTGGAGACGGGGCGCAAGAACCAGATTCGCGTTCACTCTGCCGACATGGGACACCCCGTGTGTGGTGACACGAAGTATGGTAACGGGGACGACCCGCTTCACCGCCTGTGCCTGCATGCCTTCCTGCTGTGCTTCGTTCACCCGGTAACACATGAGCGCATGGAGTTTGAGACCCCTATACCAGCGACATTCCGTCAGTTATTTAAGTAAAAAGGAGAGAAATAATGGAAAACTTTTCAGACTATATACACTACGTCATCATTCTGGTGCTCTTGGTGGTTGGCTTCCTGGCCGTGAAGAAAGTGGCCAGTTGCATGTTCAAGACCATTATCAGCATCGTAGTGCTGGCAGGCATCGCACTTGCGTGGTGGTACTTCAGCTAATGAGCAGTCCGACGACGACGCACAGACCGTAAATGAGTATGTTACGGGCCGTTTCACCCAAGCAGACGTTCAGCTCGCGTCCGCGGTTGATGCGTACCATTTTCAGATAGGTATAGAAGTGCAGCACTAAATAGATGAACGGCAGCACAAAGGCCAGCACGTGACCATGAAGCAGGAACACCAGTCCCAGAAGCACGGCGGCTACACCTAACAGCAGATAGAGCCTTCGGCTGTTCTTGGCACCCATTCTGACTACCAGCGTAATCTTGCCGTCCTCGCGGTCGTTATCACGGTCGCGGTAGTTGTTCACCACCAGCAGGCCGTCAACCACCAGTCCGCAGGCTACCGAAGCCAGGAAGACCTGCAGGGTGACGGTGTGCAGCTGCACGTAATAGGTGATGCAGACGGGCACGATGCCGAAGAACAGCAGCACCAGCACATCGCCCAGCCCCATATAAGAAAGGTGGGTGGTATAGAGGAAGCAGAACAGCACACACAACACGCCGACGATGATCATTTCCAGTCCGCCGTAATAGATAAGCGGCAGGCCGACCACGCAAGCCAGCACAGTAGTCAAGGCGATGGCATGCTTCATGGCGTCGATGCTGACCCAGCCCTGCGTGCAGGCCCGGAGCGGCCCCAGGCGACGGATAGTGTCGTCGTTGCCCTTGGCATAATCGACAAAGTCGTTCACAAAGTTGGCATCGACCTGCATCACCTCGGCAAACAACAGACACAGCAGGGCTGCCACCCAGCTGAAATGCTCCACGCCGTAGAAAGTCTTGATGTCGGTGTAAGCCAGTGCCAGCCCGATGAGCACAGGCACGGCAGCCCCCGTCAGCGTCTTGGGACGGGCGGCGAGCACCCAGGCCTTCAGTGAGTTCTTCCTTACGTTGTTTTCTTCTAACATTTTCGTCGTTTAACTCCTTTTAACTTCTTAAACTCTCTAAACTGCAAATTATTGCCTATATTTGCAAATAATTTGTGTTTTCCCTATGCTGAATAATACTCCCAGTCTCGATTTAGTAGAGTTCGTGGAAACGAACATCCTGCCGCGTTATGCCGAATTCGACAAGGCCCACAACCTCAGTCATGTGACCAGCGTCATTCGCCGTTCGCTCGATTTGGTGCGGACGACGGGTGCCGATATTAATATGGTATATGTCATTGCGGCTTATCATGACCTCGGTCTGTCAGGACCTCGCGCCATTCACCATCTGACGGGTGGCAAGATTCTGGCGGCTGACGCACGGCTGAAGCGTTGGTTCTCGGCTGAACAGATAAAGATTATGCGTGAGGCCGTTGAGGACCACCGCGCGTCAGCCAGTCATGCGCCGCGCAGCATCTACGGTAAGATAGTGGCTGAGGCCGACCGTGACCTGAACCCGGAGACGGTCATTCGCCGGACCATTCTGTTCGGGCTCTCCAATTATCCCGAGCTTGACCATGAGCAGCAGTGGCTTCGCTTCAAGGAGCACATGGACAGCAAGTACTCCACCCGTGGCTATATACGACTGTGGATTTCAGGTTCGGCCAACGAGCAGAACCTGAAGGAACTGCGTAGCCTTATAGACCAGCCTCAGCTGTTGCGTGAGGCTTTCGAGCGGAACTTTAAGGAACTGAAGGATTAGGCATTAATTAATGAAATTCCAGGACACGCCGAAGCGGAGGGTGCCGCCGTTGGTGGGGTAGTGGGGCGTCAGGAAGTAATTGCGGTCGCCGCTGCCCGCCGTAACGTGGCTGTACATGATGAAGAAGCGGGTCTTCTTCAGGTGCATGTTGGCATAGACATCCACGTAGGGGTAGCCGCCCAGCTCCACACGGCTGTCGGCATTCTGCTGAATGGCAAACTGGCCAAGCTGCGGGCAGTAGTCAGGAACTTCATACTTGGTGAAGAACGATATGTCGCCGCCTATCTCGAAGGTGAGCTGTTTCACCACCTTGAACTTCAAGTAAAGATTACTGAACAGATTAAGCGCCGGCAGGGGGAGCACCTCCTTGTTGCTGGAGTTCTGGTAGGTAACCACGTTCTCCCAGTTGAGAATGCCCAACCGGAAGTCCTGCTTGAGCTGAGCCGTCAGCACATTGATGTTGCCGGTTTCCTGCAGGAGGTTGGCCGACATCTTTGTGCGCCCGTCAGTAGTGGCATCGTAACTCATGCCGAAGTAGGTGTAGTTCTTCACCTCTTCAACGGCCACGCGCAGCTGTGTCTTGGTCTTGGGGTAGCTGAAGAGCCCTTCCACGCGAAGACGTGTCTCGCTGCTCAGGTCTTCGTTGTCCCACCAGATGTGCTTGGAGTGGTAGTGGCTCTGGTAGAGCATCGGCTTCAGGCGGTGCAGGAAGGCGCTGGCAGCCAGTCGGACGGTGTCGCCAAAGAGCGGGAAGTTCAGGTCGGTGCTGAAGTCGATGGTCAGTTTACCGGCGTCAGCTCCTACGAGCCATGCCTCGGCAGCAAGGTTATAATGAAGGGTACGGCCTTGTGTCTTGATAATCTGTCCGCCCACGCTGACGGTGTTCTCGTTCCAACCTCCCATGGTGTAGTACGTCTGTCCCGGCACGGTGTCGGGCATCTGGAAACGGCGCAGTTCGTGGCTGGCAAAGACCTTCACGCCGGCCTTGGCATACTTGTTGAAGCCTTCGAGCAGGGCAATGGCAAACGTGTTCTTGATGGACAGGAACTTCGTCTGGTCATTGATGGAGTCACCCTGATGGTGCATCTCGTTGTCCATGTCGTAGTACTGGTTGGCATAGTATTTGGCGGGTGTGGCGTAGGCCAGGTAGGAACGGCGGTAGTTGTTGATGTCGAGCGTATGGATGAAGCTGGTGACGGGAACGAACTCGTCCTTCATCGTGGCATCGATGGAGTCCTGGCGGGCCTGAATGGCCAGCAGACTATCGCGCTTCTCATGGCTGTCAACGACGATGCGTGAGGTGTCACTCTGTACTGGTATGGTGCTTCCTGAAGGCAGGTCGCCGGCAATGGTGGCTCCGTCAGGACGCCCCGTCGGTGCCACGGGCTGGGCTCCGTCAGGACGGCCTAAAGGCATGCCTTCTATATCGCCATCTTCTTTTGCTTGCCTGGCTTTCTTCGACTCTTGGGCAAACTTACGGGCCTTGAGCTCCTCGGGTGTCAGGGGCACCTTGCGGTAGAATCCCACATTGTACCGGTGGCTGAAGAGTATGTGCTGGTTGTCGTTACGGTTCCAGTTAGACGACAGGACCGTGGGAATTTCCTCTTCAGAGAATGAGGATGCCTGGTTCTCCGGGTGGGTGATGAAGTTATCGTCAATGATACCGCCGTTCTCCGTCACTTTCTGGTGGTAGGCTGAAAATAGGGCATGCATCTGGTAACGGTCGCCCAGGTAGGAGGCAAAGAGAGTGCCGCTGAAGTGTGAAGCCGCCTGACTGCTATAGTAACCGTTGGCGTAAGCGTAGTTCAGGTCGAAGCCGAAGCCTAACTGCTTATTGGCATTGACGGCAAACTTGGCTTCGATGTGGTCTTCGCCGTGCTGCTTGTCACCGCAGTTGTCATAGGTAATGTTGGTATAAGGCGAGAGTGTGTTGACGAAGTGGAAGTCCTGCGGCTGCTTCATGAACCAGCTGTAGGGTTGCGTGAAAATGAACTGGTCCATCTCCGGACGGTCAATAAAGATGCGGCTCTCGCGGGGAGTGTAGTTGTTTCCCGTGGTGTTGTACTCGCCATAGACGCCCGTGTTGAAGATGGTGTTCATGAAGAGGTGCGGCACGGTGTCGGGCAGGGTAGGCCTGACGTCGCCAAAGCGGCGGTCAATGGTCCACACGTAAATGCCTTGTGGCACCTCCTTTTTCTTCTTGGTGGTGTCGGTATTGTGCTTGTTGAAGTTTCCGTTGCCCTCGTTGCGTCGCGTTACGTTTCCCTCTTCGTCAATTTGGTTATAGGCTTGAGCCGATGCTGTCAGTGCCAACATCCAACACCCAACACCCAACACCCAGCTTATGTAACGTACTTTCTTCATTTAGAGTTTGAATATTCGGATGACGAGTTCAATAAACTTGAAAGCCATGCCAACGAGCACGATGATGGTGCCTGTGTAGTGATCGGCCACGAAATACCAGGCAACGCCCACTATGGCAGCAATCATGAAAATGGCGTTCAGCACGAAGCGCAACCGTGGGTGAGGTGCGGGTTTCTTGTGCTCACGCAGGCTGTGCCGGCTTTGTATATCTTCTAAACTATCCATTGTCTCAATTATTTAAGCAATTCTTCGAATTTGTTAAATATGAAGTCCTTACGGTCAATTGTCTTACGGCGGAACTTGGCCGTTATCGGGTACAGCTTGGTGCCTTTCTTATTGACGGCTACCTTGTCGGTAATCCAATCTTCTGCCTTAAGGTCCTGCGGTTTGCGTTCCTCTTCGTACAGATAGCTGATACGCTTCATGGTAACGTCGGCGCTCCCGTCCTGACAATTCACGATGAGGGTGAACCTGAAGCGTGTGCGGTCGAGCGTGATGGCATTGCTGGTAAAGATGAGCCACTCCTGGAAATAGGCTGCTATCTCATGTTTTGCCGGGTCGTTCAGCACGACGCGGCTGTTCTCTATCTGGTTGTCTGCCTTGGTCATGCGGTCAATGTAGTTGAGCAAGGTCGAGTAAATCATGTCGGCCGACTTGCCCGGGGCACTAATAGTGGTATGAAACACCACCTTGCCATCCACTTCAGGCACTGCGCCTGTCAGGTATTTCTCGTCAGGATTCACTTTTACGGACTCTGGTTTGGGCTCGTCGTTCAGTTCCCAGTTGTTTTGTGCCAAGGCAGCCATAGGCATGCACATCAGCAGAAATATGATCAGTTTTTTCATCTTTCCAATTGTTTATTGCGTGCAAAGGTACGAAAAGATTTGAGATTTGAGGTTTGCGGTTTGCGTTTTATGATTACTTGTTATGCTTATTTAACAAACCTCAACTCTCAACTCTCAACCCTCAACCATCAACTCTATTTCAGTTCCAGTTCCTTTTGCAGACGGATGATTTCGTCACGATATTGTGCCGCCTGCAGAAAGTCGAGTCGTTTGGCAGCCTCCTTCATCAGGCGTGTGGTGTCCTCAATGCTCTTCTCTAACTGCGGACGTGTCATGCGCTGTATGATGGGATCGGCGGCGAAGGCGGAGAGCGTTTTGGGCTGAGCGTTGAGTGTTGAGTGTTGAGTATTGAGTGTTGAGGCTTCGCCGTTAGGCAGCAGCGATGCCGTGAGTGCCTTGCGTATCTGGGTGGGCGTAATGCCGTGTTCCTCGTTGTACTTCATCTGCTTCGTGCGTCGGCGTTGTGTCTCGTCGATGGTGCGCCGCATGGAGTCCGTAATGCTGTCGGCATACATGATGACTTTGCCGTTCACGTTACGGGCAGCACGGCCGGCCGTCTGGGTCAGCGAACGGTGGTTGCGCAGGAATCCTTCCTTGTCAGCATCGAGAATGGCCACAAGCGACACCTCGGGCAGGTCGAGTCCTTCGCGCAGCAGGTTCACGCCTACCAGCACGTCGTATTCCCCGCGTCGCAGCTGGTCGAGAATTTTTACACGGTCCAGTGTGGCAACGTCGCTGTGGATGTAGGCGGTGCGTATCTCGTGGTTCAGCAGGTATTCGCTTAGCTCCTCGGCCATGCGCTTGGTCAGGGTGGTCACCAGCACGCGCTCGTCGCGTTCGGCACGTATCAGGATTTCCTCCATCAGGTCATCAATCTGGTTTTCGCTGGGTCTTACCTCAATCTCCGGGTCGAGCAGTCCGGTGGGACGTATTATCTGTTCCACTACTACGCCCTCGGCCTCGTTCAACTCAAAGTCGGCAGGCGTGGCCGAAACGTAAATCACCAGATGCACCATCTGCTGGAACTCGTCGAAACGGAGTGGGCGGTTGTCGAAGGCTGCCGGCAGGCGGAAGGCATATTCCACCAGATTGGTCTTGCGGGCACGGTCGCCGCCATACATGGCATTCAGCTGTGGCACGGAGACGTGGCTCTCGTCAATCATGAGCAGGTAGTCGTCAGGGAAGAAGTCAAGCAGACAGTAGGGGCGTTCGCCTGGCTGACGACCGTCGAAGTAGCGTGAGTAGTTCTCAATACCCGAACAGTGCCCCAGCTCCTTAATCATTTCTATGTCGTATTCCACTCGTTCCTTAATGCGCTGAGCCTTAATGCCGTCGCCCAATTCGGTAAAGTATTCCACCTGCTTCATCAGGTCGTCCTGTATCTGCCTTATGGCAATGTTGGTCTGCTCCTGTGTGGTCATGAAGAGGTTGGCGGGGTAGAGCTTGTATTCGTCGAATGCCGCCATGCGGTCCATGGTGATGCTGTCAAGCTCCTCAATGGCATCAATCTCGTCGTCCCAGAAGGTGATGCGCAGCACCACCTCGCTGTAGGCCATAGCTATATCCACCGTGTCGCCCTTCACGCGGAAGTTGCCGCGGCTCAGCTCTATGTCGTTTCGCACATAGAGGGCAGCCACCAGTCGGCGCAGCAGCGCGTTACGGTCCATTACTTGTCCGCGGCGCAACTCAATGACATTCTCATGCAGGGCAACGGGACTTCCCATACCGTAAATGCAGCTGACGGAGGAAATGACCACCACGTCGCTTCGGCCTGACAGGAGCGCTGATACGGCAGAGAGCCGCAACCGGTCAATCTCCTCGTTAATGGCGAGGTCCTTCTCTATATAGGTGTCTGACGACGGCAGGTAAGCTTCAGGCTGGTAGTAGTCGTAGTAGCTGACGTAGTATTCCACCGCGTTCTGGGGGAAGAAGCCGCGCATCTCCTCGTAGAGCTGTGCCGCCAGCGTCTTGTTATGCGACAAGATGAGCGTAGGCTTGTTCACGTTGGCAATGACGTTGGCCATGGTGAAAGTCTTGCCGGAACCCGTTACGCCCAGCAGCACCTGCGAGCGGTCGCCACGTTCTATGCCGTCGGTCAATTGGCGGATGGCTTCAGGCTGGTCACCTGTTGGTTTGTAGTCAGATGTGAGTATAAACTTATTCATAGGGGTGCAAAGTTACAAAATATTCTTAATTATTAATTCCAAAATATTAATTTATTTCTATTTTGCTTTGATATTCGTAGGAAAATGCGTACTTTTGCACGTCAAAAACAGAAAGATGAAGAAATCAATAGTCATATTGACCTGTTTCGTGCTCCTGCTCACCAGTTGTGCCGGCGAGTTTTCGCGTGTCTATAAATCTTCCGACTATAGCTTTAAGTACGAATATGCCAAGCAGCTGTTTGCTACCCGAAAGTTCTCGCAGGCCATTGTCCTCTTAGAGGAAGTGGTGCAGTTGAAGAAGGGCTCTGACCAGGGTGAGGAATGCTTGTTCATGCTGGGCAAGGCACAATACAACAACGGCGACTACGAGAGTGCCGCCGCCACCTTCCGCAAGTATCACCAGTCATATCCGCATGGAATCTTTGCCGAGGAGGCCTCTTTCTATGTGGGCCAGTCACTCTATGAGAGCACGCCGGAACCACGTCTTGACCAGACACCGACGGTGGGAGCCATCAATGCCTATCAGCAATTCCTGGACTTTTATCCTGACAGCAAGCGTCGTCAGGAAGCCCAGACGCGGCTCTTTGAGCTTCAGGACAAATTGGTGCAGAAGGAATATCTTTCAGCCGAGCTCTATTACAATTTGGGCGGATACTTTGGCAACTGCTCGAATGGAGGCTCCAACTACGAGGCCTGCATCATCACGGCTCAGAATGCCTTGAAGAATTATCCCTATTCACGTCAGCGCGAGAGTTTTGCCGTACTCATCATGAAGAGTAAGTTTGAGTTGGCTGAGAACAGTGCCGAAGAGAAGCGCCTTGAGCGCTACCGCGATGCCGAGGATGAGTGCTACGGTTTCCTGAACGAATATCCGGAAAGCAAGGAGGCCCGTACGGCAGAGAATTACATTAAGAAATGTAAGAAGATAACAAAGGAATAAAGTATTAGTAAATCGATAATAAGTAAATCGTAAATAACAAAGATGGATTACAAGAAATCAAAAGCTCCGGTTAACACCGTGACCCGTAACATCATGGATCTTTGCCGTGATACAGAGAACATCTACGAAAGTGTAGCTATTATCTCAAAGCGCGCCAACCAGATTTCCATTCAGATTAAGGACGACCTCAGCAAGAAACTGGCTGAGTTTGCATCTTATAACGATTCGCTCGAAGAAGTGTTTGAGAATCGTGAACAGATAGAGATTTCACGTTACTACGAGAAGCTGCCGAAGCCCACTCTGCTGGCTACGCAGGAGTTTGTTGAGGATAAGGTTTATTGGCGTGACCCAGTGCGTGACGCTGCCGCTCAGCAGATGGCGGAATATTAAATTGTAAATAGTAAATCCGTAAATAGTAAATCCGTAAATAGTAAATCCGTAAATAGTAAATCCGTAAATCGTAAATAACAAAGATGCTTCAGCGCATACAAACCGTCTATATGTTCCTGGCTGCAGTGCTCTCCATTGTGTGTCTTTGCCTGCAAATAGGAACATTTTCAGCTGCAGGGGTGCCAGTCCTCAGGGAGTTCAACCTGTGGATGACCGACCCGCTTGGTGACCATCATTATTCCACATGGCCGCTTTTTGCCGTGCTGGTACTCTCGTCGGCCATTGGACTTTGCAACATCTTCCTCTTCCAGAACCGCAAGATGCAGGCTCGTATCTGCCTGTTCAACATGCTGCTCGTTCTGGGGTGGTACATCCTCTTTGCCGTATTCAGCCAGACGCTGGGTAATGTGGCCGACATGATCGACCTAACTTTCCGTCCGGAGATTGCGGCTGCCCTGCCTTGTGTATCCACCATACTCTACCTGATGGCACGTCACGCAATCCTTGCTGACGAGAAACTGGTGAGGGCTGCTGACAGAATAAGATAACAGTTTTTTCCGTGCTGGAATGCTGGTAAAATAAATAAGGGGAGCACCACGGTGCTCCCCTTATTTATTATTATTTGATGTTTGGTTCTTCAAGCCCGAGGCCTTTCTTCTTGTCAACCACTTTGAGAATGAAACCGAGCACCAGGGCTGCAACGCCAAGGAAGGCGAGCATGAGCAGCGGTGCGGTGTAGTTGAGCTTGGTGGGGTCTTCCACGCCAGGGTTCGTCTGGTCGAGCACCTTACCGATGAGCAGAGGGAAGAGCCACAGGCCGATGTTCTGAATCCAGAAGATGAGGGCATAGGCAGAACCGATGACCTTGGCATCGACCAGCTTAGGCACCGAGGGCCACAGCGAGGCGGGTACCAACGAGAACGAGGCGCCGAGCACGAGGATGGTGAGGTAGGCAACGGCCACACCGCCTACGGCACTTCCTTTGAAGAGGGGAAGCACGAAGGCAAACGTCAGGTGACAGCCTATGAGCAGCAGCGAACCCAGAACGAGCATGGAGGCTGCCTTTCCCTTATGGTCAACGTAAGAGCCTAAGATAGGCGTGATGAGCACGGCCAGCAGGGGGAACACTGCGAAGATGGCCTCGGCCGACTGACGCATGTAGCCCATATAGCAATAAGTGACAAGGGCGGCTATTGAGAGGCACAGCAGCCCATACTTGGCAGTCTTGTTTTTCTGGAAGTTGCTGGCGAACCCGGCGGCAGCCACAACGAGCATGATAACGTACTGCACAATGGTTACTGAAGACGATGCCCAGAAGGAGTCGGCCGACGGCAACGTCAGGTCGAGGTTACACTGCAGCATGTTGACGGCATACTTCTGGAAGGGGAAGATGGCTGAATAGTACAGTACGCAGAGCAGGGCAACGAGCCAGAAACCGCTGGAAGTGAGAATCTGACCGAGGTCGCTGATTTTGAAGGGGTCGTCCTTCTCTTCAGCCTCGCCGGTCTGTGCGTCGAGCTTCTGGTCCATGAAGAAATAGACAATGGTCATGATGAGGGCAATGCACATGAGCACGACGCCGAAGGCTACGCTGCGGCTGACGCTGACCTCACCGCCGAGGCGGGCGAAGTAGGGCGAGAAAATCATGCAGGTGGCAACACCAAGGCGGGCCAGTGCCATTTCAGAACCCATGGCCAGCGCCATTTCGCGGCCCTTGAACCATTTTACGATACCGCGCGAAACGGTGATGCCGGCCATTTCACAGCCACAGCCGAAGATCATGAAGCCGCAGGCAGCAAACTTGGCGGAGGCGGGCATGCCCTCGTAGAACGGGCTGACACCCAGTTCGTCGAAGACGGGAATATAATTCAGGTTGTTGGTGAACCATGTCTCCAGTCCGCTACCGGCAAATGAGTCGCTCACGGCATACCACTTGATAATGGCGCCCACGAGCATCGTCACCGTAGCGAGCACCATGGTGAAGCGTACGCCCATCTTGTCGAGGATGATACCTGCAAAGATAAGGAAGAACGCAAAAACGTTGAGGAACACCTCAGAGCCCTGCATGGTGCCGAAGGCCAGTGAGTCCCAGCCTCGGGTCTCCTGCATGAGGTCCTTGATGGGTGAGAGGATGTCCATGAAGATGTAGCTGCAGAACATGGCGAGAGCCAGCAGCAGCAGTGCTGTCCAGCGCATGGCTGCGCTGTCGCGTAGGGTTTTCTTAATTGCTTGTGTCATATTTTTCTTTTTGTTTGGGTCTTATGAGACTTATGGGGCTTATTTCAGCCACCGGTCAAGCCAGTTGAAGTAAGTGCGCTGCCAAAGAATGCCGTTCTGAGGCTTTAGCACCCAGTGGTTCTCGTCGGGGAAGATGAGCAGCTGGGCCTCGATGCCGCGCATGCGGGCTGCGTTGAAGGCCGACATACCCTGAGTGGCATTGATGCGGTAGTCTTTCTCACCGTGTATGCAGAGAATGGGGGTGTCCCACTTCTCAATGAATCGGTGCGGTGAGTTACGGTAGGTCTTGTCGGCATTGGCCGTGCGGTCGCTGTTCCAGTAGGCATCGTCGTACTCCCAGTTGGAGAACCAGTTCTCCTCCGTCTCGGTGTACATAGCCTCCAGGTTGAAGGCACCGTCGTGGGCAATGAAGCACTTGAAGCGTTTGTCGTGGTGACCGGCCAGATAATAAACGGAGAAACCGCCGAACGAAGCACCTACTGCTCCCAGCCGGTCTTTATCGACGAAGGGCAGGTTCTGGGCTGCGTCGTCAATGGCCGACAGATAATCATGCATGCACTGGCCAGTCCAGTCGCCGCTGATTTCCTCACACCACTCAGAACCAAAACCGGGCAGACCGTGGCGGTTGGGGGCTACGATGACGTAACCCTGTGAAGCCATGATCATGAAGTTCCAACGATAGCTCCAGAACTGGCTGACAGGACTCTGCGGTCCGCCCTCGCAGAAGAGCAGGGTGGGGTACTTCTTCGTCTCGTCGAAGTTGATGGGCAGAATAACCCACACTAACATGTCCTTGCCGTCGGTGGTCTTCACCCAACGCTGTTGTACGGTGGGCTTCTGCAGCTGGTCGAGAATGTGCTTGTTTTCCTGGGTGAGCTGTGTTATGATGGTCTTCTCGGGCTTCTTGGTGTTAGGCGTTACGGCATAAAGGTCAGCAGGTGCCGTGTAGCTGTGACGCTCCATGAGCAGCTGCTTGCCGTTGTTCATCAGTTGCAGGCTGCCCCAGTCGGCCCAGTCGTCGGTAATTTGTACAACCTCTGATTTCAGGTTTACTGCATAGAGGTTTTCCGTAGCGTGCCATACACCGATGAAGTAGATGGTCTTGGCATCGTGAGCCCAGCAGAAGTCGTCAACGTTAGAGTCGAAGGTCTCGGTCAGGAACTTCTTCTCGCCCGTAGTGAGGTCGTAGAGGCAGAGGCGCTGGCGGTCACTCTCATAACCATCGCGGGCCATGGAGAGCCAGGCCACGTAGCGTCCGTCGGGCGAGAACTTCGGGTTCTGGTCGTAACCAGGCATGTTCTTCAGGTTCTCTTCAGCATTGACGGCCTGTGTGCGCAGCGTCTTGGTGGGCTCAACCTCCGAGGCCACATAGTCAGCCGGCTTGCAGAGGTTCGTCGTCGCGCGCGTACCTATATTATATATATAGATGTCAGAGTCGGTAGAAATAGAGTAAGCCACGCCAGTCTTCTTGCGGCAGGTGTAGGCAATGCACTTGGAGTCGGTGCTCCAGTCCAGCTGTTCCATGCCGCCAAAGGGTTCCATGGGACATTCGTAGGGCTCTCCTTCAAGGATGTCAACACCGTCGTTAGCTATGGCAAAGCCATCGCCTACCGAACATACGAAGGGGTGCAGAATGCTCTCCACGTAGTGATCCCAGTGGCGATACATCAGGTCTGTGACCAAACGGCCTGTAGCTTTAGGCAGGTCGGAAGGGTTCTCCTGAATGCTGCCGTGGAAGGGAATGCTCTTCAGCACGATGACCTTCTGACGGTCAGGCGAGAACTTAAAGCCCTCAATGCTGCCGTCGGTCTGCGACACTTGGCGACGGTCAGAGCCGTCAGCCTTCATGGTCCAGATTTCACCACCGGTGATGAAGGCGATGGTCTCGTTGTCTAACCATGCCGGGTCAGTCTCGTTCTTGTCACTCTTCGTGAGTAAGACTCCTCCCCCTTGGGGGGAGGTTGGGAGGGGGCTCTCCATCACATAGAGCACGTGGTGGCTCTTGTTATGCTTCACACTGTAGTAGCCCACTTGATAGACAATCTTCTTGCCGTCGGGCGAAGCGGCATAGCTACTGATGCGCCCCATGGCCCATAGGGCTTCAGGCGTCATGCGGCCGTCCTTGACGGTGATGTTCTGTCTTCCTATCTTCACTTCTTCTTGAGCTTGAATTGATAAAGGGGCCAATAAAGCTAACAGGCCCAATAGGGTTAGAAATCTCTGTTTCATAATATGTTGTTATTTTTTCCTTACCGGGTCGCAAGTCAGCCCGCAGCCCAGTTTCTTGAATATCTTTCTATCGACCTCTGAGAGCATGACGGTGGAGTGGACCTGACAGTCGCGCAGCTGTGGCAACTGCTCCAGTGCGCGGCGGCAACGCTCGTCACTCTCTGACACAACGCTCAGGGCAACCAGTACCTCGTCAGTATGCAGCCGGGGGTTCTTGGCTCCTAAGTATGCAGTCTTGGTCTTTTGTACAGGCTCTATGAGGCTCTGCGGAATGAGCTTGGCCTCATGGTCGATGCCAGCCAGGTGCTTTGTGGCGTTAAGCAGCAGGGCAGCCGAACAGCCGAGCAGGGGTGATGACTTGGCAGTAATGATGCTGCCGTCAGCCAGTTCCATGGCTGCTGCGGTGTGTCCGCTGAGTTCCTTCTTGGCAGCTGCCGCCACGGTGACACGCCGGTAGGCCGTAGTAATCTTTGCCTGGTTGAAGAGCATCTGAATCTTGTGGACCTCATTCTCGTTGTCGGCACCATCAGCCAGTTTGTTGGTGGCGTTGTAGTAACGGCGGATAATCTCCTCACGGCTTGCGTTGCAGCAAACCTCATCGTCGCTGATGCAGAATCCAACCATGTTAACCCCCATGTCGGTAGGCGACTTATAGGGGTTATCGCCGTAGATGCCTTCGAAGAGTGCGTTCAGCACAGGGAATATTTCTATGTCGCGGTTGTAATTGACGGCAATCTTGTCGTAGGCTTCCAGGTGGAAGGGGTCAATCATATTGACATCGTTGAGGTCGGCCGTCGCTGCTTCGTAGGCAATGTTGACGGGGTGCTTCAGCGGCAGGTTCCACACGGGGAACGTCTCAAACTTGGCATAACCGGCACGTATGCCACGCTTGTTCTCGTTGTAGAGCTGACTGAGGCAGACCGCCATCTTACCAGAGCCCGGGCCGGGGGCCGTCACGATGACCAGCTCGCGGGTGGTCTCCACGTAGTCGTTCTTGCCGAAGCCCTCGTCGCTGGCAATGAGTTTCACGTTGTGGGGGTAGCCGTCGATGAGGTAATGAACGTATGAGCGAATGCCCATGCGCTCCAGTCTGTGGCGGAACTGGTCGGCAGCACGCTGTCCGTCGTAGTGGGTAATCACCACACTGCCCACCATGAAGTTGCGGTTCATGAATTCTTCGCGCAGACGCAGCACGTCCTCATCGTACGTAATGCCGAGGTCGGCACGTACCTTATTCTTCTCTATGTCGTCGGCACTTACCACGATGACAATCTCCAGCTGGTCACGCAGCTGTGCGAACATGCGCAGTTTGCTGTCGGGCTTAAAGCCTGGAAGAACCCGTGAGGCATGATGGTCATCGAAGAGTTTTCCCCCAAGTTCCAGATAGAGCTTTCCATTGAACTTCGCTATGCGTTCGCGGATGTGCTCCGACTGAATCTTGAGATATTTATCGTTGTCAAATCCAATTTTCATTTCTTATAACCGTTTTGTCTCTGTCGTTGCAGTTCTTCGTTCTTTTTCTGCAGTGCTTCCAGGCGTGCAGCCAGTCCGCTCTGCTTCTTGGGGGTGTTCTTGTTCTCCTGGTAGCGGGCCTCGAGAATGGCCAGCAACTTAGCGTCGTTGGTCGTCTTGCGCAGCAGCCACATGATGGCTGCCGAGAAGAAGAGCGATATGAAGTAGTAGAAGTTCAGACCAGCAGAGTAGTCATTGAACATGAAGAAGAACATAAGTGGCATAAGGTACATCATCCATTGCATCATCTTCATCTGCTCAGCCTGCTGACCTACCATCTGGTCCTTCTGCTGGCGCATGGACATGTAGGAGTAGGCGAGGTTGGCCACGCAGAACAGGATACACGTCAGCGACAGATGGTCGCCAATGCCCCAGATATGGCTGTTCCACTCAATGATGGGGTCGTAGGTCGATAGGTCCTCAATCCAGAGGAACGACTGTCCGCGCAACTGAATGGCATTAGGAACGAAGTTGAACATGGCAATCCAGATAGGCATCTGAATCAGCATGGGCAGACAGCCTGACAGCGGGCTGACGCCGTAGCGCGAGTACATCTCCATCATCTTCTGCTGTTTCATCATGGCATCCTCGGGCTTGTCGTACTCCTTGGTCAGCGCATCGAGCTTCGGTTTCAGCACACGCATCTTGGCACTCGACATGTAGCTCTTTCTTACCATGGGGTAGGTGATGGCTTTCAGAAGCAGGGTAATCAGGATAAGCACCACGCCCATGGGCAGTCCCCAACGGGTGAGCCAGTCGAAGACGTAGATGGTGAAGAACCGGTTGATGTAACGGAACAGAGGCCAGCCCAGATAAACGAGTTGCTGCATGTCAAGGTCCTTGCCGAAGTGGCTCTTTTCCTCTACAGCCTGCAGCAGACGGTAGTTATTGGGACCTATGTATATTTCAAAGTCAGACGACTGCTTGCCTGTGGGGTCGAAAGCCGTCTTCAGCTTGGCCTTGTAGTCCTTCAGGTAGCCGCTTTCCTTGTCCTGCGGAATACTGGTGAGCAGCGATCCGCCGGCAAAGTTATCCTTGGAGATAAGCACGGCAGAGAAGAACTGGTTCTTGAAGGCAACCCAGTCAAGCTGCTCTTCAATTTTCTCGTCTTCCTTGGCTGATGTCTCACTCAGATAGTCAGTACCGCCTTGTGACTCCTTATAAGTAAGAGTAGCATAGCGGCCCTCAAAGGTAAAGCCTTTCTCCTGCTGGCGGGCGCGGCCGTCCCACTCAAGGTCCATCTGTGTGTAGTTGGGAGCAAACATGTTGCTCAGCCCCTCGGCATGTACCGACATGGAGAGCAGGTAGTCCTCGTTCAGCGAGTAGTCAATGATGAGGGCACCGCCAGTGGCAGCGCTTAGCGTCATGGTGACCGTGCTGTCAGTAACGTTGGAAGGTGTAAAGAACATGTCCTTCGTCACAATGTTGTCCTGCTTACCGGCCAACATGAAGTTCAGGCACTGGTCCTTCGCTTCAAACAGGGTCAGGTCCTTGGTGTCGAGCGATGCGTCATACTTTCCCTCGGCATTCTTGTGGTGGCCGGTAAAGTCCTTAATGATGGCCTTGCTCAGAACGCCGCCTTTGGTTGAAATGGTCAGTTCCAGCTTGTCGTTTTTCAGAACGATGTCTTTGTTCTCACCGTTCAGTGCAGCATGGAAAACATTGGTGGTGTCGCCTTTGGCAGCGGCTTCAGCCTCCGCCTTGCGTGTTTGTTCAGCCAACTTCTTGGCTTGTTCGGCTTTGGCTCTCAGTGCAGTCTCAATGGAGTCCTGCTTCATTTTTGCCTCTATTTGCTCAGCTGATGGTTGGTTAAACCAGCTGAAGGCAATGAGTACCAACGCAATGAGGGTAAAGCCGATAATGTTGTTTTTGTTCATATCTGATGTTTTTATTAATTTCAATTCTACATAACAAGGTGCAAAGGTACAAAATATTTTGCATTAAGAATTAAGAATTAAGAATTATTTTGTACCTTTGCAGACAAATATTAAAAAATATAACATTATGAAACGCAGACTATTTTTCACATTAGTACTCGTGCTGGCCTTTATTAGCACCAATGTTTTGGCCCAACGCCGCGTGTCGCAGCCTGTTGCTGACACAGCCCAAATCGTTCGTAACTACGTTGATTCTATTAACATTCTCAAAGCACGCCTCGATTCTGTCACCAAGGCAAGCGCCTGCCAGCAAGGCTGTCACCCGAACGGAGCCTTCTACCGGCTCTTCGTGCCCCCTACGTTCTACCACTCGGCTGCTTCAAAGAAACTCACGCTCAGCTCGTTTGTGTCAAATGATGCTGACTATGCCGTTGATGAAGCCTTAATGGGCATTTATCTGAAACGCCCGGACCTCCTGGTGAACAGTGAGAACCGTCTCAGGGCTGCCGGCACCATACGCAATGACGTCGAAGTGCCCCAGACGCAGGATGTGGAACTGGCCGAGCAGGTGGCACCTGTGCCCGAAGACACTCCCGATGCCCCTGTCGATGAGGGTGTGATGATTACCAAACCTAATTTCTGGACCTTTAAGGGCGATTATTACCTGCAGTTCCTGCAGAACTATATTACCTCTAACTGGCACAAGGGCGGTGAGAGCAACTACTCCATGCTGGCCAGCCTGACCGTGGAAGCCAACTACAACAATAAGCAGAAGGTGAAGTGGGATAACAAACTGGAAATGAAGTTAGGCTTCCAGACATCAAAGAGTGATACCGTGCACAAGTTCAAGGCTAACAACGACTTGCTGCGTCTTACCAGTAAACTCGGCCTGCAGGCCCACAAGAAATGGTACTACACGCTGCAACTGCTGGCCTACACCCAGTTTGCACGCGGCCTGAAGACCAACGATGAAAAGACATACTCTGATTTCTTCTCGCCTTTCGACTTGAACCTTGGTCTTGGTATGGATTACACCGTTGAGGCACTGAACAAGAAACTGACCGGTACCATCAACCTTTCACCCCTTTCTTATAACTTCCGTTACGTCAGCCGACTCGGACTGTCAACCAGCTACGGTCTGGACGAAGGCAAACATGCCATGCACGACATAGGTTCGCAGCTGACGGTTGACCTGACGTGGAAGCTGGCAGAGCAGATTACATGGAAGACCCGGCTCTATGGCTATACATCCTATAAGCGTGCCTTGGTGGAGTGGGAGAATACCCTCGAACTGAAAGTCAGCAAGTTTATTACAACCAACCTCTACCTGTATCCGCGATTCGACGACAGCGGATCGCGTGACGGTGAACTGGGTTACTGGCAGTTCTTGGAGTACTGTTCGTTAGGTTTCAGCTACAACTTCTAACCATAAAAAAGCCCGGCCTGAGCCGGGCTTTTTTATGTTAAGTGTGCAGCTTATTTTGCTTCCGTCATGTCGCCTTCAACGTAAAGGCGTATCATTTCCACTTTTCCGTTCGTACGGACGGTGATTGATTTCTTGAAGTGACCGGGGAATTTTCCTGAACCATTGTAAGTTACCTTGATTTGTCCAGACTCTCCAGGCTGAACAGGTGTCTTGGTGTATTCAGGTACCGTGCAGCCGCAGCTGGCTACTGCCTGGTTGATGACCAGTGGAGCATCGCCCACATTGGTATAAGTGAACACACATGAAACCTTGGCCTCTTTCTCCGAGAACGTCCCGAAGTTATGGGTCAGTTTGTCAAATTTAATCTCAGCCTGTGCTGCTGCGAAACTGAATCCGCATACCAGCAACAGTGACATAAGTACCAGTTTCTTCATATCTTTTAAGTGTTTTGTTTTGTCTTTTTGACGTTTCTTGGCCACAAAAGTAAAGTATTTTTCTTGTATTTCAATACTTTTAACAGTGATTTTACACTTATTTAATATTTCTTGCAAAGGGAGTGGAGCGGCTTCGCAAGGTAAAAAGCATAGCATTTTCAGCTGTTTGGCACGTGCTTCTTTACTTGTTTGCGCACATTTTCTTCTGACTTCGTCCATGAATTGTTTTTTGTTTTCCCGAGATTGTTATATATTTTTCCCGAGATTCTTATCAGTTTTTCCCGAGATTTGAGGCGAGAATCTCGGGAAAAAGCACCTTAAATCTCGGGAAAAACATATAACAATCTCGGGAAAACTTTATACAATTCATGCGCAAAGTAGGCAAAAAAGCTTGCAGAACATGGTGAAAAGCATGCTTAATCTATGTAGATTTGCTTGGAGAACACCCTATGCCCGACAATAAAAATTAAAAATGCTTTTTTTATTTTGTATTATTATTACTTATTAGTACCTTTGCAGACTAAATGTAAATATTGTATAAAATAAGAATATGTATAGGAGTAAAACATGTGGTGAGCTTCGGCTCACCGATGCCGGCAGCGTGGTAACGCTGGCCGGATGGGTTCAGCGCTCACGTAAGATGGGCGGAATGACGTTTGTTGATCTGCGCGACCGTTATGGTATCACACAGTTGGTGTTTAACGAAGCTAAGGATGCTGCACTTTGCGAACAGGCCAATAAGCTGGGGCGTGAGTGGTGTATTCAGGTAAAGGGTACGGTCAATGAGCGTGAGAGTAAGAACAAGAACCTGCCAACGGGCGAGATTGAGGTGATAGCAACAGCACTCAATGTGCTGAGTGAGAGCCAGACTCCTCCTTTTATTATTGAGGATAATACTGACGGCGGCGATGACCTCCGCATGAAGTACCGCTATCTGGACTTGCGCCGTAATTGTGTCCGTAAGAATCTGGAACTGCGTCACCGTATGACCATTCTCATCCGGAACTTCCTTGACAACAAGAACTTCATTGAGGTGGAAACACCTATTCTTATTGGTTCCACGCCTGAGGGAGCACGCGACTTTGTGGTGCCCAGTCGTATGAACCCCGGTCAGTTCTACGCCCTGCCGCAGAGTCCGCAGACGCTGAAGCAGCTGTTGATGGTGTCGGGCTTTGACCGCTATTTCCAGATTGCCAAGTGTTTCCGTGACGAAGACCTGCGCGCTGACCGTCAGCCGGAGTTTACGCAGATAGACTGTGAGATGTCGTTTGCCGACCAGGAGGACGTGCTGGAAATCTTTGAAGACCTGGCCCGTCACCTGTTCAAGGAGGTGCGTGGTGTAGAGCTGCCGCCGTTGCAGCGCATGACGTGGCATGAAGCCATGCGCCGTTTCGGCAGCGACAAGCCCGATTTGCGCTTCGGCATGGAGTTTGTGGAACTGATGGACGTGCTGAAGGGCACGGGCACATTCCCCGTCTTCAACGAGGCAGCGTATATCGGCGGCATCGTAGTTCCCGGCTGTGCTGATTACACCCGTAAGCAGCTTGACCAGCTGACCGACTTTGTGAAGCGTCCGCAGGTTGGAGCTAAGGGCCTGGTCTATGTGAAGTTCAATCAGGATGGCACCGTGAAGTCGTCCATCGATAAGTTCTACGAGCCTGCAGTATGGGCTAAGCTGAAGGAGGTGACAGGAGCCAAAGACGGTGACCTGGTTCTCATTCTGAGTGGTGACAAGGCCAACAAGACCCGCACACAGCTCTGCACGCTGCGTCTGGAAATGGGCGACCGCCTCGGCTTGCGTGACAAGAATAAGTTTGAGTGCCTCTGGATTGTTGATTTCCCGCTCTTTGAGTGGAGCGACGAGGAGCAGCGCTTGATGGCTACTCACCATCCGTTCACCCTGCCTAATCCTGATGACATTCCTCTGCTTGACACGGCTCCAGAGAAGGTGCGTGCTGTGGCCTATGACTTTGTCTGCAACGGTATTGAGGTCGGTGGCGGCTCATTGCGTATCCACGACGGCAAGCTGCAGGAAAAGATGTTCGAGATTCTTGGTTTCACGCCCGAGCGCGCTATGGCCCAGTTCGGCTTCCTTATTAATGCATTCAAGTACGGAGCACCTCCTCATGCAGGTCTTGCCTTCGGTCTCGACCGCTTTGTGAGCATTATGGCCGGCTTGGACAGCATTCGTGACTGCATAGCCTTCCCGAAGAACAACAGCGGACGCGATGTCATGCTGGATGCTCCTGGCGAACTTGACCCGAAACAGCTGGAAGAACTGCAACTGAAAATTGACTTACGTCAAGAATAATAGCTGTTTTTATAAAATAGCCTTATTATCAGTTACTTAATGTCACGGTTTGTTGTACCTTTGCACTCAGAAATTTGAGAGAAGATTCAACACAATTTCAATACGTGAACTAATTTTAAAAAAAACTATGGCAGAAAAGAAAACTACAACGAAGAAGGCCGCAGCAACAAAGGCTGCTGAGCCCAAGAAGGAAACCGTGAAGAAGGCTGCAGCTCCTAAGAAGGCAGCAATTGTACTGAATGCAGAAAATGTCGGTTTCAAGGCAGGAGATGTTTATCAGGCACTGGCAGCAGCTGGTAAGGCTCTGACCGTTAAGGAAATTGCTAAGGCTGCAAAGATTAGCGAGGAGGAGACTCTGCTCGGTATGGGATGGCTCTTCAAGGAGGGCAAGATTGTTGATGCAGAGGCTAAGATTACATTGGCTTAATCCACGAATCAAATAGCAAAAAGGCTGGTAGCGCTTATGTCTTACCAGCCTTTTTTAGTTGACAACGTACAACGGACAAATGACTTACGAGCAGCAGATTCAGAAAATTCTGGCAGAGGCAGGAGAACTCGGCATAAGCGTGCAGTCGATAGCAAGGCACGTTTATAACCTGAACTGTACGCTTTTCATCCAGCCAGACTTTTCTGAAATACATGCTTTTGTTCAACAGTACCTGCTGCGTAACTCCAAGTCGGCACAGTCGCTTGTCGAGAATACGGGTCGTAGAGGCTATTATCGTCTGAATACCAAAAACAATGCGGATGCCCGCCAGCTCCTTTTTGAGTTTAGTGAAGAGCAACAGGTAGAAGAAAAACAAGAGGAGAGACCTCAGCAAGACCTCTCCCTTGATTTGTTTGCATCTGATAATTAAAGCTTTTTCAGTAGTTTTGCAGGTATCCCGCCGACGACACAGTTGTCGGGCACATCCTTGGTGACTACTGCTCCTGCTGCCACTACCACATGGCTGCCGATGGTGACACCAGGAAGAACGACGGCATTGGTGCCAATCCAGACATCGTCACCAATGCAGACGGGTTTTGTTGTGATGCCTTGTTCGTCAATGCGCTTGTTAGTGTCAGCGAAGTTATGATTGAGGGCGGTAACCGTAATGCCCTGTGCCAAATGAACATGACTGCCAATAGTGACAGGACCAATGATGGTACAATGGAGACCGATGCGGGTGTAGTCGCCAATGATGACATCGCCTACGGCATTGTTGATGCAGGCATAAGACTCTATGACACTCTTCCTGCCGAGTGAGAAGCGCCGATAGGGTGGGGTGTCCATTCTTACGCTGTGGTAAATCTTTGAGCCCTGTCCGCGCTGCTGGTAGAGCGGAGCCAGCAGCCTGACGTACCATCGTGGACGGGCGTCGCGCTGATTCATCATGAGGTAATCCAAAAACTTCTTTAGCTTCGGACTTCCTTTCAGCCTTTCACGTATTTGTTCTTGTTCTTTCATTTACTGCTATTTAACCGCTGCAAAATTATAACATTTCTGTGAAATGAGCAATGTTTTCTTGCGCTTTCTTTACAAATAGTCACGAAAAAGAGCCTGTCGTACAACTTTAATTCGTCTTATACTTGCGTATGTGAGGAGAAATTTGTGTTTTTGCACGCGCTTGTCATATAAGAGAAGTAAAGATCGAAAAAATCATTAAACAAGAATAACGATGAAAAAACTGCAATTAATTCTCAACATGTTGTTGGCGACTATGACAGCAATAGTATTCACTGCCTGTACAGACAACACGGACAATCCTGCCGTAGTGGGCAATACCGTCACACCAGAGAATTTTACAGAACCTACCACCGACCAGATGAAAGTGCGCGTGGAAGCCGACTTGACAGCCGCCGTGCTGGGACAGTTTGACGAGAACTCGACGGCAGCAGCCCTCGTGCGCCGACTGCCAGGCGTGTCGGCCGATATTGACTTCTATACGACTCTGGTACTGCTCAAAGGCAGCGACTTCGAAGGTGCATTTCCCCTGACTGACGAACAGCTATATGCCATTGCCGTGATTTATATGAGTGGGGGCTATATAGTCATCGAGCGCCCTACGGAGCGCCAGTTGGACAATTTCTATGAAGTACTGTCTGATGCCATCATCGATGTGCAGGAAGACCTGATAGAAGAGAACTTCTACATGGATGAGGAAGAGGCCCAGGCTGCCGCCCGCAGCACCAGCCAGACCGACCGCTTGCAGGTTCGCCGTGCCAACGTACACCGCTATGCCAGACGTGCCGGTGTGGATACAGAGAACGAGGTGTTGGCCGAAATGCTGATTCTCGGCCCTATCGACTACTTCTATCAGGAGCCTTTCGAAGCTGAGGCGAACATCATCACCCAGAGTCAGGACGGTGAGGGGCCTGTCACTGACCCCGTCACAGAGACTATTACCTTCGAGCGTAACGGCTACTATAGCGGCCTCATGGCCGATGCCGCCGCCCAGTGGCTGAACGAAGCCGAGGAGCGACTGTTTGAGGCATATACCGATGCGCCCGACGAGGTGCGTGCCCAGACGCGTGCAACCGCCGATGACGTCATCAACAACTTGATAAGTGCCAGCGAGACGTTTACTTATAGCGGACGAATGGTTTACATGGGCTCGGATAATCATAAATATTATTCTCATAGAGTACAACAAACTATACGCTCATGGGGAGTCCATAGCTTCAGCAACAACAAAGACTACTACTACGTGCAGCAGAATATCTCACTCGATATGGGTAACAGGGATAACGATTGGTTCTTGAATTCTTATCCTGGAGAAAGCTATTGGAATGATTCCCCGAACTATGGCTACTGGAATCGCTATTACGGCAATTTCCTCTCCTCATATACCACCTCCATGGAACTGGCAGGCATGGGTGACATCATGATGGAAGCAGCCATCCCCACCACCGATAACGGCTCTACCACGGCATCGGTCAATATCGGACAGTCTTCCTCGCATACCGAGACGGCTGGTATCTCCTGGAGCGGAACCTTTGGCTTAAATGGCGGCAATCCGACAGCCACCGGGACATTCGGCGGCAGTTTCTCCGCCGGCACTACCAATGGCTCGTCATTCTCACTCAGTACGTCCAGAACGTTCAAAGACCTCATCCCCGTGTTGAACCGCGACGGCAACAAGGTAACATGGACCTATAAGGGCAACTTGCCGAAGTTTAGGATAGAGTACCGCGACGGATATTATCATTTTTTGCATGAAACGGCACCTGAAATCCTCGTCAACACCGCCAGCCTGACCAACGAGATTTGCTGGTCGGTGAGCAATCCCGAAGGGCGCTATACTCTCAATGTCACTTCGTGTCCGGAGACCGCTGCACTCTTTTACCATGATGGTGAAAAATATGCGGATTGCAGCAAGGAGGGTCACTACGAGTTTACGAAGAGTGATTTCGACAACAACTTCAGTTACGAACTGATACAACCCAACCGTGCCCTGCAGACATGGAATATGGGTGTCACCATCGACGAGTATGTCAGCCCCGATTTAGTCGGACACCGCGACCTCATCGTCAAGGCCCTGTTAGGACAGTTCCCCCAGCTATATCAGGAGCAGTTGAACCTTGCCGACAAGACGGCCGAAAGCCTCGAGGCGGCCAACGTATTCATCGGCCATGCCAAGAGTGTATTTGGCCAGAACTACGACATCCTGCAGAACATCGCCAGGGACCACGGCGCCAAGCGTTTCACCATACACTGGCGTCGCCAGGGGACTACGGCACGCGACAGCTACACCGTTGTGATCAATGACTATAACAATCTGGAGGCCGACGGCGGTATCGATGACGGTACCAATACGACAGCAAACCTCTTCGACTCCAACTTCTACAACAAATGGAGATGCGCGAGCGAAAAGATACTGTCTGGAGAATACCAATACTATTGGGTGGAGTTTCACGCCCCCAAGGCCGTGAGTCCTAAGAGCTACACGATGGTGACTGCCACCGATGCCGCAGAGAACTACCTGATGAACCCGCGTCTATGGCGCCTTTACGGCAAGAAGCAGAAGACGGACGAGTGGACACTTCTGGCTACCGTCGATGACACCAACAACAATGGCGACGGACTGCCCTGGACCAACAGCTCGGTCAAGACCAAAAAATTTGACGTGCAGCCGGTGAACATGCAGTACTTCCGACTGGAGGCCGACTCATGGTCGTGGTATATCCAGCTGGGTGAGTTCTATTTTAATTATTAGAAGTTTAAGTAAGGTATGAAAAAGATTGTGCTGAAGTTATATGTATTGCTGTTGGTGGCAGGCATTGTTGCATGTTCCAACGACGACAATACAGTGGACAACTCGCAAAACAGCGAACTAAGGACAGTATTGGAGCAGACGGGGCTGTTCTATGATATCACTGAAAATCCCGATACGTCGATAATCAAGCGAAAGGCGGAGCTGAACTACAAGGAACAGTACAGCATGTTCTATAAACAGGATACGAATCACGACGACGTGGGTGGTGACGAGTTCATGCAGCGTGTGGGCATCCTGTTCAGGGGTTTCGACCGTCCTACGGTGTTGGTTACGGAGGGTTATAACTGGCGCGGTTTCTTAGACATCAAGGATCTTGCCACTAACCTGAATGCCAACATGGTGTGTGTGGAGCATCGCAATTACGGTATGTCATACAACCAGGACAAGGGAAAATGGGAATATCAGACTGTGGCCCAGGCTTCTGCCGACCTGCATGCCGTATATCAGGCACTGAAGCCTATCTTCAAAGGTAAGTGGATGTGTGCCGGCACGAGTAAGAGCGGCGAGACATCCATCTGTTATGCCTACTACTACCCGCAGGACATGCAACTGGCTGCAGCATTCTGTTCACCCTTCTCTACGAGTCTTGATGATGTGCGCTATGGGCCATATCTCATGGAGGAAGTGGGCACCGAGGAGAGCCGCAGTCTGATGAAGGCCGTGATACGCAAGGCACTGGAGAAAGGCGAGAACGGCTATTACAAGGATGTATGCCGTCTGATGAAGTCTGACGGCAAAGAGGAACCCACGTTTACGAAATACGTCTTCAACCTGTTTGACCTCTTATTTCAAGTGTATCAATACACGCCGTCTGACGAAGAGCGGATTGTGAAAATGACGACAATGCAGGATGACAAGGATGCCATGCTGAAGTATTTGTGCGATATAATCGTGGATAACGACGAAAAAGACCTATATTCGTACTGGGTGGAATGCGCCAAGGAGTTAGGATTTCAGAATGATGGTTATGCGTATTTTGCCGACTTGCTGGAGGGTACCAGTTTTGACAAGGACATGGTGATTCCGTCGTTGCTGAAGGCGGAGGACAGTTGGCTGGTCGAATCCTATGACAGCACGGTGTTTACTGATATCTTAAATAACTTCATGCTGACCACCCCCTGTCCGCTCATGCTCTATTATGTGCATAATGACCCCTGGACAGCAGCCATGCCGCCAAAGTTGGGCTCCAATGCAAAGCTGATCATGAACCCTGTAGGCAAGCATCATTCAGCCTTAAACGACCCTGCCCTTTGTTCCCCGGAAGTCAGGCAGGAGGTTATGGACTATGTGCAGAAGTATATCTACTAAAATAATGAAAGAATAAACAAAACCAATTACAAATGGTAAGGAATAGTATCACCTGTTTCGGCATCTTTTTGTGGTGCTTGGGCATGATGATGGCATCATGCAGCAGTGATGATGGCAAAGACCAGCAGCCAATATCACCTGAGACACTGGTGGGAGAATGGATTGTTGAGATACAGGCAGACGACATTATGCTGGAGGATTCTGACGAGGAGTGGGAAACGCTGGCCGATGGTTATACGGTGGCCCTCATCTATCACTTCTTCGCCGACGGCTCGTGCTGGAAGGAAATCGACGTGATGGGGGAGGGCAGGATGGTCTATCAACCCGTTAGCCGCTATGACACTGACGAGTGCAAGTATAGCGTAGATGCCAAAGGCAACGTAATTATTGAGTATAAGGATAGCGAAGAGTCAGACGTACTTCTCTTCGACGGCACACGCCTCTCAGATGAGTACGATGGGGAGAGGCTTTACCTCTCACAGGCTACCGCCGAACAGTCACAACTTTACAAGGACGAGAGTGACGCCTGGCACGGCGGGGCTGATGATTACCAGAGATACGATGTGGCAGCCTTCAAGCCCAAAGGTGTGGATAACAGCCGGTGGATGAAGACGCTGAAGGACAGCCGTCTCGTGGCCGACCTCTCGCTGCCCGGAAGCCACGATGCCTGTACGGCAGAGGGATGGCATAACGAAATCATTGCCTTCGTCTTCGAAATGAGCGCCAAGTGTCAGGACCTGACCATACAGGAGCAGCTGAAGGTGGGTGTGCGTGCTTTCGACCTGCGCCCAGAGCGCGACCTGGACGGCAAGAACTATGTACTGCGCTGCTCCCACGGTATCGCTCCCACTAAGATGTACGTCCGCGATTTCTTCAAGACGCTGAAACAATGGTTGGCCGCCCATCCCACAGAGTTCTGTATCGTGACTATCGATCTCACCGCCACCAAGGATAAGACAGCGTGGGCCAACGAATTCGGAACATTGGTCAACGGTGCCGAATACAATGGCCTGTTCTCCGACTTCAAGAGTCGGCTCACCGTAGGTGAGATGCGTGGTAAGGTGCTGATGCTCTCTAAGTGGGAATACGGAGCAAAACCCCTTGGCGGTTACTGTTATGGATGGGACTCCTATTTAGAGTTAGAGAAACAGCAGCAGGGTTACATCGTCGCCTCCGATGGTAGCAAGACTCCCCTGTGGGTACAGGACTATTGGAAGGACATTACGCGTATCAACAAGGACCAGGCCCTTATCAAAATGCTGGAAGCTGCGGTAGCGCGTGACATGACAGCCTCCGCACCGGCTTGGGTCATCAACTACCCGTCGGCCTATATTGACGGTTTTTTCTCGGACAACTACCGCCAGAATGCTGAGAGTGCCAATAAGAAGGCCATTGACTGGCTCGACAGTCATAAAGGCTCTGTAGGCATAATATACATGGACTTTGCCGGTATGGACAAGAGTCCTGACTATACCAGGACAAAGCTCTACAACACCGTCGGTATGCAGCTGGTGGACAGGGTGATCAAGCAAAATCGGAAGTGAAGAGTTAGTACATATTTATTTAATAAACACAAAAATGAAAAAGATTAAGTTATTTGCAATGATGTGCCTGATGGCATTGGCTACACAGGCACAGACGAAGTTTTGTACAAGTTATGCCGACTACAAGGCTAACCAGTGGAAACCCTACACGGATTTTGCTGGTAGTGAGCTACCATGTGACACTGGGCGACTTGCTCGACTTGGTAAACATCGGTCTCGACATCGGTCTGCTGGCTACAGGTCATACCACCTGGGGAAGCATCTTCCTGGCCACTGACCTACTGCTGACTAACGACGACCTGATGCAGAACCACATTCTCTTTTTGGTAGATAAAGAGCCCAATGCAAAAGGCAAGTACGTCATGACTCGCATCAACGACGCCTTTATGGAGCAGTTGCTCCGCGATGATCCCGTCACCTTTGAGAAGTACTACGGCCGTCAGAAGAAGGGCGAGCGCCAGTCGGCTGCCAACATTCTGCCTATCCTGGTGAAGAAAGGCCTCATTCAGGACTATCACCACGCGAAGTAGAATAAAAAGTCTGAAGAAAAGAAATTTTACTTAAAGAAGGAACGCACCAACAGGAAATTAATGGGCACGCAGACCATGTACATGGGGATGGGTGCCCATTCCTTGGGTACGCCCATCCAGATAAAGAAGCTGAGGCTTACCACCTGCAGACCCCAGTTGACGATGTGGCTCAGGGTAAATCCGCCAGCATTCTTGGCATTCGCTTTCACCCGGAAGGTGAAACGTGTGGTCATCACGTAGTTGCAGCAGAAACTGATGATGTAGCCGACGGTCAGAGCCAACCGCTCGTCCATACAAGGCAAGAGCAGGTAGTAAATGGCATATTGTAACAACGTAGATATGCCACCTACAATACAAAAACGTATGGCTTCCTTCAGTTTCTCGTTCATCATAGTTCTAACAGTTTTTTCCATTGGCGGATAATGGTCTCGACCGAGAAGGACTTTGCCCGTTCAATAGCCTTAGCCGATACCATTTCCCAATCTATTTGCGTGCTCTTCTCAAGCTGTACGGCCAGTTGTTCAGAGTTGCCATTCTCAAAGTACATACCGAAATCACCCATTATCTCTTTGCTGGTAGGCAAGTCTGACGAGATGACGGGCAACCCATGTGCCATAGCCTCGACAAGCACCAGTCCGAAACCTTCCCAACGGGAACTGAGCACATAGACTTGTGCAGCAGAATAATACTGCTGAATGTCGTTGGTAAAAGGGTGTAGGTTGATACGGCCCTCTAATCCGTAACCAGCTATTTTTTGACGGTATAGTGCCTCTTCCGGCCCTTCTCCGACAATGTCAAGCGTCCAGTCGCTGTCCTTTTGTGCAAGCAAGTGGAAGGCATCAATGAGCAGGTCGAAGCCTTTATGCCGGTGTGAGAAGCGCCCCACTGCTAAGAACTTCCTGGTATTACCCTTTGACTTTTCTCCTGGCTTTAGGGTCAGCGGGTTGTAGATGACCTGCGTAGGGAATGGGTATTTGTTTGCATCATATTGGCACAGCACAATTGTCTTATCTAATTTTTCAAGCTGAAACTCATAGTGTTTCTTCAGTTCTGGACCAATGTATAAAGAGTCTTTGCCAAAGAGCGCTTCGTATGAGTTATGAATCCAGCCGACGGTCTTCACTCCTTTAAGTCTTTTAGCGCAAGTAGCCAGCCGCACAGCCAGAGGCGCATGGTCGCCAATAATGACATCATAATGGCCTTGCAGCAGTTCGTCTTCTAATGCTTCACGCTTTTCAGAAGGGAAAGAGCTCTTTGCGTAAAGGTTTGAAGTCCAGATGGTTTGTGGCAATAGCTTACGGTAAAGGTAACTGTAGCTTTTACAACAAAAGTTCTTCCATCCAGACGTGTCAGGATAACGGAAGAAACGGTAATGAATGTCAGCTTCCTCCAAACCGTAGAGTGAGGTGTCCATGTCCGACGGTTTGTCGAACGTAACAATAGTTACGTCGTACTCTTTGGCCAGCTCTTTTGCTATGACAGCTGTTACGTGCTGCACGCCGCCAAAGGAGAAGATAGAGTCCGTAAGGAAGCAGATACGTTTCATAATCGTTCGCAAAAATAATCATTTATTCGAATATATGCAAGACTTTTTTTGATAATTAGAAAAAAATGTATATCTTTGCACCAAATGAAAATTCTTTTTCTGACATATCATGGATTTGAGGAAGCAAGCGGCATCAGCAAGAAGATGCTTGCCCAGATAAAAGGTCTTCGGCAGAATGGCCACGAAGTACATGTCTGCTCCTATGACTATGCAGAGGATGGCAGCCGTTGCCGGTTTGTGGATAATAAGGTTATTCAGAATTATGGCAAAGGCAGATGGGCTACCATACGGCAGCGCGTGGACTATAGTTGCATTAATAACTATTGCCGTAAGAATGGCATTGAGTTGGTCTATGTCCGCAGTTTTATGAATGCTTCGCCATTTAATATCCGTTTGTTCAAAAGACTTAAGCAAGATGGGGTGAAGTGTGTCATGGAAATACCCACTTATCCATACGACAAAGAGTTTGAGTCACTGCCGGTAAAGTACCGATTTGAACACATTTTTGATAAAATGTTTCGGAATCGCTTGGCATTACACATGGATGCAATAGTTACCTTCTCAGATGTTAAGAAGATTTTTGGGCAAAGAACCATCAATATTAGTAATGGCATTGATTTAGAGATGCTACCCTTACAGCCTATTACGGGATCTTCAGAAGAGTTGCATTTAATAGGAGTTGCTGAAGTCCACCCATGGCACGGTTTTGACAGGTTAATACACGGGCTTGGTTTGTACTACAGCAATCCCGGGAGAAAGAAACCCGTATTTTTCCATGTCGTTGGGGGGGTTAGTGATGCTATTATGTATGGAGACAGGCATAATCCAGGTTTCATGAAGTACATTACTAATTATCATATAGAAAAGTACGTAGTATTTCATGGGAAGTTATTTGGTGAGGATTTAGATTTATTGTTTCAGAGGTGTTCGTTTGCTGTAGGAAGTCTTGCACGTCATCGTAGTGGTATTACGCATATCAAGACGTTGAAAAACCGTGAATATGCTTGTCGGGGTATTCCATTTATCTATTCGGAGAGTGATGCTGATTTTGATGAACAGCCTTATATTTTAAAAGCACCTGCTGATGAGTCTCCAATAGATATTAATAACATTATAGAGTATGTCAATGAACGTCAGTTTAATCCTGCAGATATCAGAAAGACTGTGGAGCACCTGTCGTGGAAAAAACAAATGGAGGAGGTTGTAAATCAAGTATTGCGTTTATCCCGATGAAAGTAGTATATGTTATAGACTCATTGGCCAGCAAAGGCGGAGCCGAGAGAATTCTTTCGGATAAAATGAATTACATGACCACTCATTATGGGTATGAGGTATTTGTCATCACCTGCTATCAAGACCAGCAGAAAATGCACAATGCCTATTTTCTGGAGGATTCAGTCAAGCAAATAAATCTCAATATTCCTTACTATTCGCAGTATAACTATGGATATCCTAAGCGACTATGGATAAAGTGGTCGTTATACCGTAGATTAATTTGTGAACTGACCGTAACCATACAAGATCTCGATCCAGATGTATTGATAGGTTTAGGATATTTTATGGCTGATGTGGTGTGTGCTGTTAAATGTAGGGCAGCAAAGATAGTGGAATCACATGAGGCAAGAATCTTTACAATGTCCGATTGTGGTTTGAACCGTTCTTTTCTTTCAAGAGCATACATGAAGTTTTATCGGAAACAGTATTTTCGGAGAGTAGAAAGTCATGCTGATGTAGTAGTCACACTCACAACAGGTGATGCCAAAGAATGGTATAGAGCAAAACGCGTAGAGGTGATTCCAAATTTCACGGTTTTGCCCGTCGTGAAGCTGAGTACTTGTGAAAACAAACAAGTGCTGGCTGTTGGGCGTTTGGAATGGCAGAAAGGTTTTGACTGTTTGATAGAAGTTTGGGCAATAGTCAGTCGGAAACACCCAGACTGGCAATTGACCATATTGGGTTCAGGAACACATGAGGAATCGTTGAAGCAGCAAATTTGTTCGCTGAAGCTGAATAATATAGCTATCCGGCCATTTACACCAGCTATTAACAAATATTATTCAGAGAGTTCTGTTTTTGCATTGTCCTCCAGGTTCGAAGGTTTCGGACTTGTTTTGTTAGAGGCTATGCAGAATGGGTTGCCTTGCGTTGCCTTTGACTGTCCATACGGGCCTGGCGATATTGTTGCTGACAATCGTACTGGCTATGTCGTTCATAATGGTGACATAGAATTGTTTGCTGACCGGCTCTGTCGTTTGATAGAGGATGACAGGCTACGCAAGTCTTTTGGCAATGCTTCAGTTGACAGAGCTAAGGCCTATGCTGTAGATGTCGTGATGTCAAAGTGGAAGTCTTTGATAGAAGGAATTTCTCATCCTTTAGCCTAATTCTTCATTTTTATGAGTGCCTTATAAGCTTGTCAAAACATCGTCGAAATGACAAATATGCATACGGGAAGTGCCGGTAGCAAAATGAAATAGTACTTAATTTGATGTTCCCGGAGAAGTATAGTTCAGGGACTCGTTGTTTCAAATCTTCTAAGATTATTCTTCTGTCTGCATATAAGTGCTCATCATTTATCATGTACCAAAGCTCAATGGAGAATGTGGTGAAAATAACATTCCAGAGTTTTACCTGCTCTTCCTGTCTTAAGTCCATCTTTCTCATTTCCCACAATCTTTTTATGACACGGTTGAAGTCTACCAATTTCTTGGTGTTCAGTGTGGAAACAATAGATTCTGGCCGTTGCCTATATACATAAAAAGCGTAGTCTGTGATAACACATTTGTCAGCTTTGAGATAGCATTCCGTAGTATAAGGTATATCTTCAAAATAAATACCATTGATAAACTGAATATGGTTCTCTTCAAGAAAGGCCTTTCTGTAGATATTCCTCCAAACGAAGCATTGTTGAGGATTAAAGAAGTTGACAAAAGCGTCGAAACTTGTTGTCGTCCAGCTGTGATAGTCCGGTTGGGCATGAATGATTTGATTCTTTATTTCTTTATTTTCCTTCTTTACAAACCCTGCTACGAGTAAGTCTGGTGAATGCTTTTCAACATCCTCAATGATATGTTTGAGAGATTCCTCAATGAGAAAATCGTCAGAATCGACAAACAGAATGTACTCACCAGTAGCATGGCTGACACCAATATTCCTTGCTGCTGACAATCCTTTGTTTTCCTGTTCGATGACCTTGATATTAGCATGGCCATTAATATAGTCGCCAATCATTTCGAAGCTCTTGTCGTGAGTACCATCATTCACCAGAATAACCTCAAAGATATCTTCATCCATCCCTTGCTTGTAGATGCTTTCAATACAGGGATGGATGTAGTCCTCAACTTGGTAAACAGGAACAATAAAACTTAGCCTCATCAATATTTTATTTATTTATAAACATATAAGCCTTCTCCCATTCTTTCAAGACCACATTAGGTTTGTATTTCTCAGTTGCCAGACGAGATCTCTTTCCCATTTCTATGCGTTCAGCCTCATGAGTAATCATCCATTCCATTTTTACTGCCAAATCTATTATGTTTCCATTTTCAGCTAATAATCCGGAAACCTTGTCCTCTATTATTTCAGAAGGCCCGGATGGGCAGTTGAAGGAAACACAAGGCGTACCACAACTCATAGCCTCAATTAATACTAATGGTCGCCCCTCATATTCTGAGCTAAGGACTAAAAACTGCGCTTTCTTGTATTCGTCAAATATTTTGTCAGTTGGAGGATTAATAGTAATTTGATTGTTCATCTTCTTAGAACGGATTAAATTTTCCAAAATGTTCTTTTCTGTACCTTCTCCAAAAATCGAAACATGCCATTGCGGATATTTATTGGCAATTAATGAAAAGGCAGAAATCAGTCTGTCAATTCTTTTTTGGGCATTTAGTCTTCCTGCACAAATTATTCTGCCACTTTCTTTAGGAACGTCGTTGATAACTTCTGGATAAAATGTTAATGGATTGGGAATTACACGTACGTTGTCAGAATAGTTCCTCCAATGTTTAGCATCGTTTTCAGTAAGGGAAATCAGGCATGCACATTTCCTCATTTCCTTTATGGCATGATAATAATAGGCTTTAGTAATTCGTGTCTTCATTCCCTGATTATTGCTTCCGATGTTCTTGACAATATGGTCAAATGAATTGTGAAATTCACATATGACTGGAGTCCCTTGTGCTGCTTTTAAAACAGACTTCAATAAAAAAGTCCAGTCAGATGCCAAGACAATGACTTCTGGAGAAAACTTATTAACAATTTGACTTAATCTTTTTGTGAATTCGCTTTTTAAACGGACGAAATAAATGAAGTGAGAAACAAGGGAATAATTGGACAAAGTAAAGAAGCGACAATTGGTATCCTCAAACTTTACATCAGGGTGTAATGGGTAAGAAACTTTGTGTTCTCCTTGTTCATAACTGACAAGTTCTACTTGATGCCCCTTCTTTGCCAAATAGTTTGCCTTGTCAATAATCACTCTCTCCGCACCACCGACAAGTGCAAATGATCGATGTATAATAATGATTCGCATACTTTAATTATTTCTTGAACTTCCAAGGCATTAAAAGACATTCTGCCTTTCTTACAAATTGATATCCGAAGATACGGATAAGGAAAGTCCTGGTTCTGTAAAAAGCCTTTGCTTTAGGCGAGAACCATGAGTTCTGGTAGTGATGGATAGCATAGGTGTAAGGTGTCAGTTCCACTTCCCGAGAGTCAAAAACTTTTGGAGAGAAATAGGCATCATTAAGAACAATGACTTCTTTATGCATATCCTGTTGCCTGATATTTTTACTCTCTTCTAAAGATAGGACACGGATGGGTTTCAGTTTCCTGATCTGTTCATCCATGATTTCCGGTAACTTCCTGATGTCAATGCTTCCGTCATTCTTGATGAAATGTCTGCCGTCGTAATAGTCCAGGCATTGCTTTATCCAGTCGCAGCCTTTCTCTGCCCCCATGATAGCAGCTTCGGGGGTTCCAGCTTTTTCAGCCCCCACGAAGTAAGGCAGGTCAAGAAAATCGTCGAGACGTTTCAGTATTTCAACGTCGGAATCCAAATAGATGCCGCCCATTGTGTAGAGTGCGTAGAATCTGATGTAGTCCGCAGCGAAGGCATATTTCTTTTTTTCAAAAGCCTCACGAACCCATTGCGATTTGCTGAGATCAAAGCGTTTTGTATCCCATAAAATGATTTCATAGTCAGGCAAAACTCTTTTCCAAGAGTCAAGGCATTTGGCAATCTTTGTTGGATATGCATCACCGCTGAGCCAGCATAAATGAATTATTTTGGGTATCATATTTATGGGTTTTATTTTTTATTATGCAAAATTACGCAGAAAAGTTGATATTTCAAAATAATATTATTATTTTTGCAGAAAAAATTTATTATGGCGTGGTACGATAAATATCTATCTATTTACGGAAAGCCTTTCAGTGAGGTCCCTCAGGAAGTCATCGACGGTACCCGTGAGCGTTTGGCAAAGCTCCAAAGTCCAGAGCCACTGGCCTCTATCGTCGTGATTGGCTATAACGAGGAAACCCACCTGCAGGCTTGTCTGTGGGCACTCAGTGAAATCAGGTGTAAGTATCCTGTGGAAATTATCGGTGTCGATAATGATTCCAAGGACCGTACTGCTGAGATTTATGAGAAGTCTGGTATCCCTTATTACACAGAGTATCAGCATTCTTGTGGCTATGCTCGTCGTTGCGGTTTGCAGCATGCTAAAGGTAAATTCTATTTTGATGTTGATAGCGATACGCTCTATCCTCCGCAGTATTATGAGGTGATGCTCAACCACTTATTGAAGCCTGGAGTTTCCTGTGTTTCGGCCACTTATGGTTTTATTCCTGACGAGAACCATTCCAAGCTGAGCCTGCGAATGTTTGAACTGGCGCGTGACTTGTTTTTGTGGGTGCAGCATTTTAAGCGTCCGGAGCTGAGTGTCCGGGGGTTGGTGTTCGCCTATAATGCAGACTATGGTAGCAAGGAGCCTTATCGTGTGGATATCATCCGTGGTGAGGATGGTTCAATGGCCTTCAATCTGAAGAAGTACGGAAGGATTGTCTTTGTGCGTGATAGTCGTTGCCGTGCCATTACCGGATATGGAACGTTTGGCAACGAGTCTATGTGGAAGAGTTTTTGTAATCATGTAAAAGTGCAAATGAAGGGAATTACACGCATCTTCCACAAGACGGAGCATTATCAGGATTCTGAAGACAATTTGGTGAAGAACAAATGAGCAGGATAAAGGTTTTAGAAGTCATCCGTCAGGGACAGATTGGGGGAGGTGAATCTCACCTCTTAGACTTGGTATATTTTTTGGATAAGGAACGTTTTGAGCCTGTCGGACTATCTTTTACGTCTGGTGAGATGGTTGACCGCTTAGAGTGTATGGGCATCAAGTGTCATGTCATTCCGACGTTGAAAGCTTTCGACTGGCATGTGCAACAACAGGTCATCGACCTGTTGCGTCATGAGAATATCCAGATAGTTCATGCCCATGGCAGTCGTGCCGCGTCCAATATGCTGTGGCCTGCGCGTCGTTTGAAGTTGCCCTTTGTCTATACCGTTCATGGTTGGAGTTTCCATGATGACCAGTCTTGGGCTGTCAAGACTGCTCGCGGTCTGAGTGAGAAGCTTATCTGCCACTTCGCTCAACGTGTCATCTGCGTTTCCCAAAGCAATGCCGACACTGGTCGTAAGGTCTTTGGCCTAAAACATGCCGATGTCATAGAGAACGGAATCAATCTGGAACGCTTTAATCCCGATGGTCAGTACCGTGATTTAAGACCAGAGTTTGGCTTCTGCAAAGATGACTTCGTTGCAGGCTTCATTGCCCGTTGTACCAAGCAGAAGTCCCCCATCGATTTTCTGGAGGCTGTGCGTCTGGCCCATCAGCAGGACGAACATGTAAAAGGACTGTTCGTGGGTGAAGGCGATTTGGATGCAGAAGTTGATGCCTATATTTCCTGTCACCAGATGTCAGCCTACGTCTGGCGTACCAAGTTCCGTACAGATGTTCCAGACCTTTTGCATTGTATCGATGTCTATTGCCTGCCAAGTTTATGGGAAGGCTTGTCCATCGCTCTGCTTGAGGCAATGGCTATGCGAAAGGCGATAATTGCCACGCCTACCGATGGTACTAAGGAATTATTGACCGATGGGCAGAACGGACTTGTTATCCCCTTCGGGCAACCGCAGCAGTTAGCCGATGCCATTTGTCGCCTGCACAACCATCATGAATTGCTCGTGCGATGTGGTGAACAAGCGCACGAAATGGTGGCACGCCGTTTTAATGCGAAGCGCGTAGCAGAAAGTGTGGAAAAGATTTACGTAGAGCTCTACCAATAGATAATAGCCACAAACGAGGCAATCCAGCCCGCAATGCAAAGCTGAATGAAGTGGTCTTTCACCAGCGCCTTCGTGGGGCTGCCGCTACGCTGAAAGACCAGCATGTTCTGCAGGTGGCGCAGCAGGCCGGCTATGACCCAGATGCTGGTCAGGTAGAGGTAGCTGCTGCCCATGCGCGCTATGACGCTGTCGCTCATGGTGTACATGATGTAACACACGATGGTGATGGTGGCCACGATGGTTACGCTCAGGTCAATGAACTGTGCGTTATAACCCACGATGCTTTTGCGGGGCATGACGCCCGTCTGCTCAAAGATGCGGTAGTCGTCCTTCCGTTTGGCAAAGGCTAAGAACAGCGCCAGCAGGAACGTCATCAGCACCAGCCATTCGGAAACGAAGATGTGAGCGGCGAAACCACCAATCAGTACCCGCAAGACAAACCCCATAGAAATCAGGAATACGTCAATAATGGCGTATTGCTTCAGCTTCATGCAGTAGGCCACGTTCATAAGCCAATAGCCAATCAGCCCTATCAGGCAAACCATTCCGATTCGCCCCAGTACGCCGATGGTTACTGCCAACAGCAGGCAGCAGACCATTGCTACATAGCCAGTCTTGACCGAGACGGCTCCCGAAGCTATCGGCCGTTTGCATTTGCGTGGATGCTGACGGTCGGCTTCCACATCATAAATGTCGTTAAAGCAGTAGATGCTGCTCGACACCAGGCAGAAGGCGGCAAAGGCATAGAGGGTTGGAATCAGCAACTCGACGTTCAGCAGGTTGTTGCTGAAGAACAATGGCGCCAGGACAAACACGTTCTTAAACCATTGCAGCGGACGAAGCAGTCTTATCAGGTCGTATGTCATTTATAATAATTATATTCAGAATAAAGTCTTCGTTGTGTTCTTATTTGTGATTATTTAACGGACTCCAACGCCTTGAAGAAGTCCTCGGCGTAACGTTGCTCATTATAGTAAGCAGAATGCTTCAGGCCAGCTTTGCTCATAGCTACTCGTTTCTCCGGATGCAGGTATAGGTGTAGGATAGATGTCGTTAAGTTGTCAACGAACTGATTGTCCGTAGTTAGGAGAATGGCGTTTTCTTCCGTCACCTCTTCAGGAATGCCTCCTCTGCGTGTGGTGATGATGGGCAGTCCGGTGGCCTGAGCCTCTAACACGGTGTTGGGGCATGGGTCGTCCCATAAAGAGGGAATGACGGCTATATCGGAAATGGAAAGGTAGTCAGGCATGTCTCGATAAGGAATGAAGCCCGTGAACCTGATGCGGTCTTTAACTCTTTCTGCCTGTCGTTTCAAAGCCTTTACAAAAACATCTTCATTTTCCGTGTCTCCATAGAAGGGACTTCCTATAATCAGCAGCTTGATGCGAGGATGGTCTTCAAGTCTTATGAGAGCTTCAATGAGTTCGCCGACACCTTTCTCCCTCGTGATTCTCCCGCTGAACACCATGATGAAGTCATCGTCGGTGAATCCTAATTGCTGTCGGGTGATGTTACAGACTCTCCGGGGAGAGAATGCGCCCAGGTCGATGCCGTTCAGAATGACAAAGCACTTCTGGTCCTGTGGGTTGATGGTTCTCACGCGACGTGCTATGTAGTCCGACACCGTCAGAATGCGTGATGCCTTGTCGTAGATTTCCTGGAAGCCTTGAGTCTGGTTATTCAGCAGGTCATTATGCAGATATACCAGCAGCTTCGTGTCTTTTGGAACGTCCATTCCTACGGCATAGCCAGGGCGGTTGTCCAGCAGAATGATGTCATAGTGCTGTTTCTTAAGTCGTTTCCATGCCTGTCGGAAATAGTACTCTATGGTGTAGTGATAATACTTTTCACCATGTAGGCGGTAATAAAGGTTTTTCTTGATTCGAGCCCACAGACTCTTCACCTCAATGTACTCGTAATGGTTGACCGCCGACTCTAAGGCCTTGTGACCCCTTATGGCTTCGTTCCACACGCTGAACACGGTCATGTCGTGCAGCTTGTGCTTGTCGTTATATTTCAGGTAGAAGTCAATGTGGTTTTCTACCGCTCCCCCCTTGACGGCCGGTACAGGCAAGATGCCAGAGGTTAAAATGGCAATTTTCATACGCAATGCTGTTATTTTTTGCAAAGTTAGAATTTTTTTCCGCAATAAAAGAGAAGTTCTCCGTTTTTTATTGTAATTTTGCAAAGATAATTAAAAACGTAAAAGGAAATGTCTCGCTTTGTACATCATCTTTATTGGAACGTCCTGAGCCGAACCTACAAGTTCTGGCCTGACGCTTTGTGGCTTAAAATGATATATAGGTCAAAGTTTCATCGTCGTTTGAATCTGAGTGCGCCTAAGAGCTTTAACGAGAAGCTCAACTGGCTGAAGGTCAATGACCGAAATCCGCTTTATACACAACTGGCTGACAAGTATTCCGTGAAGGAATATGTCAGAAGCAAAATTGGTGACGAACATGTTGTACCCTGCTATGGCGTGTGGAGTCATTTTGACGACATAGACTTTTCGCAGCTGCCTGACCAGTTTGTCTTGAAATGTACGCACGATTCTGGCGGCATGTGTTTGTGCAGGGACAAATCGTCCTTTGATAAAACAGCAGCGAAGGCCAAGCTGGAACAGACGCTCCGCAACAATTTTTACTGGTGGACGCGCGAGTGGCCGTACAAGAACGTGAAGCCACGGATTCTTGCCGACAAGCTGCTGGACGACCATACGGGCAAGACCCTGCGCGACTATAAGTTCTGGTGTTTTAATGGCGAACCCAAGTATATGTACTGTACGGTCAAGTCGGACGACATATACGAGAACTTCTACGACATGGACTTCCTTCCGGTGGCCATTAATCATGGATTCAGAAGGAGTGAGCCTGAGTTCGAGAAACCAGAAGCCTTTGAACTGATGAAGTCATTGGCCCAGACGCTGTCTCAGGGCATTCCCTTTGTCCGCATCGATTTCTTCTGGGTCGAGGGCAGGGTCTATTTCGGGGAATTCACCTTCTACGACTGGGCAGGCCTGCGACCCTTTGCCCACTATCAGCAAGACTTGGAGCTCGGCGGGCTCATCTTGTTGCCCCAGCGGTCGTAGCCTAACGACTCCACGTCCTCCAGCCAGTAGTCAACGGTGCTTTCACCATTCCAGAAGTGGTAGAAGTCGGCAACCCGGACGAAATCGTCATCGGTAAACGCCTGACTCCTTTCTTTCAGACAGCACAGTGGCACCTCGCCTATGAATGAAGCCCACCGACTGTAGGTGCTCCACGGGCCTACTATCCGGTCGCAAAGCGAAAGGGTGTGCAGGTCAAGAATGTCGCCCGAGGGTTCTTTGCCAAAGCGGAAGCACTTGCACCCCTCAAAGACCTGAAGGTCAAAGGCCTCGTTGCTGCTGATGAAGAAGGCCACCCGCCGGCCGGCATAACAATGTTGTATGCGGAGCATAAACTGGTGAAACTCCTCTAAGGAATAATAAAATCGCCCGCCGAAGAAGGTCTTGTAGTCACCATGCCGAATGTGAACCCCTACTACCATGTCTGCATCCTTGCGGATGGCCGACATCATGTGCTCGGCCTTATCGGTTATTTCTTTTCGTGGACGGAAAATATGCTGTAGTTCCTTCTTTGTCTGTTTCAGGTAGCGGGTGTCGTCCATGGTCAGCCACCCCTTCTTGAACCCCAGCATGCTGAACACCCTGTCCCAAGTCTTGTTGTGGGTCACTTTCCACGTCAGGCCTTTATAGTTGTTCCAGCCATTGCCCCGCTCTAAGTACCATTTGTGATATAGGGGGAAATAGATAAACGGACAATGCAGAAGATTGGGGAAGTCCTCAATAGTCCAGTCATAGAAGATGATGACCATCTTCTTGTTTTCGGCAACGCATTGGGCCACTGAAGTTACGTAGGTCCACAGTCGGTTGCACGTTTGTCCTGGGGCGTCACAGATTACTCTCATCGCTATATCCTTGTTTTGGGTGTATCATGATACATCTTCATTTGGGGACAAAGATACAAAGAATTTCTGGAAAAACCTCATAACCTCTCCTTTTTAACGTGTTTTACGAAGTTTTCCCGCATCATGCGGGGTCAGCCCCCCCATGAGGTGACCGACAGCCAGAATCTCGTTCTTGTAGGCAATATCCATATAAATGTGGATTGCGCAATAAAGAAATAGTGCGTACCTTTGCAGCCAAAAAGAAAGAACATATCAATAATCATTATGAAGGAAAAGAAGATTCAGGTAACCCTGCTCCTGGCAGCATTGGCACTTAACGCCCAGGCAAACGACGTGTTTACTGACGACTCATCGCGCGTGCAGAACCTCGACGAGGTCATCGTCGTGGCCCAGCCGAAGGAAACGGCGGCACTTCGCCTGCAACCCCTGAGCAGCAGCGTGCTCACCAGTTACGAAATGCGTAAACTCCAGATACACGACCTCGGACAGCTGTCTGACTTCGTGCCGTCGTTCCAGATGCCGCAGTACGGCTCGCGCCTCACCTCGTCCATCTATGTGCGTGGCATAGGCTCGCGCATTGAGAACCCCTCCGTCGGCGTGTATTATGACAACATTCCCCTGCTGTCGAAGGCTGCCTTCAACCACCATTTCTACATGATTGACCGTGTTGACGTGCTGCGCGGCCCACAGAGCACCCTCTACGGGCAGAACGCCGAGGGCGGACTGGTGCGCATCTACTCCAAGAACCCCATGAACTATCAGGGTACCGACATACGGCTCGGCATCGGGACGGGACTCTGGCGTAACGTCGAGGTAGCCCACCACCACCGGCCCAGCGACCGGCTGGCCTTTACTGTAGCCGGTTTCTACAGCGGGCTGAAGGGCTTTATTGACAACCAGAACTTCTCTGACAAGAACGACAAGAGCTTAGAGGCAGGCGTCAAGCTGCGCCTGATTTATGCCCCCACGCAGAAGCTCACTTTCGACCTGACCGGCGACTACCAATGGGTCAACCAGAACGGCTTTGGCTATGGCGAGTTCCAGCCTATTGAATCCAGCTCGGTCAGCCCCTACAGCCTTGACGTGCAGGACCCCGCCACCACCATCATGAACGGCTACCGTCGCAACATGGTGAACTCAGGACTGACCGTCAGCTATCAGATGCCCCGACTGCTCTTCACATCGACCACGAGCTACCAGTTTCTGCAAGACCGCATGAAGATGGACCAGGACTACATGACGCCCGACTTCCTGCAGCTTGTGCAGCGGCAGAAGCAGAATGCCATTACCCAGGAGTTTGTGCTGCGTAGCCGAGGCCAGCAGACCTGGCAGCATGCCAGCGGACTCTTCGGTGCCTACCAATGGCTGCATACCGACGCGCCCGTCTGCTTCGGCGATGCTATTACGGGCCCCATCGGCTCGGCCATTACCAACGCCATGAAGAGTGCCATGCTACAGTCGATGGTAGCCCAGATGAAACAGCAGATGATGGAGCGGGGCATGCCCGAGGCAGCTGCCGAGGCCGCCGCCCAGAAGGCTGCTGAGGCCGCCATTGAGAAGGCTGGCATCACCATGTCGGCTGAAATGGCTGTGCCCGAGACGTTCCGTTCAAGGACCTTCAACTTCGGAGCCTTCCACGAGTCGAACATCATGCTGGCCGACAGGCTGAAGCTCACCCTCGGCCTGCGCCTGAACTACGACCGCGTGAAGGTTGACTACGATGCGCTGGCCTACATGGCCATGACGGGTGGAACGGCAGAACGTCAGGCTACCTACACGCTCACGTCCCATCTGGTTGACAACCGCTCGAAGGGCTACACCCAGCTGCTGCCCAAGTTCGGGCTCACCTGGATGCTCGACGACGGCCTCGGCAACATCTATGGCCTCGTGTCGAAGGGCTACCGCATGGGTGGCTACAACATTCAGATGTTCTCCGACATTCTGCAGACCGACCTGAACGCAAATCAGCAGAAGGCCATGCGCGGCGACTACGACGTGGAACATACAACACAAGACTACGATAATATTGAGGAGACCATCAGCTACAAGCCCGAAGAGTCGTGGAACTTTGAACTGGGCACCCACCTCAACCTCTTCGACGGACGGCTGCATGCCGACCTCAGCCTCTTCTACATGAAGATTCGCAACCAGCAGCTCTCCGTCATGAGCCCGGGCTACAACTACGGCCGCATTATGACGAATGCCGGAAAGAGCCACTCGTGCGGCATGGAGTTGGCTTTGCGCGGCAGAGCCTTCGACAACCAGTTAGAGTGGGGAGCCTCCTACGCCTTCACCAATGCCAAGTTCGACGAGTACGACACCTACGAGGACAACTACGTGCCCTTCGTGCCCCAGCACTCCTTCAGCCTTATGGCCGACTATCACGTCAGCCGGTTCACCATAGGTGCCAACCTGATGGGTCAGGGCAAAATATGGTGGAACGAGGCCAACACCTTCAGCCAGAAGTTCTATGCCGTATTGGGTGCCCATGCCGACTACGACTTCGGCCCTGTGGTCGTCAGTCTGTGGGGCCGTAACCTGACCGACACCAAGTTCAACACCTTTGCCATCATGTCGTCAGCCGCAAGGGGTGAGCATTACTTTGCCCAGCGTGCCAATCCGCTTCAGGTGGGCATGGATGTGGCGGTGCATTTTTAGAGGACTGGCCCCCGAACCCGAGGTATTGCTCCAAGGTCATGGGAGCCTCGCCCTGTTCGTGGTAGGCACGGCCAAGAAGGTAGTAGGCTAACAGGCGGTCGTTTGGCTCGCCGTGCTGGTCGAAGTAGTCGATGTAGGGTTGCACGTCAGCAGCGGTGAAGGGCTTATCGTTGCGGTTACGCTCGTTCAGACTGTCCAGCCCATGACGCATGGCGGCATACTCCCACCTGTCGGTGCAGGCTGTGAGCACCAGCAACGTGAGCAATAAGTAGATGAGCTTCCTCATGATTACTGCCAGGGTGGACTGTCGTTATGTGTAGGGGTGGTTATTGGCTTACTGCTGCTTCATCTCTTCCACATAGTTCTTCATGCCCTCCAGATAGCTGTCCCAGCCTTCTTTCTCGTCAGCGTCAATATAGAATTTGATGATGTCGTGAACGCGCCATTCACCATCCTCACGGCAGAAGGCGAACTTCATGCGAACATTCTGTATGTCGGCAAGTCTGACCTCGAAACTGGCAAGGGCAGTGCCTTTCTCTACGTCCATCTGCTCAAACTTGATGTTGCGGACTTCAATGTCATCGGGTTCGGTATCCTGCATCTGCGTGTAGATGTGTTCGTTGAAGAAACCTATATCCTCAAGGTTTTCATCAATCTTATTTACTTCTTCCATCAGTTGAACGAAAGTATGACAGGCGTGATTGTTGTTTTCGCCGTTCTGATCGGCAATCTCAGCATAGATGGTTTTAATGAGGCTGGTGAGCTCTTCCTGTGCCTTATGCTCTCCGACGTTTGTTGAGTGTTGAGTGTTGAGCGTGGAGTGTTGAGCGTTGAGTGTGGAGCGTGGAGTGTTGTCGTTGTCGTTGACGTTGACGTTGTTCTTCTGCCCGCAGCTGACTATGGCGAACGCGCAGGCAAGGATGAATAGAAATATCTTCATGCTGTTATGTTTTTTGTTCTGGGTTAGTCATAGACTTTAGCCTCACGTTCGCCCTTCAGCACGGCGAGGGCGTTGAGGGCCAGAGCCTCCATCTCGTCTTCACCCGGGAAGACATAGACGGGAGCGAGGAAACCAATGCGGCGGCGCAGCTCGCTGACCACATAGTCGCTGTGAGCCAGTCCGCCCGTCAGCAGAATGGCGTCAATCTGTCCGCAGAGCACGGCACCCTCGGCGGCAATGTTCTTTGCCACGTGGTAGAGCATGGCCTCGACAATGAGGCGGGCATGTTCGTCGCCCTCCTTGATGCGCTCCAGAATCTCACGCATGTCGTTAGTGCCCAGGTGGGCATTCAGTCCGGCCTTTCCGGCAATGCGCTTCAGTAGCTGCTTCTCGTTGTATTTGCCGCTGAAGCAGAGGCGTATGAGGTCAGCGGCAGGAAGGCTGCCGGCACGCTCGGGCGAGAAGGGCCCTTCGCCGTCGAGGGCGTTGTTGGCATCGATGGCCCGCCCGTGCTCATGGGCTGCCACGCTGATGCCTCCGCCGAGGTGGCAGATGATGAGGTTCAGGTCTTCGTATTCGCGACCGATGCCGCGTGCGTAACGCCGGGCAATGGCTCGCTGGTTCAAGGCGTGCCAGATGCAAATGCGCGGCATGAGGGGTGAGCCGCTGATTCGTGCCATGGGCGACAGCTCGTCAACGACGCCCGGGTCGGCAATGAACGAGCGGCATCCGGGAATGGTGGCCGCTATCTCGTAGGCAATAAGACAGCCCAGGTTGCAGGCGTGGTCGTGCATGACGCAGCCGTGACGGGTGTCGTCGAGCATGCGGTCGTTGATTTCATAGACACCGCCGCTGACGGGCTTCACCAGTCCGCCGCGTCCGATGACGGCATCGAAGTCGAGCGCGATGCCTGTCTGTTCCAGTTCGTCGAGCACGAGCTGGCGGCGGAAATCCTGCTGGTTGGTGACATCGCCGAACTTGGCCAGTTCGTCGGCCTTATGAGGAATGTTGCGCAGCAGCACCGGCTTCTCGTCTTCATAGACGGCCATCTTGGTAGAGGTGCTGCCAGGATTGATAACGAGGATTCTCATGTGTTGAGGGTGGCAAGTGCCAGTAGTATGCTGTTAAACTTAACGTCGGCAGAATCGCCGCGTGAGGGAACGACGACGGGAGCCGTAGTGCCGCAGAGTATGCCTGCCGTGCGGGTTTCGGTGAAGAGTGTCAGCGCCTTATAGAGCGTGTTGCCTGCCTCAATGTCGGGCAGTACGAGGGCGTCGGCACGGCCCTCGAGCGGTGAGGTGAGCCGCTTGGCAGCCAGTGCCTCTGGCGAGCAGGCCGTTTTCAGGTCGAGCGGACCGTCAATGATGCAGGGTCCGAAGGCTCCATCGCGTGCCATGCTGATAATGTCTTTATACCCATCGACAAAGGGGAACTGCTTGCCGCCATGTTCCGCACAATGCAGCAGGGCAATGCGCGGCTCGCTGATGCCGAGGGCATGGGCAGCATCGGCCACGTAGCGAACCTGTTCGATGCGCTGTTCCTGGGTAGGGTAGGGAATGACGGCGGCGTCAGTAAAGAGCAGCAGGCGCGGATAACCGGGCACCTGAGCCAGCGTCAGGTGGGTGAGCACGCGGCCCTGCGGCAGTATGCCTGTATCCTTGTTGAGCACGGCCCGCAGCAGCTGGTCGGTGCCGATGAGTCCCTTCATCAGCACGTCGGCCTCACCCTGGCGCACCAAGGCAACGGCGCGGGCGGCCGCCTCCTGCGGGTTCTCATCATCAATATAAATGGCTTCTGCCAGTCCTGCCTCTACGGCTTCTTCGAGTGCGCCGCGGGTGGCTTCGTCGTTCACACATACCGCAGCAATGCGACGCTTCTGGCCGCTCTGCTGTAATTGGATTTTCAGTTCTGAAAAGTTTTTTATCATTGTAGTTGTTTTGGAAGTTGTGGGAAATATGGGAGTTATGGGGTGCTAAGGCTTTCCTTGTACCAATGGAAGAGCAGGCTGACGCCGTCCTCTATCTCCACTCGGTGAGTCCAGCCGAGCGAGTGGAGCTTGCTGACGTCGATGAGCTTGCGCATGGTGCCGTCGGGCCTTGACGCGTCGAACTCCACGACGCCCTCGAAGCCTACAGCCTTGACCACCAATTCGGAGAGCTCACGAATGGTCAGTTCCTTGCCTGTTCCTATGTTGATGTGGCAGTTGCGGATTTCACCCAGCTGGGGCAGCGCACCGCCTCGTCCTGCTGAGTGGTTACGGTCAACGGTGCCGTCGGTCGAGGCTCCGTAGTGTACACTGCTGTACTTCTCGATGCCGATGATGTCAGCAAAGTTCACGTTGAGCAGTATGTGGACGGAGGCATCAGCCATGTCCTCGCTCCACAGGAATTCGCGGAGCGGGGTGCCTGTGCCCCAGAGCACTACCTTATTGTCGGAGATGCCGTAATGCCCTAATACGGTCAGGATGGCATCCTGGCTTGCCGACCCGTCAACACCCTCAACGGGGCGAATGTCGAGGTCGCGCCGGATGGCTGTCCAGTCGCTGTCGTGAATGAGCTTTGCCAGATACACCTTGCGCATCATGGCGGGCATGACGTGCGAGTTCTCCAAGTGGAAGTTGTCGTTGGGACCGTAGAGGTTGGTCGGCATGACGGCAATGTAGTTGGTGCCATACTGCAGGTTGTAGCTCTCGCACATCTTCAGTCCGGCAATCTTGGCGATGGCGTATTCCTCGTTGGTGTATTCCAAGGGCGACGTGAGCAGCGCGTCCTCCTTCATGGGCTGCGGCGCATTCTTCGGATAGATGCAGGTGGAGCCGAGGAAGAGCAGCTTCTTTACACCGTGGGCGTAGGCCTCGCAGATGACGTTACATTGCATCTTCATGTTCTGCATGATGAAGTCAGCGCGGTAGAGCGAGTTGGCCATGATGCCTCCGACAAAGGCAGCAGCCAGCACTACGGCATCGGGGTGCTCCTCGTCGAAGAAGCGGCGCACGGCCTGTTGGTCGGTCAGGTCCAGCTCCTTGTGGGTTCTGCCAACGAGGTTGGTGTAGCCCCGCTGAAGCAGGTTGTTCCAAATGGCACTTCCTACAAGGCCCTTATGGCCGGCAACGTATATCTTTGTTTTCTTGTCAAGCATGATCTTAAATCTCAATTCTCAAATCTATTTCACGATTCCTTTCTCCAGATACTCTGCCAGGTTGGTACGAACCTTGGCGGCAGCACCTTCGGCAGCGACTTTGGCCATGTCGTGTTCAACCATCAGTTTAACAAGCTCCTCGAAACTCGTCTTGTTAGGATTCCACTTGAGCTTGGCCTTTGCCTTGGTGGGGTCACCCCACAGGTTCACCACGTCAGTAGGCCGGTAGAAATCTTCGCTGACAGCCACTAAAGCCTTGCCAATGAGCTGCTCGGGGCCAGCCACGCAGATGCCCTTCTCGTTGATGCCCTTGCCCTCGAACTTCAGTTCGATGCCAGCATGACGGAAGGCCAGGTCGGTAAACTCACGCACGCTGTGCTGTACGCCTGTGGCAATGACGAAGTCTTCAGCCTTGTCCTGCTGCAGTATCAGCCACATGCACTCCACGTAGTCCTTCGCGTAGCCCCAGTCGCGGAGCGAGTCCATATTTCCCAAGTACAGGCAGTCCTGCACACCCTGCTTGATGCGGGCGGCAGCCAGCGTAATCTTACGGGTGACGAAGGTCTCACCGCGCCGTTCGCTTTCGTGGTTGAACAGAATACCAGAGCAGCAGAACATGCCGTAGGCCTCACGATACTCCCTGACAATCCAGTAGCCATACTGCTTGGCTACGGCGTAGGGCGAGTAGGGGTGGAAGGGCGTGTTCTCGTTCTGCGGCACTTCCTCCACCTTGCCGTACAGCTCTGACGTGCTGGCCTGATAAATGCGGCAGCTGTCGGCGAGTCCTAACTGGCGGACTGCCTCCAGCACGCGGAGCACGCCTACGGCATCCACGTCAGCCGTAAACTCAGGTGAGTCGAACGATACCTGCACATGGCTCTGTGCAGCCAGGTTGTAAATCTCGGTGGGGCGCACCTTGCCGATGACGCCCAGAATGCTCATGGAGTCCCCCAGGTCGGCATAGTGCAGGTGGAAGTGGGGCTTGCCCTCCAGGTGGGCAATGCGCTCACGGAAATCGACTGACGAGCGGCGAATGGTGCCGTGAACGTCGTAGCCTTTCTCAAGCAGGAACTCGGCCAGGAAGGAACCGTCCTGTCCTGTGATACCAGTTATTAGTGCAACTTTTCTTTCCATAGGTATTTTACTTTTCCTCGCCCGAGAACTGCTTGATGCGCTGTTCCTCGGCGAGTTTACAGATTAACAAAGTGTTGTTGTTTTCTGCCACGATGTAGCCGTCGAGCCCCTGCACTACTACTTTTTTCTCCTGCGTAGTGTGGATGATGCAGCTGTGGCAGTCGAAGAGGCTGATGTTCGGTCCGATGAGGGCATTGCCGGAAAGGTCTTTCTTCGACTGTTCGAGCAATGAGCCCCACGTGCCCAGGTCGCTCCATCCGAAGTTGGCGGGGCAGACGAATATCTCCTCGGCTTTCTCCATGATGGCATAGTCAACCGAGATGTTCTCGCACTCGGGGAAGTGACGGTCAATCTCCTCCTGTTCGCGGTCGGTACCGTAGATGGGCAGCAGCGACTCGAAGATCTTGGCCATCTGTGGCTGGTAGATGCGGAAGGCATTGACGATGGTAGAAACGTTCCAGATGAAGATGCCCGCATTCCAGAAGTAGTTGTTCTTGCTGATGTACTGACGGGCTGTCTCTAAATCGGGCTTCTCGCGGAACGAGTCAACGCGGAAGATGCCCTTGTTGCGCAACGACTTCGACGAGAGGTCAGCCTGAATGTAGCCGTAGCCCGTCTCAGGGCGTGTGGGCTTCATGCCCAGCGTGACTATAGCGTCGCTGTCGGCGGTGAAGTTCAGGCACTCGGTGATAACTCGCCGGAACTCTGCAACGTCAATCACTACGTGGTCGCTGGGTGACACCACGATGTTGGCCTTCGGGTCTTTCGACTTAATGCGCCAGGAAACGTAGGCAATGCAGGGTGCCGTGTTTCGGCGGCAGGGCTCGCAGAGAATGTTGCTGACAGGCATGTCGGGCAGCTGTTCGTGGACGATGCCGGCGTACTTCTGATTGGTTACTACCCAAACGTTCTGCGGTTCGCAAATGGTCTCAAAACGCTCAACGGTAAGCTGCAGCAGGCTCTTGCCGATGCCCAGCACGTCAATAAACTGTTTGGGGTGTTCAGCGGTGCTCATAGGCCAGAAGCGACTGCCTACACCGCCTGCCATGATTACTAAATGGTTGTTAATTTTTGCCATACCTATGATGTCTTTCGTTTATAACTGTTTGCAAAGATACAAAAAGTTTTTGTATTATCCGCGCTTTCTTTGAAAAACTTTCTTGGCCACGAAATATGCGATGACCAAAACCACGATGCCGACGATGGCTCCGACGATGTAGTGGTTGTACTGTTCGATGGTGGATTCCAACTGGTCCTCGGGCACAAACGTGGAGAGATACCAGCCCATAGCGGCCAGGATGGCGTGCCAGAGTCCGGCACCTATCGTGGTGTAGAGCAGGAACTTCCAGTAGCTCATGCGGGCCAGTCCGGCAGGTATGCTGATGAGGTGGCGTATGCCGGGAATGAGTCGGCCGGTGAGCGTTGCCACGATGCCGTGCTCGTCGAAGTAGCGTTCGCTCTTCTCCACCTTCTGCTGGTTGAGCAGGCAGAGCTTGCCCCAGCGGCTGTTGGCAAACTTGTAGATGACAGGCCGTCCGACGTAGAGTGCCACGAAATAGTTGATGCTGGCACCAAGGTCGGCACCAATGGTGGCAAAAAGCACCACGAGCAGCACGTTGAGCTCGCCGCTGGCAGCATGATAGGCTGCTGGTGCGACGACCAACTCTGACGGTACGGGAATGACTGTGCTTTCGAGCAGCATCAGGAAGAGAATGGTGGGGTAGTTGAGATTACTTAACAGGGTGGTGATAAAGTTCATTGCTGTATTCTGTTTTTGATGTATTCATAATAGTCCTTCGGGTCCATTCCCTCGGGAAAGATGTTCTGCAGCACGGTGTGTGCTTCTGTAGGGTTATGCTCGACGGCCGCCTGCAGATAGTGCAGGAACTCGTCATTCTTCTTCAGGTCCCAGCAGCAGAGCGCCATGTAGGAGTAGCCGTCGTTGCAGTCACTGCCTACGTACTTGAAGAACTTTTTCAGCATGGTATAGGCTGCGCTTATGAACTTGTTGTCGTAAAGCGACACAATGATGCGGAGCAGCACGTGAGGAGCATAGTCTGACATGGCGAGCGCATGACCGAAGGCGTTGGCAGCCTCACCAATGCGCTGGTTCTCAAGCAGAATGTGACCGCGCAGCACCTCCATGTCGCTATGGTCGCAGTCTAAGTCCTGCGTCTGGTCGATACACTCCAATGCCTTGTCAAGCAGGCCTTTGGCGCTGAAGCAGAACGCCAGCTCCTGATAAACCTGCATCTGGTAGGGAGAGTCGTTGCTGGTGAGCTGACGGGCTTTCTCTAAGTGGGCGATGGCTTCGTCAACATTGTTCTTGTACATATAGCATAGGGCCATCTGCAACTCGGTAAAGTCAAGCGGAGGCATGAGCTGATGGTAACGCTCATAGTATTTCAGGGCTTCATCGAAGTTGTTGAGCCGGAAGAGGGCGTTTGCCTTGGTGAGAATGCCCTCGCTGTCGTCAGGGTCAATGGCTATGGCAAATTCGCTGCTGGTCACGCTGTCGCCGAAGTCCTCGTTCATGAACTGTGCGCTGGCCAGCGCGTTCCAGTAGCGGGTGGAGTATGGGTCGTGGTCGAGCAGCTCGTTGAAGATGCGCTGGCTGTCCTTGAACTTCCCGAGTCCGAACATGATGTGCCCCATCAGCTCCTTGAAGTCGTCGGAGTCGTTGCCTGGTGAGCGCATCATCCATTCGTAGGCCTTGTCGTTGACACCATAGTCGAGCCAGATGTTGGCCACGTCGAGCACAAAGTCGCCGAGCTCGTCGTCAGGCACGTTACGCAGATAGCCACGAAGGAAACGGTCGGCTTCCTCCACCTTGTTCTGGGCAATGAGTATCTCGGCTTTCATGTAGAAGTAGTCGGGGTCACTCTTGTCGGTAATCTGGTCAAGCAGTTCCTTGGCTTCCTCTACATTCTCCTGGCCCAGCTCCTCACGGATTCTATAGACCAGCGGGGAGGTGGCACCAGGATTGAGGGCGAGGGCCTGGCTGATGGCATCGTCGGCAGCATCCAGGTCACCTGTGTAGTGGTAATAATCGGCGATGTCGGTCAGTTCGTCGGCATCCAGGAAAATGGGCTGCCCCGAACTGACCGATTCTTCGTAGTTTCGGAGTAGTTCGCGAAACTCTTCACTATCAAAATAGTCGTCGCCAGTCTTCATCAAACCTCAAATCTCGAAGGTCAAAGGTCGAAGGTCAACGATAACGTCAACGGGAACGTCAATTCTTCACTCTTCACTCTTCACTCTTCACTCTTCACTCTCAACGCTCAACCCTCCACGCTCAACTCCTCAGTCCTACGGTACGGTTAAACACCAGATGGTCGGGAGTAGAGTCGAGGTCGGGCGTGAAGTATCCAATGCGCTGGAACTGGAGGAAGTCACCTGGCTTTTTCTCCTTCAGGTATTGCTCCACATAGCAGTTCTTCAGTACGGTGAGCGACTGCGGGTTCAGCAGCTCACGGAAGTCGCGGTCGTCAGATGCCGGGTCTTCTACAGAGAACAGACGGTCGTACAACCTCACCTCAGCAGGCAGACAGTGGGCGGCACTGAGCCAGTGCAGCGTCTTGCCCTTGATCTTGCGGTCTGCACCGGGCAGTCCGCTGCGCGTCTCGGGGTCGTAGGTGGCATAGATGGTGGTCACGTTACCCTCAGCGTCTTTGTCGCAGGGGTGCTCCTCGTCGCACTTGATGATGTAGGCATTCTTCAGTCGGACCTCCTTGCCGGGAGCCAGACGCTGGAATTTCTTCTCGGCCACCTCCATGAAGTCGTCGCGCTCAATCCAGAGCTCACGGCTGAAGGTGATGGTGTGCGTGCCGTCGGCCTCGTTCTCGGGGTTGTTCACGGCAGTCAGCTCCTCGGTCTGTCCCTCAGGATAGTTGGTGATGATGAGCTTGACGGGGTTCAGCACGGCCGACACGCGGCAGGCCCGCTTGTTCAGGTCGTCGCGTACGGCAGCCTCCAGGAGGGCATAGTCGTTCAGGGCGTCGAACTTGGTGTAGCCGATGCTGTCAATGAAGTTGCGGATGCTCTGGGCAGAATAGCCGCGGCGGCGCATACCGCAGACGGTCGGCATGCGGGGGTCGTCCCAGTTGCTGACCAGCTTCTCGTCAACCAGTGCCTTCAGCTTACGCTTCGACATAACCGTATAAGTAAGGTTCAGACGGTTGAACTCAATCTGGCGCGGACGGTAGTCGTGCTGCTCGTCCTTCTGCTGCAGCAGGTCAACGAACTTGTCGTAGAGTGGACGGTGGGGCACGAACTCCAGCGTGCAGATGCTGTGGGTGACACCCTCGAAGTAGTCGCTCTGCCCGTGGGCAAAGTCGTACATGGGGTAGGCGTGCCACTTGGTGCCCGTGCGGTGGTGAGGGGTCTGAATAATACGGTAGATGACCGGGTCGCGGAAGTGCATGTTGGGGTTGGCCATGTCGAGCTTGGCGCGCAGCACCATGCTTCCCTCGACAGCCTCTGCGGTATTCATGTGTTCAAACAGCCGCAGGTTCTCCTCAATGGGACGGTCGCGGAACGGGCTGGCCACACCGGGCTGCGTGGGCGTGCCCTTCTGTTCGGCTATCTGTTCGCTGGTCTGCTCGTCAACGTAGGCCAGTCCCTGCTTAATCATCCATACGGCGAGGTCCCAGAGCTTATCGAAGTAGTCGCTGGCGTAGTAGAGGTTGCCCCACTTGAAACCGAGCCACTCTATGTCGTGCAGAATGCTGTCAACATACTCCGTGTCCTCCTTCGAAGGGTTGGTGTCGTCAAAACGAAGGTTACAGACGCCGCCGAAGCGTTCTGCCACACCGAAGTCCATGCAGATGGCCTTGGCATGGCCTATGTGTATGTAGCCGTTGGGTTCCGGTGGGAAACGCGTCTGCAGGCGGCCTCCGTTCTTGCCGGCCTCCAGGTCTTCTTTCACAAACTGTTCAACGAAGCTCAAGCTCCGCTTCTCCTCTTTCACATTAATGATTTTCTCTTCCATCTTTTATATTTTCGATTTTTAAAGTTTCGTAAACCGGGGGCTACTTTATTCCTCGTTCATTAAGTGCCTGTTGATACTTTCGGGCGTTCGCCATGTGCTCAGCACCGGTTGCGGCAAAGGCATGATGACCTGAGAAGTCGTCCTTGGCACACATGAAGAGGTAGTCAGACGGTGTGGGGTTCAGCACCGCGTCGATGCCTTTGATGCTGGCAATTTTGATGGGGCCCGGTGGCAGTCCGTGATTGCGGTAGGTATTGTACGGGCTGTCAATCGAGAGCAGGCTGTCATAGAGCCGTTTCAGGTCGAAGCGCTTCCACGCGAACTTGATGGTGGGACAGGCCTGCAGGGGCATGTCCTTTGCGAGCCGGTTCAGGTAGAGTCCGGCTATGATGTGCTTCTCCTCCACGTCGTTGGTTTCTTCATCCACGATGCTGGCCAGTGTCTGCACCTCGTCGGTCGTCAGCCCTAAGGCCTCAGCCTTCTTGCGGCGTTCGGGGGTCCAGAAGGCCTCGTGCTCCCGCTGCATGCGCTTCATCAGCTCGTCGAGCGTCGTGTCCCAATATATATTATAGGTATTAGGAATGAAGAGGCAGGCAATGGTCGCTGTGTCGGCCTTGTACTTTTGGCAGAAAATAGAGTCGCAGAGTGCCTGTGCGATGGTGACGGAGTCGAGCATGAGCTTTTTTGAGAGCTGGGCAGCCAACCGGTCCATCGTGCGTACTTCGGGTACGGTGAGGTTCACGGGTTCCTGTCGTCCGCCGCTCAACCTGCGATAGACCGTAACGGCACATTCGCCCGGCTCCACCTTATAGCGTCCAGTCTTAATGTCTTCCTCATAACCCGTGTGGCGGGCAATGGTGCGTAGGGCTGTCATGCCGCACTTTGAGGCGAAGGGCTCTATTTTTGCAAACACGGAGTCGATGTCGTCGTCGGTGTCAATACATACGTACTTTGCTTCGTCGCTTGTGGAAAGTGAGGTAAGCAGGTAGTAGCCTACCAGCCCGATGATGCCTACCAGCCCTATGGTGGCGGCATACAAATATACTTTTGGATATTTGAAATTCTTTTTCTTCATTCTTATCTTTGCTAATTGCCTGCAAAGGTACGATTAAGTGAGAAGAATACAAAATAAATTGTGATTTATTTTCATTTCTGGGGTGTAGCCTGCCGTTTCTCTCCAAGAGAAGTGCCGTTTCTCTTCGAGAGAAGTGCCGTTTCTCTCCAAGAGAAGTGCCGTTTCTCTCCAAGAGAAGTGCCGTTTCTCTTGCGGTCGTCCGTAAACTGTCGCTTTTTTACCTTTTTACCTTTTCACAAATGTATGCCGGCCCAATTTGGTTACCTCGGCAAATGGTAAGACTGTCGCTGCCAGGATGAACGGCGATGACGGCTGCTACAGCCCGTTTGTGGCCGTCAGGATAGGCCCTGGTGCCACGATTGGCTATGTAATATAAGGTATAGATGCCGCGTCCGCGCTGCTGCACGTAGCAGGTGAGCGTCGTGTCTTGGTCGAAGTACATCATTTCCTTTAACAGCACATCGGCCATGAGCGTGTCACCGTGGGAATGGAAGGTGAGGAATCCGCCGGTATCCTGTTGCCTGTAGATGGTCTTTTGGCGTGGCTGCGGGTTAGTGCTTTCAGGAGCCAGCGGCAGGTTCACCCGTATGTTTTCGTCATCAAGTCTTGCCAACTGCTCTGCTGTCATGGGGCTTTCGCTGTTCAGGTCATCGTCCAATGCCGACTGCAGCCAGAACTCACCGGCCTGCTCAAAGGTCCATCCGTGCAACAACGGCTGATGTTCCGAGCCGTTGATGTCCGGCTTATGAACGATGTTGCAGCCTGTCAGCCCAAAGGCTGACAGTGCTGCAACAACTGTTAAGGTAATGATTTTGTTGTTCATTATTCTATTGTCCCCTTAGAAACTCGTAGTTCTTTACAGACATCTTGACGTAGAAACCGTGGTCGAAGCTGATGTATGACACGTCGTCGTGCAGACCTGCCTGATGGTGAGCATCAAACATTTCCGTCTTCGTCATCAGCATGAAGAATGTCTTTCCGGCCTCCTTGTTCAGCACGTCGCAGAATTTTTTTTGGTCCGCGTCACCCACGATAGCCGCCTTCGAAACGCTCACGTTTTTGGCGTGCTTCTTCACGCCTGTCACAGCCCAGTATTCATACCATGTGACGGGAGTAACCGTAATGTACCATTTGCCCCACTTCTTCATGTGGCTTATCATGTTCTCTATTACGCGTTCCCGCTCATCGTCGCTCAACTTCTGAGCATTTGCCGTCATGCTCATGGCAAATACGGCAATCATTAATACTAAAATTTTCTTCATAGTCTTTAATGTTTTAATGTTTTAATGTTTTAATGTTTATTGTCCCTTGAATTACTTTCTTTTCTTCTTCGGTTCCTTGGGGTCGCTCTTGAACTCGAAGGAGGCCAGGCGGCCGTTGTCGTTGAGCATGAGGCTCTTCCTGTCGCTGCCGACACTACAGAAGGCCCAGTGCTTGCCACGGTCGTCAATGAGGTCGTAGATGCTCTGTCCACAGGCGTTGACCTTGAACTTAAGGCGTTTCTTCTCATCGCTGAGCAGCACGAGCTCGGCATCGCCGGAGCCGATAGTGTATTGGCCGAACTCCTTGTTGAAGCGCAGTCCCAGCCCGTAGTTTTTGTTGCGGTAGGTGCCGTCGGTACGGGGGGCGATGTTCTTCTTGGTGCCGGAGAGTCTCTGCTCCTTGGCGATGTCGGAGACTTTCTTTCCTTCGTAGGTGAGTGTGGCGGGATCGACGACGAGTGCGTAGAAATTGCTGATGCTGCCGCCATAGACGAGGGCTACGACGAAGAGAATGCCGACGATGAGGACGCCGATGCTGAGGCATCCGCAGCCGCAGCCCAATCCGATGTTTCTTGCTTTCTTGTTCATGTCGTTTTCGTTGTTGTCCTTCTTGCTACTTGTTCTCTAATCGCTGTCGGTACTCATGCGTCTGCTCCGAGCCTGTCAGGGCCTCCAGACTTTCGGCGCCCTCCTGTATAAAGGTGAGTCTCTTCTTGACGCCCATTACTACGTGCGTTCCGCTGTATTTCTTCTTCTCTTCTTCTGTAGAAGGACGGGTGGCCATCACCTTCACAGGTATCGACAATTCCTCCTTACTCTCGTTCTGTGCTTTGCTGACGGAGAGCCAGTAGAAATGCACCTCGTGCTTATGGTTCGGGGGCAGTGGCTGATTGGGCTTTTCCAGATTCAGCACGGTCTCCAGCAATCTGTATTCCGAGTTGTATGTCGTGTTAACTCTTACATCAGAATAGTTCGTCGTGATGTAGATGAAGTCACTGCCGCCTTCGGCAGGCAATGTGCCGGTCTCCTTTTCAACGAGTAAGAAGTACGACGGGTCGTCCTCACGATATTCGACTTCCCAGCCGGCACCGCACGCCATAGTGAAGATGGCGAAGCCGATAGCCACCCACTTGACGTAGCGCCTCGTCTCGTTGTCAAGCTGTTTCTGCTGTTTCATTGCCGTTTACTGTTACCACATTTGTTCTTTAAATATAATACGATTGTCCTTTATGCTACTTCTTTCCCGAAGTGATAGTGATGGTCTCCGAATTATCTACGTTGTCGAAGAGGCCGTTGTTGCCGCCGCGACTGTTGTATCTCTTGCGCAGTTGCTGCATACGCTCGTAGCTGGCCTTATCCATCGCGATGTAGAAACCTCTGGTCACCACGTTGTACGGACCGTTTTCACTCTGGATGTTGTAGCGGCGGTAGTTAATGGCATCTGTCAGTTCCTTCTGTGTAGCCAGGTGCACGGTGATCTTCTTGTCGAGTTGGTTCAGCTGTGCCACAAATTTTTTCTTTTCGTTGTCGGAAAGCGCATAGACAGCGTTGATTCCTACATTCCTCGGGTTCATCTTCTTACCCGTGCCGGCATAGTAGTCGTAGTAAGTCACAGGATACCACATGACTGCGTAGGGTTTGATTGACTGTATCTTCACCAGTGTAAACTTCGATGAGAAATCGTACAATGCCTTCAACTGTCCTTCATCTGTAGGCATCTGAGCCGAGGCTGTCATCGTTATGGCGATAATTGCCAACATGGTTAAAATAAATCTTTTCATAGTCTTTAATGTTTTAATGTTCAATGTTTAATGTTCAATATTCAATGTTCAATATTCAATGTCCTCACCCCACAGCTCCTATTCCGCCGATGCCGACATGCTGCATCAGTGTTTCATAGCCTTTCTTGGAGATGATGATGTAGAAGCCATGATTGTAGCTGATGTTTGAAACGTCATCGTGCAACCCTATCTTGTGATGGGCATAAGATACCTGATTAGATGTCGGTAGCTTGAATTTTACGCCTTTCAGGTTCAGGTACTGATTCAGCATCTTTACAAAGGTCTCCTTCTCGTTGTCAAGCACAATGGCCGCCTTCGAGATACTTGTCTGGTCAGAGTGCTTCTTCACGCCAGTGACGGCCCAGTACTCATACCATGTTACGGGCAGGAACGTGATGTAGTACCCTTGCACCTTTGTCGTTTTGCTCGTCGATACCCACTTCAGTTTCGACTTGATCATGTTCTCAACGGCGTCGCGCTTCTGTTTCTCTGTCAGTGTCTGCCGCGTCTGTGCATTAACGGTTGTCGTTAAGGCCAGCAGTGCAATCATCATTACTAATACTTTCTTCATAGTCTTTAATTTTTAATTTTTAATCTTTCATCTTTCATATTATTATCATTAGCAGTACGATGCCCAGTACGACGCGCACAAGGGGTCTGTCCCCCTGTGCGTCATAGTTTTCATCATTGTCTTTTTATAGTAATAATATTGATTGTTCGTTCACTTGGCGTTGACATGTTAGTGTGAGTGTCTGCGAACAGCTCGTTGAATCCTGTAGGCTCCTTTCCACGCACCGTACGATGTCGAGGAGATCCCGTTGCGTGTGATAGAGGGGTAGCTGCCTTGATCGGCAAGAATGGTAACACGAACCTCGCCCGTTTGTCCGGCCTTGATGATGCCGGCATGAACGACGGCAGTGGCCAAGTCGGAGTCGTCGGTGTAGATGTTGCGCTGTCCGCCCCAGATGCGGCCGTCCTTCTTTCCCGTTACGTTGAACGTGAAGGTCTGTCCGTTCTTGCCGCGATAGCCGGTCATGTTCGCCGGAGCAGACGACTGTGCCGTCGTGGGCTGCGATGCCTCGATTAGCTTATAGGCTCCATGCCATGCGCCGTACTTCGTTGAGGTGATGCCGCAGCGTGTGATGGAGGGGTAGCTACCTTGGTCAGCCAGCACTTTGACAGTGACTCTCTTCGTCTCGCCCACTTTCACTAAGCCGGCATGCACGGCAGCGGTTGCCACGTTAGAGTCGTCGGTGTAGATGTTGTTCTGTCCGCCCCAGATGCGGCCGTCCTTCTTTCCCGTTACGTTGAACGTGAAGGTCTGTCCGTTCTTGCCGCGATAGCCGGTCATGTTCGCCGGAGCAGACGACTGTGCCGT
>ERZ842401.188-NODE-188-length-84538-cov-7.022904_pt1 | contig 84538 bp, 79 predicted proteins | sample MGYA00521270_ERZ842401 | MGnify/ENA primary metagenome ERZ842401 (study PRJEB31892, sample SAMEA3878208) | bioreactor metagenome | biome: Moose rumen | place: Sweden | collected 2011-10 | study: EMG produced TPA metagenomics assembly of the PRJEB12797 data set...
AAGATTTATGGGACTTTGAGCTTAATAAGTGTTGCACTTAGTTTGACAAATCACTTTAAAGCAGATGGCTTCGGATTTCTTCACCCGAAAGCGGTGAAATGTACGCAGGCGCAATATCAAATACGGTCTTTGCGCCGAAATTGCCCTCGCTGTTAAGGCGATAAACCGCCCTTGCAAACGCAACTATAACCGAGCCGGTAAATTCGGGATTAGAGTCAAGCTTAAGGCTGTATTCAATAACGTGATTTACTCCGTCGCTCGTTTCACCCGAATAGATAACGCTGCCGCCATGGGGAAGAGTGCTGTGGTCGCGTTTCATCTCCTCTTCGGTTATAAAGTGAACCGTCGTGTCATAGTCCGCAAAGTAATTAGGCATTGTCTTTATTTCATTTTCAATTCTTGCCCTGTCTGCGCCGTCCTCTGCTACCACAAAGCACTCTCTCGTGTGCTTCTGTCTTGTAGTCAATTCAGGATTTTCACCGTTTCTGACTTTTTCAAGCGCCTCGGGAACGGGAATTGTATACTGTCTGCAGTCCTTAACGCCGTCAATTCTTCTTACCGCGTCCGAATGTCCCTGACTTACTCCCCTGCCCCAGAAGGTATAATCCTTTCCGTCGGGCAGCACTGCCGAAGCATAAAGGCGGTTAAGCGAGAACATACCCGGGTCCCAGCCGCAGGAAATGACCGCCGTCTTTTCTCCCTGCTTTGCCGCGTCGTCAACATTTTTGAAATGCTCGGGCACTCTTGCGTGGGTGTCAAACGAATCAATAACATTATAAAGAGAAGCGAATTTCGGCGTCATAACGGGTAAATCCGTTGCGCTTCCGCCGCAGATGATGAGAACGTCAATGTTCTCTCTGCCCTTTTCAAGCTCTTCAACGGTTTTAACCTCAACTCCCTCGGTGTTGATTTCCACATTCGCCGGCTCTCTTCTCGTGTAAACAGCCGTAAGACACATATCGCTGTTCTTCTTAATCGCAGCCTCAACGCCTTTGCCGAGGTTACCGTAACCCAAAATACCGATTTTAATACTCATATTAACTCCTCCTTATCTGTTTTATCGGCTAACGCTTTATTGCTTTAACCAATTAAAAATTATTATATATAATCGCGTTTTATTTTTCAATAACTTTTATTAAAAAATTTTATTTACAAATTCATTTTGCCGTTTTTGTTAATTTATTACATTGAAACGGCGAAATGAAATATGTTATTATATAAACTGAAATATTCTTTAATCAAAGGGGAATAAAATATGGCTGTAACAAACGTAAAAACAGTTGAGCTTAATACCGCGTGCGGAAAAATCCGCGGTATTGAAACCGAAAACTGCATTGAATTCCGCGGTATAAAATACGCGACGGCAGGGCGCTGGGAATATCCGACAGCTGTTGAGAAATGGTCGGGAACCTATGACGCGACCGAATTCGGCGCCTGCTGTTACCAGAACAGAGCGTTTACGGACGACTCGGTTACAAATCCTTTCTATCACAAGGAATTCCGAAAGGGTCTTGAATTCACCTACAGCGAGGACTGCCTTTTCCTTAACATCTGGAAACCGAAAAACAGGGACAACTGTCCCGTGCTCGTTTACATTCACGGCGGTTCGTTTACGGGCGGAAGCGCTGACGAAGGTCATATAAGAGGCGATGAGCTTGCAAAGGACGGCATTATGGTTGTCGCTATGAACTACCGTCTCGGGCCGTACGGCTTCTGCTGTCACCCCGACCTCAAGGGAGACGACGGCATTTGCGGAAACTACGGTCTTTATGATCAGGCGTTGAGCCTTAAATGGATTAAGGACCACATTGCGGATTTCGGCGGCAACCCCGACAATATGACGCTTTCGGGTGAGTCGGCAGGCGCTATGAGCGTTGATATTCAGCTTTCAAATCCCGATATTCCGCCTATGTTCAAGGGCGCGGTAATGATGAGCGGTATCGGTATGCAGAGGTTTGCTCTCAAACCCATTTCACCCGAAAAGGGAGGAAGAGAGTTCTGGGATAAAATAATTGAAAAAGCAGGCGTTAATAATATTGAGGAGCTTCGCGCCGTTGACGCGCAAAAGCTTTATGAAGCCTGGGAGGCAGCGCAAAAGGAATTAAAGCTTGCTATCCGCTACACTCTGCCGTCCTATGACGGATACATAGTAAGACCCGAGAGATTTAACGTAAAGTCCTTCCCCGATATGCCTTATCTTCTTGGAATTACCACAAACGATATGTTCCCCGTAATTCTTGAAAGAAACACAAAGAAATTTACAAAATACGTTTCAAGGCACAATAAAAGCAAGTGCTTTGTCTACTGCTTCGGCAGGGCTCTCCCCGGGGACGATATAGGCGCATGGCACGCGTCCGACCTGCTTTACGCTTTTAAAAAGCTTGATTTCAACTGGCGCGATTTCGCTCCCGTTGACTATGAAATCTCCGATAAAATGTCCGCTTCTCTTGAAGCCTTTGTTGAAAGACAAAATCCCAACTGCGAAAAGGTTCCGCTCTGGGATTCGGGACTTCAGGGCGTAATGTGCTTTGATGAAGTAACAGAACCGAAAAAACTTGACACAAAACTTTTCTTAAAGAACACAGTCAAGCACAACGGCCCGATTTAAAAGAAAAAAGTAACAGCTTCGCTTTTCAGCGAAGCTGTTTTCTGTAAGGGGGTATCCGCCCCTGTTTTTTATTCATCCGTTTCCTTGCCGAGGGTTGCTATCTGGTTTTCTGCTCTCTTTTTTCTGAAAAGGCTGACAATGAACGGCACACATCCGACAAAAACGTATAAATACAGTAGCCACAGATAACCGAAAAATTGCTTTCTGAATTCACGGAAATCGGGGTTGAAATACAGACCGGGCAAGGTTTTAAATGCAAAATTAAAATTCATTGAATCCAAAGACGGATACATTTTTACAAGTATATTAGCATAGTTCACATAATGCGATGCAAAGGTTATCAAAATCATTATAACAAGGCTCACTATTCCGCCTCTTATCGTCAGCTTGCCGCTGAAAAGGCGGTAACAGAGAAGCGTTGCAAACGCCATAACAAGCCCCGAAATTGCAGTCACATAGCCGAAGTGTCCCAAAAGAACGATACACGCGGCGCCGATAAGAGAGCCGAGAAAAGCACCGAGGATACCGAACGCAAATCTCTCTTTTTTTGAGCCGAGTTCCATCTGAACCTGCTTTGAGCGTTCAACGGCTTTTTCGTAGCAGTCGTCACAGACCATCATATACGCGCCGCCGATTTTCCTCGGCGAGGCGGCGATGTCCTTTTCACAGCCGGGGCAGGCGTTCTTATAACCGTTATCCTTTAAAAACTGCGCTCCCGTTTTAAGCGAGTCCATACAGTAGCCGATGAATTTATCCTTACCCGAGCACATACAGACGGTTATTTCGATTCCCTCTGCGTTCGGCTTGCAGTCGCCTATTCCGTCAACGCCGTTTCTGATGTTGCGGCATTCCTCGGCGGAAACCTTCTCGCCGTCCGTCGACGCAAAAAAACTGATAAGCGGCGTAAAGGGAGACGTGCCGTTATTCCCGTTTATGAGAACATTGAAGCCGTCAAATTTACCGTATGCAATTCCCTGCTTCGGAATAAAGGTCAGCCCTGCGGTAAGCGACAGCTCTTCATATATTGCCTGAACATTTTTGTTCATTATATTCACCTCGTCAGTGCGGTTATTATAACCCATTTTTATTAAAAAGTCCATAGTAATATACCATTGAAATTTCGCGCCCGGTAGATTATAATATTTTTGTATTTTTTTCAGAGGTGTGAAAAATGAAATTTCAACATAAATTTTCAAAAACCGACTCTTCGCCGTGCTTTGCGATATACGAAGGCGACGGCGTTTTCGCGCGTCTTGATTTTTTAACAAAGAACACGCTCAAGGTAACTATCGGAAATCAGGAAAGAAAAACACCCTCATATAACACGGTTGACTCTCCCTCGTTTTCTCCGCTGACAGAGGGCGAGAACACTTATATTCTCGGCAAAATACGGGTAAAAATTGATACGGAAAATTTTGTTATTTCCTATTATAAAGACGGAAAAAGACTTTTTTCGGACAGGGGCCCGCTTGCGTATAATTTTGAAAACGAGTTCGGCGTCGGTTCTTTTCACTATGTCACAAGGGAGAAGGGCGAAAAAATCTTCGGCCTCGGAGACAAGGGAGGCTCTTTGAACAAAAACGGCAGATCATTTAAAATCGAAACCACCGACTCTATGGGCTATGACGCAGAAACGAGCGACCCGTTGTATAAGCACGTCCCGTTTTACATCTGTGAAAACTCCCTCGGCTGTTACGGCATTTTTTACGATACCTCGGCAACCTCGTATATGGATTTCGGCAGGGAGCATAATAATTACTACGAGACGTATAAATATTTTAAAACCGAGGACATAAGTCTTTGCTACTATGTGTTTTTCGGCTCCAAAAAAGAAATTCTTCAGTCCTTTTCACGCCTGACGGGTAAAAATGCTTTTCCGCCCGAATGGAGCTTTGACTACAACGCAAGCACAATGGCTTATACCGACAGTGACAACGCGTATGAGAGAATGCTGGATTTTCTTGAAAAGCTTAAGAAATACGACCTGTCCTGTACGGGCTTTTATCTTTCGTCGGGCTATACCTCAATAGGAAACGCGCGCTGCGTTTTCAACTGGAATTACGAAAAATTCCCCGACCCCGAAGAATTTGTAAGAGTTTTTAAAGAAAACGGAATTGAAATAATTCCGAATATCAAGCCTGCGTTTTTGCAGAGCCACCCGATGTACGAAAAGCTTAAAAATGATGGCCTGTTTATAAAAAATCCCGACGGCTCGCCCTTTGTAACCCAATTCTGGGACGGACTCGGCTCGTATCTTGACTTTACAAATCCGAAAGCCTTTGATTTCTGGAAAAATCAAGTAAAGGAAAAGCTGCTTAACCACGGGATTGTCAGCACCTGGAACGACAACAACGAATTTGACATAAAGGACACGGACGCGGTGACCCTTACGGGTGAAAAGGCGTGTCTTCTTCGTCCTGCGCTTACTTTCCTTATGAATAAGGCTTCCTTTGAAGCGCAAAGGGAAAAAGCGCCCTCTCTTCGCCCGTTTCTTTCCACAAGAAGCGGCGGCATAGGCGTAAAAAGAATGGCGCAAACCTGGTCGGGCGACAATTTCACGTCGTTTCACGACCTTAAATTCTGTCACAACATAGGGCTTACCATGAGCCTTTCGGGCTTTTATTTCTACGGGCACGACCTTGGCGGCTTTGCAGGAGAAATGCCTTCAAGAGAGCTGTTTTTACGCTGGCTTCAGCTCGGCGTTTTCGAGCCGAGGTTTACAATTCACTCCTGGAACGCGGACGGCAGCGCAACAATGCCGTGGAGTTATCCCGATATTGTGCCGTCTGTAAGAAAAATATTTGCCCAGAGAAAAAGGCTTATTCCCTATCTTTATAACTGCGCTTATGAAGCGGTTGAAGACCATTTGCCGATAAACGCTCCCGTTTATCTTTATTACGACGACCAAAATCTGCCCGTTGACTCGTGCGCCTTTATGCTCGGAAGAAAGGTTCTTGTCTCCTGCGTTCTTGACGAGGGCAAAACCGAGCAGGATGTTTATCTTCCCGAGGGCGACTGCTGGTATCTCTCGGGTAAAAAATATGTCGGCGGCGATACGGTAAGAATTTCGGTCCCGTTAAACGACTGCGTACCGTATTTTGTAAAAGCAGGCTGTGTGCTCCCGACTGACGAAGCGCCGTACGGCTTTAAAAGAGATAAAAAAACCGTCCTTACCGTCTATCCCGTTGACAGCGGAGAATTCGAAGACGAATTCTTTTATGACGACGGATTAAGCTACGAATACCTCAATAACAGGTGCGTAAAGCTTAAAATACATGTTGTATGTGAAAAAGAAAACGTCACCGTTTACTGTAAAAACGAGGGCGAAATGCCTTTTGACCCGTTTTTTGTTCTTTGCGAGGGTGAAAAGAGAAAGTTGAGTGTAGTTCTTGAAGACCGATAAAATAAAAACCGTTAAAATCCTGCCGCTGATAGCCGCCCTTGTTATTCTTTTGGGCGGCTGTTCAACTGATTTCGGCAGGGCTTTTCCGTTTCTGACTAAACAGAGTCTTTTTAAAATCGAGGGAGATATATCTCCTAATGCAATTACCTCTGACGCGCTCTTTGTTGAAAACGAGCTTTACATTTTACAGTGCGAGGAGTCGGAAAGCGACGGCAATACCGAATATTTTATTTATAAAATAAATGCAAAAAACGCAAGAGTCACCGAAAAGAAACAGCTTGACGGCTGTCCCGTAGCTTTTCCGTCAGGTCTTGACACTGACGGGGACGGAAATATTATTTTGTTCGGCTACGAGGGTGACAGCGACAAAAAAGTATGCGTCGCCTATTCTTCGGACACGCTTGAACTAAACGGAAAGAAGCGGACCTATTCGCCCTCTGAACCCGAAATTGAAAGAGAAGAAAACGATTTCGGCTTATTCTTTTATGAGGGCGGCAGCTGCGCAACCTACGAAATATTCGATTTGCCCGTTAATAAGCTTACCGTCTTCTCTTTTCGTGACAGTCCCGATACCGCATTTTTTGCCTACTCAATGAACTTTGCCGTCTTTTCGGATTACGGAAGACTTGTGATAGGGAAAAAGGATTCTAACTACGGCAATGAGTCTGACAGTGAAACCGTCGCAGTTTACGATTTTGAAAACTCGGTTCTTGTAAACAAGCTTGAAAGAGAAAAAAGCGAGGGCGACACGTCAAAATTTATTTCGATGATGAGCCTTAATGACAGGTACGCTTTTCTTGTTGAGGAAACGCCGGGCGAGGATAAATTTTCCGCAGACTTGTTTATCTGGCAGTACAGAAAGGGAGCTGTAAACGAACCGTTTGAAGCAGAAGAAAAGACAATTGACATTCTTAATACCGAAAGCGCTGAAATATGCAAAAAAATAAAAAAGGATTACGGAATAAACGTACAAATTAACAGCAAAGAATTTGACTTTTACGAAAAGGGCGAGGAATACTACATTTCGCCCGACGCTTCGGTTTTTGACGCGCACATTACGCTTTTGCGCCTGAAAGAGTTTCTTGACCTCTTGCCGAAGGGCTTTGTAAAAGAAATTTACACCGATCTTGATTTTTGCAGTTATGACGGATTTGATATTTTCATCGGAGGTCAAATTGAGGGCACGTCAAGCGCATATACAATGACCTTTCTTGAAAATATGACAATTGTTTTTGGCGCGCAGGCAACGGATATGAGAACAGTCGCCCACGAATTTATGCACGCAATGGACGTAAGAATTGAGGATTCTCTTACCGACATTTCCCTATACGAAATCTGGTCCGAAAAAAATGACGGCTTTGAGTACACGGGATACAGCAGCGACAACAGCTATTATGAAGATGAGGAATATGACAGCTACTTCGTTTCGGCGTATTCAACCGCGACCGACGGCGAGGACAGAGCGGAAATTTTTTCCTATCTTTTTACTGATTCATTTTCCGATACGCTTCCACCCGAATGGTATAAGGACAATGCTCCTCTCAAAGCCAAGACAGACCTTTTAATTAGGCTCATACGCGACTCATTTGAGTCTCTTGAAAACGTCAAAACGGCTCAATGGGAGAAAACCGTTGCTTCCGAAAGTCGCAAATAACCCCCTACGGGGCTTGTAAAAAGAAAAGAAAACAGGCTATAATTATACCATTAAAAATACGGAGGTATAATTATGGCTTGTTTTATTGTTCCTGCAGTTGAAGCGGTTGCCGTTACCGCGGCTTACTTGGCAACTAAAAAGCACGAGCAGAAAATCACTGCTCCCAAGCTTTCAAACGGCGTTCAGACAACTGACAGCGACGTTAAAATCACCTGGTCAAAAAGACTCGGCTGGTTAATGGCTCTTCTCTGGGGCGGCGTTCTGCTCCTTGCGTTTGAACATTTCTGGCACGGCGAGGTTGTTCCGTTCCCGCCTTTCCTTTCGGCGATGTCGTCACCCGAGGACACTGCCGAAATGCTTCACGAAATGGCGACAGTCGGCGTTTCAATGGCAGTAACGGTTACGGCTTTCTGGGGCGTAATGTGCGGTATTGCCGAGGCTAAAGTAAAAAGAGTCAAGGCTTCTCTTGCAAAGGAGAACTGATTTATGACTCTGCTTATCACGATTCTTGCCGCTGCGGTTTCTACCGTCGTCTGGTACGCAAGCGAAAAGCGCGACGAATATAAGTTCGGGCTTCTGACGCTTATTTACTGGGGCGCTTCGCTTATGTGGATGATGGACTTTGTCTTTGAATATGCCGAGCTTAAGACGGAGTATTTCACGCAAAGCTTTGCGGATATACTCAATGATTCGCTTTTAGGCGTTACCGTTGTTGTAATCGGGCTTATAGCGTGGCTTGCGGTTCTTCTTATAAAGGACCCAAAAGGCATGTTCAAAAAAAGACTTCTTAAAAAGTGATTAAAAAAAGACCTTGTATTCAGGGTCTTTTTTTAGTACAATATTTTTATCATTATAAAAGGGTTGAATTTATGGATAAGAAAACGAATAATTCCGTCCACACTCATATTCTTGACGACGGCACGGTAATTGAGCACAGCCATACCCATAACCACGCGCACACTCATCAGAATACAAAAGCGGTCGTCAACCGTCTTGCAAAGGCGATAGGTCACCTCGAAAAGGTCAAAAGAATGGTCGAAAACGGTGAAGACTGCAGCGACGTTCTCATTCAGCTGTCGGCAGTCCGCTCTGCGATAAACAATACGGGAAAGATAATTCTGCAGGACCATATCGAGCACTGCCTTGTTGACGCAGTTGAAAGCGGCGACACCGAAGCGATTAAAGAGCTCAACGAAGCGATTGAAAGATTTGTAAAATAAGCAAAATTAAAAAACAAAACGGCAACGGGAATTATCCGTTGCCGTTTTTTAGTTTTTAAAAATTACATACAGGTGTAACCGCCGTCAATGGCAAGGTTTGTTCCCGTAACATAGCTCGAAGCCTTTGAAGCAAAGAAAAGAGTAGCCGTGTCAAGCTCGCCCTCTTCGCCGTAACGCTCCATAGGAATCATTGTTCTTGCGTTCTGCTGGAAGAAATCACTGTTAAGAGTGTCTCTTGTCAGGTCTGTATAGAAATAGCCGGGGCAAATGGAATTAACGGTGATGTTGTACTTACCCCATTCAGCAGCAAGCGCTCTTGTAAGGTTTACAACGCCGCCCTTTGCAGCGTGATAGGGAGCGGAGCCTGCAATTTTATTACCTACAAGGCCGTACATTGAAGCGATGTTGATAACTCTGCCGTATTTCTGGGGAATCATAGTCTGCTTTGCAACCGCGCGCGCAACTCTGAAGGAACCGAAAAGGTCGATATTGCACTCGTTGCCGAACTGCTCGTCGGTAATGTCTTCAGCAGGAGCAACAGCGCCTGTGCCGGCATTGTTGATAAGAATATCAATTCTTCCGAAATGCTCAACAGCCTTTTTAACAACGTCGTTTACATTATCCGTATCGGTAATATCACATTTTAAAGCGAGCGTCTCAACGCCGAACTGCTCCGAAATTTCCTTACAAACCTCTTCAAGCTTGTCCTGTCTGCGGGCAATTGCAATGATATTACAGCCCTGATTTGCGAGCGCCTTTGCCATCTGAACACCGAGTCCGCCCGAGCAACCTGTAACAAGAGCAACCTGTCCTTTTAAATCAAAATAGTTTTTCATGTTTTTTCTCCTTTGGAATTTTTACTGCCTTTGGCAGAGATCGTTAATATTATAACAATTCTTCAAAATCAAGTCAACCTGTTTGACGCAAATTCCTTTAAGATTCGCTGAAATCCGTATCGAGAACTATCTGCACGTCATAATCGGGATATTTTTCCTTAACCGAGGACACCATCTGCATATAAAGCTCTCCCCTGTCGGGCGCGTCAAAGCTGACAACGGTGTCAAATCGGATTTGCTTTGTTTCGTTGTTTATGTAAAATCCGTGGAGCTGGAGCACATATTCGTTTTCAAGAATTGTTTTTTCGATTTCCTCCCTCGCTCTTACGGTTTTTTCATCGGTTGTATTGACCGAATAAACGCCGATAGCGGTAAGAATAACGTTATGCTCCGTATAAACCTTATCCGTAATACTGCGCATAAGCACGTCAATTTCGTTTGCCGAAAGCGTATCGGGAATTTCAATATGAATCGAGCCTAAAAACGTGTCGGGGCCGTAGTCGTTAAGGACAAGGTCATAGGCGCCGAGCACACTGTCAAAGGATTTTACCGTATCCTTTATCCCCTTAACGAGTGAAACGTCCGCCCTTTCGCCGAGAAGCGAGGATATTCCCGTTTTGAGCATATCGATTCCCGCCTTGATAATAACAGCCGAAATAATGACGCCGAGCCACGCCTCAAGTGAAACGCCGGTTTTAAGATAAACCACCGCAGCAATTAAGGTTGAAGCGGAAATAACCGCGTCAAGCCTTGCGTCCTCTCCCGAATTTATAAGCGAACCCGAATTTACTTTTTCGCCGACTTTTTTAACGTAAATGCCAAGAAGAATTTTTACAACCACCGCAACGCCGACAATAAGAAGCGAAACCCACTTGTAATCGGGCGCTTCGGGGTGAATAATCTTTTTTACCGACTCGACAAACGACGTGATACCGGCATACAGCACTATTACGGAAATAACAATTGCCGTAAGGTATTCTACCCTGCCGTGACCGAAGGGGTGCTTTTTGTCGGGCGCCTTTCCAGCAAGCTTTGTACCGATAATGGTTATTACCGAAGAAGCCGCGTCAGAGGTGTTATTAACCGCGTCAAGCACAATTGCAATTGAATTTGACAAAACGCCTACAACAGCCTTGAATGCGGCAAGAAAAAGGTTTGCCGCAATGCCGATAATGCTTGTTTTAACTATTGTTTTATTGCGGTTATTGTCAACCGCCACACCCTTTAACTGAGTTTCATCCATATTCTCACCGCCAATTTTCTTTATAAAATATTATATTTGATTATATACCATTTTTTGACTGATTACAATAAAAAATAAGGGGAGTTTTCACTCCCCTTTATTTTTATTTTTAATTATATTTTTATTATATCAGCCGTGGAAGCCGGGGCCGCCCTGTCCGGGCTGACCGCCCATTGAGCCGCCCTGTCCGGGTCCGCCCATCATTCCGCCGCCCATTTCGCCGCCAAACTGATTTGTAAGCTCGGTAACCTGAGTTCCGTTTACATAAACCGTTCCGCCGTTGAGCGTTGCAGTGCCGTCCCAGTCGAACGGTGACTGACCGGTAATATTTACGGTTCCGCCGTTAATTGCGATATTTCCGTTTGAGTCAATCGCGTCCGTGTCGCCCTGTCCCATATTTATTGTAATATCGCCGCCGTTGATTTCAACCGTAGGCGTAACCGAATCAACCTTCTGCGCGGCGTTGATGCCGTCGTCTGACGCGTTAATCGTTACCGTTCCGTTATTGAGAGTTACAACCGTTGCCTCGAGTCCTTCGTGAGCGTCAATTGTAAAGGTTCCTGCGTTTATGGTAAGCTGATTGTCCGCGTGAATTCCGTCGTCTCCCGTAGTAAGGGTAAAGGTGCCATCGTTAATGGTAATACTGTTGTTAGCGTGAATAGCGTCATCGCTCGAATCGATAACAAAGGTGCCGCTGTCAATTGAAATATCCGTGCCTGCCTTGATTCCCTTTGAGCTTGTGTCGTCGCTCGCCGTTACCGAATGACCGCCGCCCGACTTAATGTTAACGGTAGAAGAGCCTGATGACAAATAGGTTTCAGCCTGAATACCGTCCTCGCCCGAAGTGATGTTCAAGGTTGAAGATGCGATTACTATATAGCCAAGAGAGGTGTCCGTATCGTTTGTTGAACGAAGCGCGTCGCCGCCCGACGTTACCGTAACGGTTGCATTTTTAACCGTAAGGTTATCCTTTCCGTTGATACCGTTATTCTTTGCGTTTACCGTAAGAGCGCTGCTTTCAATTTTAAGCGTATCCTTGCTTGTAATTCCGTTGTTGAAGTTCGCGTTTACCGTAAGCGAGCCGCTGCCGGCAATGACAAGGTCATCCTTTGAATAAATGCAGGCGTTCGGTTCTTCGTCCGCCTGGGAGGAATAGCTGTCAGTATAGGTGTAAGCCGTACCGTCGGTAAGTGAATTTTCGGTTCCGTCCTTAAGATAGACGGTTGCGGTCTTTGCATTATAAATGTAAATGGGACTTGAATACGAACAGGTAATATTTGCGTTGTCAAGAATAATCGTCACGTCATCCTCACTGTCAACAACAATTCTTCCGTCTGTAAGAGTTCCCGTTACGGTGTACTCTCCGCCCTCGGTAATGGTTATTGTTGTACCGTCAGCCTTAACCGAAGAAGGAACCGTTACCGACGTATTATTTAATGTAATAGTATTTGTTCCGTCGTCGTTTACAATAACCTCGCTCTCGTCGAGCACTGCCTCAAGAGCGTCGGAAGCAGTTGTTGAAACGTCGGAAGCGTTTGTTGTGCTTTCGCTTGTTCCTATATTAAGAGAACAGGAAGCGAAGAGAAATGTAATAAGAGTAAGTGAAGCAATAATTGCCGTAATTTTAATTTTTTTATTCATATTTATAACCTCCTTAAGGTTTTCTTTCAGTTTTAAAGGAGCGGTCCCCCGTCCTTTGGCTGCATTGTAATACGCGAACCTAAAATTTACTTAAAGAAAAAAATTTTTATTCTTAAGGTTCTCTTTAGGTTTGCATTTTATACTGTGGTCAGAACAAAGGAGGTGCACACAATGAGCGCACAGGTTCAGACAAACTTTAAAAGATATGAAAAGAAATACTTTCTTACACCCGAACAGTACACTCTTTTCATTGAAAAAATAAAACCCTTCGTAACAGAAGACGATTATCCGCAGTATACAATATGTAATATATATTACGACACGGATGACTACAGGCTTATAAGAGCTTCAATTGAAAAACCCGTTTACAAAGAAAAGCTTCGCGTCAGAAGCTACGGCGTTCCCTCAAAGGACGGCAGGGTTTTCATTGAGCTTAAGAAAAAATATGAAGGAGTAGTTTATAAAAGAAGAATTACAACTGTTCCCGCAAAAGCAGACGCATTTTTAAAGGGAATAAGAACGGTCGGAGAAAACGACCAGATATGTAAGGAAATAAACTATTTCAGAAGCTTTTATAACATCAAGCCAAAGGTTTTTATAGCCTATGACAGGCAGGCGTTCAAGGGAAAGGAAAACGGGGAATTAAGAATAACGTTTGACAAAAATATGCGTTACCGTCTTACGGACCTTGACCTTCAGGCAGGCGACAGGGGCGAAAAAATCCTTGACACGGACAACATTCTTATGGAAATGAAAATCCCCGGGGCGTGTCCGTTATGGCTCACAAAAATTTTAAGCGAGCTAAAGCTTAATTCAACTTCATTTTCAAAATACGGCACATGCTACCGTGAACACATTCTCAAAGACAACAAAGATTTATTTACAAAGGAGATGCTTTTAAGTGCTTAACACATTACTTTCTTTTTCATCAATAATCGGTACGCAAATTACTCTTGCAACCTTTTTAATCTGTACGGCGGTATCGCTCATTTTAGGCGTTCTTACCGCGCTTGTATACAAACACAAAAACCACTGCTCACAGTCATTTGCAGTAACTCTTGCCATTCTTCCCGCCATAGTCCAGGTCGTCATAATGTTGGTCAACGGCAACATAGGAGCAGGCGTTGCGGTCGCAGGCGCATTCTCGCTTGTACGCTTCCGTTCCGCTCCGGGTACGGCAAAGGAAATCGGCGCAATATTCCTTGCGATGGCTATAGGTCTTGCAACGGGTATGGGATACGTTACGCTTGCGGCTCTGTTCTTCCTTATCATCGGCGCGTTTATGCTCGTGCTTAATCTCATTAAGTTCGGCGACAGCGACGAAAACGAGCGCACGCTCAAGATAACAATTCCCGAAAACCTTGACTACGACGGAATTTTTGACGACCTGTTCTCCCAGTATACTAATAAGGCAAGCCTTGAAAAGGTAAAAACCACAAATATGGGAACTCTTTACGAGCTTCAATACAGTATAATCTTAAAGAACAGCGAAATACCAAAGGCATTTATTGACGAGCTGCGCTGCAGAAACGGAAATCTCAACATCACCTGCAGCAAGGTCGGAACAAAGGAAGCCCTTTAAAACAAACAAAACCCTTTTTCAAAAAAACATTCTCCATTTTTGGCAGGCACGGGCGTTCGTCCGTGCCGAAGCCTTTTGTTGATTTAATCTGAATTTTATTATATAATCTATTCAGGCGGTGATAAAATGAGATTACTTATAGCAGAGGACGAATTGGACCTTGCGGAAATTCTCACGGTATTTTTTGAACGGAATCAGTTTACCGTGGACGCGGTCAACGACGGTCTTTCGGCGTACGAATACGCAGGCGCGGACGATTATGACGCAATTATTCTTGACGTTATGATGCCTAAAATGGACGGCATTGAGGTTTTGCGGCGGCTTCGCGCGGACGGAAACACCACTCCGGTAATGATGCTTACCGCAAAGGCGCAGAAGGACGACAGAATATTAGGCTTTGACGCAGGCGCGGACGATTACCTCCCGAAGCCCTTTGAACCCGACGAGCTTTTAAGCCGGGTTCGGGCAATTCTTCGCAGAAGGGAAAACTATAAACCGTCGGTTATGACGTACGGCGATATAACCTTAAGTCCCGTAAGCGATATGCTTTCCTGCAACAGCGGAAAATCAGTCCGTTTAAGCGGCAGGGAGTATCAGGTTATGGAGCTTTTTATGCAAACTCCGAAAACCGTGCTTTCCGCGGATAAAATAATGGAACGCGTCTGGGGCTGGGACTCCGACGCGGAAATAAACGTAGTCTGGGTACACATTTCAAATTTAAGAAAAAAGTTAAAGTCACTCGGTTCGTCCGTTACAATTCACGCAAACCGCGGACTCGGATATATTCTGGAGGCTCCCGATGATTAAAAAGCTGCGAAGAAAATTCATAACCATTTCAATTGTTGCGGTTTCGTCCGTAATGGTTCTGCTTTTTCTCATTTTAAATATTGCTAATTTTATTTCGTTTAATTCAAAGCTCAACAACACCCTTGATATGATTTCTTCAAATCAGGGTATGATTCCCATGTTCAACAACCGTAAGCCGCCCGAAAACGGAGAAATGCAAACTCCGAAAAATGATTTCAACCGCCAGTTTAACGAGGAAACCCCGTTTTCGACAAGGTATTTTGTAATTATCTATAACGAAAAAGGCGAAAAGGTTAAAACAAATCTTGAAAAAATCGCCGCCGTTACGGAAAACGATACCGAGCAGTATATTTCCCTCGCGTTAAAGCACGGCGAGGGCTACGGCTTTACAGACGGCTACAAGTACAAGGTTATCCGTCAGCAGGACGGCAATTTTATGGCGGTATTTGTAAATGACGATATGGAAATAAATTCAGCTGTGACAATTCTTCTCGTGTCACTCGGCGCGACGGTTGTGTGCATAGCTCTTATCTGCGTTATCATCGTTCTTTTTTCAAAAAAGGCGATGGACCCTGTTATTCAGAGTAATCAGAAGCAAAAGCAGTTTATTACCGACGCCTCCCACGAGCTTAAAACTCCCATTACGGTTATTTCCGGAAGCCTTAGCGTGCTTGAAATGGAGGTCGGAAAGCAAAAGTGGATAGACAAGGCAAAGGCGCAGACCGAAAAATTAAAGGACCTTGTAAACTCTCTTGTCACGCTTTCGAGAATGGACGAGGAGGAAAACGCCCTCCCGATGAAAACCTTTGACATAAGCGGCGCGACGAAGGAAACGGCGGAGTCGTTTTCCGATTTTGCCAAAAGTCAGGGACACAAACTCAACATTCAGGTTGAAGAAGGTATTGAATACTGCGGAGACGAATACGCAGTAAGACAGCTTGTGTCAATTCTTATTGACAATGCTATAAAATACGCTTCCGACGGCACCGACATAAGCTTTGTTACGAAAAGGGATAAAAAATCCGTTGTCATAACAACCGAAAACGAGTGCGACGGAGTGGACGTAGGCGAGCTTGATAAACTCTTTGACCGCTTCTACCGTGCAGACAAGGCAAGAAGCGGTGAAAAGAGCGGCTTCGGCATAGGTCTTTCGATAGCGAGAGGAATTTGCGATTCGCACAAGGGCTCGATTAAAGCCGAAAGTCCCGACGGCAAAACAGTCAGGTTTATTGCAAAGCTTAAATAATAATATTATCCGAAAAAGCCTGTTCCTTTTGGAAACAGGCTTATTTTTTTATTAAAAACCCTTGAAAAATGCGGCAATACAGGTTATAATACAGTCTGTTCGGCAAATTGCCGGATAATTTTTCCAAAGGAGGCAAAACAAAATGATGAAAACCCGTGTATTTTCAAATCAGCTTCTCGGTTTTAACCCTGCCGAGCCGTCAACATATGCTGAAAAAATCAATAATATATTTTTGCCGAATGCGGAAAACTGTTTGTATGATTAAAATGTGTCTCTTTAATCGTTTTTTTGCCGTCGGTTTTTACGACGGTTTTTTCTTTTTTTGGAGGTGAATAAATGCCAAGATACATAAAACTGCACGAGGACGTGAAGGTCCCCGTATTTAAAAATGTTGTTTACGCCTTAAAGCTGTGTATGAAAGCCGACAAATGGCTTATGCTCGGCTATATTATCGGGCTTACCGCAGAGCAGTTTTTCTCACTTTTTGTGTCGAATATTCTTTTTCTTAAAACGCTTCTTACCGTTATCGATTCTCACGGCGAATTCAAAGCGTATGTTAAATATCTTTTGCTGTTCCTTATAAGCTCGGTTATTCTTAATATTCTGGAGTGGTGGGGTTATTACAAGAGCCACACCGCAACCAAAAGGGTGCTTCAGAAGCTCAACAATATGGTATTTGAAAAGGCGGTCAGCCTCGACGTTTCCTGCTATGAGGACCCTGCGTTTTACGATAAATACCAGAGGGCGACGAATATTATGTCAAGCGGATATTTTGATATTATCTGCTTCGATGTCGCATTGATTTTTGCAAACACGCTGGCGTTTATCTGCGTTGTCGCAACGGTAACGGCGATTAACCCCGTTTATCTGCTTTTCCTCGTTCCCGTTCTCTTTGTTTTTGCGGTCGAGCTTTACAAAAGCAAAGCGGTATATAAGCGCGACCTTGAAATGACAAAAAACAACCGCATAAAGGCGTATATTCAGAGAACGGTTTTCTTAAAGGACTATTCAAAGGATATGCGCACGTCAAATATCTTCCTTGTGCTTATGCAGAGGTTTGAAGCGGCAATTAAAGCAAATATAAAAATACTTCGCGCTTATGGCTTTAAGCTTTTTCTTTACAGTATGTTAAGCTCTCTTTTGAGCGAATTTATTCCGATTATCGGCACCTATGCCTATGCAGGATATGAATTTGTATTCAAAAAGGGTCTTACCGTTTCGGGCTTTTCTGTCGTTGTTTCTTCAATAAGCTCAATAAGAAACGCAACCCTTGATATTGCCGAATGCTTTGACGAGCTTTCGCAGATGGCGCTGTTCTTTGAAAACTTACGCTCGTTTTTCAATTACGAACCGAAAATTGTTGACGGAACGCTTGATGCAGGGGAATTTGAAACACTGGAAGTGAAAAACGTTTCCTTCAAATACCCGACTGCGGAAAAAAAGTCAATTGACAATATCTCGTTTAAAATCAGCAAGGGCGAAACTGTCGCCGTTGTCGGAATTAACGGGGCAGGAAAAAGTACGCTTGTAAAGCTGCTTCTTCGGTTTTATGACCCGGACGAGGGCGAAATCCTCTATAACGGCGTAAACATAAAGGAGTACAAGGTTTCTTCATACCGTAACGCGTTTGCAACCGTTTTTCAGGACTATAAAAACTTTGCGGTTTCCGTATTTGAAAACGTAATGTGCCGCGAATGCAGCGTTGAGGATAAAGTAAAAGCCCAAAAAGCGCTCGAACAAAGCGGAATCTGGGAAAAGGTCCAAACCTTTAAAAAGGGCGGCGACACCGTTCTTACGCGTGAGTTTGAGGAGGACGGCGCAGGACTTTCGGGCGGCGAGAACCAGAAGGTTTCAACCGCAAGACTTTTTGCGCGCGATTTTCAAATTGCCGTTCTTGACGAGCCTTCAAGCGCTCTCGACCCCGTTGCGGAATACAAAATGTATGAAAACCTTGTTGAAGCGACAAAGGACAAAACCGTAATCTATATTTCACACCGTCTTTCAAGCGCCGTGCTTTCGGACAAAATTATCGTTCTTGACAAGGGCGCGGTAGTTGAAAGCGGAACGCATGCTCAACTGATGAACAACAACGGCGAATACAGCAAGATGTTCGCTCTTCAGGCTTCAAGCTATAAGGGAAAGGAGGGTGAAAATGAGCGCGAAAGTGATTAAAGAAAAAAAGAAAAAAACAGGTCATTCAATGCCTTCAAATATCTTCTATTTTGTAAAGCTTCTGTTTAAGCTCTCCCCCGGACTTGTCATAGGCGAATTTGTAATGGATTTATTACAGATAATGCCGACAAGACTTATTTCGGTTATCGGTATAAAATACATAATCGATACGGTTGCTAAAGGAGAAAACCTCAATAAGGTGTTCTACGCCATAGGTCTTATTGCAGGCATTCTTATTCTTTCAAGAACCGTCACCTGGATTTTCAGGGAGTTTTACTGGAATATGGCGAGGGAGAGACTCTATTATTCTCTTAACAAAACGCTTTATGAAAAGGCAAAAGCGCTTGACCTTGAAAGCTATGACAATCCCGATTTTTATAACAACTTTATTTTAACCATTGAGTCATCCTCCGATAATATTCAAAACCTGATGACCCTGGTAAAGCACTATGTAAACGATATTATTTCTCTTATTACCATTTCGTCAATACTCTTTACCATTGACCCCTGGTGTCTGGTTATCATTTTTGCTTCCGTACTTATCTTTTTGCCCATAAGCAGAAAAATCGGAGATTTACAGATGGGCAGACGAACCGACAATGCAAAATTTCACAGACGCTCGGACTATTTCCAGCGTATTTTCTATCTTCAGGACTATGCAAAAGAGGTTCGTATGAACTCAATTAAGCCGCTGCTTATAGACAGATATAACGACGCGGCGACGGATGTGGTTACTAATCAGCAAAAATATTGGAAGAAGATATCTTTTTTCTACTGCATTCAGGAGACGGGTATTCATATTATCGGCTTTATGTTTTTGATGCCGCTGTACCTCGGTTATTGCGTGCTTGTTAAACAGACGCTTTCCGCAGGCGATTTTGTCGCAACCTTCAACGGAGGAACGCAGATAGCCTGGTCAATAAATTTCCTGACCGTCTGGGCGCTTGCCAATTTCTCCGAAAGGGCGAAGATGATAGAAAAATACCGCGAATTTCTTTCCGTTGAGCATAAAATCAAAAACGGAGAGCAAAACCGCGAGTTCAAAACACCCGAGCCTATTGAAATTAAAAATCTTTCCTTTACTTATCCGGGAAACGACGAGCCCACGCTCAAAAACATCAACCTTACAATTAAACCCTATGAAAAAATTGCACTTGTCGGCTATAACGGCGCCGGCAAAAGCACGCTCACAAACCTTCTTTTACGTCTGTATGACGTGACCGAGGGTGAAATAAAAATCGGCTCTGTTGACATTCGCAGTAACTCCGTCGACGCGCACAGAAATATGTTTTCCGCCGTGTTCCAGGATTTTCAGACCTATGCCTGTACTCTTAAGGAAAATGTTGCGCTGGACATAAATCCCGACGAAAAAAGAGTTACGGAAGCGTTAAAGCACAGCGGATTTTCAAAAAAGCTTAAAAACGGAATCAACTCGGAGCTGTTAAGGGAATTTGACGATGAGGGCGTTATGCTTTCAGGCGGCGAAACCCAAAAGGCGGCAATTGCAAGGGTATTCTATAAGGACTGCCCGTACGCCATACTCGATGAGCCGTCCGCAAATCTCGACCCGGTTGCCGAATATAACCTAAACCAGGCGATGATGGAAGCGGCGAAGCACAAAACCGTCATCTTCATTTCGCACCGTCTTTCGACCACAATAAACGCGGACAGAATCTGCGTAATGGAAAACGGCGAAATAATTGAAACAGGTACGCATTCGGAGCTGATGGCAATGAACGGAACATACGCAAAGATGTTCACGCTCCAGTCCGAAAAATACAAGAATGCTTAAATTTAAACATATAAAAACGGAAAGGAGGACCAAAATGCAGTACAAAACAACTCAGGTCGTTTTAAAGGAAAAATTCATCGGTCATGACGCAAGAAATCTTCAGGAGCTTGACAACGTGCTCAACGCATGGGCTGCGCAGGGCTGGGTGCTTAACACCATGACCACAACCGTTGCAGGCGGCACGGGCCTCGGCGGCGGCGACCGCACGGTTTTTACCCTTGTATTTATGCACCAGTAAGGCTGTTTGTATTTTATTAAAGGTAAGTTTCTGTTTTCAAATAACGGTAAACCTCCCTTTAAAACACGAAAAAAAGAAGCTGTCAAAAACAGCTTCTTTTTTTGCTATTTTTACATAATTCATTCAGGATTTAAATAATCAAAACTAATTAACCTCTTTTGCTTTATGGTTTTCAATTCGTGCAGATAATAACAACCTCCGTTATTTGTTTATTGCCCTTTCCCTGAGTCGAATGTTCATATTCAATACTGTTTACCTCTACTTTTTCGAAATACTTTTCACAAAGTTCTTTAAGCTTTTCAATAGGCATTACGGCACGATTTGAATAACTAATAACAAGATTAATCGATTTTTCTCTACAAAAATCCATTAGATTTTTAAATTCCTCAGCTACCCTACTCTTATAACAGAAGCCGCTCATAAATCTGTTTTCCCTGTACTTTGCCTTGTATCTTACAACGGGATTATCATATTTAACAAGAGTTTCAAGTATATGGTAAAATCTTGAATACTGCTCTTGGGAATATGGGGAATCCAAATAAATAGTGTTTACACTGTTCAAGCAGTCTGTTTTTAAAAGCTGCTTATAATCCATACAAAACGCCTTGTTGTTACAGGAGGAAAAAAAGATGTTTGAATACGAATTACATTTCTTTAAAAACTCCGCTTTTAAATCCATCTTCTGCAACGGTACTATTCTTTTGTGTTCACTTGGCATAAACTGCGCAAAATGACCGGGCGTGGACTGAACAACGCACATTGCATTCATCAGTGCCAATAAGTAGAGCGACTGCCTGTGTTTGTTTTGCACTTTACTTATTGCGTACCGTATTGCGTCGATGTCACAACATTGCTTTAAAGAAAAATATGTATTTGCATAAGTCTTTTCAAAAAAATCGAAATGTCCGACACGTTCATTTTCGCTGATACTGTCCTGCAACTCTTTTATTGCGCTTTTGGCAGAAATGGTTTCGCTTTGGTTAACAATTACTGCATCGCTGATTACAAAGCTGTACTCCTGAATATCATTTGAATATACAGTAAAAAACTCCTTCAAGGCATAACTGACAACATTTGACCCTGACATTATATCACAGACGGTTCCATTCTCGGGAGTAACTTTTTTTATTGCAGGAATTACATATTCAAGCAGTTTGCTTTTGTTTCCCATATATCTGATCGTATCAAGGTAAAGCATTATTCTTTCTCCCATACAACAATGTAATCGTTTGTGATTATATCACTATATGTATTCCTTGACATAAGAAGCGAACGGCTGTTATCGTTTATTTTATCCAAAAAAACATCCGCAAGCTTAAAGCCGTAGTTTTCGGCGATAACGGTCATCAACCTTCCCGTTTCAACTTTTGTCTTTTTTATCTTGCTGTCTGATATTTTGATAACTGCCTTACCGCCCCTCATCAATACTAAGCTCATATTTTTAATGACTTTTTCAATGGAAATGAAAAAATCACTTATAATCTTAGCGGATTTTTTGTCTATCAATTCCATATTTCGTATAACTTCATTTATTTGACTATACGATGTATACTCAATTTTTTCATATTCTTTTTTTTGCAAACGGTCATTTCCCAACATCTTATGAGCAAGAGAGGAGTACTCCTCTGCGCTTGTTATATACTCAAGCCAATACATTTCAAGTTTAAGCGTTTCAATATACCGAACGGATGAAATGTAAGGAGGATTTGTGATGATAAGCCTAACCTTTTCCTTATATTCGGAAAGATCCGTTGTAGTGCTGTCATCCAAAAGGATTTTTGCATTGCAACTTGAATTATTATAATTATAGTACGACGCTCTTTTCTTTATTGCGCGTTCAAAAGAAGAAAAAACGTCAATATGTATTTTCCCTTCAGACTCCAAGCGGCGCATTCTTTTGCTAATCCCGGGAAAAACGTGCATTGTATCGGCGTTGCTGACATTCCGGAGTATTGCGGAAACCGTCATGTAATAATAATCCTTATATTTTTCTTTTTCCTCTATCTCTTTTCCGATGTCTTCTTCAAATAGAAAGTCAATAGATTTTTTTATTGTCACGAGATCCTTTTGCACAAAATCCTTAAACCAATGATCTCTGTTCTGAACATAGGGATAATCTTCCTCGTTTATATCAAACTTATTATCCCTGATAATGGACATAAGCCTTTCGTTCAATTTTACAATTACATCCTCTTTAAGCGGATAAGTCTTAACCTCCGCTATCTTTTTTGCAAGAGGATTTATTTCAATACCGATAAAATTTCGATTGTTTTTAAGGCATTCTACAGCCGTAGTTCCCGAGCCTGAAAACGGGTCAAAAATCAAATCTCCTTCCGCGCTGTATTTTTTAATAAAAGCTGCAGGAATGGCCGGAATAAGCTTTCCGTAATACCTGTGAAAAGAGTGTATTGCGGCTCTCGGGTTTTCTTTTTCTCTGTCGAGCATTGCCTTATCCTTACTTTTTTCATTCGGTTTAAATTCCATCATTCAGAGCCTCCGCAATTTCTTTTTTCATTTCTTCCGTTTTAGTGTAAACTATCTGTTCAATACTTGACGCACATAATTTTTTACTCTGTATCCTAAACACGTTTTCAAAAAGATCGTTTGTTAAATAATAAAAAAAGGCGACAAGCTTCTCTTCGCTTAATCTGCGATTTTTTCCGCCATTTAACACTTCTCGCAAATTATTGTAATCAACCGTATTATCCGGATTTTTTTGATTATATGCTTTGCATAGACCTGAAAGATTAACAAACGGTCGCAAATTGTTTAAATAGTTAATTATAGCCTGTTTTTCCATCTGTATCACCAAATAGATTTTACATTAAATTCAATCGAATGTCAACATATAATTACATTAAATTCAATCGAATAATCCAAGAGGTCGAAAAATGTTTATTTTTACTCTGAAATATGATAACATATTTAATTAAGGAGGTAATTTTATGAATAAATATGATATAGAATCACAGAATATTGAGTTTAAAAATCTTTTTTCCGGCCCTGCCCCGGTCGGAAGAATATTAAACTATGTTTATCTCATAGGCACTACCGGACTTAAGCACAAAAACGGTAACCGTACTACTTCTTTAAAAGACGGCATCGGTTACGCTTGGACTACCGAATTTATGATAGGTCTGGGAATAGCTTACTTAGGCAGTCCGGTAAACAATGCTTTTATACTTAAACTTACCGAAGATGGACAGGCTTTGTTTGATTTAATGGGTAAAAAAACCTTCGAGTTTAACGAAGGTTTTCACGACAACGATATAGAAACCGTAAAAGTTCAGATAGATTCCCTTCATCCCGATTTATACACAACCTTTAAAGAGGTGTTCCTCAAGTCTTATCCGTTTTTGATTTTAAATGATTATTTAAATGAAAAAGGATATTATTTTTCAGAACTGCGAACCTTTTATGACGATTTCTTTTTTTGGGCAGAAAATAAATTTAATATTTCTTCTGATGAAGAAAACGCCGGTTATAACAGGCTGCCGAGCCTAATACAGTTGTGTAAGCTTTTCGACTTGGCAGAAACCGACGGCGGACTCGTTTTCAAAACATCCAAAATACGCCATCAGCAAATCCCAACAATAAAAAGAGCGTATACAAGGGAAGAACTAAAGGAATCTGCCGAAAAAGAGCAAAAGATATTAGAGTTCTCTGCGGAAGATCTGGTTTCTCGTTACGGCGAAGACGGAACTGTTGTTGTTTCCGCAATTGTTCGCAACAGTTCGTTACAGTCAAAGTTCAAACACAACCTTATGATAAAACAAAAAAGCAAGTGTGTCATCTGTGGAATGGAGCAAAAAGAACTTCTTATCGGAAGCCATATTAAATCTTCCGCCGAGAGTGATGTTAACGAAAAAATAGATCATAACAATGGGTTGCTGCTTTGCTGTAACCATGACAAACTGTTTGATAAGCACTTAATTTCCTTTGATGACATTACCGGTAAGATAATGATTTCAAGATGCCTAAAACAAGATGATATTAAACGTCTGAATTTATCGGATGATTTTGCTTTGGATAAAGCATTATTAACAGAGGAAAGGCAGAAATATCTTCGTATTCATAACAGCAAATTTAAGGAAGAAGAGATACTCAGAAATTAGTTTAATTCTGTTTTATTCATTTGCTTTGCAATACTGATAAAAAAGCAAAAAGGAGTTGAAATTTTCATTTCAACTCCTTAATTGTTGCTTTGCTTTCCCTAATTCATACAATTCAAAACTCTCATATTGGCAAGCTGTATTCTTGGCGCGCCGGAAGTGACAAAGATTTGCTTTGCAAATCCCGATTGCTTCGGCTTTCGCCTTCGCAATTCCTCGCTAAAAACCTCACACCGTGAGGTTTTCTTTACGCTCAGACCCTCTCAGGGTTCGAGTCCCTTTATCTTACATTATTAAAAGGGATACGGAAAAATCCGTATCCCTTTCAATGGCGCGCTGGAAGGGACTCGAACCCCCGACCTTTTGGTTCGTAGCCAAACACTCTATCCAGCTGAGCTACCAGCGCGTATGCACTTTTAATGCTTAAGTATATTACCACCTTTTTGCTGTTTTGTCAACAAAAATCGGAAATATCGCTTTTCCTGTTTATTCCGCCGTTTTTTACTTTTTTCAGACGTTGATTTAATTGACACTTTTCTTTTTTTGTTATATACTTTATTTGTTGCAGTTTGTTCATTTATTAAAGCACAAAAATAAAAAGGAGTGAGAATGCTGTGAAAAACGTATATTTTGCCCAGGTCGACATTTCTTCAAACCTCGGCACAAAAAGCGCATATTTACCCTATACTGCCGGCATTCTTGTTGCCAACGCGTGGGAAAGCGAAATTGTTAAAAAGAATTGCTCCTTTAAGGAGTTTATCTTCCTGCGCGAAAATATAGATTCCGTCCTTGAGCGTATGGATAACCCCGGAATTGCGGCGTTTTCCAACTATTGCTGGAGCACAGAGTACAACAAGGCTCTTGCACGCGCAATAAAAGAAAAATATCCCGACTGCGTAACGGTTTTCGGCGGTCACAATGTTCCGAATGACAACTCGTTTTTAGAGCAGTTTGATTATATTGATATTCTTGTTCACGGCGAAGGCGAGGATACGATTAAACAGCTTTTCGAGGTCATTTCCGAAAACGGAGATTACAGCTCGGTCCCGAATATTTCATACCGAAACAAAAAGGGCGAATACATCCGCACCGAAAGCACATGCGCAAAAAATCTTGACTATCCGTCGCCTTATCTTGACGGATGGTTTGACGACATAATCCGACAGCATCCCGAAATTGAATTCAACGCTATCATCGAAACCAGCCGCGGCTGTCCTAATCAGTGCGCATACTGCGACTGGGGACTTTTAAAGTCAAAGGTCCGCCTTTTCCCGATGGAAAGAGTCCTTGCGGAAATTAAGTGGTTTTCGGACCACAAAATCGCCTTTGTTTGGGGTGCAGACGCGAATTTCGGTCTGTTTTCAAGGGATCTTGATATTGCCGACGCCTTTGTTGAGGCGAAGGAAACCACGGGTTACCCCGAACGCGTAAGAATTAACTACGCTAAAAACAATTTCAAAAATGTTTTCACAATTGTAAAAAAATTCAAGGAGTGTGAGCTTGACCGAGTCGGCGCAACGCTCTCGTTCCAGAGCCTGTCGCCCGTTGTTCTTGAAAACATCGGAAGAAGGAACAGCGACCTTGAATTTTATAAAAATCTTCTGACCGAGTACAACAAGGAAGGGATGAAAGCATATTCCGAGCTTATCCTCGGTCTTCCGGGCGAAACGTACGAAAGCTTTATAAGAGGCATCGGCACGCTTTTTGAAATCGGTCAGCACTTTGTTTTTGAGGTTTACGGTTGTATTCTTCTCCCCAACTCAATGATGGGACAAAAGGAATACATGAAAAGGCATGGGATAAAAACCGTTCGCACGGAAATTATCCGCCGTTCGGATTTGTCCGAGCAAAGCATTCCCGAATACAACGAAATAATTGTCGAAACCAACTCGATGAGCCGCGAAATGTGGATTCGTTCAATGACCTTTGCCCAGTTGACAAGGGCGTTCCATGCCAGCGGTCTTTTGCGCGCCTTTGCTATTTATCTCTATTGCGAAAAGGGCGTTAAGTACGAAAATTTCTACGACGGAATTATCGATTATTTTGACGCCAATCCCGAGCTGTTCACTTCAAAGCTGTTTTTTGACGTAAGAAAATATATGAAGGAACAAAACGACGGCGGAAATACGACAAGGCTCACCTTTGCCCCGTGTGAGGGCGCAATCTGGGAAGGCAGCGAGTATATGGTTTTACATATTCTTGAAAAAATCGACCTGTTCTTAAAGGATATGTTCCCGTATCTTGAAAAGTTCGATATTCCAAAAGATATTTTTGACGATCTGGTTGCCTATCAGAAGAGCATTTTGCGCAAGCCGAAGGAAGAAGAAAACGTTATAACGCTTCATTACGATATACACAAGTTCTTGACGGACGTATACATTAACCAGATACATCCTCTTGAGCCTAAATACCACAAACTGGTTTTAAGGGATTCTCATCCCCAGCCGAACTGGGTGGAATTCGGAAAATACGTTATCTGGTACGGAAAGCTGGGCTGGGCGTCCTATAAGGACGACGTCAAAAAGCTCGAATGCGACCCGCCGAGTAAATCTGATAAGGGTTGAGATACAAAATGCAATTTGAATCCGTAGAAATATTTATATTTGCAACCGACGAGCACGACTCTCTTATTGAAACCGTTAATCGAATTATTTTGTCGTGCAATAAAAATGATATAAAAAGAATACTTGTAATCCATCCCGAAAAGGCAGCCGAGCCGTGTCTGTCGGCAATTGAAGAATTAAAGGAAAAATATCCCGGTGTTGTTGACGGCAAAGCGCAGATTCATCGCGGTCTCGGAGGCGCCATTTCGGATTCAAAGCAGTGGCTGACCGCGTCGCACGTTATTCTGCATTGCGCGGACCTTGCAATTGACCTGTCAACCGTTCCCCAGATGATAGAGCAGGCAAAGAAAAATCCCGATAAACTGGTAAAAACGTCCCGTTGGCTGAAGCCCGACAGCTTTCACAATTATTCTTCGTTTAAAAAGTTTTTCAACAGAATTGCGCAGGCATATTTAAGATTTCTTTTCCAAAGCACGGTAACGGATTTTACAAATCCCGTTCAGATAATGCCGTCGGAAACGTTTAAAAAATTTCCGCTTAAAGAAAGCTTTACGCCCGTTATGCTTGAGCTTGTTCTCGTACCCGTTAAGATGGGCGTAAAAATAAAGGAGCTGCCCACCGACTACTACGGCAGGGAAGAGGGAAAAAGTAAAAACTCTCTGTTTTTGACTCTTAAGTACCTGCACACCTCCCTTCGCGTACGCTTTTTCACAAAGGTTGAAAAGATGGATAAGGCACAGTGACGATATAGATAGCATTAAAAAACGCCCTTTTTACAGGGCGTTTTATTTTTGCGTATAATAATTTCAATAATGTCGTTCGTTTCACTCACTAATGAAGTCAACAGCATTTGCCGCAGGCAAGCATCATTGAAAAAAGCACTGCCAAAGCAGTGCTTTTTTCTGGCACCCCCAGTAGGAATCGAACCTACAACTAGCCCTTAGGAGCTGTACGGAGCAAGAATTAAGATAACTACAAATTGTGCTGAAAAGTGCCGTATTATGCGGTTTTTCGGTGTTAGTAAGTTAATGTTATTGCTAACCAATATTGTATAATATTGGACTGTTTTATATCGTCCGATTAGCAGACTATTAGCAACCCTTGATTTTTAGGGACATTAACCGTGTTCGATTTGATACTGTGTTCATATCGTGTAATATCATATTGTATCAGTTTGTTTGAATACTGTATGGTATCATATATATGATATTAAATAATTACAACTTCCTTGTGTTATTACTCTTGAAGGCTTTATTTTGCACAATTTAAAAAATTACAATTATTATTACAAGTTGTAATTTTGTATTGACATTTAAGAAATCGTGTTATATAATACAACCAGGTGATTTCGTTTAATATAAGGAGGAAGTATTATGGCGAATGTTATTAGTATAAATATTGCAGATATTCTCAGAGCAAAAGGCATGACGCAAAAAGAACTTGCCGATGCTGCCGGAATAAACGAAGCTGCTATTAGCCACTATGTTAAGGGTGACAGAATTCCCAGGGGTTTAAATCTTGCCAGAATTGCTGATGCACTTGGCGTATCGTTAGATGAATTAAGACAGGAAAATGAAATCACCGGTCGTGACCATGACTTACAGGTTGCAAGGACGCTTATTGCGCGAAACGCCTCAAATATGAGCAAGCAGGAAAAGATGGAATTCGTCAGTCTCTTGCTTGGTGAGTTGGAGAAATAATGAAGTTATACGGTTCGGATTATGAATTCCTGAAGAGAAATGTAGTTGCTTTATTCAAAGAATATAACGTAACATCATTTCCGATCAAGCCATTTGAGATTGCAGAAAAAATGAATATTAAATGTATTCCCTATAGTAGTTTGTCTAAAAAAGCCCGAACGCAAGCGCTTGAATATAGCAATGAAGGCTATTCTGTTGAGACAAATGATTATAAGTGGATTATATATTATAATGATAGTTTTGCAAGAGGAACAATTAATAATATTATCATTCATGAGATTTCTCATTTTTGGCTTGGACATACTGGCGACGAAGACAAAAAAGAACGGGAAGAATCCGAAGCGTCATTTTTCGCAAAGTATGCGCTTACTCCCCCTGTTATTGCAGACAGGATACTATCTCAGTTTTCTGATGCAGAGTTTAAACTCTGGTTTGATTTATCTTGGCAAGGTGCAACAGGGGCGCGAGAATACTATGAGACATGGTTAAGAAGGCCGTATCAAGGTCTAACAGAATATGAAATCGACTTGTTAAACCTTAACGGGCTTAAATAAAATAAAAAGGAGCGTGATGCTATTGATTTTGTAGTTTAAATTCAACAAAAAAATAATTAAATAAGGCAGGCGAAAACATGTTAAAAGTTAATAAAATAACACCGCCGACTGTGGGGACAGTCAAAACGGTGTCATTCGTTCGGATGTGTTCATCCTACATCTTGGTAACTGTATTATGCCATATCCGGACGAAAAATTCAAGTTTTTTTGAAAAAATATCAAGAATAATTGAACCGGAGGTAGCATAATATGGCTATAAATAATTCCGCCCGTAACGGGTGCAAAGACGTTTTTCACTCTTTTTTGGTAAGGGATGCAGAGTTTGCTGGCAACCTTGAATTACCAGTATTAAAACCATCGTATTCCGTGCCGGAAAAGGTAATATCATTTTCAAAAGCAATTAGGTCAAACGACTACGGTTGCTGGGTTCATTTTTATGAGGATGATGTTAATTTTATAAGGATTTGGAATAATCCGCTGAAGTATCTACCTATACTGACAAAGTTTAAGGGCGTTATATCTCCTGATTTCAGCTTGTATCGGGACATGCCCTTGGTAATGCAGCAGTGGAATATTTATCGCAACAGAGCAATTGCACATTGGCTTCAGGCCAATGGCATTGATGTGATTCCGAATATCAGATTTGCTGATGACAGAACCTACGATGACTGCTGTGTTGGCATTGAAAAACACTCGGTTATCGCAATAGGAACTCATGGCTGTGTCAAGGTTCGGCAAGATAGGCAGTTCTTAATGGACGGTCTTGACTATGTAGTAAAACAATTAGAACCAGCGGTAATTGTAGTTTACGGAACTGCACCGAGTTATATTTTCGATAAGTATATTAAGATGGGTATCCGCATTGTACAGTTTCATAGCGAATATCACTTATCCCGAAAGGCGGTGAGCGCCTAATGGGAACCGGATTACACGGCGGGTTTGGCGGTGGAACTCAAGGTGCAAAAAACGACATTCCGCCTATTAAGGCTAATAAAGATTTGCGTTATAGCAAAAAGAAAACGGTTGGGTACTTGCTTAATCCAGACCATCCAATAGGTGGGTCAAAGGCAAAATTTATGAGAGATGTATTGGGTTACACTCAAGAAGATGCTAAAATCTTTCACAAGAATGTTGTTGCTTCTATTAAGAATAGAATTCCGGAGAAGACCGTTGAAACCACATTTGGAATTAAACATACCTATCAAACACAGCTAGTTAGTAAAGGCGGTAAGTCGGTATATGCAAATGTTGTTGTGGTTGTTCAAAAGGATAACGGACGAATAACATACAAAATAGTAACGATATATCCCGACAAGAAGGAGGGCAAATAATGAAAGAGTTAGATGCAGTAAAGCTTGTTGAAGAATTTGAAGGTCTCCCTGCTGAAACAGAAGGCACAATCGTTCATGAATATGACGGGTCAGCCTTTGAAGTTGAGTTTTTCGACAAAGAAGGCAATACCATTGATGTAATTACAACACCCGCAAAACTGTTAAAACTCACATGGGAGTATAATGGGGAGGATTAACAAATGACAAAAGAGAAGTTATTAGAGTATTTGTCCTGCGGTCGAGAGATTGAATTTAAGTATAATGAGAAGATGTACTCTATCACACAGGGTGTTTTAGACGGAAAACATGTTTTGTCTTTTTGCGAATTCAATCTGGAAACGACTGAAGTTGAAAAACCCGAAGAGGTTCTTGACATTGAACGGGACGGAAAAACTGTTCTAACAATGATAGAATCAATAAGCGATGACGATATTTGGATTTATTAACAGATAGTCAAATTTAATACCCTCCAAGAGCATAACGCTTTTGGAGGGTAATTTTTTTATTTTCAATACAGGTTGAACCGTTAATTATGCGTTCGCGTAAACAAAGTTACACGAACTCTGAAATTAGCAAGATTTTTTGCAAAAATTTTTTGCGATTAGCAAAATGAGCATTTTCATTAGCAAAAATCGGGTTTTTCTTGCTAATCATTAGCAGGCTAATTTTGTCCGTGTGAGCGAGTTCACTTTTTACTTATCCTCAAAAGTTCATTTCATTATTTAGTGTTTCAGTAAAAAATCGAAGCGCTGAAAAGTGGCTTAAAATAAGGCTTTCCAACGCTTCTTTGGCACCCACGATTGGAGTCGAACCAACGGCCTACCGCTTAGGAGGCGGTCGCTCTATCCTACTGAGCTACGTGGGCATATGAACTTTTGTTACACGGACTTTTTCCCGCAGTCCGTGGGACGTCCCAGCACTTAGGAGAGGCTTGTTATATCCATTTAACTATGGAGGCATTTTTAAGGTAAGGTTCTTATTACGAGCAAAGCGAGTAACAAGGTTCTGAGCAACGGCTCGGGTTCTTATTACGAGCAAAGCGAGTAACAAGGTTCTGAGCCAACGGCTCAGGTTCTTATTCTATCCGTTGAACTATCGGGGCAAATATTCTTTTCGCAAGGAATAATTTTAGCAGAACATAATAAGTTTGTCAACCAATAATCCGTAGGGGCTGACGAGGTCGTCAGCCCGCGGATTATGATGTAACTTTATTCGGGATGTCCGGGAGGTCGTCCCCTACAATAACCTGTTATTATTCCTGTATCTTTGTGATTTCAAGCGCAAGCTCGTCAAGCTGAATTTTATCAATAGCCGACGGCGCGCCGCTCATAGGCTCGCTTGCATTCTGCACCTTCGGGAACGCGACTACGTCGCGAAGCGAATCGACTCCGCAAATGAGCATTGCAAGTCGGTCAAGACCGATGCCCATTCCCCCGTGAGGCGGAGCAGCATAGTGGTATGCGTCAACAAGGAAGCCGAATTTTGCGTCAATTTCCTCCCGGGTCATACCCAAAAGCTCAAACATTTTATTCTGAAGAGCGCAGTCGGTAATTCTCATCGAACCTGATGACAGCTCGATTCCGTTGAGGACAAGGTCAAACGCCTGCGCCTTAACCTTGGATTTATCCGTATCAAGATACTGAATGCTCTCATCAAGCGGCATTGTAAACGGATGGTGAGCAGCAACCCATTCACCCGTCTCCTCATCAAGCTCAAAGAACGGCATTTCGGTAATCCAAAGGAAATTCCACTTATTTTCGGGAATTATATTAAGCTCCTTTGCAACGAGCAGTCGCAACGCGCCCATAATCATAAGAGCTTTTCTCGTCTTATCCGAAACAATAAACGCCGCGTCTCCCTTTTCAACGCCGAGTGTGTTCATTAGCTCGTCAAGCTCGCCCTCTTTTAAGAACTTTGCAAAAGAGCAGTTTGGCTGTTCGTCGGCAAAACGGATGTAAGCCAGTCCCTTTGCGCCGATTCCCTTTGCGTGCTCGGTCAGCTTGTCGATTTTCTTTCTTGAATATTCGGCTGCGCCGCCCTTTGCAACAATTGCCTTAACCGAACCGCCGTTTAATACGGTATCCTTAAACACCGAAAAATCGGTCTTTGCCGCCCAGTCTGAAATATCCTGAATTTTCATATCAAAGCGAGTGTCGGGCTTATCCGAGCCATAGGAATTCATAGCCTCTTCAAAGGTCATTCTCGGAAGCTTTTCGGGCACGTCAACATCAAGGGTTTCTTTCATAAGACGTTTTATGAAGCCCTCCGCCATAGTCATAATTCCGTCACAGTCAACAAACGACATTTCAAGGTCTATCTGCGTGAATTCCGGCTGACGGTCGGCGCGCAAATCCTCATCCCTGAAGCAACGCGCAAGCTGAATATAGCGGTCAAAGCCGGCTATCATGGTAAGCTGCTTATAAATCTGCGGCGACTGCGGAAGCGCATAAAATTTACCGTTATGAACTCTTGAGGGGACAACATAGTCTCTTGCGCCCTCGGGAGTGGACTTAATCATCATAGGGGTTTCTATTTCAATAAAATCGTTTTCATAGAAATAGTCCCTTGCGATTTTTGCGATTTTATGGCGCATTAGAATATTTTTCTGAAGGTCGGGACGGCGAAGGTCAAGATAGCGGTATTTAAGCCTCATCGCTTCGCTGGTATTGCTGTTTTCAACTATTTCAAACGGCGTGGTTTCAGCCTTTGAAAGAATTCTTAAATCCCTTACCTCAAGCTCAATATCGCCCGTGGGAATTTCCTTATTCTTGCTTGAACGCTCGCGGATAATACCCTTTGCCATTACAACGTACTCACTGCGAAGCGTAAACGCCTTGTCAAAAACCGCCTTATCGCTGTTCTCGTCAAAGGCGAGCTGAAGAATACCCGTACGGTCCCTTAAATCAACAAAAATGAGCGAGCCGAGGTCCCTCTGACGCTGTACCCAGCCGCCGACGGTAACCTCTTTTCCGATATCGCTTTCTCTGAACGTGCCGCAGTAGGCGGTGCGTTTTAAGCCTGTCATTTTATCCATTAGTTTTCGCCTCCGAGTATTGCTGTTAAATCCGCGTCATTTCCAAGGTCAAAGTCCTTGAGCGCATTTTCAAGCGCCTTTGTCTGAAAATCCGAAGCAAAGGCGTCAAGACTGATTTCTTCCTCTGTTCCGTCCTCCATATTTTTAATTCTGACCCTGCCGCTTTCAAGCTCGCTTTCGCCGAGCACGGTTGTATATGCGGCGCCGATTTTGTTTGCATATTTCATCTGCGCTTTGAGGCTTCTTCCGACAACGTCGTACTGAACCGACATTCCCTCTTTGCGAAGCTCATATCCGAGCTTGGCAGCCTTGAGCGCGCTTTTTTCATCCATTGAGACGATATACAGGTCGCACTTCTTCCTTTCGGGGAAGGCAACGCCCTGCTTTTCCATAAGAAGAAGCAGTCTTTCAAGTCCGAGTCCGAAGCCACACGCGGGAGTCGGATTTCCGCCGAGCTGCTCAACCAGTCCGTCATATCTTCCACCGCCGCAGACGGTTCCCTGCGCGCCGATTTCGGAAGAAACGAATTCAAAAACGGTTCTTGTATAATAATCAAGCCCTCTTACAATAGTGGGGTTTACTTTATATTCAATTCCCATAGCGTCAAGCTGATTTTTAACGGACTCAAAATGCTCTTTACAGTCGTCACAAAGATAGTCAAGGACTACGGGCGCGTCCTTACTTATCTTTTTACATTCGGGGTTTTTGCAGTCAAGAATACGCATGGGGTTTTTGTCAAGTCTTTCAAGACAGGTGTCGCACAGCATTTCCTTTTTTGACTCAAAATATTCCTTTAACGCCTTGTAGTAATTCTTTCTGCATTCGGGACAGCCTATTGAATTTATTTCAAGGCTTATGTTTTCAACTCCGAGGTAGTCAAAAATCTCACGGGCAAGCGAAATGATTTCCGCGTCAGCCGAGGGACTCGACGCGCCGAAATTTTCAACTCCGAACTGATGGAACTCACGAAGCCTGCCTGCCTGCGGCTTTTCGTAACGGTAACAGGAGGTTATATAGCTCATCTTCTGCGGAGCGCCGTCGTTGAAAAGACCGTGCTCAAGATAAGCCCTGACCGCGCCGGCGGTACCCTCGGGACGAAGGGTAATGCTTCTGCCGCCCTTGTCGTCAAAGGTATACATTTCTTTCTGAACAACATCCGTGGTTTCGCCGACTCCGCGCGAAAAAAGCTCCGTATGCTCAAAAACAGGCGTGCGAATTTCAAAAAAGCCGAAATTTTCAGCCGTCTCACGCATCGCCGCTTCAAGATACTGGATTTTATTGCTTTCATTCGGCAGGGTGTCAACAGTACCCTTTATTGCTTTTGTAACAAGTTCCATATTCTTTACTCCTACATAAGAACGGGAGTACAGCTTCTGTACTCCCGAAAATAATCATTTTTCCTTGGGGTTGACAATGTCACGCCAGTCAAGGTCGCCGTGTTCAAGAGAATGAATCAGCGCCTCTGCAGTTGCAATATTCGTAGCAACGGGGATGTTATGAACATCGCAGAGTCGAAGCAGAGTTGCTTCTTTAGGCTCATGCGGCTTGGGATTCAGCGGATCCCTGAAAAGCAGAAGCAGGTCAATCTCATTGCAGGCAATCATAGCGGCAATTTGCTGGTCGCCGCCCTGCTGACCGCTTAAGAATCTTTTAATCTTAAGTCCGGTCGCCTCGGAAACGATTTTTCCGGTTGTACCCGTGGCACAAAGCGAATGACGGGAAAGCACTCCGCAATACGCAATGCAAAACTGTGTCATAAGCTCTTTTTTCTCATCGTGTGCAATTAAGGCGATATTCATATTCTCCCTCCCATTCACAATAAAAATAAACGCCGATAATGAATAATTATAAATATAATAACAAAAATATCTTCGGAATTCAACAATTCTTTTTATAAATTTGCAAATTTCAGCTCCACATTCTCGCCCTCAAGCCTTTTTGCTATCCGAAGGAAGGCGTTAAACGCGGAATTTCTTGAAGAAAGAGGGCTGCCCGTTACGGAATAAAAGGCGACTGCGCTGTCCTCCGGCACGATTCCGATAAGCCTTACGCAGGTTTTGTCAATAACCGAATCGGCGTTGAGAAATCTGCCCTTTCTTGACTCCTTTTTACGAAAGCGGTTTATTATAAGTCTTGCCTCGCCGTCAAAGCCGTATTCACGCATTTTATCCGCCGCAACGCCTGCGCTTCTTACACAGACCTCGTCGGGAGTGGCAACCACCAGCGACATATCGGCAACCTCACTGCCAAGCCGCAGCATTTCGCCGAGTCCTGCAGGCGCGTCAAGAAAAATGTAGTCATACTCCCCTTTAACCTTTTGGATAATCGGCTCAAGTCCCTTTTGAGAAATGGTTTCGGAAAAGCTGACGGGAGCGCAAAGCAGGTCAGGGTTACCGTTTTCACCCTTGACCGTCGCCTGTTCAACGTTGGCTCTGTCCTCAAGCACATCGCCCCAGTCATAGACGCATTTTTCAGTAACGCCTAAAATCAGGTCAAGACTGCGAAGAGAAACGTCCATATCAATAAGCAGCACTTTTTTATTCAGTTTTACAAGCGCTCTGCCGAGAAAAGCCGTGACGGAGGATTTACCCACGCCGCCCTTTCCGCTGGCAACAAGAAAAATGTTATGCATTTCTTTACCTCAAAGGCGTATTAAAGCTTTCAACTCTTTCAGCCTCGCCCACCTGTGAAAAATAAGCGGTGTAAATATCCGCCGCTATCTGGGCGGTTGACGAACCCGTTTCCGCATTCTCAACCACAATGGCAATTGCTATCTGCGGATTTTCATACGGCGCAAAGGATATAAGCAAGCCGTTTGTGCCGCTTACGTTTTTTCCGTCAACTATCTTCGTAATTTCCGCAGTACCCGTTTTAGCCGCAACGTTTACGGGGCAGGAATTAAGCGCGCTGTTTCTTGCGCCGACCCTGCGCATACCCTCTCTTACGGTGTCAAAGGTCGTTTTCTTAAAGCCGGTTTCGTTAAGAACGGTAGGCTTCGTGTTATCGACAACCGTTTTTGTAAAGTCGTAGGATTTAACCGCTTTTACATAATGGGCCTGATACCTCGTGCCGCCGTTTGCAATTGTTGCGCAGTAGGTTGCAAGCTGAACGGGAGTGAAAAGGTTGTCCGACTGGCCTATGGCTGCCTGAACCGTGTCGCCGGGGTACCAGGTGCCGCCCTGGGAGTTTCTGTATTCAATTGACGCAAGATTTCCGCTTGCCTCGCTTAATTCGACGCCTGTTTTTTCACCTAAACCGAAAAGCTTACAGTAGGTGTTCATCTTATTTATTCCAAGCTCCAAACCCGTTTCAAAGAAGAAAATATTACACGACTGGTTAAGCGCCTCGCGGACGTCAATATTCCCGTGAACTCCGAGGCATTTAAACGTCTGATCGGTAAATTTGCGGTAAACGCCGTTGCAGGTAAAGGTCGAAGATGCAGTGATAACGCCCTCCTCAAGTCCTGCGCAGGCAACTGCCGGCTTAAAGGTCGAACCGGGAGCATAGGTGTTCTGCAGAACCCTGTTCCACAGCGGAGAAGCCTTATCCTCAGTAAGAAGCGAATAGTCCTTTTTATATGTGTTAAGGTCAAACGTCGGGTACGTTGCGCTCGCAAGAATTGCGCCGCTGTTTACGTCAACGGCAACTACCGCGCCTGCCGCGGGAAGATATTCGTTATAGGGGAGCTGACTGATACGTTTTTCAAGCGCTTCCTGGGCGATGCGCTGAAGCGTAGTGTCAATTGTGAGAATAACCGTGTCGCCCTGAACGGGATTTTTGGTATATCCCGTTTTTTTATTGCCGTTTGCGTCCTCAGTGGTTGTTCTTATTCCGTCCTTGCCCCTTAAATACTCCTCCATTGCGCTTTCGATGCCGAACTGACCGATTTTATCGTTAAGTCCGTAACCGTATTTCGCCTTAATAGAGGCGATTTCATCGCTTGAAAGCCCGGGGACCGCAAGCCTTTCCTCAAGGTCCGCCTTATGCTCCTCATACTGCTCGGCATTTATCGAATCAACATAGCCTAAAATATGCGGCGCAAGAGAGCCTGTAACGTATTCACGGTAAGTAACTATCTGGACGTCAACGCCCCTGTAAAAATCGCTGTTCTCCTTTATATAGGAGATAATTGTCTCGGGCACGTCCTCGGCAAAAACATAGGGGTTATCCGTCGTGAAAAGGAGCTTTTTCATATTGTAGCAGACGGAAATAATCTTTATCTGGTCCTTAATCGGGTAACTCTCTACCTCGTAACGCTCAACAAGCGCGTCAAAGCAGTTTTGCGCAGAGGCGTAATCGTTCAGGTAAAGATAGTCCTTGCTTTTAAGAAAGGCGATATCGCTTTCCATATCCTCAATAAAAACGGGCTTGAGGTTTTTGTCAAGCTCAATGGGTAACGCGTTTATCCACTCGAGCTTGTTTTTTTCAAGCAGCTTTATAAGCGCAATAATAATCTCGTTTCTTTCCGACTGCTTTGTTGCGGACGGAAAATACGAGCCGTCAAAAATAATGCTGTTTCCCTGACGGTTTGTAACGAGCGGATTTCCGTTTGTGTCAAGTATCTGTCCGCGCGCTCCCTCAACGGTGACGTTGCTTACGCTCAATGCGTCGTGAGCGGCGGAATACTCTTCGCCGTGGATAATCTGAACCGAAAAAAGCGCAAAGGCGAACACAACGAGCACCGCAACCGAAAGCCCGATAAGAAAAGCATATCTGCGCTTATCCCTTTTAAGAGCATCGCGGGTCATTTTGTTCACCTCCGTTAAAGGTTAAATGCGTTTTTCAGTATTCAACCGTATATTTTTTTGAAATATTTTTTATAACAAAATAGAAAATGAATGTTAAAAGAAAGCTGAACGCCGCGCCGGGAAAATAGTACCTGACAAAAAGGTACGCCGGCCGTTCGATTCCCTGCGCGGAAATGAAGAACATAACGTAGAGAATTGAATATAAAAGGCAGGCAGCCGCTGACAGAACAAGACTTGTGACAAGATTTTTCTGCATAAGATATCTTACAAGCACTCCTGCAACCGCGCATATTAAAAACAAAAGCAGCGCGTTGTAGCCGTCTCCGCCGCCGTGGGACAAATCCCAGAGCGCGCCTGCAAAAATTCCGAAAGCCGCTCCCCAGCGTTCCCCCTCAAAAATTGCAATGCAAACGCAAAGCGGAACGAGAAGAAAGACGTGAATGCCGAAAAGTGACGGGAAATACCCCTCGGTCAACTGAAGCAGGGCGCAAAGAATAATCACCGCCGCAATAAGAAGCCTGCGCTTGAGAAGAATTTTGGTTTGCTTTTCCATTATTTCTTCTCCCCGAAGTCGGTTATGATAAAGACGTCCTGAAGAGTGGTTATATCAATATCCGGCTCAATTATTGCGTTTGATGAAACGTTTGCCTCGTCCGCCTCGACGCTTACCACGGTTCCGATAATCAGTCCCCTCGGATAAATGCCGCCGATTCCCGACGTGCAAACGATACCTCCGCTCGTGACAACGGAGTTTCCGTCGAGACCGGAAAGCATACATCTTCCCTTGAGCGCAAGATTTGTATTTGAATTTACATAGCCTATTTCACCCGAACGGATTTCATAAGCGCTGATGTTGACCTTCGGGTTAAAAATCGTATGAATTACGCAGGAGGAAACATTAACCTCCTTGACAACTCCTATCAGGTGCTCCCCGTAAATTACGGGACAGTTCACCGTAACTCCGTCGGACGAGCCTGCGTTTACGGTAAACGAGCCGAAAACATCCGCCGAATCCCTTCCTATAACGGAAGCCGCGGCAAATTTATAATCGGGATTATCGTTTTTAACCTCAAGGAAGTTTTCGTAGCTTTCAACCTTTTTCTTGAGCTTTTCGTAATCGACAAGCTGACTCTGATACTCAATAACCTTGTTTTCAAGCTCCCTTACCCTTTCGCGGTATTCCGACGCGGAAACAAACGCGCCCGAAAAGTTCTCAAACTTTTCAGCCGCATAAGACGCAAGGCGCTGCAGGGGGCTGAAAACAACACCTGCAACGCTTGTTACGGGGCTTGTGCCGTTATTCGTTACCGCCGCAAAGAAAATTCCCAGCAGACAGAACGCGAGCATCAAAGCCAATATTTTAAATGAAGTTGTTTTAAAAAAATTCTTCATAAAAGCTTTCCTTTTTAAAGCGAATTATCTTTCGCCTCTGAAGAAATTGCCCTCAAGGCACATTCCCGTTCCGTCAACTACGCAGTCAAGCGGATTTTCCGCAACGTGAACGGGCATTTTTGTTTCAGCCTCAATAAGCTTATCAAGACCGCGAAGCATTGCACCGCCGCCCGTGAGCATAATGCCGCGGTCAATAATGTCCGCTGAAAGCTCGGGCGGAGTCTTTTCAAGAGTGCTTCTTATTGCGTCAAGAATCTGCTCAACCGGGTCTGTAAGAGCCTCACGGACCTCCGCAGAGGTAATTTCAATGTTCCTCGGAAGGCCGTCCATAAGGTTTCTGCCCTTAACGTCCATTGCGCCCTCGGCGTCATACGGATAAGCCGAACCCAATTTGATTTTTATATCCTCGGCTGTTCTTTCGCCGATAAGAAGATTATATTTTTTCTTGATATAGTTGATAATTGCCTCGTCAAAATTGTCGCCTGCAACGCGTACCGAACGGGAGGTAACAATATCGCCGAGTGAAATAACCGCAACCTCACTTGTACCGCCGCCGATATCAACAACCATACTGCCCGTAGCTTCCTTAATGGGAAGTCCGGCGCCGATAGCCGCCGCAAGAGGCTCCTCAATAAGGCTGACATATCTGGCTCCGGCGCTTTTTGCCGCGTCGTGAACCGCTTTTCTTTCAACCTCTGTGATGCCAGACGGGACGCAAATCATAACTCTTGCCCTTGAAAACGGAGAAGAGCTGATAGCCTTTTTGATAAAAGCCATAAGCATTTCACTCGTTATTTCAAAGTCGGCTATAACGCCGTCCTTAAGAGGACGGTAAGCCTTAATTGAACCGGGCGTACGGCCTATCATTTCCTTTGCCTCGTTGCCGACTGCAACTACCTTTATGGGATTTTGTGTAATATCAGCCGCAACAACGCTCGGTTCGCGAAGAACTATTCCCTTGCCCTTAACGTAGACAAGAGTGTTTGCCGTACCTAAATCTATACCAATGTCCTGTGCAAATAACATTGTTTAATCCCCTTCTTAAAAATTTGATAAAAACGGAGCGGTGAAATTCCGCTCCGCACTAAATTAAAAATCAGTCGTCGCGTCTTCTTCTGTTATTGAAGTTTTTCTTGTGCTGGGGACGTCTTGAGCTTTCCGAAATATCGTTTTCGGGAACAAGACCCTTTACCTCAATAAGAGCGTCCCTGCGAGAAAGGTTAATTCTGCCCTGGTCGTCTATTTCAAGAACCTTGACCATAACCTCGTCGCCTACGTTTACAACGTCCTCAACCTTTTCAACACGCTTTACGTCAAGGTGGCTTATATGAACAAGTCCCTCCTTGCCGGGTGCGATTTCAACAAACGCGCCGAAGCTCATAAGACGGGTGACAACACCTGCGTAAATTGCGCCGATTTCAGGGTCGTTTGCAATTGTTTCAACCATAAGAAGCGCTCTCTTTGCGTTATCAAGGTCGATTGCGGAAATATAAACTCTGCCGTCCTCTTCGACGTCAACCTTACAGTCGCATTCAGCGCAGATTTTCTGGATAACCTTGCCCTGCTTGCCGATAACGTCGCCGATTTTCTCGGGGTTAATCTTCGTTGAAAGCATTTTCGGAGCGTACTTTGAAAGCTCCGGTCGAGGCTCGGAAATAACGGGAAGCATAATCTCGTCAAGAATATAATTTCTTGCCTTATGAGTCTTTGCGAAAGCTTCCTTGATGATTTCGGGAGTAAGTCCGTGGACCTTTAAGTCCATCTGGATAGCGGTGATACCCTTCTTCGTGCCGGCAACCTTAAAGTCCATATCGCCGTAGAAATCCTCAAGACCCTGGATATCAACCATTGTCATAAAGTCGCCGTAAACGCCCTCGTCGCCCGTGATAAGACCGCAGGAAATACCTGCAACGGGAGCCTTAATCGGAACGCCGGCTGCCATAAGAGCAAGAGTTGAGCCGCAGATAGAACCCTGTGAGGTTGAGCCGTTTGAAGAGAGAACCTCGCTTACTACGCGGATAGCATACGGGAACTCGTCAACAGACGGAATAACGGGAAGAAGCGCCTTTTCAGCAAGCGCGCCGTGACCGATTTCACGTCTGCCGGGGCCTCTTGAGGGCTTTGTTTCACCGACTGAATATGACGGGAAATTGTAGTGATGGATATATCTCTTTTCGGTCTGTTCGTCAAGGCCGTCAAGCTGCTGGGCGTCGCTCATGGGAGCAAGAGTTGCAATTGAGAGCACCTGAGTCTGACCTCTTGTGAAAAGACCCGAGCCGTGAACGCGCGCAAGAAGGTCAACCTCTGCGTTAAGCGGACGGATTTCGTCAATGCCTCTGCCGTCAACACGCTTATGCTCGTCCTTAAGCCAGGAACGGACAACGTGCTTCTGAACAAGATACATAATTTCGTCAATTTTTTCGGGATGCTCCTCAAAGAGCTCGTCAAATTTTTCGTGAACCGCTTCATAAACAGGAAGAAGAGCAGCGTCACGAACGTTTTTGTCGTCGGTGTCAAGAGCCTTCTTAACGTCCTCAATGCAGAAATCCTCTATCTGCTTAAAGATTTCGGGATCGGGATCGGAGGACTCATAAGTGAATTTCTCCTTGCCGACCTCGGCAACAATTTCGTTAATGAATTTTACGATTTTCTTGTTTTCCTCGTGACCTGCCATAATGGCGTCAAACATTGTTTCGTCGTCAATTTCGTTTGCGCCTGCTTCGATCATGGCAACAAGGTCCGCAGTGGAAGCAACCGTAAGAACAAGGTCGCTCTTTTCTCTCTGCTCAAGGTTGGGGTTAATAACTATCTGTCCCTCAACAAGTCCTACATTTACACCTGAAATCGGGCCGTCCCACGGAATATCGGAAATGGCGATAGCTGCCGAAACGCCGATCATAGCGGTAATTTCGGGCGAGCAGTCGGGGTCAACCGACATAACGGTTGCAACTACCGAGCAGTCGTTTCTTAAGTCTTTCGGGAAAAGCGGACGGATAGGTCTGTCGATACAACGGGAGGTGAGAATTGCCTTCTCACTCGGTCTTGACTCTCTTCTCTGGAAGGAGCCGGGAATTTTACCGACAGAATACATTTTTTCTTCATAGTCAACCGAGAGAGGGAAGAAATCAACGCCCTCTCTGGGCTTTGCGGATGCGGTTACGTTACAGAGAACCTCTGTCTCGCCGTAACGCGCAAGGATGGATGCGTTTGCAAGGCCTGCCATTTTACCCGTTTCAAGGGTAAGCTTTCTGCCTGCAAGCTCGGTTTCCCAAACCTTAAAGTTCTTGAAAAACATAGTTTTTACCTCTTTCATTTTTTATTTTTCACCGAGGCAAAAACCTGTTTAGCAATAAACAGAACCTTTAAAAAAATAAATCTCAAAAACTCTGTTTACCGCTAAAACCTGTGTTTTTGCCCCGAAAAATTACGTTTCTAAAAAGCAAATCAAGGCAAGCAGAACACTCTGCTTGCCCCGAAAAAACTTATTTACGAATACCCAACTGAGCGATAATCGAACGGTATCTCTCGATGTCAACCTTCTGCAAATAAGCAAGAAGATTTCTTCTGTGACCGACCATCTTAAGAAGTCCTCTTCTTGAGTGATGATCCTTCGGATGAGCCTTGAAATGCTCGTTCAAATCGTTAATTCTCTTTGTGAGGACCGCGATCTGAACCTCGGGAGAACCCGTGTCGCCCTCGTGAGTAGCGTACTTGGCCATTATAGCCTGCTTTTCTTCTTTTGTCATTTTTTTCACCTCATTGAAATTTTAACGTGATTTCACAGAAGAAGGCAGGTGAACACTGTTAAACAGTTTACTCCTTAATCCGAGAAATCCGTTTTAGCGAATGAATTGTATCATAATCGGACCTGTTTGTCAATTAAATTTTTGGCTTGTTTTTCATTAAATTTTTGCCTATACAAGAGGTTGAAAAACCGCCTGCGCCCGACACAAAATATAGATTATTATAATACTTTTATTATTACCCGTTTTATGCTATAATATTTAAAATAAAAAAAGCAGGTGAAAAAATGCCTTTACAGATAGTCCGTAACGATATTACAAAAATGAAATGTGACGCCATAGTCAACGCCGCAAATGAGACGCTTCTCGGCGGCGGCGGAGTTGACGGCGCAATTCACCGCGCGGCAGGACCGTCCCTTCTTGAAGAGTGCAGAACTCTCGGCGGCTGCAAAACGGGTGAAGCGAAAATCACAAAGGGCTATAATCTGCCCGCGAAATACGTTATTCATACAGTCGGTCCCGTCTGGCAGGGCGGAAGCCGAAACGAAAGGGCGCTTCTTGAAAGCTGCTATGACAATTCATTAAGGCTTGCAAAGGAAAACAACTGCGAAAGCGTTGCTTTTCCGCTCATTTCAGCCGGCGTATACGGCTACCCGAAAAGAGAGGCGTTCGATATCGCCGTGCGCCGTTGCGTTGAATTTTTAAGAGAGAACGATATGACAATATATATCGTCGTTTTCGACCGCGACTCATTCCTTGAAAGCGGTAAATACTTTTCGGATATCAAGCAGTTAATTGACGACACTTACGTACTTGAAAATTCTGACACGACCTCCGTTATGCTTGAAAGGGAAATGTCAACATTCTCCACGCAGCTTCCCTGCGCGTCCGCCCCTATAGAAAAGCCAAAGAATATTTCGCCGTTCGGGTTCTTTTCATCCGCTGACACCTCGGCTCAAGCCGAAATACCGATAACTGTTGACGAAAGCTTTTCGCAAATGCTACTGCGAAAAATCGACGAAAAGGGTATGACGGACAGCGAGTGCTACAAAAAGGCGAACATTGACAGGCGGCTTTTTTCAAAAATCCGAAGCGACGCTCACTATAAACCGAGCAAGCCTACGGCAATAGCCTTTGCAATAGCGCTCGAAATGAACCTTGAAGAAACGGGCGAGCTGCTTTAAAGGCAGGGTATGCGCTTTCGCACAGCATTAAATTCGATATTATTATTGAATATTTTATAAGTCACGGCATTTATGATATTTTTAAAATCAACGAAACGCTGTTTGCCTTTGACCAACAGCTTTTGGGTTCATAAAATCACCTGACCGTTTTTCAATTAAGAATTTGTCGCCTATAAAGCGACCAAATAAAAAATAAACCTCCTATAATGTGAATTGTAAACAGAAGGTCAATTCATATTTCAGGAGGTTTTTATTTGTGGCAAAAAGAGAAACAGACAAAAGGGAAGCCGTAAAAATGCTTTCCGAAAAAATCGGCGAAAGAATAAAAGAAATGCCCACGGGAAGTAAATCGTCAATTTCAAGGCTTATAAACGGGTTACTCACAAAGGACGGTTATGAAAACATCCATCTTGGCGCAGACGTCGGCAGAGCTTGGACAAAGGACGGCGGTAAAACCTATATTTTAAGTGAGGACGATTTATTCTCCGTCCTTGAAGAAACGAAAAAGCTCTTAAAAGGCAGCTGCGTTCTCGACTTTTCGGAGTACAAAAACAAAATTGTCGGCTTACCTTTCAATCTTTCATTCACGGTAAAAAGAAAAAACAAATAAACTTTTAGGGAGGTATTTATTATGAAAAAAACAGAAAAAATCAATAACAACATTACGGAGCTTGTATTCATCCTTGACCGAAGCGGCTCAATGTCGGGTCTTGAGAGCGACACAATAGGCGGCTTTAACGGTATGATTACGGACCAGAAGAAAAAGGACGGCAGGTGTTTTGTTTCGACTGTCCTTTTTGACCACGAAATTTTAACACTTTACGACAGAGTCCCACTCGAAAAAATCGAAAAAATGACCGATAAGGACTATCAGGTACGTGGCTGTACGGCTCTGCTTGACGCCATAGGTACAAGCATTGTCCATATTGAAAACATCCACAAGTATATAAGAGAAGAGGATGTGCCCGAAAACACAGTTTTTGTCATCATCACAGACGGACTTGAGAACGCGAGCAAGGAGTTTTCAAGCGATAAGGTCAAAAAAATGATAGAGAGTAAAAAGAAAAAGAACAACTGGGAATTTCTCTTTATAGGCGCAAATATTGACGCGGTTGAAACGGCTTCTCACATAGGAATTAACCGCGACAGGGCCGTTAATTACCACGCCGACGAATGCGGTACAAGCGTGGTCTACAGCACGGTTTCAAACGCAGTTTCACGCGTTCGCGAATGCGCTCCGCTTCAGGCTGACTGGTCGGAAGAAATTGATAAGGACTTCAGAAAAAGAAAGTAAAAAAATGTAGGGACAGATATTATCCGCCTACAAAAAACAGCCTCCCTTATGAAAAGGGAGGCTCAATTCTTTTAATAAATTTTAAACCTGTTCAAGCGCCTGCTTTATATCGTTAATCAAATCCTCTTTGTCCTCAATACCGCAGGAAATACGGATTAAGCCTGCCGGAATTCCTGCCGCTTCAAGCTGCTCGTCAGTCAGCTGTCTGTGAGTCGAGGTCGCAGGGTTAAGGCAACAGCTTCTCGCGTCAGCAACGTGAGTTTCAATTGCCATAAGACGAAGGGACTTCATAAACTTTTCCGCAGCCGCTCTTCCGCCTTCAATTTCAAACGAAACTACGCCGCAACCGCCCGAAGGCATATATTTCTTCGCAAGCTCATAGTATTTATCACCCTCAAGGTGAGGATAAGAAACGCGCTTAACCTTTTCGTGACCCTTAAGGAAGGATGCGACCGCAAGACCGTTTTCGCAGTGACGCGGCATTCTTACGTGGAGCGATTCCAAACCGAGATTAAGGTAAAACGCATTCTGCGGTGACTGAATACAGCCGAAGTCCCTCATTAACTGCGCGGTGCATTTAGTGATAAAAGCGCCCTCTCTGCCGAATTTTTCGGCGTATGTAATGCCGTGATACGAGTCGTCGGGAGTGGTAAGTCCGGGGAACTTATCCTTATGAGCGAACCAGTCAAATTTTCCCGAATCGACTATCGCGCCGCCGACTGCAACGCCGTGACCGTCCATATATTTAGTTGTCGAATGAGTGACTATATCCGCGCCCCATTCAATAGGTCTGCAGTTTACGGGGGTCGGGAAGGTGTTGTCGATTATCAGCGGAACGCCGTGCGAATGAGCCGCTTTTGCAAATTTTTCAATGTCAAGCACCGTCAGAGCAGGATTTGCAATTGTTTCGCCGAAAACCGCCCTGGTGTTATCCTGAAAAGCCGCGTTAAGCTCCTCCTCGGCGCAGTCGGGATTTACAAACGTTACGTCAATGCCCATCTTTTTCATTGTAACGGCAATAAGATTAAAGGTTCCGCCGTAAATGGACGCGGACGAAACAATATGAGAGCCCGTTTCGCAGATATTGAAAAGCGCAAAGAAATTCGCCGCCTGACCAGACGAGGTGAGCATTGCCGCAGTTCCGCCCTCTAATTCGGCAATTTTTGCCGCAACGTAATCATTAGTCGGGTTCTGGAGACGAGTATAAAAATATCCGCTTGCCTCAAGGTCAAACAGCTTTCCCATATCCTCGCTCGTGTCATATTTAAAGGTTGTTGACTGAACAACGGGAATCTGTCTCGGCTCGCCGTTTTTCGGCGTATAGCCGCCCTGAACGCATTTTGTATTTAATTTATAATCACTCATAGCAGTTCCTCCAAATAAAGTATATTGCGATTATATCAAAATTTTTGAGCATTTGCAATAAAGGCAGGCGTAAAAACTGTATGTAATGCCACTTGAATTTGGTTTTCTTATTTTTTATAATTAAGATACAATAATTTCGGGATGTGAAAAAATGACAAAATACATTTCTCCGCGTGAAAAAAGAAATTTCTATTTCGGCTTAAGCGGTCAGAACCTTTTGTATTCGCTCATCGGAAGCTCGTTCTTCTCCTTCTTTATGACGGATATTGCCGTGTTCCCTCCGCTGACTGTTACGGCGCTTGTGCTTATTATGAAAATCTGGGACGGAATAAACGACCCGATAGTAGGCTCCTGGATAGACCGTCACACCTTTAAAAACGGCGAAAAATTAAGACCGTTTCTTCGTTACACTCCCCTGCCCGTGGGAATTTTCACGGTCCTTTTGTTCATTGTTTTTCCGTCGGACCGCCTTTGGCTGAAGGTCGCGTATTTCATAATTATGTATATCTGCTGGGACCTTGCGTACACCTTCCAGGACGTTTCGATGTGGGGCATTACCGCCTGCATTTCGCCCGATTCAAACGAGCGTGACGTTTTTGTTCAGTGGGCAAGGACAATTGGCTCGTGCGTTTTTGCCGTCGGCTCCGCAGGAATACCTATGGCGCTTGAGATGGTTGCCAATATAACCGGACGTTCTCTTGCGTTTATGACGGTCGTTTTCGCGGTAATTTTCGGTCTGGGCGGCGCGATGATGGCAATACGCTGTAAGGAAGCCAACGAAAGAATTCATCCCGAGCCGGAAAAACGCCAGCAAAGTCTTTGGGAGAGCTTTAAAATTGTATTCTCAAATAAAATGCTTATGCTCGTCACCCTTTCAAATCTTCTCGGCGCAGTCGGCTTCGGCGGCAGTATGGTTGTGTATTTCTTCAAATACGAAATCCCTGCGGATTTTTTGGGCGAAAACAGCATTATCGGCGCTTTGGGTCTTACCACAATTTACGGCATAATCACAAGCGTTCCCGGTATGCTCGGAATGGTCTTTGCCGACAAGCTTAAAAAATGGTGTAAAAGCTACGTCAACGCGCTGATTCTTATGCAGGCGTTAAATCTTATTGTCAGAATTATTGCGTTTTTCATTGGCTTTGAGGGAAACAAGCTGTGGATAGCTCTTGCGATAATCGGTCTTGGAAATATCCCTATGGGCGCAAACGCAATTGCACAGACCTCAATTTTCTGCGACAGTATTGACTATATGGAATATAAAACGGGAAAGCGCACGGAGGGTATCACCTTTTCAATTCAGACCTCCTTTACAAAGATTTCAAGCGGAATTACCTTAGGTCTTACAACGCTTGCGCTTCACCTTCTTCATTACAAGGCGGTCGAGGATGTCCCCGGCGCGGTTTACGTCGGCACGCAGACGGCGGCGTTTGACAACTGGATTTGGCCGCTGATTATTCTCACGCCTGCGCTTGCAAGTCTTTTATACATAATTCCCCTGCTGTTTATCCGCTACACTCCCGAGGAGCGTAAAAAGGTTGAAACCGAGCTTAAACGGCGCAGAGAGGAAGCAAAAACAATTGACAACATTTAGGATATGATTTAATGAAAAAATATAACATTTCTCACGAATATTCCGTTGACCTGTGGGATGAGGGCGTATGCGACTCAAAGGGCTTCCCGATAGCCTGGATATACGCCTGCCTTAATCCGATAAGGCAAAAGGTTGAAAGAAAGCTTAATCTTACTCAGACGAATTTTCAGTTATCGCCTTATTATCTTTTGTATTTTGATTTGCTCGAAAAAAGCGAAAGCTTTGCTGATAAAATCATAGAAACGGCAAGGCAGCCGCTTTCCTACTCCGCCGTTCAAAGACTTATTGAAAATCCGATTTCCCTTGACGGAGACTGGTTTTCGTTTTCACGCCTTATAAAAAAACACGGCATAGTCCCCTTTCACGCTATGCTCGGCACGGGCTTTCACGCCCATAAAACAGACGTTTTGACGCTTCTTAAAAACCGTCTTTTGCTCTTCGCGAGCGAGCTTCGCGCAGCCGATGAAAACTCGTTTGAAACGCTAAAAGCCGTTTTGCTTGAGGACGTAAAAACAATTCTTTCGGAGCAGTTCGGCACTCCGAAAGAAAGCTTTAATTGGAACTACAGAGACAAAAGCGGAGAAGCGCACCGCCTTGAAAACGTAACGCCTGTTGATTTTTTCCGCGACTGCTGTGAAACTCCGATCGACAGCTATACGGTTGTTGCGGACGAAAGGCTCGAAAGGAACGGGAGCAGGGATATTCTTTATCTTCCTGTTGCCGACATAAAGCTGCTATGCGCAAAACAGCTTGAAAACGACGAGCAGGTTATAATCTGCGCCGATACACGCCAGCAGGCAAACGCCATGCTCGGCATTCTCGACACCGATTTTAACGATAATGAGTCTGTTTTCGGCTCGGACAGGACAATGTCAAAAACGGACTCGATTAAATACAAACGCATTTTGCCCTGCGATTATCTCTCCCTTGACGGGGTTCAGGTTGAAAGCGGCATTCCCGTCCGTTTCAAGGCGCAGGACTCAAACGGAGCGCTCACGGGCGCTGACGGCCATTACACAATGAACGGAAAATGGTTTGACGAATATGTTTTTTATGCGGTGATAAATAATAGGTTTTTGTCAAAATAAAAGGTCTTATCCTCTCAAGGCAAAGCCAAATCAGTAGGGGTTGACGACTCGGCAACCCGTTGCCCGTTTACGGGCAATTACCGTCATTGACGGCAACGGGACGCTAAGGTTATCGTCCCCTACTACCCAAATCAACCGCAAAAAACGATAAAAACCGTGACTGAGTTTAGACTCAGTCACGGTTTTACAAATATTTCCGTATATCGTCTGTCAGCTGAAGCTCAATATCCACAAGCCTTTCGGCGATATCCTTTGACTTCTCATCTGCCGCAGTATATTGATTTATATACCTACTTAAAGATTTTACGCCCATATTACAGCCGTCCGTCATAAGGTCGGCTATTGTTTTATCCGACGGGTCCGCAAGCAGCTTTGCATTGGTTTTCATCCAGCTCATACTCTTTGCAACCGGATTCGGATTTTTACCGCTGTCGGAATGTTCGTCAAGAAGCGCTCCGAGCTCGGCTCCCAATTTCTGGTGCTCATATTTACAAACCGACAGCAAATCGTGAAAGGTCGCGTCCTTAACGTTATCAAGCACGTCGTCAATGGACTCCACGCCCATTTTCACCCCTGCGTCACATTCTCTTAAAAGCTTTACCGTATCGCCGTCCGAACCGACAAAATCCTGCATATTCTAACCACCTTTTAATAGTTTGGGATTAGTATATGCAGGATTATTTTTATTATTCGTTTTTAAATAAGTTCACGCGAACCGATTTTATTATTTTGTCGGAATAAGCTTTTCTTTTCCGCCCATATAGGGACGAAGCGCAACGGGAATATTTACGCTGCCGTCCTCGTTAAGGTTGTTTTCAAGGAAAGCAATAAGCATTCTCGGCGGAGCAACAACAGTGTTATTAAGCGTATGGGCAAGATACTTTTTGCCATCCTCGCCGCTGACGCGGATTTTAAGGCGTCTCGCCTGCGCGTCGCCGAGATTCGAACACGAACCGACCTCAAAATATTTCTTCTGTCTGGGGCTCCACGCCTCAACGTCAAGGGATTTGACCTTAAGGTCCGCAAGGTCGCCCGAACAGCACTCAAGAGTCCTTACGGGAATATCGAGAGAGCGGAAAAGGTCAACCGTATTCTGCCAGAGCTTATCGAACCAATATGGACTGTCCTCGGGCTTACAGATAACTATCATTTCCTGCTTTTCGAACTGATGAATTCTGTAAACTCCCCTCTCCTCAATTCCGTGGGCGCCCTTTTCCTTGCGGAAGCAGGGAGAATAGCTTGTAAGAGTGAGCGGCAAGGCTTTTTCGTCGTTTATCGTGTCAATAAACTTACCTATCATCGAATGCTCGCTCGTGCCGATAAGATAAAGGTCCTCGCCCTCGATTTTATACATCATTGAGCTCATTTCGTCAAAGCTCATAACGCCCGTAACAACGTCGCTTCTAATCATAAACGGCGGAACGCAATAGGTAAAGCCGCGGTCTATCATAAAGTCTCTTGCATAGGTAATAACAGCCGAATGCAGGCGCGCAATATCTCCCTGAAGGTAATAAAAACCGTTGCCTGCGACTCTTCTTGCGGCGTCAAGGTCAATGCCGTTGAACGTCTCCATAATATCGGTATGATAAGGAATTTCAAAATCGGGAACAACAGGCTCGCCGAATTTTTCAATTTCAACGTTTTCGCTGTCGTCCTTACCGATAGGCACTGACGGGTCAATGATGTTGGGAATTGTCATCATTATCTTTTTAATTTTTTCCGAAAGCTCTTCCTCGCTTTTTTCAAGGGCAGCGAGTCTGTCCGCAGCTTCGGTTACCTGCTTTTTGACTTCTTCGGCTTCGTCCCTTTTGCCCTGCGCCATTAAAGCGCCTATCTGCTTTGAAATCTTATTTCTGTTTGCTCTTAAGGAATCCGCTTCCTGAAGCGCATTGCGGTACTCTCTGTCAAGCTCGATTACCTCGTCAACAAGGGGTAATTTCCTGTCCTGGAACTTATTTTTGATGTTCTGTTTAACTATTTCGGGGTTTTCCCTCAAAAATTTAATATCAAGCATTTTTCTTTCTCCTTATTCCTTACCGATTTCGTTTGCTATTTTTTTCAAGTCCTCTTTGTCAAAGAACTCAATTTCGATTTTTCCGCCTCCGCCGGGATTTAAGTGAAGCTTAACCTTTCTTCCGAGCGTCTCGGTCAAAGACAGCTCAACCTCGTCAAAATAAACGTCACGGGAAGCGGCTTTCTTTGATTTTCTGGGCTTCTTTGCGCTTTTTGCCTTCGCCATTTTTTCGATTTCACGGACGGTCGCCTTGTCCTTTAAAATAAGCGAAGCCGCCTGACGCATATCCTCCTCGTTTTCAAAGCCGAGAAGCGCCCTTGCGTGTCCCTCGGAAATCTTACCCTCGGAAACGCCGTCGCGTATGTCCTCGGGCAATTTGAGAAGCCTTAAGGAATTTGCAACCGCAGGTCTTGATTTTCCGACTCTGTACGCCGCCTCCTCCTGCGTTAAACCGTAGGTTTCAATAAGCTCCGAAAGTCCCTGCGCCTGCTCTATCGGGTTTAAATCCTCTCTCTGGAGATTTTCGATTAGCGCTATTGCCGCAGTTTCGTCGTCGCTCAAATCCCTTACCGTAACCGGGATTTCCTTTAATCCGGCTTTTTTCGCCGCTCTCCAACGCCTTTCGCCTGCAACTATCTGGTAGCTGCCGTCCTTCCTCGGGCGGACAAGCAACGGCTGGAGCACGCCGTACTGCGAAATGCTTTCGGCAAGCTCGTTAAGCGCCTTTTCGTCAAAAGCCTTCCTCGGCTGGGCGCGGTTAGGCTCAACGTCGTCAATGTTAAGCATTATCGCCGTATTCGCGCTCTCTTCAACGGTGTTGTCAAGGAAAAGACTGTCAAAGCCTCTGCCCAGACCGCCTTTTTTAACTACCATACTCACTGCTTCCTTTCACTCTTTTTTAAAAATTCCTCCGCAAAGTCCGTATAAGCCTTTGCGCCCTTTGAGGAACGGTCATAATACATTGCCGGTTCGCCGAAGGACGGCGCCTCGGATAATCTTACGTTTTTCGGTATTGCGGTCGAATAGACCTTCTGCGGAAAAGCCTTTTTGACTTCGGACGCAACCTGCTGGGTTAAATTCAACCTGCTGTCATACATTGTAAACAGCACGCCCTCCATTTCAATATGAGGGTTGTAAAGGCGTTTTACTTGTCGAACCGTCGAAATAAGCTGTGCCAAGCCCTCAAGAGAATAGTATTCGCACTGCATGGGCACTAAAAACGTGTCAGAGGCGCAAAGCGCGTTAATGGTAATAATTCCCAATGACGGCGGACAGTCAAGAAAGATATAGTCATACTCCTCCCAGACCTCAAGAAGCGCCTTTTTCAAAAGACTTTCACGGTTTTCCAGAGCAATCATTTCAACCTCTGCGCCTGCCAGATTCATATCCGACGGCATAATCGAAACATTTTTAAACTTGGTGACAACCGCGCATTCCTTTGCGGACGCGCCGTTTATAAGCAAATCATAGGTTGAAAAGGCAATATTTCTTTTATTCACGCCAAATCCGCTTGTGGAGTTTCCCTGGGGATCAATGTCGACAAGCAGTACTTTTTTACCCAGAGCGCCGACCGATGCGGCAAGATTTACGGCGGTTGTGGTCTTTCCCACTCCGCCCTTCTGATTTATTATTGAAACGATTTTTGCCATATTTTCACCTCAACATTACAGAGTATACCATAATAATATAAAAAATAAAAGAGTTTTTACTGTTTTTCGGACCGATTTTTGGTTCTTTGACAAAAAATTCTGCAAAAAAAGTTTCACGTGAAACATTTTATTCAAAAGGAATAAAGCCAAAACCTTGCTGTCCCGTCTCACTGAAAAGCCGTGGCGCAACGGTGAGACGGACAGTAAGCCTTAAAACACCCTGTGTTTTAAGGTGTATTACAGTTTTGGCAAAGTAATTTCAGACCGTAAGGCGATTACAAAATCGAGCGCATACTTTGTGTATTCGGGAGATTTTCAATTGTTTTACGGGCGAAAGAACAAAGCCAAAACCTTGCTGTCCCGTCTCACTGTTGTGCCAAAACAAGCAAAGGCGTCCGCCATAACAGTGAACGCCTTCGCTTGTGGATGTGGGGTGTGAAAGAGAAGGATATGGGTGCGGGAAATCCCGCTATATTAAGCCCTTTCGGGCGTAATACCGATGTGAACAAACGTTATCCTGCAGACCTTGCGGACATTCCAGCCTGCTTTGGTATGCGGACTACATATTCAATATACTCATCCGTTTCGCTTTTTGCAGAGTCTGCGTCAATTCCGGCTCTGCGTATGGCGTCAACGGCGTGATTAAGCGTGTTTATAAAAATTCTTATATCCCGAAAACCTTTTTTTACGGTGCCTTTCGGCTCCTCGGAGCGTTTGCTCATCTGGAAGATAAGCCTTTCGCTCTCCTCAACGTTGAGATGTCTGTCTATCATTATGGAAAGCGCCCGTGAGCGCATTTCGTCGTCTTCAAGCCTCAGCAACGCCCTTGCGTGACGTTCCGAAAGGCCTGCCCGTGAAATTTCGTATCTTAACTGCTCGTTAAGCTTTAAAAGCCGCAGCTTATTTGAAAGAGTCGGTTGAGCTTTTCCGAGCTTTCTTCCGATTTCCTCCTGACTCATTCCGTAAACCGAAAGCAATTTGTCGAGCGCAAGCGCCTCTTCAAAGAAGTCCAGGTCGCTTCTCTGTATGTTTTCAAGAATGGAAAGCAGTGTTGACTGCTCCTCGTCAACGTCGGCAATAATTGCAGGAACCCTTGTTAAGCCTATAAGTCTTGCCGCCCGAAGCCGTCTCTCACCCGAAATCAGTTCGTAATTCCCGTCCTCGGTCTTACGGACCGTAAGCGGCTGAATAATCCCGTTTGAGCGAATGCTCTGTGCCAAGCCCTCAAGCTCGTCATAATCAAAGTGCTTCCTCGGCTGGTTCGGATTAGGTTTTATTTTGCTCTGCGGCAAAAGCATTACCGTATCCCCTACCGTCGGCTTGAGTTGCGATTTGAACATTAAAAATTCACCTCCGTGGCTTGTCCTTACAAGTAAAGATTAGCACACAAAGGTGAAAAAATAAAGCATTTTCGTCTGTCACAAAAGGCTATATATCAAGGGTTTTCGGCATTTTTACAGATTTTTTTGAGCGATTTTTGCAGCTTGTCGCGGATATTTTGTCGGAGTTTGCGATATTTTTTTAATTCTTATAATATTTCTCTCTCCCCTGCCGAAAAGCTCAAACGTATTCTTTGAAATTATTTCGCCGCCGAGAAGCTTTAACGCATTTTCGGACTGCGCGATTTCACCGTCGGCAGAAGAAGCCTTCAAAGCGACAAATTCACCGCCGACCTTAACAAACGGCAAACAGTATTCGCAAAGTACGGGAAGCGAGGCAACCGCCCTCGAAAAGGCAAAATCATATTTTTCGCGATAAAGCTTATCCCTGCCGCCCTCCTCAGCTCGAAGATGAACGGTTTGAGCCTTTAAATCCAGTTCGTTTAAAACATTTTGGAGAAAAACAAGTCTTTTGTTAAGGCTGTCAAGCAAGGTTAATTCCAAATCAGGTCTTGCAATAAGCAATGCAACACCCGGAAAGCCCGCTCCCGTTCCGACGTCAACAACCGAAGCGCCGAAGGGAAGATCAACATATTTAAGCGCCGAAAGGCTGTCCGCAAAGTGCTTTATAACTATTTCTTCAGGCTCGGTTATAGCCGTTAAATTCATCACTTTATTGGTCCGGATAAGCAGCTGCGCATATTTATCGAACCGCTCAAGTGCCGTTTCATTAAGCGAAACGCCGAAAAATGAAGCCTTTTCCTTTAATAAAGAGGTATCTATCATCAGTTTATGCCCTCCTTGGCAAGGAAAATAAGCAAAACGGAAATATCTGCGGGCGTTACTCCCGAAATACGGCTCGCTTGACCGACAGACTGCGGACGCGCTTTTGTAAGCTTTTCTCTCGCCTCAAGACGGAGTCCGTCAATTGCATTAAAATCAAGGCTTTCGGGGATTTTTTTAACCTCAAGACGTCTCATTTCCTCAACCTGCGCCTGCTGTCTTTTAATATACCCCTCATATTTAAGTTCAATTTCAACCTGCTCAAATACCTCGTCGGGCAAATCGGGTCGGTTTTTGTCGAAGGGCGTTAAAAGGTCATAATTCAACTGCGGTCTGCGTATAAGCTCGGATATTCTTGCGCCGGTTTTAAGCGGCGATGTTTCACGTGAAACAAGAAATTTCTGAAGCTCGTCAGTCGGCGGAAGCACAGTGTTTTCAACTCTTTCAAGCTCTTCTGCTATCATTTCCTTCTTTTTGAGGAAACGGTTGTATTTTTCTTTCCCGACAAGTCCTATGTTATGTCCGAATTCGGTAAGACGCAAATCGGCGTTGTCCTGTCTTAAAAGAAGTCTGTATTCGCTTCTGGACGTCATCATTCTGTATGGGTCGGCGCAACCCTTCGTGACCAAATCGTCAATAAGAGTACCTATATACGAGGTTTCCCTGCCGAGGACAAAGGGCTCCTTTCCCTGAACGCTTCTTGCGGCGTTAATTCCGGCAATAAGTCCCTGCGCCGCAGCCTCCTCATAGCCGCTTGAACCGTTAAACTGCCCTGCCCCGAAAAGTCCGGAAAAGTCAATAAATTCAAGGCTTGGTGAAAGCGCTAACGGGTCAACGCAGTCATATTCAATTGCATAGGCAGTGCGCATTATTTCAACATTTTCAAGCCCGGGAATCGTCCTTAAAAACTTAAGCTGAACATCCTCCGGAAGCGAGGACGACATTCCCTGAAGATACATTTCCTCGGTGTCCTCGCCGCAAGGCTCGATAAACAGCTGGTGCCTTTTCTTTTCCGAAAAACGCACTATTTTATCCTCAATGCTCGGGCAATAACGCGGTCCGACACCGCTGATTTTTCCGCTGTAGAGCGGTGAACGGTGAAGATTTTCAAGGATTATATTTTTAGTTTCGTCATTCGTGTAGGTAATGTGACAAGCAACCTTGTTTTCGGGCTTTTTTGCGCTGTCAAAGGAAAACGCAACGGTTTTTTCATCACCCTGCTGAAGCTCGGTCTTACTGAAATCAATGCTTCTCCTGTTCACTCTTGCAGGAGTTCCCGTCTTAAATCGGCGAAGCGGAAGATTAAGCTTTTTAAGTGCGTTTGACAGAGCAGTTGCCGGAAACATTCCGTCAGGACCGCTTTCAAATGAAACGTCGCCGATATAAACTCTTCCGCCTAAAAAAGTTCCCGTTGCAAGAACAACGCTCTTTGCGGTATAAACAGCCTCAAGACGGGTTTTTAGCACCCAAAGAGAATCCTCGTTCTTATAAAGGTCAACAATTTCACTCTGTCTTAAATCAAGGTTTTCCTGCTTTTCGACAGCGTGCTTCGTATATTCAGAGTATTTTCTTCGGTCTATCTGCGCCCTGAGCGAATGAACGGCAGGACCTTTTCCGAGGTTGAGCATTCGCGACTGAATGCTTGTGCTGTCCGCCGCTTTTCCCATTTCACCGCCCAGCGCGTCAATTTCACGGACAAGGTGTCCCTTTGACGTTCCGCCAATAGACGGGTTGCACGGCATATTTCCCACCGAATCAAGATTTATTGCAAAAATGACAGTCTGACATCCGAGACGCGCTGCCGCCAGCCCTGCCTCAATTCCGGCATGGCCTGCGCCGATAACGGCAACGTCATAATGCTTTGCAAAATACTCCATACTATTTACCTACGCAAAAACGTGAAAAAATTTCATTTATAACGGCGTCTGAAGCCTTTTCACCCGTGAGTACGAGCAGCTCGTCAATTGCACAGTCAACCGTAACATTGACTGCGTCAAGGGTTACGCCGTTTTCAAGGTCTTCAATTGCCTGTGTAATTTCCCTTAAAGCGTTCTCGCAGCAGTTTTTCTGCCTTGCGTTTATAAGAGAGGCTACGGACGGGTCAAAATCAGCCGTTTCAAGCACCTTTTCAATTGAGTCGCTTAATAATTTCCTGTCATCGGGATTTTTTGCGCTGATTTCAACCGTATCCGAAAAGTTTTGTATAATTATTTCCTTGTTAAGCGCTGTCGGCAGGTCACACTTGTTAATAATCGCAACACATTTTTTCTCTTTTACAAGATTAACAATGTCCTCGTCCTCATTTGCAAACGGTCTTGAGTTATCAAATACCGCAAGTACAAAATCGGCGGACTCGAGCCATTTTTTAGCCTTATCAACTCCGATTTTTTCAACCTCATCGTCCGAGGAACGAAGCCCTGCAGTGTCCGCGAGTCTTAAGGTCGCCGCACCGATAACAGCCGTTTCTTCAACTATATCACGGGTTGTCCCCTCAACCGAGGTGACTATTGACCGCTCCTCGCCGAGAAGAAGATTCATTATTGTGGACTTTCCGACATTCGGCTTGCCGACTATCGCCGTTCTCACGCCGCCTATTACGGCTTTTCCTGCGTCAAAACGGTTTATAAGCTGTTCAAGCTCCTTTTTTGCAGTGTTGAGATTTTTAACAAGTTCACCGCTTGACAGCTCCTCGATTTCGTCATCGGGATAATCAACCCACGCCGCAAGCGAAGCGGAGGAGGAAATGAGAATACCGTTTATTTCGGAAAGCTTTTTGCTCAACGCGCCCTCAAGAGTGTTAAAAGCCGCCTTTGCTTCCTGCTCGGAATGCGAAGAGATGATATTCATAACGGATTCCGCGCCTGCAAGGTCAATTTTTCCGTTCAAAAACGCTCTTTTTGTAAATTCACCTGCAGGGGCGGGGGCTGCGCCTGCGGAAAGTACGCTGCGAAGCACCTGACGGGTAACAAAAAGCCCACCGTGACAGTTAAATTCAACAACATCCTCACCGGTATAGCTTTTCGGCGCTCTGTAAACAAGAGCTACAACCTCGTCAAATAGTTCGCCGTCCTCGCTTTTAACCGCTCCGAGCAACGCCTGATAGCCCCTTAAATCCTTAAGGAGCTTTCCGTTTTTTGAAACAAATACCTTTTCGGCAACGGAAAAAGCGTCTTCACCGGAAATACGCACGATTCCGATACCGCCTGGAGCAAGTCCCGTAGAAATAGCGGCAACTGTTGACATTCTATCACCTTAAATAAAAATAAAAGGGGAGTAGCAACTCCCCTTAAAATCAGTCTTCCTTATCGGTTGCAGGCTCAATTCTGCCGTAAAGGGAGGAGCCTTCAAAATCGCTCTTCGGAGCTCTTGCAGGCGCCTGAACCTCATTTGAAGCAGGCGAATCGTTCCTTCTGCGGCGGTCATTTCTCTGATATGACTGACGCGTAGCCTTAACTGAGCCGTCGGGAGCAATAGTAACTCTTCTGTCAAGGTCGCTGCCCGTTGAATAGGAGGTAGCGCCTCTGATTTCCTGAACTGCGGTATGAATAACCCTTCTCTCATAAGGATTCATCGGTTCAAGAGTAATGCTTCTTCCTGTTTTTACGACTCTTGAGGCATGCCTGCGCGCAAGAATGCGTAAAGCCTCTTCACGCTTTTCACGGTAGTCTCCGACGTTTACGCTGACTCTCTTATAGCTTCCCTTGCCGTGGTTTGCAACCATTCTTGTAAGGTACTGAAGCGCGTCAAGCGTTTCACCGCGTCTGCCGATAATAATGCCGTAATCGTCGCCGCAGCTGACCTCGAAATTGATTTCCTCGTCATTTGCGGTAACCTCGATTTCACAGCTTTCCATACCGATACCGAGAATCATTGCCTTTAAGTATTCCTTTGCGTCGTCATACTCGTTTGTAGGCTTTAATTCAACATTTTCAAAGGGCTTTGAAATCTCAACAACAACCTCTTTTGCAGGCTGCTTGTTCTGCTTTTTGCTGTTATTTGCGTTCTTTTTATTATCTCTTTTATCTTTTCTTTCCTTTTTAACAGGCTCGTCAGCAACCTCATAGCTGACCTTAACCTCGGCGTCACTGCCGCCGAAAAGACCTAAAATCTTTTTCTGGGGAGTTTTAAGGACCTCAATTTTGACCTCAACCTCCTCGGGAGCGCCAAGCTTCTCCTTAGCCGCTTTTGTAGCTGCTTCAAGGGTTGCGCCCGTACCGATAGCTTCTTTTACCATATAAAAACTTACCTCTTAATCCTTCTGCGCGTTATCAAGCGCCTTTTTCATGCTCGCTTCCTTTGAGCGACGATAAATTGTTTCGTCAACCATAAGGCGTGAAAGCACCTTATTGGGGCTGTGAGTATAATTGAGAATAAACATCTGGATAAGTGAAAGAAGACTCGAAAGAATCATATATACACTTACGTTTGTCGGCAGGATAAATGCAAACCAAATCATCATCGCAGGCGACATAAAGGTCATACAGCCTGTCGAGGGATTTTTTGCCATTTCGGGGTTTGTCTTTTTCTGGCGCGCAAGCATATAAAAGCTCTGGACAAGCGTGATTACGAGAAGAATCGCAGGAACTATCCAATACTTGTCAAAGGATTTAAAGCTCGGCGTAACGGTAAGGTCAATGCCGAAAAGGTTGAAATTATCCGCAAAGTGAGTGATTTTATTTGCAATTTCGGTTGTAACGCCGTCAACTGAATTCAAATCGATTTTATCAAGGTATTTGATTACGTCAATTTCGCCCTGATAAGACGAAGCGCCTGCACCGGCTTTGGTCGCAGCGGCGCTTGTCGCCGCCTGAACATAAGGCGCAACCGCAGTTTTAAGGTTTTCTACAACGTCCTTTGAAATACGAAGAATATTTGTAAGAGGCGAGTAGTTAGCCGCAAAGTAAACGCCCATCATAATCGGAAGCTGAATGAGCATCGGAAGACAGCCTGCTGTTGCAGCGCCGTAGCCCTCCTGAGAATAGAGGTTCTGAAGCTCCTGATTCATCTTCTGCTGATTTGAAGCGTATTTTTCACGGATTCTGTCCGCTTTCGGCTTTAAGCGAAGCTGTTTTGCCTGATTTTTCTGCATTGAAATCTGCGAAGGCAAAAGTATGAGCTTAACAAGAATAACCAGAAGTAAAAGCGAGAGCAGATAGTTGTCTGTAATTGAATAAAATGCGGCAATAACAAGTCCGAAGGGGACCGCAAGCCATTCTCTGAATTTCATTGGTTTTCTCCGTTACGTTTGTTTTTCTTTTCGGGTACGGGGTCATAACCTCCGCTTGTCAGCGGACTGCATCTTATAAGCCGCCAGAGAGTAAGTAAAAGTCCCTTAAAAAAACCGAACCGCTCAAACGCCGTAACGGCGTAGCTTGAACAGGTCGGATAGAATTTACACCTTGCCGGGAGCAGGGGAGAAATTCTTCTCTGGTAAAATTTAATCAGCTTAATTAACACTTGAGTCATTTTTAATTACTCCGGCTGACAAAAACTGTTTTCTCATTATCTCACAAAGCACGGTTGACTTTGTGTGTTTGGTTCTTCCGCGCGCAACAAATATTATATCAAATCCGCCGTCAATTTCATTTTTCAACTGACTGAAGGCGGCGCGGATAACCCTTTTTGACCGATTTCGCTCAACTGCGTTTCCGATTTTTTTACTTGTAGTTATTCCTATACGACAAATTCCCGCACGGTTTTTCATAACATAAATGACCAGTGCAGGATTTGTATAGGCTTTTCCGCGCGCATAAATGCGGCGAAAATCGGAGTTACTCTTAAGTGTAACGGTATCGGTCACGTTAATCCCTCATTAGTAAGAGAGCTGCTTTCTGCCCTTTGCTCTGCGGCGGGCAAGAACCTTTCTGCCGTTTCTGTCTGACATTCTCTTACGGAAGCCGTGTTCCATCTTGCGATGGCGCTTCTTAGGCTGATATGTTCTTTTCATCACGTTTCCTCCCTGAAAATTATATTATACCTGCACGAAACTGTTTTGCAGGATTTTTGCATACTGATTCAGTATAAATAATTACACTGTGAGAATGTATTATATAACAAAAAAGCCGCTTCTGTCAATGATTTTATTTTTTAAAATCCCTTTAAATCAAATAAAAACACATTATTTGCATTAAGTAATTATAAAACAACAATATATTGTGTCGGGAAAGGAAAAATATTTTTTTATTCGATATATTTTTACTGATTTTTTACTATAATATAAGTATTATATATTTATTATAATTATATATTTAATTTAAGTTTCCTATTGTAATCTGACGCATTTAATGTTATAATGTTATTTGGGTCAATTTTTGAAATAAAAGTTTTAGACAATTTTTAAATAACTTGTAGAAAAGGGAAAGGATGTAAAAAATGGATTCCTTTATGGAAATTTGGGAGGCGGTGCTTAAGTACTGCTCACAAAAGGTTAACGAAACTGCGTTTAACCTCTGGATCGACCCGTTACAGCCGATAGGCTTTGAAAACGATTCGGTCACTCTTTACGTTAAGGACGATTTCAAACGCGGAATAATTCTTGACAAATACCTCACTTTACTAAATGACGCCTTTGAAAACGTTATGGGCTTTAATGTAAAAATTTATATTACCACTGATGAAAATGAGCTTAAAGAGCGCCAGAGTGAGGCTTCTGAAGAAAAAAACTATTCTTTTTCAAATGAAATTATAAACGACTTTGCTTCATTTGTTGTTGGTCCGTCAAATAAATTTGCTTATGCGGCTGCTAAAAATGTTGCATCTAACCCGGGAAGATTTTATAATCCTCTTTTCATTTACGGAAGAAGCGGACTCGGAAAAACTCACCTTTTAAACGCTATTTGTCTTGAGGTTGAAAAGAAATATCCCGATGCAAATATAATATATACAACAAGTGAAAACTTTACAAACGAACTTGTTTTTTATTTACAGACTCTGAATACTCAGGCGTTCCGTAACAAATACCGTACCTGCGATATTCTTCTTATAGACGATATTCAGTTTATTGCCGGAAAGACGCAGACGGAGGAGGAATTTTTCCATACCTTCAACACCCTTTACGAAAACGGAAAACAGGTTGTTTTAACCTCAGATAAACCGCCCAGAGAAATCCAGAGTCTTGAAGACAGACTTCGTTCGCGTTTTGAAAACGGACTTTTAGCCGATATTCAGCCGCCCGATTATGAAACAAGAATGGCGATTATTAAAAATAAAGCTGAATATTTCAAGCTTAACCTTTCAAATGAGGTTGTTGATTTCATAGCGGATAAAATAAAGAACAACGTCCGTCAGCTTGAAGGAGCGGTAAAAAAGATAAACGCTCTTTGTCAGATGCAGGGAAATGAACCTACAACTGAAATCGCTTCGGAAGCCATAAAGGATATTCTTAATAATTCAAGGCCGGTTGAAGCGACAATTGAAATGATTATTGACCAAACGGGTAAGACCTTCGGAGTTACTCCCGAAAATATCCGTTCTGAAAGACGTGACGCGTCTATTGTCAATGCAAGACAGGTTGCAATGTATATAATGCGTGAAACAGCCGATATGTCGCTTATTGATATAGGAAAGGTTTTCGGCGGAAAAACTCATTCGACGGTTAAGCATTCAATTGACGGTGTTGAAAAAAAGATGGAATCAAATTTTTCTTTTAAATCAACGGTGTACGATTTAATTAAAAATATCCAGGAATTATAGACAAGTTATTATTTATAAACATAAGGTTTTGAACATACAGGTTTTATTTGTATATACATTAGACATCCGTAAAAAAGTTTTAGAAATAAAAAATTGCGGTTTTTTTGCTTAAAATATACATTTTTACCTGTTTTAAACAGTTTAGACAATCTCTACTAATACAACTATTTTTTATAATTATTTTTATATAAAAAATTCAAATTTTTTAAAGGAGATAAATAATATGAAATTCACATGCAATACACTCGCGCTTAACGAAGCCTGCCAGAATGTTCAGAGAGCGGCTTCTTCAAAAACAACTCTTCCTTCAATTGAGGGTATCTTACTTAAGGCGGAGGGAAACACCTTAACTCTTACGGGATATGACCTTGAGGTAGGAATAGTAACAAATATCGACGCAAGAGTTGAAGAGAGCGGCGCAGTCATTATCAACGCAAGATATCTTTGCGATATCGTAAGAAATCTTCCTGCAGAAATCTGCTCAATTTCTTCAGATGAAAGACAAACCTGTAAAATAGTTTCCGGTGACACTGAATACAGCATTATGGGAATTTCAGCTGCCGAATATCCGGAGCTTCCGTCTGTTTCCGGCGGTTTTCCGATAGTTCTTAAGGGCGATATTCTTAAGGATATGATAAAAAAGACATATTTTGCAGCTGCGGATAATGATGCGTCAAAAGCAGTTCATACAGGCGTTAAATTTGAAATTAAAAAGGGTTCTATCTGCCTTGTTGCGGTTGACGGCTTCCGTCTTGCAATAAGAAACGAAAGTTTTGATTATGACGGAGAAGAAAAGAACTTTGTTGTTCCCAAAAAGACTCTTACAGAGGTTATTAAGCTTATTCCCGATGGCGACGTTACCGTTTCAATGGGCGTTGCAAAGAGACATATTCTCTTTGAAATCGGAAATTACAGCATTGTTTCACGTCTTCTTGACGGCGAATTTCTTGATTACAAGGCAGCTGTTCCGCAGTCAAGCACAACCGACGTTAAGGCTAATTTAAGAAGACTTATTGAAGCGGTTGAACGAGTTTCTCTTATCATTGCGGACAGAAATAAGAGCCCTATCCGTTGTATTTTTGATAACGATTTAATCCGAGTTTCGTCTTCAACAACCTTGGGTCTTGCAAATGATAAAATGGCTGCAAAGGTTATAGGAAATAAGGTTGAAATCGGCTTTAACAATAAATTTTTACTTGACGCGTTAAGAGTCTGCGACAGTGATGAGGTTGTTATTAAATTAAACGGGCCCGTTCAGCCGATTATCATTGTTCCAAATGAAGGAGACAGCTTCTTATTCCTTGTTCTTCCCATCAGGCTTAAAAAGGATTAAAAATGAAACAAATAAAGGCAAAAATTGCACAAAAAAGAAATAGCCAAATAAAAATAGATACTGACTTTATCCGTCTTGATTCGGCTTTGAAGCTTGCAAATCTGGTTCAAAGCGGCGGTCACGCAAAGGCTGTTATTCAGGATGGAGAGGTTATTGTAAACGGTGAGGTCTGCGAAATGAGGGGTAAAAAGCTTCATATCGGAGACAGATTTGAATACGGTTTGAATGTTGTTGAGGTAACAGGGGCGTGAAGGTAAGAAAGCTGACATTAAAAAACTACAGAAACATCAGGGATTTGACCTTTTCTCCGTCGGAGGGGATAAATATAATCTTCGGCGAGAATGCCCAGGGAAAAACAAATCTTATTGAGGCTCTGTGGCTTTTTACGGGATGTAAGAGCTTTCGGACAAGCAAGGATTCGGAGCTTGTCAACTTTAACGAAAGCTTTTCCGTTGCCGAGCTTGAATTTTACGCGTTTGAAAGGGAACAGACGGCAAAAATCGTAAATGAAAAAAAGCAAAAGGCCTTTCTAAACGGAGTTGAACTGTCTTCACCGTCAAAGCTTATCGGCGAGTTTACAACGGTTGTTTTTTCACCTGTTCACCTTTCTCTAATAAAGGACGGTCCTGCGGCAAGACGGCGTTTTATTGACGTTGCGCTTTGTCAGTTAAAACCGAGATATGCGGCGTTTTTACAAAAATACAACAAGGCGCTTCATCAGAGAAATTTTTTATTAAAGGATGTCCAGTATCATTCGGAATTACTTGACACGCTTGACGTTTGGGATGAAAGACTCTGTCAGCTTGCGACCGTTATAATTAAGGAAAGACTTGATTACATTAAAAAGCTTACTCCCGCCGCAAAGGAAATATATTCCGGTCTTTCCGACGGCAAGGAGGAGATGGGTATTTCTTATAGCAGTCTTGCGGATTTTTCTTCAATGAGCGAGGATGAAATATATTTTGAACTGATGAAGCTCATTAAGAAAAACCGAAAAGAGGATATTTTACAGAAAAGTACCTCTGTCGGTCCTCACAGGGACGATATTGAAATAACGGTTAATTCTCTTTCGGCAAGGAGCTTTGGCTCACAGGGACAGCAACGCTCCTGCGCAATTGCGTTAAAGCTCGGCGAAGCGGAAATCGTAAGCTCGTTTACGGGTGAAAAGCCAGTTGCTCTTCTGGATGACGTTATGAGCGAGCTTGACGAAAGCAGACAGGATTATATTTTAAATAAAATCAAGGACTGGCAGGTATTTATTACCTGCTGTGACGAAAACCAGGTTTTGCGTCTTTGCGAGGGCAAAACCTTTGAAATGAAAGACGGAAGGCTTTTATAAAATGTATTTGCAGTTGGGACAGGATACAGTAATAAGAACCGAAAGTATAATAGGTATTTTTGACTTGGATAACACCACTGTTCAAAAGGGTACGAGAGACTTTCTTAACGCGGCTGAAAAAAAGGGAGAAACGAAATATGTTTCCTTTGATTTGCCGAAATCCTTTGTTGTCAGCGTTAAGAACGGGGAAAGAGAAATATATATAACTCATCTTGCGACAAATACATTATTTAAACGTAAATAATTGAATTTACATATATTCACACATTTTTTAGGAGGTTTTCACTGGATGGAAATCGAAAACAAGAACGAAATTTACGAAGAGGAAAGTATGAATACCGCCGTCACGAGCGAATACGGAGCAGATCAGATTCAGGTTTTAAAGGGACTTGAAGCTGTAAGAAAGCGTCCGGGTATGTATATCGGCTCGACGGGACCGAGAGGACTTCATCACCTTGTTTATGAAATCGTTGATAACTCAATTGACGAGGCATTGGCAGGCTACTGTACTCATATTGAGGTTGAAATTTTACCGGGCGATATTATTACGGTTCGCGATAACGGAAGAGGTATTCCTGTCGGTATAAATGAGGAAGAGGGACTCCCTGCGGTTACGGTTGTTCTTACGGTGCTTCACGCAGGCGGTAAGTTCGGCGGCAGCGGCTATAAGGTTTCGGGCGGTCTGCACGGCGTAGGCTCTTCGGTTGTAAACGCTCTGTCCGAATGGATGGAGGTTGAGGTAAGCCAGAACGGCCACGTCTATAAGCAGCGCTTTGAAAGAGGTGAAATTGCCTCCGACCTTGATATTATAGGCGACACGGATGAAACGGGTACGTTTATCCGTTTTAAGGCTGACCCCGAAATATTTACAGAAACGACTGAATATGAATTTGAAATACTTCAAAGACGTCTTCGTGAACAGGCTTTTCTTAACGCAGGGCTTTCAATAAAGCTTACGGATTTAAGAAATCCCGACGAAACGGTTGAAGAGGTTTACTGCTATGAGGGCGGTATTTCCTCGTTTGTTGAATATATAAATACGAGCAGGGGACTTAATCCTTTGCACGAAACGCCGATGCATTTTTCCGTTGTCAAGGGCGACAGGAGCGCGGAGGTTGCTTTAGCGTACAATGACAGCTATAACGAAAACATACTTTCATTTGCAAATAACGTAAGGACTATTGACGGCGGTACCCACGAAAACGGCTTTAAAAACGCGTTGACAAAGGTATTTAACGATTACGGAAGAAAATATAAGCTCTTAAAGGATAACGACAAAAACCTTTCGGGCGAGGACGTAAGAGAGGGTCTTACGGCTGTTATTTCCGTAAAGCTTACCGAGGCGCAGTTTGAGGGTCAGACAAAGGGAAAGCTCGGAAATACCGATATTACTCCGCTTGTTTCAAAAATGCTTGTTGATAAAATGGGCACATTTTTTGAAGAAAACCCGTCAATAGCAAAGGCGATTTTCAATAAGGCTCTTGATGCTTCAAGGGCAAGAGAAGCCGCAAGAAAGGCAAGAGATAACGCAAGAAGAAAATCTCCGCTTGAAAGCAACTCGCTTCCCGGAAAGCTTGCCGACTGTATCAGCAAGGACCCGACAAAGTGCGAAATTTACATCGTAGAGGGTGACTCGGCAGGCGGAAGCGCAAAAGAGGGCAGAGACCGTGAGCACATGGCAATTCTTCCTCTTTGGGGTAAAATGCTTAACGTCGAAAAGGCAAGAGTGGACAAGGTTTATTCCAATGAAAAGCTCATTCCCGTTGTTATGGCTTTGGGAACGGGTATAGGCGAGGATTTTGATATAAATAAATTAAGATACCACAAGATTATCATTATGGCGGATGCCGACGTCGACGGAGCGCATATCAGGACGCTTCTTCTTACCTTCTTCTTCCGCTATATGCCTCAGATTATCGAGGAGGGCTATGTCTATCTTGCGCAGCCACCTCTTTTCAAGGTTTCAAAGGGTAAAAAGAGCGCTTACGCATTCTCGGATGAACAGAGGGATAAGATAATTGAAGAATTGGGCGGTCAGTGTGATATTCAGCGCTACAAGGGTCTTGGTGAAATGGATCCGCAGCAGCTCTGGGAAACCACAATGGACCCCGAATACAGAACAATGCTTCGCGTAACCGTTGAGGACGCGCAGAGGGCGAGCGAGAATTTCTCAATTCTTATGGGCGACAATGTTGAGCCGAGACGCGAGTTTATTGAGAAAAACGCTAAATTTGTTCAGAATCTTGATATTTAAGGAAGGGGGAGAGAAAAATGGCTGAACAGCAGATAAATTACGACAATCAGAAAATTATTGACGTTGAAATAAGCGACGAAATAAGAAAAGCGTTCCTTGACTATTCAATGAGCGTTATTGTGTCCCGTGCGCTGCCGGATGTCCGTGACGGCTTAAAGCCCGTTCACAGACGTATTCTTTACGCAATGTATAAGAATAATCTCTACCCGACTAATCCTTACCGTAAGTGCGCAACCACTGTCGGCGACGTTCTCGGTCACTATCATCCCCACGGTGACGCTTCGGTTTATGACGCAATGGTACGTCTTGCGCAGACGTTTTCACAAAGGCACATTTTAGTTGACGGTCACGGAAACTTCGGTTCGGTTGACGGTGACCCACCTGCTGCTTACAGGTACACCGAATCGCGTCTTTCAAAGACGGCTATGAAGCTGCTTGAGGATATTAAAAAGGACACCGTTGACTGGACGCCGAACTTTGACGACACGGAAAACGAGCCTACGGTATTGCCTGCGCGTTTCCCGAATCTGCTTGTAAACGGAACTACGGGTATCGCAGTCGGTATGGCGACAAATATTCCTCCTCACAATATGCGTGAGGTAGTCGAGGGAATGTGCTGTGTTATTGATAACCCCGAAGCAACTCTTGACGATATTATGCACTATATCAAGGGACCCGATTTCCCAACGGCAGGCCTTGTTATGGGTACAAGGGGTATCCGCGAGGCTTATGCTACGGGCAGAGGTAAGATTTACGTCCGCGCAAGGGCTGAAATAGTTGAATCAAAGGGCGACCGTTTCAAGATTATTGTCACGGAAATTCCCTATGCCGTAAATAAGGCGAGACTTATTCAGAAAATTGCCGAGCTTGTTAAAGACAAGAGAATAGAGGGCATTGCCGATATTCAGGACTACTCCGACAAAAAGGGAATGCACATTGAAATTACCGTAAAGCGCGACGCAAACGCCCAGGTAGTTTTAAACCAGCTTTATTCAATGACCGATATGCAGGTAACCTTCGGCGCAATTCTTTTAGCTCTTGATGACGGAGTGCCGAAGATTATGACGCTTCGCGACATTCTCGACAAATATATCGCTTTCCAGAGGGATATAATAAAGAGAAGGACGCAGTTCGATTTAACCAAGGCGCAGGAGAGAGCCCATATTTTGGAGGGTCTTGCGCGAGCAATTGACATTGTTGACGAGATTATCGCAACCATCCGCGCCTGCAAGGGCGGTCAGGCAGAGGCGAAGGTTGCCATTATGGATAAATTCGGCTTTGACGACCCCCAGGCTTCGGCTATCGTTGCTTACCGTTTGGGACAGTTAGCAGGTCTTGAAATCGAAAAAATCCTTAACGAATTGGAGGAGCTTCATCAGAGAATTGCCGACCTTACGGATATTCTTTCCAACGAAAAGAGAATTGACGAAATAATCAAGGAAGAGTCAAGGGAAATCGCGGAGAAATACGGTGACGAAAGAAGAACCGAAATTGCTGCAGTCAGCGGAGAGGTTGATATTGAGGACCTTATTCCCGAGGAGACCTGTGTTTACACTCTTACCACAATGGGTTATATCAAGCGTCAGCCCGTTGACACCTATAAGGCGCAGAACAGAGGCGGCAAGGGAGTTAAGGGAATGACAAGGCGCGAGGAGGACGTTGCTTCAACAATGTTCACTTGCTCAAGCCACGATTATATAATGTTCTTTACCACAAAGGGCAGAGCCTACAGGTTAAAGGGTTACGAAATTCCCGAAAGCAGCCGTACAGGCAAGGGAATGAATATAGTTAATCTTCTCCCGGTTGAGACCGACGAAAAGGTTACAACAATGATAAGAGTGCCCGATTTTGAAACAGAGGACGTATACCTTTGTATGGTTACAAGAAAGGGCGTTATCAAGAGAACTGACCTTGACGCATACAAAAATATCCGTAAATCGGGTATCAATGCAATAAATCTTGACGAGGGCGATTCGCTTGCCTGGGTCAAGCTGACAGACGGTAACAGCGAGCTTCTTGTTGCAACAAGAAACGGTATGGCAATTCGCTTTAATGAAAAAGACGCAAGAGCCATAGGCAGAACCGCAAGGGGAATGAAAGCAATTAAATTAAAAGGCGATGACGAAGTAGTCGGTATGTGCGTGCTTGACGAAAGCAAGCAGGTTCTTACCGTCAGCACAACCGGCTTCGGCAGAAGGAGCAATATTTCCGATTACCGCCTGCAGTCAAGAGCCGGCTCGGGTATCATTAACTATAAGACGGATAAAAATGGCAAGGTTGCCGCCGTTGCAATGGTTGACGATAATGACGACGTAATTATGATTTCGGCTGACGGAATTATTATCCGTATGTCCGCCGCTGATATAAGCAGCTTTTCGCGTACCTCAAAGGGCGTTCGCGTAATGCGTACCGAGGAAGGCATTGTCAGCGTTGCGGTAACGGCGAGAATTGAAGATGACCAAGGCGAAGAAGAGGGGAACGAAATACAAGGTGCGGCAGAAGGAGCAATAGATGAGTAATTACCCTTATAATCCTTACAGTTATAATCCCCAGCAGTATCAGCAGCAGTATGTTGAAATGCAGAAAAAGGCTTCCCAGAAGCGTGAATTAAGACGGCGCAGTACGCTTATCGGCTGCGGAATAATTATTTATGTGGTTTTATGCGTTGCGCTTATTGTTCTGACTGTTCGTTTGAGCGGAAACAGTGAGCTTTACGATACAAACGCGCTGTTTTCAAACTGTGTTCAGATATTTGTCAGCATTATTGCGTTGCTCGGAGCATTTTTCATAGTAAGACGCGTTATTGACAAAAAGCATGTTTCGTTCATTCCTTTCGGCGCGCCCGCAAACAAAAAGCACGCGCTGCTGCTCATACCCTTCGGAGTTGCCGCCTGCCTTGCAGGAAGTATTGCGACAGGGTATATGGACCAGTTTTTACAGAAAGCCTTTGATGTTGTCTTTACCGAACCTGAATTTGCCGAGCCGACAACTCCCTTTGAGGCGGTCATCTTTCTTATAAGCACCGCGCTTGTTCCTGCGTTTGTTGAGGAAATTACCCTTCGCGCAGGCGTTCTTCAGGCGATGAGAAAATACGGCGACTGGTTTGCTATTATAACCTCCTCGTTTATCTTCGCCGTGCTTCACGGAAATATGATTCAGACTCCGTTTGCGTTTATAGCCGGAATTGCTCTTGGCTACGTCTTTATTGCAACGGGCAGTATCTGGCCGGGAATAGCGATACATTTTATAAACAATTTTGTTTCAAGCCTTGTCACGGTTGCGTATGCGTTCGGGCTTGACGATAAAATAATAGGTTCGGTTTTTGATATTTACGCAATGTCTATTTGCATTATCGGACTTGTGTGTTTCTTGGTTTATTTCTTTGATAAGAAAAGACCTGTTCTTCAGAAAGACACCTCGCTTCTTTCCCTTCCGCAGAAAACCGGTGCGTTTTTAATCAACGTGCCGATGATAGTAAGCCTTATTTACGTTTTTTATGCAACGGCAGGAACAATTGAGAGATAACCGATATGGGCTTTGAAGAGGAAATGATGAAAAGGGCGCTTTCTCTTGCAAAGGAGTGTCTTAAGGATGAAGAGGTGCCTGTCGGCGCGGTTATTTGCCGTAACGGGGAAATAGTCGGCACGGGCAGAAACAGGCGTGAAACGGGTAAAAATGCCTTGTACCACGCTGAAATTGAAGCAATTGATAACGCCTGCAAGGCTTTGGGCGGCTGGCGGCTATGGGAGTGCGAAATGTTTGTTACTCTCGAACCGTGCCCGATGTGCGCAGGCGCAATTATCAATTCAAGAATAAAAAAGGTCACCTTCGGCGCGTACGATAAAAAGAACGGCGCGTGCGGCTCGGTGACGGATTTGTTTTCGCTTTCATTTACGCACAAGCCTGCTGTTCTGGGCGGCGTAATGGAGGATGAATGCGCAAAAATACTTTCCGATTTTTTTTCGGAGCTGAGAAATAAAAGAGGTAATAAAAATGAGTGAAAACTGTAACGGCAGATGTGAGGGTTGCGCGTCAAAGTGCGATCAAAAGGATTTCAGAGAGCCGTTTAACGAAAAATCAAGCGTAAAAAAGGTTATCGGCGTAGTCAGCGGTAAAGGCGGCGTAGGAAAATCTCTTGTCACCTCGCTTTTAGCGGTTGCCGCAAATAAAAACGGAAAGAAAACCGCCGTGCTTGACGCGGATATTACCGGCCCGTCTATTCCAAAGGCATTCGGCATTAAGGATAAGGCGCTGGGAACAGACGACGGAATAATTCCGAACAAAAGCAAAAACGGCGTTGAAATAATGTCAATAAATCTTCTTCTTGAGGATGATGAGGCTCCCGTAGTCTGGAGAGGTCCCGTAATTTCCGGTGTGGTAAAGCAGTTCTGGCACGAGGTAATCTGGGGCGACCTTGACTATATGTTTATTGATATGCCTCCCGGAACGGGCGACGTTCCGCTGACGGTGTTCCAGTCAATTCCGCTTGACGGAATTATCATAGTCACCACGCCGCAGGACTTGGTTTCAATGATAGTCAAAAAGGCTTACAATATGGCGAAGCTTATGAATATTCCCGTACTCGGAATTGTTGAAAATATGAGCTTTGTTGAATGTCCCGACTGCGGAAAGAAAATTTACATTTTCGGCGAGGGAAAGAGCGAAAAGACGGCGGAGGAACTGGGCTTGCCGCTTCTTGCGCAGCTTCCGATAAACCCCGAAACGGCGGAAGCGGTTGACAGGGGAGAGGTCGAGGAAGTTGATACGCTGGATTTGTTTATTGCATTAAGAAAAATTGAAGAAATATTGGGATAAAATAATAATAAAAACAATGGGCAGTTCATTTGAACTGCCCACTTTTTTTGTCTGATTTTTCGGGACGTCGAGGACGCCGTCCTCTACGGAGTTACTACTGCCTGTCAAAATAATCCTTACCCGAACAGATAAAGTATGTTCTTATGTATCCGTCAGTTGAAAGAAAAACGATTTCGTCGGTTTCTTCAATGTAGAAAATGCTGTCACCGTCTTCAGCCTCGGTTTTGTAAAGCGCATTCGGGTTGTTGATTACTGCATTTGCCTTTTCAAGGTATTCCTCGGCGGACTTGCAGTATGTGTCCGCGCCGTGCTTTTTAAAGTGGTCTTTAAGACTTTTTTCGGTTCTGAACGAATACTGTCGAGCTTGCTGTAACTCGGTGACGGTTGTTTTTTGTTGATTTGACGAAGCGGTGTTTTTTGTCGCCGTATCCGCATCGCCGCGGCCGAAAATGGCAACGTAAAAACACATTGCAACACCGATAACTATCAGCGGAAGGGATATTTTAGTTGCATTATTCTTGCGGTTTTTACTCATAGGCTTTATCAGTCTTCAAATCCGTTCGGATTATTTTTCTGCCAACGCCAGGAGTCAGCGCACATATCGTCAATTGTCTTTTGAGCAACCCAGCCTAATTTTTCTCTTGCCTTTGTGGGATTAGAATAAAGACGCGCAAGGTCGCCGGCTCTTCTCGGACCGATTTTGTAGTTAAGCGGAAAACCGCAAGCCTTTTCAAACGCTTCAATTATCTGAAGCACGCTGTAGCCGTTACCCGTGCCGAGGTTGTACGCTTCAACTCGGTTGGATTTGAAGCTGTCCTCAAGCGCCTTGAGATGGCCCTTTGCAAGGTCGACAACGTGGATATAGTCGCGTATGCAGGTACCGTCGGGCGTATCGTAATCGTTGCCGAAAACGGTAAGACATTCGAGCTTTCCGACTGCAACCTGGGTGACATAGGGAAGAAGATTATTCGGTATGCCGTTGGGGTTTTCGCCGATTTTTCCGCTTTCGTGGGCGCCAATGGGGTTGAAATAACGCAGAAGCGTAACGCTCCATTCGTTATCCGCAACGTACAAATCCTTAAGAATAAGCTCTATCATAAACTTTGTTGTGCCGTAAGGATTTGTGGTGCCGCCGGTTTTCATTTCCTCGTTGAGAGGAGATTCGTTTTCAGTTCCGTAAACCGTAGCGGACGAAGAGAAAACGATATTTTTACAGCCGTTTTCGCGCATTACCTCGCAGAGAGTGAGTGTGCCGCCGATGTTGTTGTCATAGTATTCAAGCGGCTTGTAGACGCTTTCGCCGACCGCTTTAAGACCGGCAAAGTGAATTACGGCGTCGATTTTATCCTCGCTGAAAGCCTTTGTAAGACCCTCCTTGTCGCGGATATCGCATTTAAAGAATTTAAAATCCTTGCCCGTGATTTCCTTTACTCTGTCAAGAGCGGCTTCCTTACTGTTATAGAGATTGTCTACAACAGTGATGTCATAGCCTGCATTAAGAAGCTCAACGCAGGTGTGCGAGCCGATATAGCCGGCTCCGCCGGTAACAAGTATTCTCATATATGTACTCCTTTATTCCGAAACATCCAAAAGCGCGTCCTCATCCTCGGTGGTGGAAGCCGAGGTCGGCGCCTGGGTAGAGGGTTTAGTGGTTGACGGCTCTGTAGTCGGCGCTGTGGTGGAGGGAGCCTGAGTCGTGGTCCTTGCGGTTGTTGCAGCAGTTGTTGCCGCAGTTGTTGCAGCAGTTGTAGAACGCGTGGTCGAAGCCGCGGTAGTTCTGTTTGCAGAGGTTCTTTCGGTTGAAGATTCCTCTTCTGCCTTCTGACTCGCTTCGCCTTTCTGGAGAACCGTGTCGGGATAGAAATATTCAAGGATTTCCTCATAGGTATCGTTGTCGCGCTTTGCCATTCTTATAGCGCTGCGCTGACTCATTCCAACGCCGCTTCCGTAGCCGTAGCAGGTGAAAATGAACACCTTATCCGTGCTGTCGTATTCTACGTCAAAGCAAAGTGAGGTTACCTTTTTAGCGCAGAATTTATCAAGAAGCTTTATAAAATCGTAACCCGTGAATTTAACCGAGCCGACCTCAATGGTTTCAACATAGCCCGTGTCGCCGTCAAAAGCATCGTCACGAGCGGTGATTTTAAGCCAGTTTTCGGGGTCGCTTGAAAATTCCGACAGGTTGTGGGAGGTTCCCTTAATAACGGCTGTGTTAAGCTCCGAGGTGGTGACTTCAATATCGTACTTGTAATCGTCGGTCCTCCTGTCTGATTCTGTATCAACTGGTACAAGGTAAGGAATTTCAACACCGTAAACCGTCTGTGCAGAAGCGGTTTTGCCTGCCGAATAACGGTGATAGGGAACGGGGACAATCTTTTCCTCGTATGTCAGGTAATCGCCGAAAACTGCGTCAACAGCCTGTTTTACCTCGGCGTCGGCGGTGTTTGCAAGCTTTACATCGGAAATATCGAAATTATTATCTCTGTACTTAAGGTTTGTATAAAGTACGACTGCCATTGCCTTGAGAGCTTCCTCGTCCCAGTCGTCTTCGTCGTTTATGGCGTTCTGGAGAATAAGGCTGAGAGCTTCCTTTGCATCCATTTCTTCGCCGTTTCTTATAAAGGTTTTCGGCTCGGTGTCGTTCATATCGACAACGTGCTCCTCGTCACCCTTGATAAGGTCAACGATATGAACCATAAGGTCCTTTTCCTCGGCAGGCTTTGTTTCCTTCTTTTCGGTTGTGGTAATAACGGGAGCCTTTGTGGATATCGGCTCCGTTGTGGGGGGATCTTCGCGGTCAAGAACCCTGAAAACAATGCCTGCGCCAAGGCAGAGAATGAGAACTATTACTAAAGTAATGAGAATTGCTTTAACTGTTTTCTTTCCTGCAACCTTTTCGACCGGAGCGTTATCCGGACCGATGGCGTTTTCGGAAAGTACGCCGTAAGCATTCTGACCGAGAAGCGCGATTGCCTCCTCGGCTGCGGCGGAAACAAGACTTTCGTCCGTTTCGCCTTCCTCAGCGTAAAAGCGCCTTGCAATAGCTTTTTCGCCGTCGGTAATTGAAATGCAGACGCCCCTGCCGTTGTCGTCGTCAAACGGGTCGGAAATTACGGCGCCAAGCTCTGTGTGGGAAAGATTTTTTGCGGCTCTTGCCAACTGAACGGAATACGAAACAACGTCAATATCGCCTCTGTCCTCAACGTGAGGGGCAAATACAAACAAATCGTCCGAGCCTTCAATTGACTTAATAACGCTGTCAATAATCGGCTCCTGCTTATTTGCGCAGAAGGCAACTCTTGAATTAGCCTCCTTAAGCAGATTCACGCTTCTGACAAGTGGATTTGAGAAGCTCTGCTTTTCCTTTTTCGGAGCGGGGACAAACGCGTCTTCGTCAGGCTGCGGTTTTCCGAAAAGGCTGATAAGATAAGGAATAATTTTATCCTCAAGCATACCGTCAATTCTGTTCTTGTCAAGCGGAAGCATAAGGAAGAATTTATCGCCCTTTGTAACCGAGAAGCCGGAAAACATACCGTCGTTTGACTCAAAAATCATTGCGCCCTCGGGGAAAAGCGAGTGGGAGGCAATTTTCTTTTCGTCAACGCCTTCCTTTTCGCTTACGAGCTGCTTGATATTGCTGTTTTCGGAAAGCGTGTAGCCCATAGCCGTAAGAAGCTTCTTTTTAACCTTGTTGTACGCCGGTTTTTCAACCGCAACAACCGTGATCGCCTCGTTTTTCAAGCTCTGGGCAAGAGGTGCAAGCATATCCTGCGGAGAGGAGAAATCCTCGAACTCAAGCTCGTTTGAAGCAAAGCCGTGAAGCGCGTCGGCAATTTTTGCTTCAAGCTTTCTCTGCGCAAGCTCTCTTTGAGCGCAGAGAGAAAACATTCTGATTCTCATTACTCTGATGTCCTTTCATTTATATAAATGATATAAATTGCCTTTATTATGACGGATACCACCTATCCGCGTCCTCATACGGGTTATCCTGTTTCTTGGTTTCATACCACTTTGCAGGATATCTCGGATTTTCGTTTACTTTTACCGTGCCGTGAGAGGTCGGGCTTTCACCGGGACGCACCATACGCGCAAGCACTACAAGGCGCGCGTCCTCAAATTCATAGGTACAGGTGGAAAGCGTAAGCAGCTTGTCGCCGGGCTGAATATCAACACCCGTGTCATACAGTCTTCTTTCATTTACTGCCTGAATATAGCTTTCAAACGCCTCGTCACTGGTAAGGTGGTTAAAGATGAAATTGAAAAGGTACCCGTTGTCGTCCTCGGGCTTGCTGTTAGTAATGAATACGCCGTAAATCTTGAAATTATAGTCTCCGTAAAGAGTGGAAAGCGAAATTACGGGGGCGTTTTCGAATCCTTCGGGCTTTTCGTACTTTGAAAGCTCGGCAAACATAAGTCCGTCCTTCATGTGGTGACCGTAGATAATGGTGTTCATGCTCAGGTTTCTTATGTTATCGCGGAAATCCATAAACGGACAGCCGTAACGGCTGTACTGACCGTAGAAGTCCTGTTTAAGGTATTTCTCGTTGTTCTCCGCCTTAACGACCTGAACGTTTATCTGGGTATTCGGAATGCTAAGCCACGCTACAAATTCGGGATTTAAAGCGTAAAGACGGGCGTATTTGACGTTCATTCCGCCCGGGAATTCAACGTCGGGATATTCTGCCTTAATTTTATCCCATTCGGACTGAACCTGTTCCTCGTTCTCGGTTTCAACAATGTAGCGCTGAAGCTGCGTTGTCTGGGAAACATTTCTCTGCTTCTGGATATAAAGAGAGCCGAAATAGCACGCGCAGCCGATAATGGTAAGAACGGAAAGAATGCTTACGGTTTTACGAAGCTTTTCCTTAAACGGATCGCGTTTATTCGGGAAGGTGTTATAAAGGAATTTGTTGAGACCCTTTCGCTCCTTATAATCGGCGGAACGGTCAAACTCATACATTGAAATATTGTTTACGTCCTCGTTATCAGCCGCGTCAAGCGCCGATTCGATTTCAAGCACGCCGGCGTTACTTATTTTAATATCCTCAGCGGCGGCGGAAGCCCTGTTGATAACAGGGGCATTTTCGTTGTTTGCAAGAGCATTGAGTTTATCTGCCGAATCCGACTTTTTAACGCCCTTTTTTCTTTCAAGCTTAATATTCTTTTTACGCTGTTTTGCAGCAACTCTTTCTTTCTTTTTTGCTTCCTTTTCAAGCATTTTTGAGCTGCGTTTTTTTGAATATTCCGCTTCCTTTTCGGAAAGCTTTTTTTCAAGCTCTTCCTCTTTTTTAGCTTTTCTTTCGCTTTTTGAAGCGGCTGTATCAGCGTTACGGGACGAAAAATCCTCGTTTATAATTTTTCTTGTGGACGAAGAAACCTTAACGGGGATTTCATTTTCCTCCTCGTCATCGTCCGCAAGCAGTTTATAAATGTTGTCAATTGCCGCCTTTGTTTCGGGGGATTTGTTTTTGCCGTCGTGAATAAGCTCGTCGTAAAGCGATACTCCGCCCTCGTCGTCGTCGAGCTTCAACTGCCGTCTCAAATCCTCAAATGAGTCTGTGCGGCTGATATTCGGGTTGTTTTCTTCGGGTGTCATAGTTTACCTCGTAGCAAGCGGTTCCCACTTGTCGTCGTTTATATAGGGATTATCGATTTTATTCTTATTATACCAAATCTGGGGGTATTTAGCATTATTGTTAAAGGTTGCGGTTGAAACGTCAACCGTTTCGCTTTCGCCGGACCTTACGGCTCTTGCGACTATAACGCATCTTCCGTCAGCGCGGTTCGACGCGGAATAGTCAAGCATTTTAGTACAAGTTGAAAGAATTAAAATTTTATCCGACGTGTTTACGTCAACGGTTGTATTTATCATCGAACGCTTCATCAGCTCACTGAGAAACGCCTTGTAATTATCATCCTTAAGATAGGGATAGATGTAATTGAAAACATAGCCGTTGTCTTCACCGGCGGTGGCGGTTGTGATAAAAACGGAAAAGATTTTCCACTTTTTCTTCTGCAGAACGGTGTTGAACTCAATTACGGGAGCCTTCTTGTAAAAATCGAGGCTTTCGTAGTTTTCAAGAGGTGAAAACATAGTGCCGTCATAGAAATTATGACCGTAGACGATAAAGCTCGTGTCGTCTCCTGCAATATCGTTCCTGCAGTCAAGATATATGCTTCCGCGCTCGTTGGGATTGCGGTAAAAGTCGTAGTGAAGGTAAGCGTCGTTGTTTTCGCACTGGACAACGGGAAAATCAATTGTCGTCTCGGGAACCTTTATCCAGCCGACAAGATGATTGTTTGCCGCGTATGCAGCCTTGTATTCTTCAAGTATGCCCTCGGGGAATACAACGCCGTCATAGTTTTTGTCAAAGGCGCCTTCGTTTACGTCAAAGGTGGTAAGCTCCGCGAGAGCGAGAGCCTCCTTTTTGCTTTTCTGAATATCGGCAAAGGTGACGGCGGTATAAACGCCGGTTGCGACAATTATTAAAGCGAGGATTACAAGCAGGGCGTTAAGAGCCACGCTTCGGGCTTTCTTTTTTGTCCTCTTAAGTTCCTCGTAATACGCCTCTGCCTGCTCGGGAGTAACGTGGATATTACCCTGGGCGTCAAGGAAGTCGTGCGTCATTGATTATCACCCTCAATAAGTTCAATTATCATCTGAAGCGCAAGGTCAGCCGCGCGCTCACGGTTAAGCGCTCTGGCGCCCTGTTGACCCGTAAGGTTGGGTCTGAAGGACTCGACCGATACGCCGCTCATATCGGACACGGCGACAATAATTACCTTTTCGTCATCCGAAAGTCCTTCAACGGGCGAAGCGTAGCCTGTAATGCCGACGCCTATATCTGCGTTCGTCCTCTGCCTTATTCCGCTCGCCATTTCCTTTGCGGTTTTGACGCTTACTGCCGTAAAGCGTTCAAGAGTTTCACTCCTTACACCGACAAGATGTCTTTTAACGCGGTCCGAATAGCAGACAATTCCGCATTCAAAAACCTTTGAAGCGCCGTCAACATCAGTAATTTTTTTTGCAAGCAGTCCGCCCGTACAGCTTTCCGCCAATGCGATTTTCAGTTTTTTCTCGGTCAGTAGTTTTACAGCTCTCTCTTCAAGCTTCATTTTTCACGCCTCAATTTCCGTAATTTTAATATTTTTAACAGCCGCTTCTATAAGGGGGTCAACGTCAAGCGCGGTTTCCGCGTCTTCAAGCATTTTTAACGTCGGGCGTGTACGGGGATGTCTGGGCGTAAATACCGTACAGCAGTCTTCAAACGGCTGAATTGATATGTCAAAGGTTTCAATTTTTCTTGAAACGGAGATTATTTCGTCCTTGTCCAAACCGATAAGCGGACGGAAAACGGGAAGCGTTGTCACCGCGTCCGTACAGCCGAGGGCGTAAATCGTCTGACTTGCGACCTGACCGACGCTTTCCCCGGTGATGAGCGCCGCGCAGTTGTCTTCACGCGCAAGCCTGTCGGCAATTCTCATCATAAATCTTCTCATAATAAGGGTGAAAAGCGGTTCGGGACATTTTTTCCTGATTTCCTGCTGAATTTCGGTAAAGCCGACTGTTATAAGGTGAATGTGTCCGCTGTATTTTGCCACCTGACGAAGCAGGGAATGCACCTTTTCTTCAGCCTGAACGGAGGTGAAGGGAGGGGAGGCAAAGTGAACCGCGGTAAGCGAAATGCCGCGTTTTGCCATCATATATCCTGCGACGGGACTGTCTATTCCGCCGGAAATAAGCAAAGCCGCCTTGCCGCCCGTGCCTACGGGCATACCGCCTGCGCCCTTAATCTGGTCGGCGTGAATGAAGGCGTATTCGTCACGGATTTCAACCGTTACCGTAACATCGGGGTTATGGACGTCAACCGAAAGGTGATTAAACCGCTCAAGCAGCCTTCCGCCAAGCTCGGACGAGATTTCGGGAGATTTAAAGGGGAACGCCTTGTCGCTTCTTTTGGCGTTTACCTTAAACGTGTCCGCGTTTTCAAGGATTTCCTTAAGGTACTCGGGGGCTTTTTCAAGTATTGCTCCCATATCCTTTTCGACGGCAGCCGAGCGAGTATACGCCGCAATTCCGAACACCTTTGAGACTGCGTCTGAAGCGGAGTCCATATCGCAGGAGCCGACAGGAATAATCATAATAGTTGACTGGGATTTTTTATATTCGAACTCTCCGAACGGGCGAAGCCGTCTTTTGAGATTTTTTATAAGGATATCTTCAAAGGATGAACGGTTAAGTCCCTTTAAGGCAAGCTCGCCGTTTTTTACAAGAATGATTTCTTTCAATTTATTTCTCCTGAAATTTTATTTTAAGCTGTCTGTAATTTTTTCAAGACTGTCGCAAAGCAGGTCGATTTCTTCTTTTGTGCTGTATCTTGAAAGGCTGATTCTCACCGCGCTGTCAATTCGCTTTGAGTCAAGTCCCATTGAAACAAGGGTTTCGCTTCTGTGTCCCTTGCTGCAGGCGGAGCCTGCCGAGATGCAAACGCCAAGGTTACTAAGTGCGTTTACCGTGACCTGCGAGGGAATTCCCGAAACCGAGATGTTAAGTATATACGGCAGGGCGTTTTCGGGCGAATTAAAGCAAACAAAATCAAACTCCGAAAGTCTTTGGCGAAGATATTTGTTAAGCGAAGAAGCATATTCAAGATGGGCTGAAACGTCCTTTGCCTCTTCAATTGCCGCGCCGAATGCCGCAATTGACGGAACGTTTTCCGTTCCCGAAAAAACAGCGTTTTCCTGACCTCCGCCGAGAAGATACGGCTTGATTCTGACGTTTTTTGAAACGTAGAGAAGACCGGCGCCCTTAAGGGAATGTATTTTGTGGGCGGAAGCGGTTATCAGATCGGCATAAGAAGCCTTAACCGGGATTTTTCCGAACGCCTGAACTGCGTCAATATGAACAAGAGCCTTTGACTTTTTACGCCTGACGATTTTTTTAAGCTCTTCAAAGGGCAAAATCGAGCCGACCTCATTGTTTACAGCCATAACCGAAACGAGCGCGGTTCTTTCGTCAATTGCGTTTTCAAGGTCGTTTAAGGAGATAAACCCGTCCGAATCGGGCTTAAGTCTTATTACCTCAAAGCCCTTTTCCTCAAGAAAATCCATACATTTTGAAACGCTTGGGTGCTCAACCGCTGTAGTGACGATTTTATTAAGCGCCTTATTTTTTTCATTCACCGCGCCGAAAACAGCCGTGTTATTTGCGCTCGTTCCGCTCGGAGAAAAACAAATTTCCCTTTCCTCGCAGCAAAGAAGCGAAGCGGCATTTTTCCTCGCAAGGTCAATAAGCTTTTTTGCTTCAAGTCCTTTAAAATGAAGCGACGACGGATTACCCCAGTTTTTAAGGCAGGCTTTTTTCGCTGCTTCTACAGCGGCTTCGCACGGCATTGTGGTTGCGCTGTTGTCAAAATATGCCGTCAAGTGTCTCTCCTCCCTTTTTAACGGAGCAAATCCTTTTCGTCCGCAAAGTTATACAGCATACATTATATAATATATTTATTTTTTTTTCAATTATATATATTAAAAAACTGTATAATTAACAAAAATTTAATAAAAATAAATTTATATATATTACAAAAAGGAGACTGAAAATGGAACGCAGGAAAAGAATAAGAAAAATATCGTTCTTTCTGGCGGTAATTACGGCGTTTTCGCTTGTTGCGCTGACATCGTTTCTGAAAGCGGACAGGCTTGAAAAGGAAAAGCGAGCCGAAATTCAGCAGTCGGTATGCGAGCTTGACGAATACGTCGCTTCAATTGATTCAACCCTTTCAAAGGGAATTTACGCCACAACTCCGCCGATGATTTTAAATATTTCAACCGAGCTTTGGCGGCTGTCGTCTGGGGCGAAAATAATGCTTTCTCAAATACCGAACGACAGCATTGATTTTTCCCAAACAAACAAGTTCCTTTCACAGCTGGGCGAATTGATGATGAGTCTTAACCGAAAGGCAGCTGACGGCGGACAGCTTTCAAAAAGCGATATTTCAAGGCTTTCCGAGCTTCTTGAATATGCAAAGGCGCTTCACGAGTCAACCACGGCTCTTCGTGACGGGGTGTTTGACGGAACGGTTGAGGTAATAAGCAAGCAGGGGAACATTTCAGACGTAAAAAATGACGCAACGCCTCTTTCAACCTCGCTTGAAAATACCGCAAAGGCTGTAACGGATTTCCCGTCGCTTATCTATGACGGGCCGTTTTCGGACCACCTTGAAAAAAAGGAGGCGGAGTTTCTCAACGGAAAGCAGGAGATATCCGTCACCGAGGCAAAGAAAAAATGCGCTTTTTACCTTGGCGCGGACGAGGAGGATATTTCCTTTTCCCAGATGGAGGACGGGACGGTTGCAAGCTACGTCTTTGTTTCGGACAAGTCCACCTGCGCGGTGACGAAAAAGGGAGGTTATTTGAGTTATATTATTTCCTCCGAATATACAGGGGAGGACGCTTTAACGTATGACGAGGCAAAGGACAAGGCGAAGAAATACCTTGAAAAAATCGGCTACGAGGGGATGGCGGACAGCTATCATTCGGAAAACGACGGGGTTTGTACGGTAAATTTTGCTTTTGAAGAAAACGGCGTAAAATGTTATCCCGATTTGATAAAGGTCAGCGTTTCGATGTATGACGGAAAAATTCTTTCCGTTGACGCAAGAAACTATCTTTTAAGCCATAAAAACAGGGGAGTTTCAAGTCAGCCGCTTTCCGTTTTCACAAAGGCGGAAAAGAAAATCAGTCCGCTTCTTCATATAAAGGGTAATGCGCTTGCGGTAATTCCCACTCCGGCAGGAGACGAAAAGCTTTGCTGTGAATTTCATTGCGCTGATGACAAAGGGCAGGAGGTTCTTGTCTATATTGATACAAAAACATTTAACGAGGCGCAGATTTTGCTTCTTATGTATTCGGACAACGGTGTGTTGACAAAATAAAAGAAAAGGAAAATTTACGCATAAAGCACCACCGCGACTTCGAACAATTTAATAATCATCCGCAAAACGTAGGGGTCGGGTTTCCCGACCCACGGGATTATATCTTATTTATTCGGGACGGGAGACCCGTCCCCTACGAAACACCTTAACGTTCCGAAGGAACATTTCACGCGTTTTCTTGAAAACGTACTTCACGTTGTTTAA
>ERZ842401.189-NODE-189-length-84526-cov-16.744208_pt1 | contig 84526 bp, 93 predicted proteins | sample MGYA00521270_ERZ842401 | MGnify/ENA primary metagenome ERZ842401 (study PRJEB31892, sample SAMEA3878208) | bioreactor metagenome | biome: Moose rumen | place: Sweden | collected 2011-10 | study: EMG produced TPA metagenomics assembly of the PRJEB12797 data set...
GAGCGAAGGCCTACGGAGCCTTAGGTCGTGGGTTCGAATCCTGCCTACCGCGCCAGAATTTGTTACAAGAATACATGAATTAGTAAATAACAGGCGGTCTGAGCTACAAGGGCCGCTTTTTTCGTACATGTGTATTCAGGCTTTAATCCCGGAGCAACGGCCAAATATTTCGGGTTAAGCATAAATTTTAGCAAGGAGAGATAATTAACAATCATGAAGAAGACATTAATTTGCGCGGTTCTTGTTCTGGCAATGGCTGCAAGTGCATTCGGAGCATCATTCAAAATCGGAGGCACAGGGCCTTTGACTGGTGGCGCAGCAATTTACGGCAACGCAGCTAAAAACGGTGCAGAGATCGCAGTAGAAGAAATTAACGCCATGGACGGAACCGTGAAGTTCGAGATTCGTTATGAGGACGACACACATGACGCAGAGAAAGCCGTCAACGCTTACAACGCTCTTAAAGACTGGGGAATGCAGATTTCATTAGGTTCAGTAACCTCAAAGCCAGCCGAAGCTACAGCAGCCGAAAACTTCGCGGACAGAATTTTTGCCCTCACTCCTTCAGCTTCATCAGCCGCAGTAACAGAAGGTAAAGACAACGTGTTCCAGATGTGTTTCGTTGATCCTAACCAGGGAACAGCCAGCGCTCAATATATCGCCTCAAAAGGCTTAGCCAAAAAAGTTGCGGTTATCTGGAAGAATGACGACGTTTACTCAAAGGGTGTTTACGATACATTCATGGAGAACGCGCCGAAACAGGGACTTGAAGTTGTCAGTGATACAGCATTCGCAGACGGCAACGACACAGACTTCTCTGTACAGCTTACAGACGCTAAGACAAAAGGCGCCGAACTCGTTTTCCTCCCGATGTATTATCAACCAGCAAGCTTAATTCTTGCACAGGCTCAAGCTATGGGATACGCTCCTAAGTGGTTCGGAATTGACGGAATGGACGGAATTTTGACCATGGAAGGCTTCGATAAGTCATTAGCAGAGGGAGTAATGCTCTTAACACCGTTCAACGCAGACGCTACTGACGCTAAGACAAAAGCATTCGTGGCCAAGTATCAGGAAAAATTTGGTGAAGTACCCAACCAGTTTGCCGCCGATGGTTATGATTGCGTTTATGCTTACAAAGAGGCTTTAGAGCTTGCGAAGGCTACACCGGATATGAGCGCTGAAGAAATTTGTGCAAAGATGATCGAGCAGTTCACTACCATGACATTCAACGGTGTAACAGGCGAAAATGTTAAGTGGGCCGCTAATGGTGAAGTCTCAAAGGATCCCAAAGGTATGGTAATCAAGAATGGCGCATACGTCGGACTTGACTAATAGACGAACAATTTAGATTAGCTATGGGCAGTCTGGGAAATGGCCGTAAAAATTCTCGGGCTGCCTTTTTTCATGTTTACATATAAGGAGCGGTAAAATTTGATATTTCTAAATTTCTTTATCAGCGGTATAAGCCTTGGTAGTATCTACGCGATTATTGCCTTGGGTTATACGATGGTTTATGGCATTGCCAAAATGCTTAATTTCGCTCACGGTGATGTCATTATGGTTGGAGCTTACGTGTGCTTCTATGCTGTATCACGTTATGGCATGAATCCTTTTGTGGGCGTCGTGCTTGCTATGGCTGTTTGTACGTTGCTTGGAATTGTTATCGAGCGTTTTGCGTATAAACCTTTACGTCAGGCCCCCTCACTCGCAGTCTTAATCACGGCTATAGGCATGAGCTATTTCCTTCAGAACACAGCCTTGTTATTATGGTCGTCTAACCCAAAAGTCTTCCCGTCAATAATCGGTCGCGGCTCGTTCAAGCTTTTTGAGGGCAAGTTATCCGTTTCGCATGTTACAGTTTTGACGATAGCAACGTGTGTGATAATCATGATAGTGTTGTCGCTCTTCATCAGCAAAACTAAACTTGGCAAGGCTATGCGTGCATGTTCAGAGGATAAGGGCGCGGCGCAGTTAATGGGTATCAACGTCAACGCTACAATCTCGCTAACGTTCGCAATAGGTTCAGGGCTTGCAGCTATAGCAGGTGCTTTGTTGTGTTCAGCTTACCCGACTCTAATGCCAACGACTGGATCTCTTCCCGGAATTAAAGCTTTTACTGCGGCAGTATTCGGCGGGATCGGTTCAATACCCGGAGCTTTTCTTGGTGGATTAATGTTGGGAGTCATAGAGATTTTTGCGAAGGCTTATATCTCGAGTCAACTTTCTGACGCTGTAGTGTTCGGGGTGTTGATAGTGGTGTTGCTCGTGAAGCCGTCGGGATTACTTGGTAAGCAATTGCAGGAGAAGGTGTAAATCATGACTATGCGAAGACTTATAAATCTCAAACGTGTAGAAGCACGAAGAATATATTTAACTTATTTCATTGTAATCGCGGCGTATGTAATCTGTCAGACAATGAGCAGCACGAAATTTTTAAGCTCGTCAATGCGTGGAATGTTAGTGCCGATTTGTGCGTATATGGTCATGGCTATATCGTTGAATCTCGTCGTAGGAATTTCCGGCGAGTTATCACTTGGCCACGCTGGCTTTATGTCGGTTGGGGCGTTCTCTGGAGTTGCTACGGCGATATTGTTGCAGAAAGTTCTCCCGTTTGCTCCTGCTAGGCTTGCTGTAGCTATGATAGTTGCGGCAATTTTTGCGGCCATTGCGGGCTTCTTGATCGGTATTCCAGTTTTGAGGCTCAAAGGCGACTACTTGGCCATCGTTACTCTTGCGTTTGGCGAGATCATAAAAAGTTTGCTGAACAATTTCTATTTCGGGGTCGACTCCGGCGGCTTGCACTTCAGCATGTTGACGGACACAACTAGACTCCTTAAAGGTGGTCGGTTGATAATTCGCGGGCCTATGGGAATAAGCGGCATACAAAAAATTGCAACGTTTCCTGCGGGATTCATTCTCGTAATGATATCTCTGATGGTCGTCTTCAATCTCGTAAATTCACGTTCGGGGCGTGCGTTCATGGCTATACGTGATGACAGAATAGCGGCTGAAAGTATCGGGCTTGACATTACGAAATATAAGATGATGGCGTTCGTAACTTCTGCGGCACTTGCTGGAGCGGCGGGGGCTTTATTTGCTATGAATTACTCAACGATCGTTGCTAACAAATTCGACTTCAATACCTCGATTTTAATTCTCGTGTTCGTAGTGTTAGGAGGCCAAGGCAATATGCTCGGAGGAATCATAGCGGCGGCTGTGCTTACGATATTGCCGGAAAAATTGCGCCAGTTCTCTGAATACAGAATGCTGCTTTATGCTGTAGTCTTGATCGTAATGATGCTCGCAACTAACAACGCTGAAATAAAATACTTCTTGTCACGCTTGAATCCTTTCAGACGAAAAGAGGAGGCAGAATAAACCATGAGAGCTAAGACAAAATATGTAACTATGCCTTCAAAGACGATTTTACCAGAACGCGACGCTGCTAGAGAGCCTGTGCTTGAGTGTGTGAACTTGGGAATTACGCTTGGTGGAATTAAAGCCGTTGAGGATTTCAATTTCACGTTAGGACGTACAGAAATAGCCGGGTTAATTGGGCCAAATGGTGCAGGAAAAACTACGGTCTTCAACTTGCTCACAAAAGTCTATCAGCCTACAACAGGTACGATTTTGCTTAATGGCAAGGACACTCACGGAATGAACACTATGCAGGTAAACAAAGCCGGAATAGCTAGAACTTTCCAGAATATTCGCCTGTTCAAAAATTTGAGCGTCGCTGATAACGTCAAGGCAGCTATGAATAACGACATGCACTATAACATGTTAAGCTCAATTTTACGTTTACCCAATTATAAGCGTGAAGAGATCGCTGCACATAGAAGAGCTTTGAAATTATTATCCATATTCGATATGCAGGATATGGCCGACGTGAGAGCAGGATCGTTGCCTTATGGAGCACAAAGACGCCTTGAGATTGTCAGAGCATTAGCCACGAATCCGTCGCTATTATTGCTTGATGAGCCAGCCGCAGGAATGAATCCTTCTGAGACAGCCGACCTAATGGACAATATACGAAAGATTCACGAAATGTTTCAGATCGCAATATTGTTAATTGAGCACGATATGAGTCTCGTAATGAATATCTGTGAGGGTATCTGCGTTCTTAACTTTGGGCACATAATCGCTAAAGGCACTCCCGACGAAATTCAGAATAACCCCGCTGTCGTTGAAGCTTATCTCGGCAGAAAGAAGGAGGCGTAAATCATGGCTGAACCAGTTTTGAAAGTTGATAACATAAACGTTTTTTACGGAAGCATTCACGCTATAAAAGGCATTTCGTTTGAAGTATACAACGGCGAAATAGTTACTCTTATCGGTGCAAACGGAGCTGGCAAGTCAACCACGCTTAACACAATTTCCGGACTGTTACACCCTTCAACCGGTAGCGTAGCATTTTTAGGAGAGAGCTTGGCCAAGATTCAGCCTCATAGGATCGTCTACAAAGGCTTAGCACAAGTGCCAGAGGGTCGACGAGTTTTCGCTCAAATGACCGTACAGGAAAATTTAGAGATGGGAGCTTTCACACAGAACAAACAATCTGACATTGACGAAGATTTAGCACGAGTGTACGAATTATTCCCGCGCCTCAAGGAACGTATGAAGCAGACAGCCGGAACTTTATCGGGTGGAGAGCAACAAATGTTAGCCATGGGTAGAGCTTTGATGAGCAGACCGAAATTGTTGATGCTTGACGAACCTTCAATGGGACTCGCCCCGATTCTTGTTGAGCAAATTTTTGACATTATCGCTGACTTACATAAACGCGGCGCAACTATATTGCTTGTTGAACAAAACGCGCAAATGGCATTGAGTATCGCAAGCAGAGGCTACGTAATGGAGACGGGCAAAATAGTCACAACTGGAACGGGTGAAGAGTTATTAGCGTCAGAAGCTGTGAGAAAAGCTTATTTAGGCGGTTAATACTTACCAACAAATCAGCGGCAAGAATGCATTATCGTGTGTTCCTGCCGTTTTCTTTTTCTTAAAATGGCCAAGACGTTTTGAATATTTCTGTGTATGTGAGTCTTTGATCGAGGTATGCAAATATTTCAGGCCCATATATCATAGTTATGAAGCAACCTATAGCCAAGAATGGCACCAACGGAATCGCTTGACCTTTGCCCAATTTTATCTTGCCTATGAGCATTAACGCTATAACCCATAAGCCCCCGGCCATTATCCCTATGTAGAACGCTAAGCACGTGAACTTAAAGCCCAATACCGCGCCCATTCCACACATGAACGTAGCGTCCCCCCAACCCATTCCGCCGCGTGAGATTACTATGATTAACGCAAATATCCCACAGCCGATTAATGCTCCTGTCAGGCCGTCTAAAAATGCTGATTTGCCCCCTGCTAATCTAATTATCAAAGCTATAACCCCGGGCGTAATTGCAAACATGTCAAACACGTCCCCGGCTTCTATATCTGTGAGCGAGTTAATAATTATGCTGCAAGCTCCAACGCTGACAACAAGGCAAGCCCACGAGAGTCCCCAGCGTCTCACAATCATCACAGCCATAGCCGCGCAGATCAACTCAACGAGAATATAACGCACGGAGATTTTTGCGCCACAATTTTTGCAGCGTCCTCGAAGAATTAACCACGATATAACCGGGATTAACTCGAAAAAGCCTAACACATGCCCGCATGCCTCACAGATTGAACGCTCATTGCCCCACCATGGTTTATTCTGAATACTCCTATGCGCTACAACGTTCAGGAAAGATCCCATGCAAGCCCCGAATATCCCTGCCGTGATTAAAAATTCCGTCATTTATTTAGCTCACCTGCGAAAAGTTTTTTGACCATCGTATACATATTGTCTATTGCTATCTGATTTAAGCTTGTCAGCTCGTGAATACACAACACCTCCGTACGTTGTTACTTTATTGCGTTTCATTTTGTCAATTTCTCCGTTAATTTTGTCGGCAAGTTCTCCTCTAGGGCCTCGTCTCTTCCTGCTGTAAGTTTGTAAATCGCGCTCAATATATCCCAAGTCTACGAGTGCTTGTACGTCAGCAGTATCCAAGTCCATTGCTTCAGCTAATTTGTATATGTCAAAGTTTTCGTCTTCATTATCGCGCATGTACTCATGAACATGTCCGTAAAGTTCATCAAGGCGTCTGATACAATTAGGACAAATTTTGTGTTTAGGTATATTAATTGAGTCATAAAGCATTCCGCATAATCTACATTTTACGAGTGCCATTTATATTCACTTCCATTTCACATTAATTTACTTTAGTATCGGCATTAATTAGAATCTTTTGCGGCTGTATATTCTTTTGCCGTAAGATATAAACTTCTTGCGAGATAGAGGCGATTTTTGTTGTTCTTGTTCAGGATTCATACTGCGCCTAATTTTATCTAGCTCCTGTTCAAGTTCCTCGGCCAGTTCCCTGCGGTGTTCGTTACGTGTATAAACTTGCATATCTCGATCAAAGAAACCCATTTTATAAAGCAGTTCGATATTACGAGGATTTATATTAAGTTCGTGGGCAAGTACTTCAATATCAAAATTTTCTTCGAGGCCATGATCTCGAATATAGTCGTGAATTCTGAAGTCCGTGTACATGTCTTCAAGCCTCATGAAACAATCTACGCATAGATTTCTCTTGCCTGACATATAGCTTGTAGCATAAACTTTTCCGCATAATTTACACTTAAATAATCCCAAAAACTCCCCTCCCTTAAAATTTTTCGTAATGATTATTATACGCGACAACACGCAAACTTGAGGAGGAATTATGATTCTAAAATTACTCGTGAAATTATTACAGCTCTTGCCACAAAGAGTAGCGCTTGCCTTCGGTCGTTTTATAGGCAGAATTTTACGACTTGTCTTGTGGCGGAAAGTTGATCGTTGTGAAGCTCGTTGTGTTAAATCTCTTGGTGTTGGCATTACAACCGCACGCGAAATAATCAAGCTTTCGTTTTTGAATTTGGCTATGTCTGCTGTGGAGTTTATCAGGATCCCCGTTATGAAATCTGCTATCAAGGATTATGTTAGCTTCGATGAAAAGAGCGTGAAAATTTTGCGTGAAGCTGTAGCTCGTGGGCACGGGGTTATCTTAATGGCGTCGCATATGGCTAATTGGGAATACGTGGGGGTTCGAATCGTTGCTGAGGGTTTTCCGCTGCACGCTATCTACACGCCCCAGAGAAATCAAGGCGGAGCTAACGATATAATCATGAACACAAGGGCACAGACTCCGGGAATGTCAATGATCGATAACAAAGGCGCAGGCCTACGAGAAGTTTTCAGGGTGTTAAAGGCTGGCGGTATCATTGTGATCCTTCAAGACCTTGACGCACGACGCGACGGAGTAATCATCGATTTTCTTGGCCTACCCGCTAGCACTCACGACGGAATTATGAAGCTTTACGAAAAATTCAAATGCGCTATTGTTCCCGTACAATACAAACGCGACTGGAATAACCCCACGCAGCATTCCATAACAATATCCGAAATTTTGAGCGATAGAAAAAACTTCAATCTTGAGACTTGCAACAAAGTCATAGGGGAATGGATTAAGGAGGAACCGGGACAATGGCTCTGGCTAATGGACAGATGGGAATTTACACTGGGGAAAAAAGTTTAGTTTTGGGACTTGATCCTGGACGCGATAAAGTCGGCTTTGCATTCGTGAAACTCAACGGCGATTTAATGGCTTCCGGAATATTTCCAGCAAATGAACGCGACAAATTTTTTGCGGGCGAAAATCTTTCAGGTTATGTCATTGAGGGGAAGGCGGATTCAATCTTGTTAGGCGGCGTGAAATTCATAGCACTTGGCAACGGGACGAGCAGCAAAAATTTTCATGAGTATGTTAAAAGCAAACTAACGTGTGAGATTATTATCGTTGACGAAAAAAACTCGACTCTCGACGCGCGAAAACTTTACTGGAAAATTCACAAGCCTGGATTATTTGCTAGAATACTACCTGAAAAATTTAGAGTGCCAAAAAGGATTCTTGACGATCTAGCGGCGTGGGAAATTTCATTAAGAGCCTTGAATTAAATATAGAGATAAAAGCGATAATAGGCTATAATATTACAAATTCAAATTTGATTCATAATTTACAGGGAGGGAGATTAATTTTAGATGGCCGGTATGGATAAACTTGTCGCTCTCGTGAACAGTTTTGCGTCGGCTGTTCTGTCAGTAGGGCGAGAGGTGGGGCTTAATATCACCCTCAACAAGGCAAAAGTATCTCAGGGAGTTAAAGTTGAGAACATATGCACTGCTGCCCTTATAGGCGTTGTTGGTGTAGGCTCAAGAGGGACAGTGAATATTATGCTGAACAAAGACGCTTTTGAGAATATCATCAAGACTATGTCTGGCGGAATGATTGCGCCTCAACTTGGTGACGATGTCTCTATGAGTGTCATTGGCGAGTTGTCCAACATGATAGGCGGACGAGCTTTAGTTCAGAGTTCTTTAGGCACTGTAGATGTAACACCACCTCAACTCATTGTAGGCGAAAATATCAAGAACGTTACCAAGGAAGACACTGGCATGAAGAGTTTCACGTTGCCTTTCTCTCTGGATCCTTCAGGAGGAGTATTCCTGGTGTTGTCGTTCAAAATTGACTGATCCATAAAATTCACAAGGATAATTATTTTTTACGGGGCGGTTCTGGTCTGAATGGGCCGGGACCGTTTTTTGCAAGAAGAGAGAGGAGTTTGAATAATGTTCAAAAAGTTTTTGTGTGCGTTTGTTGTCGCGTGCGTTCTTGCGTTCAATCCTTCATACAGTGAAGCTAAAGGCGTAATTCTCGTTTTATCTGGCGGAGGGACAAAGGGCTTTGCACACTTGGGAGTCATTGAGACTCTTGAAGAAAATGATATTCCCGTAATCGGTATCGTTGGCACAAGCATGGGGGCTTTAATGGGTGCGTTGAGAGCAAGCGGTTATTCCACGCAGGATATGCACAAAATTTTACATAAGCTGGATTTGACGTCGCTATTATCGGAGAACGTCGGGCCAATGTTCGTATTTACAGGCAATGACAGACGGGCCAAGACTAGCACGATCCCCGCACTTACTTACAAGAAACAAGATGGCAAATTAGGACCTAAGGGAATATTGACGGCAGATAAGCTATATAGATATTTCGCACAATTGATGCGTCACGTAACTGTTACGGATTTTTATCAGCTGCCTATACCTTATGCTGCGGTGGCTACGGATATTGAAACGGGCGAAAAAGTCGTATTACGTAATGGAAACTTGGCCGCGGCTATGAGGGCTTCAATGTCAATTCCAGCGTTGTTTGAGCCTTGGCAGATTGATGGCCGGTTACTAGTTGATGGCGGTGTTACCTCAAATTTACCTGTATATACTGCTCAAGAACTTTTCCCGGGAATGCCGATTGTAGCTGTTGATATTTCCGACGAGTTCCTACCCAAAATAAATTCATACATGGACGTAGTGAACCAGGCACTCACAGTTTTGATGAGAAAGACAACGAACGAAGAAGGAGCCGCCGCTGATATTTTACTCAAGCCAAACGTAGCCGGAATAGGAATGCTTGAAACTGGAGACCCCGAAAAAATTATCGTTCTTGGACGTGAAGCCGCCTTGCCTCATATTGAAGAGATAAAAGCCTTGTCAGAGAAAAGCCCGGTGTTATTTACGCTCACTGAGAAATTGGATAATACTGACATTGTAGGAGACGTTGAAGTTCACGGATTGCCCGAAAAAATGGCTGCGCTCGTTAGACAAAGAGGTATGCGTTGGGTAGGTAAACGCGTTGATCCTGATAAGATCGATGAGGCGATGGAAAAACTTTCTACAGCTCCCGGAATTGAATTAGCAGATTATCAACTTGGCCGAACTGATTCAGGCGATGTACTCGTGCGTGTTGACGTTCGACAAGCTCCAGAGTTTAAAGTTGGCATATCAGGTTACACGACGAATTTACACCAGAATAGGTGGCTATATCTCAAAGGTGAAGCCAGAGGATTACGAAGTGAATATGACTCGCTGACAGGTGTCGTAAAATTGGGAGAGCAATTTGGATTTGATTTAAGCTATCAGACAGCACCACAGCCTATGGACGCTTGGCAAGTTAACGCTAGCATTCAGACTTGGAAGCCCGCCGGAGACACTCATGATCCAAGGGAGTGGGACAGATACGCGCTAGGAATAAATAAATTATTCACTTTGGGCGATGTTAATTTGGGAATGGGCTTTGCATATGAACACGTGGACGGACGAGCAATTTCTCCGAAAGACGACACTGAAGCATGGGGGCCGACGTTCTTAGCTGAATATGATACTCTGGATATGCCCGGAGATCCAACGAGTGGACATGCCTGGAAAATAAACGCATGGTGGCCAGATTTTGATGAGATACTATATAGATTGAACTATTTCAAGCCGCTTGAAGTTTCAGACTCATGGAGAACATATTTCAGGGCAGGTTTTGCTGAAGGAGACTTGAACAGGAGGAGCCACGCAACTTATTTAGGGGCCGCTGAAGAATTATATTCAGTTGCAAGAAATCCAATCGAAGCCGAAAGAATGGGTTGGGCAAATATAGCCGTAAGGAAGATTTTGACGCGTAGTGCAATGGGAGTTGTCGCTGGTGAAGTTTTTGCTAGCTGGGGTTATGCAATGGACAAAGAATGGCACAAGATTGATGCTCCTTGGGAAGTTGGCGCGGCCGTGAATTTCCCGAATAATCTCGTCGATATGAAACTTGCTGCTATATATGGCTCTGAAGAGTTCATGGTTGGATTCTTCTTGGGCATTCCGATCTGGGATCATTATCCAATACCATAAGCTATAAGCTGTAAAAAGGGGGCTCCTTCGTTCGTGAAGAAGTCCCCATTATTTTTATGAGTTCACGTTTTCTAATCTGCTGAATAACTCTTCCTTATCGTGGCCAAGTATTAACGTTAACGCGTTTGTGCTTTTGTCAGGCCGTATTAATCTCTCATTAGTAATCCCACAAAGTTCAGCTAATGCCATTGCGCTTTGTTTGGCTGTCTCGTCAGCGTCGGCCGGGTAAATTATGCTGCTTGCCTTATAGTCATAGTGTCTAGCGTTGCCAGTGTAGGGAACTTCTATACCGATTCTCTGGAAGAGCTGCGCGGCTCGCTTGCCTATACCTTTTTCGCCGTCACCGTTTAAGATTCTTATGCTGATGATTTGGTCACGTAACTCGCCTACTTTTTCACTGCTGAAGTTGCTAGCATTTTTGGCCGTGGGGTCAAGGTCAAGAGTCAAGGCGTCCTCCTGTTCTGGATCAAGCGTGAACGAATCCGAAGGGGGCAATTTCGCAGCTAATTGTAATGAGAACGCATTATTATCCAAAATCCAGTAGCTTATGCTCTTGTAAGAACCTGAACGCCCTGGCGCCATAAACATTTTGATTCTGTCAGGTGGGATCGAGTTTGCGAACTGTAAAAGCTTCAACGCCTCCAACGGTGCTAAATCGGTATCAACCGCATCAATTAATTCATTCACGAGCGTAGGAATTTTTGTGATTATTGACGGAGATTTAAGCTTCTTCATCATGATGTCAATAAATTTCTGCTGCCTCTGTACTCGTCCTATATCGCCCAATGGATCATGCCTGAATCTCACATAGCCTAGCGCCGTCTTGCCGTCCATGTGTTGCTGACCTTTTTGTATGTTGATGAATAATTTGCCGGAATAATCGTTATATTGAAGCCTCTTATCGACGTAAATATCAATTCCTCCGAGCGCGTCAACGATTCTAGGGAAGCTCTTGTAATTTATCTTGACGAAATAATCAATCGGAATGCCCGTAAGATTTACAAGTGTCTCGCGTAATAATTTTATCCCTCCGTAAACGTAAGCATGGTTAATTTTGTCCCAGCTCCTGCCAGGAATATAAACCCGCGAATCTCTTGGGATCGAAGCAATTCTCAAGCCTTTGTTCTCCGCGTCAAAAATTGCCAGTGCTATTGCGTCAGTTCGTGATCCTCCTTCAACGTTATCAAGCCCAACGATCAACACGTTCACAGTCTCCCTTGATGTTGTTGTCTCTTCCTTGCGGGCTTCTGCTACAGCTAATTCAGTATCGCCTGTTGAAGTTGATGAAGACGTTTCAGCAATTTCAGTTTTAGGTTTAGCCGTAGGAGTTTGTCTTGTTGATTGAGCTTTGGGAAGTGGGAGTGGATTTGGATCGTGAAGTACCTCCATTAAGCGAACTGTCGCGCCTCCTAACATTGACGCTATGATCATGAATATAATTCCTAAAATTTTTAGAATCCTCATTACCTAGTAAGTTTCACCTCGTTAAAATTTATACAGCCCGTTTGATTCGATATATATCTGGACCAAATGAGGCACCAAAAACCTTATGCCCCGTCCGTCTCTTGCACGTTCTCGAATCTCTGTACTTGATATAGCGAACTGCGGTATCTCGATATATTTTAGCTTATCACGAATGAATTTAGGCAACGTTTCTATACCGCTGACAGGATAACCGGGCCTTCTTGCAGTAACAAGCGTACATAATTCCGGTATATTCTCGTACTCGTACCATGATGTTATCGAGAGCATTGCATCAAGTCCAGTTATGAAATATAAATCCTCTGGCTTAATTCCTGACGCTATAAACTCTCTCAACGTGTCTACAGTGTGCGTAGGTTCCTTGCGATCAATTTCGAGTCTTGAAACAGAATATTCAAGTACACCTGCAGTAGCTAATAATGTCATCGCGTAACGATCTTCAGCCGGCGTAATATTGCGGTCATGCTTGTAAGGAGGGTCTCCGGTTGGTACGAAAATCAGCCTGTCTATTCCTAAATTTCTTCTTGCCTCTTCAGCCGCTAACAAATGCCCGTAGTGTATCGGATCAAACGTTCCGCCCATTATTCCTGTCTTCATTGTTAGTTCACTATTTCGGGTTCAAAATCGAATTCAATCTCGCCTATGTAAACTTTATCGCCTTCTCTAGCTCCTGCAGCATCAAGAGCTTCTTCAACGTGTAAAGTCTTCAATAAGCGTGAAAATTTCTGCATGGCGTCCTCGTGTTCAAAGTTTATGCGGCCGACTGACTTCTCGAAATTCTCGTGCTCAACTCTAAAGCTTCCGTCTGATTGTCGAATTATGCTGACTGGTTGACGCTTACGGCTTGTCTTCTTGGGCTTAAGCTCGATGATTTCGTTCGGGTCAACGTCTTGAATCTCGTCGGGCAAATCGTAATTTCTTGAGTCCGACGCGTTGTAAGTGTATGGGGTTTTTCTGACGAGATCGGCAATAGCTTTGATTAACTCCGGGATATTTTCGCCACTTAAAGCACTCACGGCCATATAAGCGAGTGAATTTCTCTGTGCCTCTTCACGTAACAATCGCGAATTTTCTTCTGTGCCTTCAATGTCAATTTTGTTGCCTATAACTATACAGGGCCTTGACGCTAAATTAATGCTGTACTCCTTGAACTCGTTTATGAGCGCGTGAAAAGTTTCGACTGGATTAGCTTGTGATAAGTCTATTACGTGCAATATTATTCTCGTTCTCTCGACGTGACGCAAAAATTGCAGGCCAAGTCCTTTACCCTCATGAGCGCCTTCAATGAGTCCGGGCAAGTCAGCAATTACGACCTTAGCATCATCAACGGCAAGCACTCCTAAATTCGGTGAAAGAGTCGTGAAAGGATAACCGGCGATTTTGGGTTTAGCTCCACTTATGGCGGCAAGTATGCTAGATTTTCCGGCGTTTGGGAAACCTGCAAGCCCTACATCAGCGATTAATTTAAGCTCAAGTTTTAGATTACGTTCTTCCCCTGGGTCACCTTTCTCTGCAAATTTGGGGGCACGTCTTGAAGAGTTAGCGAAGTGTGAATTTCCACGGCCTCCTCGTCCTCCATGAGCAGCGATAAAATTTTGACCAGGTTCAACTAAATCTGCAAGCAACGAATTATCATCTGCATCACGAATCAGAGTCCCACATGGTACACGAATGATTAAATCTTGGCCGTTAGATCCTGTCCTCAAAGCTCCTGCACCGTGTCCAGCGTGTCCAGCTTGAAAGCGTCTGTCATATTCAAAGTCTGCAAGCGTTACGACTCCCCCGACAGCCTCAAGAATAACATCACCGCCCTTGCCTCCGTCACCACCATCAGGGCCACCCTTGGGAACGAATTTCTCGCGCCTGAAACTTAAAGCACCATTTCCGCCGCGTCCGGCCTTAACGAAAATTTCAGCTATATCTACAAATTTCATTCTTATATCTCAATAAAAAAATATACCCCCGTTTTGTCAGGGGCATGATTACATTCTTGAATACTTGTGAATTATTCGGCAGCCTCAAGCGGTTCGACTGACACGAATTTTTTAGCGCAACTTGTGTGATAGTTGACCTTGCCAGGAACCAGAGCGAACAACGTGAAATCACGGCCTTGTCCAACATGTTTGCCGGGGTTAATCTTTGTGCCACATTGTCTTACTAAAATGCTTCCAGCGTTGACTGTCTGACCAGCAAAAACTTTTATTCCGCGATACTTCGGGTTACTGTCGCGACCGTTGGTTGAACTTCCTTGACCCTTCTTGTGCGCAAAAAACTGTAAATCAAAATGGAATGTCATAAATAATTTCCTCCGTTGAATGAACTTTTACGTACTTGGGATTATCTTGAGCAATAACTTTGAGAGATTCTGCAACTGTTTCGGATAAAGTGTAAGCTCTCGCGTATTCTTTCTCGTGCCACACCAGACGCATTAAAGGCAATTTCTCATCAGCGTAATAAATCAATGTTTCAAGCCTCGCAACTTGTCTAAGACCTAAATGTAAAGCCTGCATTAGAACACTTACGGCCGCGCAGATAATATCGTTACCCTTTCTAGCAGATCCTGAATGGCCTTTGCTCTCAATCCCGATTAATTTATCTCCCTGTTTGTATAAGGTTATCTCAATCAAAGCTTATGCTTCAATGTTTCTGATTACGACTTCAGTGAAATATTGTCTGTGTCCGCGATGCTTTCTTATGTTCTTTTTGCTCTTGTACTTGAATACGAAAATTTTATCCGCACGATCCTGCTTGAGAATCTCTGCCGTAACTCTTGCGCCCGCGACATATGGATCGCCGAATTTTGTTTCGGTTCCTTCACCACCGACTGCGAGAATCTTATCAAAGATTATTTCAGTGCTCGTCTCTCCAGGAATCTTTTCGATTCTGAACTTGTCGCCAACGTTTGCGCGATATTGCTTACCGCCTGTTTCGATTATTGCATACATAAAAATTTCCTCCTTACGCTGAACAAAGGCTCACTGTGTGAATTTACTTGCCCTATTCATGCGAGTATTAAACGCCAGAATTATAGCATACGATGAATTTTGCGCCTTATCATGCTATTTGTGCTACAGCTGAACGAAGTTTTTCAACTTGCTCTGTTAATGCTACGATCTTCTCACGTAAAATTGCGTTCTCAATCTCCAACGAAGAATAAGTTTTCGAGCTATCCAATTGTGTAGACGTTATGATGTTATCTTTTACGACCGGAGCATTTGCTTCTGGCTCTTCTATGGCGACTCGTTCTGGGATTTGTTTTGTTAGACCAAATTCATTAGCTTGGGTTGATGAGAGTTGAGGGACACCAGAAATTAGAGGTATTGCGTCTTGAGATTTAAACTTTTTCTGTATCGCAAGAACCGCTTGCCAAGTTGTATTAAATTCTTTAGCTGTTTTTCGAGAGCCAACCTGTGCATTACGTTCTAAAATTTGGCGCAATTCCTCTCTAGTAAAATCTTTAACGCCTTTTGTAGTCCTGTTCGTGTTATTTGTTGGCATAACCTAGCGTTCTCCTTCTATGATTAGTTTATGATACCTTTGAGTTTCTCATTGTATCACTCTATAGAGAGTATCAGCAACGATAACAACATAGCTCCGACCGCATGCACTAGCCAAAACCTCAACGTCACAGCAGTCTCGTCAAAGCCCTTTTTCTGATAATGATGATGTAATGGCGCCATGAGGAACACTTTCTTATTCAAGCGTCTTATCGTAAATATCTGTATCGCTGAACTTAGCATTTCTATGATAAATATGAATCCAGTTGGGATTATCGCGAGTGTACGCCCGTTCATCACACATAAAGCAGCTAAAGCCCCACCCAGAAAATGTGAGCCAGTATCGCCCATGAAAGTTTTCGCCGGTCTCGTGTTGAAGAACAAGAACCCAGCCACCATAAAAAATAGCTCAATCAAAATTTGCGCGTTAAATTCGTTCATAGGGATCAAGAATGACATAACAGCCAACGATATTAAGAAGCTTCCCGCGGCCAAACCGTCAAGCCCGTCAGTTATATTCACTGCGTTAATAGTCCCTGCCGTCATCAAGAAAGCAAGCGGAATTGAAATTATCCACCACGAATCAAGAAAGCCCGGCCATAATCCTAAATCGCCCTTGATAAATATTATGCCTATCCATATAGCACAGACTAACAACTGCGCACGCAATTTCGATAAGCTCCTGAAACCTTCGCTTGTGTGAGTGATAAATTTGATCCAGTCGTCAATGAATCCTATCACGCCGCTTAATATTGGCAGGCTCCAAAATATCAACGAGTTTAGGGAAAAATTCATTGCAAGCGCAATTAATCCAAGCACGAGAAAAATTACTCCACCCATTGATGGAGTCTTAGCTTTAATCTCGTTATCTATATTCACGCCGTAAGTTTTTTGTTGTTGGGTTAAGTGTATGCGGCGCTGAATCTTTATCCAGATGTATTGCAGAATTATGCTTAAGGCGAAAAAAGTTAATCCGATTACGAATCTCATTCAGTTATTTCCTTTACGATATTGCTTAAGCCGATGCTGTTTGAGCCTTTCACGAGTATCCCCGACCAATCGTTATTGCTCATGATAGTGCGAAGATGTTCAAGAGCTTCTTGCCATTTTCCAACGCGAATAAAGCCTTTATGTTCCGGCCATAAACTCCCTACAAGAATCACGTGTTCGATATTCTCAAGCAATGGTGTTAAATTCTCGTGGTAAGTCGCAGCGTCCGGGCCAAGTTCACGCATTTCACCAAGCACAGCGATTTTTCCAGAAGCTTTGACTCGTATGAAAGTTTCTAACGATGCCCTCATTGAGGCTGGATTAGCGTTATACGAATCGTCAACGATGAATTTCGTGTTATCCTCAAGCAAAATCACTCGTCCACGTCCCGGCAACGCCTGAAATTTTTCAAGAGATTCCGCGCAATCCTGAAGGCTTATCCCAAGTTCATGACCAACCGACGCAGCAAGAGCTAAAGGCATAGCGTTATGTTTGCCCCAAATATTTGCTGTAAAGCGTGCAATTTCCTGAGTAGGCCTATGAGCTAACACGAACGATAAAGCCGGCAATGTGTAATCCGAAGTATCAAACGCTATCACGAAATCGGAGTCCTTGCTCTCTCCGACGCCCATTGATTTAACGACGTACTGGAAGGCCTCGTGCAAATATTCGTTATCGTTATTGAAGACTATGCTTGTCATTGCTGGTGTGTGAGTTATCTCAAGCTTCTCGCGCAAAACTCCTTCAACATCTCCGAAGCCCTCTAAATGAACTGGTGCAATCGCTGTTAAGATTGACATAGTTGGCGGGAAATAATCTGTGAGTTCACGAATCTCGCCGGGCTTGTTTGCTCCAAATTCCAGAATTAGTATTTCTGTTTCGAGCGGCATTGCCATTATCGTTGACGTACAACCGATTAGAGTGTTGAAGCTGCGTTCAGGAGCGTGTATCTTGAATCGTGAACCTAGTACAAGCTGAAGAGCAGCCCTCGTTGTAGTTTTTCCTACGCTGCCAGTAATTCCGATTACCTCCTGCAATTTATGTGCCTTGAGTTTTCTTGACGCAAGCAAAGCTAAATCACGTTCAGGATCATCAAGTTCAATCACAGGTACAGATATGTTGCTGCCTTTACCCTTTTTCGCGATTATCAAAGCTGCTCCGTTGTCTATTGCTTGAGGAATGAATTTATGACCGTCAGTTTTTTCGCCCTCAAGAGCTACGAATGCATCGCCCTGTTTTACGTCCCTGCTGTCAGTTGCGAGGTGTGAAGGAAATTCGAGGCTTGCAAAATTTTCCGGCACGTCTATATCTATCAGCGCAAATAAATCTTTCAAATTCATGTTCATGTTAATGTGAATCTCTCCATTCTTTTACCGCTTCTGTATCGTTAAACGGTATCTTGTTGTTCTTTATCGTGATGAATCTTTCCGGGCCCTTGCCTGTTATAACGAGAATATCGCCCTTCTTGAGTTTTTCCAGTCCCATTTTCACGGCTGCGGCTCTATCTGTCTCAATCGTGTAAGGGATCGTTGCGCCTGATGCTATTGCTTTGGCTATGTCTAATGGCTCTTCATCGCGGGCATTGTCTGAAGTAATTATTATCTCGTTGGCAAATTCTGACGCTGATTGAGCGAGTGCCGGGCGGTTCTGTTGATAACGTCCTCCACCATGACCAAACACGGAAATTATATGTGAATCCTTGCCTGAAAGTTTACGGATTACACTTAACACGCTCTTCAAAGCCGACGGTGTATGTGCAAAATCTACGAACACGCAAGCGCCATTGGGTAAATCGATTCGTTCGAGTCTTCCTGGAACTTGTGGAACATTCGCAACGCCTTTGATGATTGCCTCGTCATCAACTCGTCCACGCATAGCTGTAACCGCGCAAAGAGTGTTCATGATGTTGAAATCTCCGACTAATGGGGAATGCAGCGTTATATCGTTGAAGCCCTCCGTGTGAATCGTCAATTCTGTCCCGTTAATGCTTGTTCGTGAGTTAATGACACGTGATGAAGCTCCGTCGCTCAAGCCAAATCCGCGCAAGTTATTCGGAAATTCAGCGAGTAACTTTTTCCCGTAAGGGTCATCGAAATTAGCCGCGCCCATAAAATTTTTCTTAACGTATCGCGTGAACAATAACTTCTTGGCCTCGAAATAGTTATCCATAGTAACGTGAAAATCTAAATGCTCGGGGTAAAGGTTAGTGAAGACTGGCACATCATATAACGCGCCCTTGATTCGTCCCAAGAATAACCCATGTGAAGACGTTTCCATTACGCAAGCCCCACAGCCATTCTTAACCATTGAGGCTAATTGCTGCTGTATTATGCAACTTTCCGGCGTAGTTCTGTCGGCTTCCTTGTCTGTTATTCCGTCGCTCTCTATGATCGTACCCAAGAGCCCAACTCTCATTCCTGCGGCCTGTAAAATGCTCCTGGTTATGTAAGTCGTGGTTGTCTTGCCATTCGTTCCTGTTACTCCTACCATTAATAATTTCTCTGATGGATTGCCATAAACAAGAGCTGCCACTTCACCTAAATAATCGCGAACACTTCCAACGATAATTTGAGGCTTGCTTATGTCAAGTTCACGTTCACATAAAAATGCACATGCCCCTTTTTCCTCGGCGGCTTTCGCAAATTCATGCCCGTCGGACTTTTCGCCTTTGATGCAACAAAATAGCGTCCCTGGTTTTACGTCCCTGCTGTCTGATATAACGTCAAGGATTTCCGGATTATCGTTTGCTATAACTCGTGCTTTATCAACAAATTTTGCGACCTCTTCAAATTTTACGCTCAAGAATAAAACCTTCCCTTCATGCTAAGTTTAACGTTTATTATAATGTAAATGGGAGGGAAAATTTATGTTAAGACCTGCTATAGATATACTGATGACAATAATTTTGTTGCTCTCAATGTCATATGAGCTAATCGGGCCGGCGTTGGAAAAGTTCATTGAATTTGATGGCTATGAATACGGCGGAATGATTCATGAATGGCTGGGAATGAGTCTCGTAATATTATTCTTCGTGCATTTGTGGCTTAACCGTTGGTGGCTTAAGGGAATGTTCAAAGGACACTACAACCTAACGCGAACGATTTTAACGAGCATAAATATTTTGTTGATCGCCGATGTGATTTTGTTGACGTTCAGCGGAATGATAATGTCGCAAATTTTTCTTGAACTCACTGAAACAGATAGCTTAATGTCATTCGCAAGGACTTCACATATTTGTGCATCATATTGGGGATTCGTGCTAATGAGTTTTCACGCCGGACTCAACTGGCATATATTTAGCGCGATGATGTTCAAGAAGTTGAAGTTGCGAGCAAAAATCTTGCCTCATGTTTTAGCCTTGGCCATAATGATTTACGGGGGCTTTGCTTTCGTTAAGCGACAGTTATGGGATTATATGAGCCTCAATGTTGCGTTCGTGTTCTTTGACTTTGAGGAGCCATTTATGTATTTCATGCTGGATTATATAGCTATTATGATTCTGTTCGGGTGCATTGGGCATTATATGATTTTAGGGTTGAGGAGGTAGAGCTAGGTAGAAGATAAGTGAGAAAAGGTGTAAATAAATGTTCTGAATAGCATACTTGACAAAAATAAAAAGGGGGATTATTCTGCTACGTAATGTCAGTGTGCTGGACAGGCAACACCAAACCTGAGAAATCGGGCTACCTCCGGCTAGGGGGGAAGTTAAAGCCTCTGGACTGCCTCACAAACTCAAGTAGGTACGCCGAAAGAGGGCAGGGAATGCTGTAGAAATACAGAAAGAACGAGGAAAACTCGAAAGAGTGTACACAGCACAAAATTACACTTTTTACGTAGCAGGCTGAAAAAGTGAACTGGTCAGGAATTATAATCGGCGTGTTTGCGTTCGTGATAACCGGGATATTTCACCCTGTAGTCGTGAAGTGCGAATATTATTTCACGGAAAAAATCTGGCCAGTATTTCTCGTACTTGGATTAATTTGCGCGGGCTTGTCATTAATGATTGAGGATCAAATTATTTCGGGCGTGCTAGGGATATTGAGCTTCGTATTATTGTGGTGCATTCGTGAACTCAAAGAACAAACCCGGAGAGTTGAGAAAGGTTGGTTTCCCAAGAATCCCCGGCGTAAGTACAATCAAGAATAATATTCAAGCTCTGCCATTTCTTCAACGATTGCTTTGAAGGGCGGGGCAGCTAATTCTCCTCCGTAAATTCTTCCGCTAGTGGGCTCACCGATAACTACGAGCATTAAATATTTTGGATCCTCATAAGGCCAGAACCCTATGAACGACGCTACGTAACGATTACGCGAATATTTGCCTCCTTCGGGAACTTGTGCGGTGCCAGTTTTACCAGCTAAGTTTGTGATTGTGGTTGCTGCTCTCTTGCCTGTGCCTTCAGTAACAACTCGTCTCATAGCACTTCTGATCCAAGCTGTAGTTTCTGGAGTGTAGACTTCACGCATAACTTTAGGTTCTCCCTTGTAGACTATTTCGCCCAACGAGTTCATAGCCTCTTTAACGATATAAGGACTCATCAATCTGCCACCGTTGACTATAGCTCCCATGGCCGTAACAAGTTGTAGAGGAGTAACAGCGAGTCCCTGACCTATAGCAATATTAGCCGGAGTGATTCCTCGCCAACTTTCAGGGTAAAGCAAAATCCCTTTAGCGATTCCAGGTAACTCAATGTCACTTTCTTGGCCGAAGCCTAAAGCCATTAAGCTCTCGTACATTTTTGCCTTGTTAGCCCTGATTCCTATTTGAGCCATTCCGACGTTTGACGACTTGATCAACAATTGTGCGGTATCTATATTTCCAAAAGCAACATTGGAACTTGACTCACGAATAAATCCATCAGCCACTTTCAATTTCGCCGGGCAGAAGAACACTTCATCTTTACGAGTCAATCCTCTGTCTAACGCAACGCCTAAATATATTGGCTTAAAAGTTGATCCAGGTTCATAGCCGCGACTTACAACACTGTTGGACAATGACGCAATATCAAGATCCTTTCTGTTATCGGGGTCATATGAAGGCCAGCTAGCCATCGCTAAAATTTCGCCGGTGTTAGGATTCATGCACACACATGCAGCCCATTTCGCGCCGTCGTCCTGTGCAGCTTTGAATAAATGTTTCTCGACAACGTATTGAATTCTGCTGTCAAGCGTGAGAGTTATTACAGGTGTAACAGTTCTGTGTTCGGGTTCGCTCTCAAAAAGTGAAACGGGTTGACTTCCTGGACGTCGCACCACAATTTTTTGTCCAGGCGGATTATAAAGCATCTCGTCCCATTTCTGCTCAATCCCGGCCAAGCCTCTGTTATCAGCGTCACAGAATCCCAACACGTGCGACATTAAATGCTCGTTCGTATATTTTCTATAAGGTTCGTCGATTTTTATTAAGGCACGAGTTTTTTTCATGAGATCGATATATTTTTTCGCTTCAGCTTCGGGGAGTCTATGAGCAAGCCACATAAAACGTGATTTCGTGTTCATAGCCGCCGCGATTTTCTGAACTAAGTCTTCCGACATAACTTGCGCAAATTCTTGGAGGTCATCGGATTTAACCATTGAAGGATCTATTGCGAATGAAGGAATTGTTTCGGATATCACGAGCGCATTACCCTTAGTGTCTTGAATGATTCCGCGTGTGGATTTGAGGGGAACCTTGCGCCAGTATTGACGTTGCGATTGTTGTACGATTCTAGGATTAGGATAACAATGACGTGCTACTAAAGTTACTCCGATGACTGTGAAGAATAAAACAAATAAAATCCAGGGATTTCCAGCCCTGCCTTTTCGTGTATCTGCCATATTTACTTAACAAGAATTAATTTATCTACCAAATAACCAAGCTAAACCAGATCGCCAACCTTTGTTATCAGAGCCAGCATTGTTGTTCTTGGAAGCTGTTAAGACGTTGCCACGAACACGTACCGGTAAAGTTTCAGCCTTCAATACTTTCTGCATACCCAAATTTTCCTTGCAATAGCTGTAGATTCTTATAGGTGCAACGAGTGCCGAAAGCTCTTGACGTAAAATTACTTCTTCATCTGAATATTTCTGAATAGATTGATTTACTGATTCAAGGTAGTATGCTAAACGTGCCGCATGAAATCTGAGAATGCCCAGTCCGATCAGCAAGCACATCACAACGAATAAAGCTGCTATAAATTTCATGGTGGTTCTAAATTTTACTGTGTTAGTGTTATTTTTGCTATGCACTCTCCTTCGCCTCCGACTTTCCTTATAAAATTTTGTGTGAGTGAATAATATCACAAGTTGCGTAAATTGCCTAGTGTTAATTAATACAAAATGCCCTTAATTTTGCGCTGCGAGCTTTATAATTTTTGCTAACCTCATCTTGTGAAGGAATTAAGGGGTGCCGTGTCAATACCTTTCCCAGCTCTTCATTTTGCCATTCTCGAAACGCTCTCTTGATTAATCGATCCTCAATCGAATGATACGAGACGAATATTATAAGCCCATGTGCAACTTGTTTAAGCCCGCGCAATAAATTTTCAAGCTCTCCAGTTTCGTCATTAACATAAATTCTCAAGGCCTGAAAGACTCTGCGTGCCGGGTGAGTTCCCATTTTGCGTTGAACGGGTTGCGGAAGAGTATCGCGAATCAAATTCACTAAATCAGTAGTAGTTCGTAAAGGTGATTTAGTTCTCTTGATGGCTGATGCAATTTGTCTTGAATATCTCTCTTCGCCATAATCCCAAAAAATTTTCGCTAGTGTTCTCTCGTCAGTTTTACGTAAAACTTCTGCGGCCGTCAATGAGTCTTGATCGTTCATTCGCATATCCAACGGGCCTTCATTCTGGAAAGAGAATCCGCGCTCGGGTAAAGTCAATTGCATGTTCGATACTCCTAGATCAAACACGTAAACATCAAATGAATCTATATCGGGAATTTCGTTGAGGCTAGCAAAATTTTTGTGCCAAGTTGAGAATCTCGATGCATAATTCTGGAGTCTCTCCTTTGAAAAGTTTATAGCCTGTTCATCTCTATCAATGCCAAGAACTTCAGAGTCTGGAAATTTTTCTAGCATAGCTTGCGAGTATCCACCAAGCCCAAGAGTCCCGTCAAGAATCTTTGCGTGAGGAAATCGCGCCACGAGTTCAAGCACTTCATTTAACATTACTGGTTCATGATACAAGATTCGAAATCGCCTCCTTTTGGTGAATATCATAACATGCGATAAAATTATCTCGTTCCATAAATTATTTCAAGGGGTGCAAATTCAATTATGCCAGAGAAAAATATTGCTGATATTGTTCAGGAAGTTCTTGACAAAAGCGGTAAACCTTTCGCGACATTGACGTCTCTTCCAAGAGTCAAATTAGGTCTCAAGAGCAACAGTCCTGTATCTCAAGTTCATAAATATCTTGAATCAAAGCTTGAGGATCGCTTCATGTTCGTGAAGAATGGTCGCAAAATGTACATATTAAAGCCATGTGAGCCAAGCGAGTTGGTGTTGTCAGCTTTATCGAAGACAGTAGCAAAGAGTCCTAAGGTCATAGCAAATTCATTACCATTCTTAAAGCGTCCTGAGTTCGTTGCAGTTCTGAATGAGTTAATCAACAACGGCCAAGCCAAAACTATTCTTACAGCAGACCTTGAGCCAAGAGTTATGTTAGCTGATAGGCCCGCAACAGTTTCAGAGAGCAAGCCCACACCTTCCAGAGCTTATACGCAACAGGAATTTAAGAAAGCCTTTGACGAACTTGACAGGGGGAAAATTTTTGTGCGCATATGTGATTTACGTAGAGAATTGAATTGGCCGCGCAAAGTTTTCGATAACATGATCAAGAATTTACGTGACTCGGAAGTTATACAGCTTCATACCGGCGACGCTTCTCTCATGACTCCAGACGAAGTTAATGACTGCTTTGTCGACGAGAACAACTTCAGAATGGGATCGGTAACATGGTATGCTAGATAATGAAATTCAGGAGCTTTTGCGGAAAAACAATCCGTTTATTTCTTCAGCTTCCCCACTTCCTTGGGACAATATGAATCCCGACTTGGCCCAGTTAAATCGTGAAACTTCTGACAACATAGAGCAACTTATACGCCACAAACGTAGAAATCCTTCGATACCTTTAGCCGGGCTTATACTTGGTGAGGCAGGTTCCGGGAAAACTCATATGCTCACAAGAATTTTACGTAGACTCCGCAGTAATGCACAATTCGCAATTTTTGTAACCGTCAAGACATTCAAAGATCCTAATAGCGCGGTTCAGCATTTACTGTCGGAAATATTCATAAGCCTTAAAAGAATCCATAGTGCCGGTAAAAGTCAATTCGATATGCTTATGAGCGAGTTTATAAAATCTTATCAAGAACACAGACGAAACGAAGGCATTACTAGGACTGATAATATTGACATCAAGAAATATTTATCTCGTGATATTCCTGGACTCGATCGAAATTTTCTGAAGTGTATCATGCTTTACATAGGCACTAGCGACGAAGATACACGCTCTGATGTTATTGATTGGTTGAACGAAGGACTTGACGAAGAGGACTCAATGCGTCTTGGTCTCCCCGTGAAAGATATTTACGCAATGACTGACGAGAAACGCGAACACGAAGCCGAAAAGGTCTTAATGAATCTTGGGCTTATGCTTGCTTATGCGAAAGTCTCAATGATAATTTGCTTTGACCAGCTTGACTCGATGAAGGACAACAGGAAATTAATCGACGCTTGGGGAAATTTAATTGCGCTAATGGTAAATGACTTGTCAGGAATTTTGCCGCTATGTTTCTTGAGAGCTGCAACTTGGAATGAAAATTTCGTTCCTGTTCTTGATGACGCAGTGAAAGACCGTTTATGGCAGAATGTCATGTTCATGAAGTCATGCACGCTTGAACAGGCAAGACAGATAATCCAAGACAGAATAAATTACGCCTTCAAGGAAGAAGAAAACGCCAAAGAGATTTATGCGTGGCTGATAAATAAATTACAGAATAATTTGAAACCTGGTTCACCTACTAGAATGGTTATAGAACTCGCCAACCATGTCATCAATAATACAAGCGTCCCAACTAGTCCTGAAATAGACGACAAAAACGACGACTCTGAAGACATTATTAGGGATATTCAGGAAACCTATCAAGACGAGTACAACAAAGTTCAAGCAGAGCCACACATATGGCCACCTAACGCGGATCAATTAGCTTTGACGCTCAACACATGGCTGGAAGTTTTTGATGGATTCATTTTTTCTAGCAGCGAATTAAAGAGCGTGAAGTCAGCAGGTTATTATAGGGATCGAATTTTCGAGATAATCATAGTTACGGCCAAGAATAGTACTGTAGCATGTGCGACGATAAAGCACGGAGTAAATTTCTTGAAGATTAATGGCGGTGGATATTGCTGTTACATAACGGAAGACAAGACCCACAAGAAAACCTGGAAAAAAGCTAACGAGTTGATGAAAGCTTTCAAAGACGACGGCGGCCAAGTAATAATATTGGACTCGAACAGTCGCATAAAATGGTACGCTCTCACAGCCTTGATTAATCGCGTTGATAATGGTGATGTGAACTTGTATTTGAAAAACTGCAATAGAATAGCTACTCGTGATGACCTGAAATTATTTATGCGGCGAATTAAGCTCTTCGATTTCCCGTTTCTTGGTGAGGAGCATAGTAACGAAATAGTAATTCAACCTGAAATTGATACGTCAGAACAGTCCCGAGAAATTAGCGACGATGATTTGATTACGACGTTAAAAGATTGCGTGAAAAATTCTCCCATGAAGATATTAAGCACGGATAAAGCTTTGGAGTTGTTGGTACAGCGTGATATTTTGGTGACGCGAGAAAAACTTTTAGAGCTCGTGAAAAATAATAGCAACGTGTTCAGAACGTTCACATCACAGAATGACGAAATACTGATAACTTTTGCACGCAAAAAATGACAGAGCCTCGTACTTTTAGCATAACTGTTAGCGATATAGCGATATGTCAAAGATGCCCAATGCTTTTGGCTTACAGACTTCATAAGAACTATAGATCTGCGTGGCGTGTCGGAATGAAGGGGAGCGGCGATTATTACGGGTCAGCTTTTCATAAACACATCGCGCAAGTTTTCTTTGAGGCAGCCTCTGATCCACGAGATAAACTTCACGGAAAAATTTTGGAGGCTACACTCAACGGAGCTGAAGCGCTTGAAGAAATGATCTGCGAGGAAATATTTATGCCTTACGTAATAAAGTATTCAGCACGATTAACTTCGGGGCAGATAATTTCAATGGCACGTGGTGTAACAACGTGGGTTAAGGCCATGTACGATTTTTTCCAGGAAATTCCTTCGCTTACCAAGGACGCCGAAACTGTATTTATTAAGCCAGAAGGAGACTTGCAGGGAAATTTTGACGTGAAGGACGAAAACTTTGAAGGACGGCTTGAGATTAACGGTCGCTATGACGCTTTGATGTTCAACGTTGATAAACGGGAGGCAAGGCTATTTGAGTTCAAGGGACTGAAGAAATCTGATGTTACTGTCCCATTGTCGCAAACGTTAATTTACGCGTGGCTGCTATATAAATCTACTGGCATAATTCCTTCTATTGAGATAGTTTATCTTGACGAGAAGGAGCCGATTATATTCTCATCACAAACAGTTAGGGCTATGATAATTTCAGCTTTGCCGGAGTTATTTACGACTGTATTCAATGTAATTTCATTAAGGAGGGCACCAAAGATTTTGACGGATAAAGAATTATGTTCATCATGTAAGTATCATAAGCATTGTCAAAATGAAGTTGATAAATTGTTCCGTAAGAAACGAACGGGCGCATCATTGTTAAGTGTGTTGATATTCTTCATGGCCGCAATGATGATAATGACACAAGCTTTTTTCTTTACCACGAACTCAAGCGAATCGCTAGCTGAAGAACGTCAACTAGTTGGAATAAAACTGAAGCTTACAAATAAAATTGAAGAGGCAAAAGAATACATAAAGACTCACGACACAACAACCTTGACAGCCGAGGAAAATGAAGCGACGAACGCAACGTTTTATCAGTATACAATGGTCTCGCCTGATAAAAAGAGTACATATGAGAGAGGAATTGGAAAAGATATACAAAGATGGAACGAAGACGATATAGGCAAGTATTTTCTCACAATTAACGATCTGGATTACAGCTTAAATGGATATGAGGACGTCAGCGACAGTATCCAGCATAAACGAGTTTTCCCTGCCATGGGAGAAGGTTATTATCTCATTAGAGCTTACACAAAAACTTTTGCGGGCACGTCGTTAATGTATCAAGTACTCGTCAAGAAGAACGGCGATAAAGTTGAAATAATTTCTTACGAAGAGGTCTGGTACTGATGAAGATTCCGTTTGAGATTAATACCCCAAAACTTTTGACAACCTCCGCTGGACTTGCAATTCACGACGAGTTTTTGTTCTTCATTGAAGTTGATGAAGAGGCTAATTCGATGCGCAAGATCACTGTCCCGCTTGCTGAAGGCTGTATTGTGAACGGTCAAATAAAACATTTCTCAATGCTCGAAGCCGGATTTAATGAACTCCATAAACAAGTCGGCAAGATTCGTGAACCCGTCATCATAGGCATTCCGGAAGGTGAAGCGATAATAAGGCTGCCTTCATTTCCAAACATGAGCATTGACGACATAAGAGGCTCGCTTGATCTAAATTTTGACGAGTATTTCCCATTCCCTAGGCATGACGCAGTGTTTGACATTATACAAATAAAAACTCCGGCGGACTTACAAGAACGTGATGAAGTTACGATTTTGGCGGCCGCGGCTAGAAGTGCTACGGTTGAAAAAATACTTGAGACTGCGAGAAAGGCTGGCATACCTGCGGGAGCTGTTGAGCCTGTAAATTTTGCGATGCTGCGATCTATTCCGGAGGCCAAAGAGGGTTTGTGCGTATTTGCTGATGCTCATAACATAATTACGACCTGGGAAGGCATGGGAATATTTTTTAGACTAGCTAACAATCTTAACGGCGTCCAGGATATTCTCAACACGATTCAATTTGCTCAAATGCAGTATAGAAATGTCAGGCTTGAGAAAATTATATTGGCGGGCTTAAATTTTCAGCTTAGTTCTGACGCCGGTCTGAATATAATCAACGTTGAAGACGAGTATTACTCTGCTGAAGGCTTGGCCATGAGAAATAATATTGACACTCCTGGGCTAGACTTAAGGCCGATGGAATTTGTTGAGCTTGAAAGGCGTCGTTACTCATTCAATATAAACAGGTTGATTTTGTGGGGGCTTATTGTCGGGTTCGTTATGTTGTCAGTGGGGACGATCTCTTACACATTCACATGCATACGAAATCTGACCACCGAAATAGAGATCATGAGGGATAGCGTCAGTGAATACACGCGCCAAAGAATGGAACTTGTACAGGAGAATCAGCGGCTTGAACGAGAAAATCAGGCTACTGAAAAAGTTTTGCAGTTCCTTCAAAATGATATTCCAGTGCTTGAAATCATGGAGGCTTTAGAAGCAAATGCGGGCATAGGACTCAAATTCGATACGGCAGATTTTTCGCGCAATGGCTTGACGGGCGTTACTGTGATTCTTGATGGCAAAGCGGACAATGACAAGGCTATCATGAACATGACAGAAGGACTAAAAGCTAGCAACAAATTCTCAAGCGTAATGTTACCAATATCACAACGGGATCAAACTGGCAGAATTATATTCAAGCTGGTATTAAGAATGGGAGGCTAAAACGGAATGCTCACAAAAAATTTTAAGCAGCGTACTGCATTTTCACTCGTGGAAGTATTAATAGTGGTTACGATTCTAGGGATCATGGCCAGCTATCTAACACTAAGCGCTAAATCTACAGGACAGACAGCTAGAGCCGAAGCCGAGAAAGTAGCACAATTCTTCAGGCGATATATCACAAAGGCAGATAAGATTCATGGAGGGTATTGTTTCAAAGTGGAGGACAAGGCAATTATTCTAATGAATAACAAGGACTCTAACATGTTAAGTAATATGGAAAAGAACCCCGAAAAAAAGGAAAATGCCAACGGTGGCTGTTCGTATCTAACAAGTAACGATAATTATCTTGTGTATAATCTTCCAGATATTGGTACTAATGGCAAAAAGGTTACGAAAGTGTCCTCACGTAACGTAGAAATCCTAGTAAAAAATAGTGATGACGAAGAACATTATAGAATCCAAGTGAATGGCAAGGGGCCTTCTTACTGGGTAATTATTAGTTATGACAATACGTTGTAGCAATAAATCGGGGGGGGGTGCAGGCTTTACTCTCGTTGAGGCTCTGATTTCTGTAACAATCATTATGATAATGGCTAGTTCTGTCACTCTTAATTCCAACACGTTTAGATCAACCGCAAAAAGTGAAACCGAAAAAATCGCCGCGTATGTTCACAAAGCTATGCAACGTTCTGACAGAATACACGATGGCTTTATAATCAAGTTTGGGACTCGCAACGAGCAAAGAGAAATTTGGATCGTATGGGACAGCAAAGGCAGCAACAAATATGAAGACATTGATGTGATTCCAGTCGACCCTAGTTTCTATGTTACAAGCAACGTTATTGATAATCCACTTCATTATTCACCTCAAAGCAACGCTTTCACAACAACTGGCCGCACTTTCACAGTCACTAGGACCAGTGATAATAGCTACTACTGCGTCATATTTTATCAATACGGTGGACGAATCAGAGTATCACAAACTCCTCCGTAATTATCTTCATAGGCTATAATAAACGCAAAAATTTATCAGGAGTGCTTAACTTGCAAAAAAATCCAAGAAATCTCCAACAGAGAAAAAAACGTAGTCGTAAATACTTGTTCATTGTCGTATTGCTCGTATTGTTGATATTCGTGTCAATCGCAGCAGCTTATTCAGCTTATTGCATGAAAGTCCCCTCGAATTTTTGGGAAAGTATGATTCCCATACCCGATGGTGATAAAGTCAGCGTAGTTATAGAAAGTGGAATGACTGCTTCACAAGCGGCCAGGGCTTTTGAATTTCAGGGAGCATTAGACAAGGGATCGCCGGCGCAATTAACTAAGTGGCTCGTGAAATTTGGTATTGATAAAAAGATTCGCGCAGGACATTACAGTGTTGTACCATCAGACGCTTGGAACTTGGCCAGACAATTACGGACGCTCAAGCCCGCTTTGCTAAAGGCACAAATACTTCCCGGTATCGACATTTTTGCTATGACAGATTCACTTGAAGATCAAGACGAAAAATTGACGCGCCAAAAATTTTCCGAGGCCCTCTTACGTGATGACAATTACCCGCCAAAATTGCTTGAGATCCTCAACGAATTGCCCGACGACGAATATACTCGTTACACGTTCTTGTTACCAGAAACTTACATGCTAGTAGATAGAACCGCTGATGAACTTGTAAACGCAGCCGCCTCTGCATGGTGGAAACTTTGGGGAGAATTTATCGAGTCAAAAAAATTTACGGCAAAACAAATTCAAGACGCTGCCATAATTGCCTCTATGGTTGAGCGTGAAGTCCTTCATGATTCAGAATGTCGAACAGTTTCCGGGGTCATTCACAATCGAATCAAAAAAAATATGCTGCTTCAGATTGATGCAACTGTAGTATATGCATGGCGCCTCAAAGGAAGAAAACTGACTCGCGTGTTGAATAAAGATCTTGAGGTTGAATCGCCATACAACACTTACAGAATAACAGGCTTACCTCCTAGGCCAATATGTGTGCCTGGAATTGAATCTTGGGGGGCAGCACTTGATCCAGAAACTAACGATTACTATTACTATGTTGCAGGCAAAGACGGCTATCACTATTTCGCCAAAACCTACAAGGAACATTTACTGAACATCAAACAGGCTCGTTCGGAGAAATAGCTTCTGGACGATTCGTCCAGGAGTTTTTCACTGTCAGAGTCATTCGTTCGTGAATATCCCCTCGTCTATATGAATAGCAACGTGAATCCTTGAACGTGTCGATCCCTGATAGAGTTATGTTGCTCTCGTTGAGGCCAGCGTCTAATAGTTGCGTCTTAATCTCGCCAGCTAAATCAAAATATACTTTGTTGCCATTCACGTCATAGTTATTAGCGTGAAAAGCTTTGAGTCCTTTGCGTGTCCATTCGTCGTCTATATCTCTGCAATAAATTTCGCGTCCTATACACGGCCCAATCCATGCGCAAGTGTTTTTAACGTCTTCAATTAGTTTCAAGCCCTCTCCCGAAATATTCAACACCGTGCCCTTGTAGCCAGAGTGTAAAATCATTGCCCAGTCTCTTCCCCAGAGCATAACCGGCGCGCAGTCAGCAAACCTCAACGAAGCTTGAGCCTTTGAAGTCGTAAGCAATACCCCGTCGGCTTTGGGACGTTCAGGAAGAATGTAGTTTGTAAAATTTTCGTCCCTAACGTGAATTATGTTTTTGTCGTGAACCTGTGAGGGCACAACTTGAGGCAGATTATCATCGGGCGTAAAAATTTCGTCCTTCATGAAAAACTCTGCGTGCAAAAATTTTGGCGTGTCTATTCTCATTTGCTATTAACTCCTTATGCTAAAATCTTGAAACTTTAACATTATACGAGGGATTTATTATGCATCTTGATTTTTTTGTCGTAGTAACTAATCTTATCAGCTTGTTCTCGATTATTGCTGTGGGATATGTTGCTGCATGTTCTGGAGTTGTTGGTGAAAATGCGTCGGCCGTGTTTTCGTCGTTGCTCATGAAGGTAACTTTGCCTTGTACGATTTTTATTTCACTTGTTCAGAAAGATTATGACCCTGCGTTTATTCATGATAGCTTGATAATATTTTTTGCTGGCATAGTTGTATTTGGTGGGCTTATGTATTTGTCTCGATACGTTGCGATTTTGTTCGGAGTTCCTGAAGGTACGAGGGGCGTATGGGCATTTGCTGCGGCTTACACTAATTCCGGCTTTATGGGATTTCCAATAGCGTTGGCTTTACTTGGACCTGAAGGTTTAGCGTTATCCGTGGTGCTTAATATAGCGTTTAACGTCACGATTTACACGGTGGGTATTCTGGAATTACTGCGAGATAATCCCGGGCACGAGGGCGAAAAAATAAACATCAAGCAAATAATTTTTAGCAACATTAACATAGCGACAGTCTTAAGCCTGATATTCTATTTCGGGAGAATTTCACTGCCTCAAAGTTTAGCAACTCCGATAAATTATATTTCAGGAATAACAACGCCGCTTTCAATGATGATAATCGGAATAGTATTGGCTCATTCAAGAGGACGAGAAGTCTTCACGGATAAACACGCATGGAGCTGTACGTTCATGAGCTTAATCGTATATCCTGTAGCGTTATGCTTGCTGCTAAAAATTTTCCCGTTGAGTTCGAATCCTTTGGTTGACGTTGTGTTGATTCTAATAGTTGCAATGCCTGCTGCGAGCGTTACGGCCGTTTTATGTGAGACCTATCACGGAAATATTCAATTTGCCGCTAAAGTCCTGTTCATTCAGAATTTATTGAGTATACTCACAATACCGTTAATCTGTATGCTTATAAGTTAGGAGGAAGAATTTGTGAGACTAAAAATTTCGATCGCGTTAGTGTTGGTTATGTGCCTGTTATTGTCTGCTTATGGTGCTGTCAATCCTGAAGACTCGTCGGGCTTTGTGAACGTCAGCGAAGTTATTCCCGATATAGTTCTCGAGATTCGCTATTACTCTGACTATAATTTTGTGGGCGAAAAAATTGACGGCTATGAAGCTCCTGTTGCAATGTTGACGCGAGAAGCAGCTGAAGCTTTGAAGAATGCGGCTGATGAATTACGAGAACAAGGCTATATGTTCAAGATTTACGACGCGTATAGACCACAGAGGGCAGTGGATCATTTCGTGAGGTGGGCCAAGAATCTCAAAGACACTCGCATGAAGAAAGACTTTTATCCGGAGCTTAAGAAGTCAGTGTTATTCAAACAAGGGTATATAGCGCGCAAGTCAGGCCATTCACGAGGAAGCACTATTGATTTAACGCTGGTTAATCTCGAAACGGGAGAGGATCTTGACATGGGAGGGACGTTTGATTATTTCGGAATACGTTCACACCCTGACTATAAGCGAATCACGAAAGAGCAATACGAAAATAGAATGCTGTTGCGTAATATAATGCTTAAACATGGATTCAAGCCGATAAGTACGGAGTGGTGGCACTTCACGTTGAAAGATGAACCATATCCGAAGACTTATTTTAATTTCGCGATAAAGGAGAAGAACAACGATGAATGATTTACAAGTAGCAATGTCAAGAACTTGGGCGGAGATAAATCTTGATGAACTGGCGCATAATTTCAACGTCCTCAAAAAAACTTTAACAGGTGGCGCAAAATTTTTAGGCGTATGCAAGGCTAATGCTTATGGTCATGGAATTGTACAGTGTGCTAAGAAGTTACAGGAATGCGGCGCAGATTATTTGGCGGTTGCGTCTGTACCTGCTGGTGTAGAGTTACGACAAGCCGGGATAACTTTGCCTATATTGTGCCTCGGACAAATGACTCCTGAACTTGCTGAATTAATGTGCGAGTATGATATTACACAAGCTGTAGGAGATTACGAGAACGGTAAAGCCTTATCGGATTATGCAATCTCACACGACAAAAAAATTCGCGTTCACGTAAAAATTGATACGGGCATGAGCAGAACGGGATTTTATTGGCCGGAAGAGGAAGCCTCAAAGCAAGAAACGTTGAATGACATTTACGAGTTATGCAGATTGCCGGGGCTTGAGGTTGAAGGAATGTTTACGCACTTTGCTGTCGCTGATGACGATGAAAATTTTACACGATTACAATTAAGCAAGCTTCTTGACGCAAAAGAGAGACTCGCAGAACTCGGAGTCAACTTCAAAATCACACATGCAGCCGCCAGCGTTGGAGTCCTGAATTATCCTGAAGCACATTTGGATATGGGACGCTTTGGACTCGTGTTATATGGCTATGCATCAACTGACATAGGCAACGAAGGAAGCAATTTAGATTTACACCCGGTCATGAAGGTTAAATCACGAATCACAGCCGTAAGAAAATTGCCCGCGGGGGCGACGATAAGCTACGGACGAACATACACGTTAAAGCGTGATAGCGTTATAGCTGTCTTACCTATGGGATATGCTGATGGTCTTTCGCGTACTCTCTCGAATAAATTTAGCGTGAAGATTCATGACACGTTGTGCCCGCTTCTTGGCCGAGTGTGTATGGATATGACTATGGCGGACGTTACAGACGTTAAGGACGTTAAAGCGGGAGACATAGCGACGATTTTTGATGGTGATTTAGTTCCGTTAGCGGCGAAAAATTCCGGGACGATAATTCACGAGATTCTCTGCAAGCCTTCAATCAGAATCCCACGAGTATATATTGAGAACGGCCAAGCACGAGTGTAAAGCAAAGCCCCCTAAGAACTCTCAGGGGGTAGTTACTTCTTCTGAATACGGTACGAATGTTACGATAGTGTCGCCTGATCCTTCGAAAACTTCAACGCCCGAGTCAATATGCCCAATATGTTGACGTTGAAATCTTTCCCCGTTCTGCTTGTAGAGAATCACGAGTGTACGTTTGTATGGCCAATAAATAATATCGCCGACCTTATAGCTATTCGCAACCATTTTCCCTGTAGGCAAGGGCTGTAACATATAGCTGCTCATCTGCCACCCGTAAATGTTTCTCATTTGCATAGTGATTGGCAATTGCTCGTACAACATTCGCCCCGCTGGCGTGTCGTCAAGAGTCGCTGATAAAGTTTTTCCGTTGGCAAGCACGTTGATTCTTATTCCTTCGGCGTAAACGTTCCCCACCATCAGAATCGCAATAAAGCACGAACAGGCTACTAACCTCCGCAACTTCCTGTACAACCGGCGCACCCCATTCCGCATGAACCTGACTTCCAAGCGTTAATCACAGGCACGAAAATATCAAGTATCGCCGGAATTTCTTCAACACCCGCGTCTTCAGAAGTCAATGAAAGTTCTTCCATGACGTCTTCAGGCGTCTCAAAGCCATCAAGAATCGTTTGAACTATGTCGCGTAAATAAATTTCCTTCTCAATGCAAACAGGTGTATCAGCTGGTGCTCTTCCCCAGTCAATTTTTTCACGCTCTAATACTGCTTCCATAATTGATAAATTTCCCTCCACACAAAAAATTAACCGCAGAACCCATTAAAGAGTCCCGCGGCCGAAATTATAACGCTTAATGCAAGTTTATGGCTTACAGTTTTGCTGCGATTGCTGCGATAAATTCTTTGCTGTCTACAACGTGAGGAACCACGCCTTCACAAAGTCCTGATAAGTCCTTCGTCATGACTCCGCCTTCGATTGTGGCTATTGTTGCTTTCTCGAGTTTGTCTGCGAATGCTACAAGGTCCTGATTGCCATCAAGTTCGCCGCGTTTACGTAATGCTCCGCTCCATGCAAAGATCGTTGCTACTGGGTTAGTTGAGGTCATCTTGCCCTCGTCACGATAGCGGTAGAAATGTTTCGTAACTGTTCCGTGTGCCGCCTCGTACTCGAAATTGCCGTCCGGTGATACAAGTACGCTGGTCATCATTGCGAGTGAGCCAAAAGCTGTTGATACCATGTCGCTCATGACGTCGCCGTCGTAGTTCTTGCATGCCCAAATGAATCCGCCTTCACTTCTCATTACACGTGCTACAGCGTCATCAATTAACGTGTAGAAATATGTAATGCCAGCCGCGTCAAACTTAGCTTTGTACTCATTCTCAAAAATTTCCTGGAAGAGTAACTTGAACGTCTGGTCATACTGCTTTGAGATCGTGTCCTTTGAGGAGAACCAGAGGTCTTGCTTTGTTGAAAGCGCATATTCGAAGCATGAACGGGCGAATGATTTTATTGATGTATCCTTGTTGTACATTGCCTGTAACACGCCGGGGCACTCGTAATCATAAACTGTCTCGCGGAATGTTGCGCCATTCTTGCCAGTGAAGACTAATTCAGCCTTGCCTGGTTCTGGAACGCGATACTCTGTGCCACGATAAACATCACCATAAGCATGACGAGCGATTGTAATGGGCTTGTGCCAATTCTTAACAACGGGTTTAATTACTTTCGTGAGGATAGGCGCGCGGAATACTGTACCATCTAACACTGCTCTGATAGTTCCGTTGGGGCTCTTCCACATTTCATGAAGATTGTACTCTTCAACACGCTGTTTGTTGGGTGTGATAGTTGCGCATTTGACTCCGACATGATGTTTCTTGATAGCTTCAGCAGCTTCCCAAGTGATTTTGTCGCGGGTCTCGTCCCTCTTCGGCAAACCAAGGTCGTAATACTCCATGTTAAGCTCAACAAACGGTGTAAGCAGGTCGTCTTTGATAATCTGCCATAATACACGGGTCATTTCGTCGCCGTCCATCTCTACGATGGGGTTTGCCATTTTGATTTTGCTCATAGGATTAATAAATCTCCCTTCAGAATTTATAGTTGTTACGAATTAACGTTTCTTGTTACGATTGAAATTAATCAAACAGCCAGCCTTAACGATGTCGCGCTCGTTCGCGGTCATATCCTGGATATAAAGCTCTGCTGGCTCAACTTTGCCACCCTTGATAACATACGCTTTGATGCTTCCAAGTTCGTTCTTGTCAAGAGCTGTACGAATGCCAGGGACGTATACATAATCGCCCACTTCAAAATTCGGTTCGCCTTTAAGATGGAATGGAATCATGCCCCAGTTCATGCAGTTCGAGCGATAACGCTTTGTTGCATATTCCTGTGTAATGTTGGCAAGTGCTCCCAAAACTCTCTGACATGAAGCCGCCTGTTCACGTGCTGATCCGTCGCCGGGTTTGTTAGCGTAAATCGTTGATCCGAACTCAATGTCCATTGACTTAACGCCTTCTTGGCCGGGGATAGTCTTGATAGCCGCGTAAACTTCAGCCAATTCACCTTTTGCTGGGTCTTCACCTTTGAGTCTTGCGTACTCGATCTTCTGGACTTCTTTAGCGCGCCCGACGTATTGAGGATCTCTGCGTGAAAGTGTGAACTCTGCAAGGCCAAGCGGGTTGGATCTGTAAGAACTTGTTTCGCCACTTGGGATAAGCTCGTCGGTTGTCGTAACCTCGTCAAGAATCTTTGATACGACTCTAAGCAGAATGTTATCGGCAAGTGCTTCCTGTTCCGGCCAGTCCTTAATGTTTGGTCCAAAACGAATCTCGCTGTCAAGGTTCTCTTTTCCGAAGCCCCAATAGACTCTGGATTTATAAGCCTTGTCATCATAGTGATAAGCAGGAACATCGCCCCAGCAGTCCATATCTTCAGCGCTCGTAAGTTTTCCACCGTTAGCTGCCGTTGCTGCGATTGAACGTGCGTCCATGAGTGCCACTGCTGCCATTTGTCCGTTACCTGGCTTTGAGCCTTCACGGTTCGGGAAGTTACGGGTTGTGTGACGGATTGAGAGAGCGTTGTTGGCGGGTGTATCTCCAGCTCCGAAGCATGGGCCACAGAATGCAGTACGAATAATTGCGCCTGCGTCCATGAGGTCAGCCAATAAGCCTTTGCGGTCAAGGTCAATGAATACTGGTTGTGATGACGGGTAAACGCTTAAATAGAACTCACCAAATCCGCATGTCTTGCCCTTGAGAGCGTGAGCAGCTTCTACAACGTTCGTGTAATTTCCACCAGCACAGCCTCCGATTACTCCCTGTTGTACCATTAATTTTCCGTCGCTTGAAATCTTGTCGAGTAACGTGAAGTGAGCGCGTCCTTCTGCAACTTTATCAGCTGCTTTCTCTGTCTCTGCAAGAATATCCTTCAGGTTGGCGTAAAGTTCTGTGATCTCGTAAGCGTTTGACGGGTGGAACGGAAGAGCGATCATCGGCTTGATTGTTGACAAGTCAATCTCTACGCAGCCATCATAATAAGCAACGTAGGCCGGGTTAAGTTCTTTGTAGTCGCCAGCGCGTCCGTGTTCAGTCAAGTAAGCTTTCGTGTCGTCGTCAGTACGCCATACTGATGATAAGCAGGTCGTCTCGGTCGTCATTACGTCAACGCCATTTCTATAATCCGTGGTCATTGAAGCAACGCCAGGGCCAACAAATTCCATGACTTTGTTCTTCACGTAGCCTTTCTTGAATACAGCTTTGACGATTGCGAGGGCTATATCATGCGGGCCAACGTAAGGAGCAGGTTTGCCAGTGAGATAAATCGCAACGACTCCGGGATAAGCTACGTCGTAAGTATCTTGCAACAATTGCTTGACGAGTTCTCCGCCGCCTTCACCGATTGCCATTGTGCCAAGAGCGCCATAACGAGTATGAGAGTCAGAGCCAAGGATCATTTTTCCGCAACCAGCGAACATTTCGCGCATAAACTGGTGAATAACTGCAATGTGTGGAGGAACATAAATGCCGCCGTATTTCTTAGCCGCACTGAGTCCAAAATAGTGGTCGTCGTCGTTGATTGTGCCACCTACTGCGCAAAGTGAGTTATGGCAGTTTGTCATTACGTAAGGAAGTGGGAACTTCTTCATGCCTGATGCTCTAGCAGTCTGAATGATGCCAACAAACGTAATATCATGTGAAGCCATTGAGTCAAATTTGATTCTCAAGTGGTCCATGTTATCCGCAGTGTTGTGAGCTTTCAGGATTCCGTAAGCTATTGTGCCCTTCTTAGCGTCAGCCTTGTTGTATTGATTGCCGGCCTGGCTTTCAGGGACGATTTTGCTACCGTCGATGAGATATACACCTTCATCATAAAGCTTGATCATTTGTAGAATATACCCCCTTGAATGATTGTGAATTTGTGTTGAGAAATTTTTGAATGAATACTTAATTTGTTGGCTCGAATTATAACATGCAAGGGTTAAATCAAGTGTCAGTGTAATTCATGAGATATTTTGTGAACTTCCCTACATGCTATACTTAATAATACACACTTAAGGAGGAAAATTTTTCATGTGGGAGAAGATTAAAGATATATTCAGCAGCATACGTGCGTGCATAGAATTCTTATTCATGGAGCCGACGATAGTGTTATGGCTTGTTTCGTTTGTCTTTTCGCCCTTGGCCTTGATAGTCGGTGGGATAATGTTTTGCTTCAATGTAGCTATGTGGAGTACGTTTGTTATTACCGGGCTGGTGCTGTTAGTATTATTTGTGCTTATAAGTTTATGGTGGTATTTCTTTTAGGAGGCGAGTTGATAATATGTTAGGCGATTATACATGGGACGTAATAGAGAAAGAGTCAGAATGTCTTGCACAACGTTTTCAAGCAGTAACCAAGAACGTAGCCAACGCTAACACACCGGGTTATGCGCGTCGTAATGTCTCGTTTGAGGACCAAATGCGCGAAGTTATGGAGCAGGATAAGAAATTGCATATGACAGTAACAAATGCCGGGCACATTCCTTCACACCCACTGAAGATCAAAGACGTACACGCCGCCGAAATAAAGGTCATGGACGAGCAATATAGACTTGACTTGAACAACGTAGACCCCGAACGAGAAATGGCAGTCTTAGCAGAAACGCGAATGATGTACACGGGATTCATGAGGGTAGCCGCAAGCAAACTCACGACTCTGAAATCCGTGATAGCTGGCAGATAATGAAATTCAAGGAGGCATGAAATCGAATGAGAATATTTGATAGTTTGGAAGTAGCAGGAAGTTCACTCACTGCACATAGATTATGGATGGATACAATTTCATCGAACTTGGCCAACATTAACACGACCAGAACAAAAGCTGGCGGCCCTTATAAACGTAGAGTCCCGGTCTTCTCGGAAATGCTCGATAACACGCTCGGAGGCTATCACGATATAGGAGGAGTCAGAGTTCTCGAAATTACAGAAGATAACGGCGCCCCACGAATGACTTATCAGCCCGATCACCCTGACGCGAATGAAGATGGCTATGTTGCTTACCCAAATGTTAATCTTGTTCGTGAAATGACGGATATGTTAGTTGCAAGCAGAGCCTATGAAGCAAATTTGAGCGTCGTAACAACTACCCGCGATATGTGGAATGGTGCTCTTGACGTTATGAGAGGATAACAAAAAGGGGACTCACTAGCCCCCTAGATATTTTTCTTGCCTGTAAGCTTTGCCCACCGTCTCTTCCATTTTTTGCGCGCTTCGAGTCTCTCTCCTAAGTCACGCGCTCCGACTCCGTAGACAAGATACAGAATTATTCCTGACACGATCATAATAAACACCGTAGACGCACAACGACGTCCAGACGCATTTATGTTATAACCCTCGCGGCCTTCTTCCATGGTCATATTCTGGATAATCATTGCGTAAGTTTTCCCGTAAGACGATTGGAATGTCGCACCCATATCGTACTCTGTGAATAACGCGTTGAAGTTCAGAGCAAACACAGCTAGCACGCTTGGCAATATGATCGGCAATTTCACTTTCAGGAACGTATACGCAGGTGAAGCTCCTAAATTTTTCGCGGCCTCCTCCAACTCGTCATCAATCGCATAGAACGCCGCCTTAATCATTCGTAGCGCAAAAGGCAATTTCGTAACGGTGTATGCCATTATGATTAGCAGCCTGACATTTTCGCGCCAGTATAAATTTTGTCCGAACACGTACCAGACTTCACGGTTAAAGAATATTCTGTACGAGTAACAAATTAATATCGTAGGCAACAACCACGGGAACAACAAGCAGCTTTCTGTTACAAGTGCCCTGGTTTTATTACGGTGCTTGAAGATATACGACACGGCCAAGACAACTATAACGCAAGCCAATGCAGCCGCAACAGCCGACATTATGAACGATAGCCTAATCCCGCCAACTGCGTCAGAGTTTGAGAATACGCCAGAGATTGAGCCGATTCGAGTCCTTAATTTCCCGCGTGAAGTCATATACTCGTAATCTTGAGTTCCGAAATAATTTACTAGCGTCCAGTCACTAACGTTAAGCATCTTTGAGCGTATAGCCGGATAATTTTGGAACGAGAACAATATAATCATCACTACCGGAGTCATATAAATCACGAATAACACATAAGCGTAAACATGTGCCGCGATATTCCAGGCTTTGCTTACGATTTTCTGCTTGACGAGTTTTGCCTTAGTCTTAGAGACAGATAAATAATGCCCTTTGCGTTCATAGTGATTCAAGACGCTCAATAAAATTATCGTGAACATTGCTAGAATTACGCTCAACAATGCCGCACGAGCTTGTGGGAAAGATTCATCAGCAGCACTTGACCCGGCCAAGCGTACAATTTCAGGGTTAATTGAGTTATACCCGAGCAAAGTCGGAGCTGACATAGCACACAATCCCGTTATGAACGTCATTACAGTTAATGAGAACAGAGTCGGAAGTAGCGTCGGCATTACAACTTTGAACAAGACTTTGAAGGGAGACGCGCCCAAATTTCTTGCAGCCTCTACGGTGTTATAGTCAATGTTCCTGATGGCGTTTCGCAGAAACAAAGCATGGTTTGAAGTACAGGCAAAAGTCATTGTGAATAAAACAGCATTGAAGCCCGAGAACCATTGTTTATTCATCATGGGGAACATTTGAGATAGCCAAGTTGTCATCATTCCGTTAGAGTCGTACAAGAATTGATAGCCCGTAACGAGTGCAACGCCTGAATAAATTAACGTGGTCATATAACCCATTCGCAAAATATTCGCGCCCTTAATGTCAAAGTACTCCGTCAATAACACTATGCTGATCCCAACAACGTTGACCGTGAACACAAGACACACAGCAAGCTTTAACGAGTTCCATACGAACAGCGGCATTGTTCCAGCCCAGAAGAATTTTATTACAGCGAGCGGATCTGGTTGACCTTTTGCAGCGTCTCTAACTGTGAAAATCGAAGCAAGAGTATTAATACACGGCAGCACCATGAATCCCATGAACAAGTACACGAACAGAACGAAACCGAAAATTTTCGCGATTAATCCAACGTCAATAGAGTCTTTCTTCATGATTCAGCCACCGCCTTATCGTAAGACATAATGTCAGCAGGATTTATTATCACCCTCACTTTTTCGCCAGGCTCGTAAATATTCACACCGTCATTCTTCTCGATAACCTTCAGAACTTGGCCGCCAGCTTTGATGTAATACTTGATATACAGGCCGTAGTATTCTTGGCTCTCGATTACTCCTTCAAAGCCCGACTCTGAATCACGTTCGACTCTGATTCGTTCAAGCCTGATGAAATGATTCTGACTCTCTGAAAGATTCATTGAGCTTGTGATCTGTGAGTCAAGTTTGTTGATGTCCCCGATGAAGTTAGCGACAAATTCCGTCTGTGAATGGTTATAAATGTCGTTGGGGGTGCCGATTTGCTCAATTACACCTTTGTTGAAGACGGCTATACAGTCCGAAAGGGTCAAGGCTTCTTCCTGGTCATGAGTTACATAAATCGTAGTGATCCCGAACTCACGTTGCATCTTCTTTAACTCGTTGCGTAACTGAACACGTAATTTAGCGTCAAGGTTGCTCAATGGTTCGTCCATACAAATTATCGCTGGTCCTGTTACAAGTGCACGAGCTATAGCGACTCTCTGCTGTTGACCTCCTGATAATTGACTCACGGCCTTCTGTAATTGTTCGTCGGACAAGTCAACTTTACCTGCTATCTCACGAACTTTTGAGTCGATTTCAGATTTAGCGAGCTTCTTGATCTTGAGACCGAAGGCTATATTGTCGTAAACGGTCATTGTCGGGAAGAGCGCGTAAGACTGAAACACTATGCCTATGTTGCGTTTCTCAATTGGTACGTGGGTTATGTCTTTGCCCTTCATTAAGACAGTGCCGCTTGAGGGTTCAATGAAGCCAGTAATGGTTCGTAACGTGGTAGTCTTGCCACAGCCTGAAGGCCCCAAGAACGTGAAGAACTCGCCTTCTTTAACGTGAACATTAATATCGCGGAGGGCTTGAAAGTCGCCGAATTTGACGAAGATATTATTTAGCCTTATCACGATAACACCTCCTGAAAAATTTTGATTGATTGCTCAATATTATATACACGCGACTATAATAATCACTATGGCAAAAAATTTTGATACATTGAATAAATCATTACGTAAACGAATCGGCCAAGCTCTTGGGGAATGGCACATGATCAACGAAGGCGATAAAGTTTTGGTGGGGTTATCGGGAGGAAAAGACAGCCTAGTTTTATTGCAAGCCCTTCATGAATTCCAAGCAAGAAGCCCTGTGAAGTTTTCGTTGGCAGCTTTGAGCGTTAAATTAACGGGAATGAATACAGAACCACTGGAAAAATTTTGCGCAAGTAAAAATATTGAGTACAAGATCATTGAGCACCCTATAATCGAAATTATCGAGCACAGGCAGGAAAAGTCACCTTGTTCATTTTGTGCAAACATGCGGCGAGGGATTCTTTCTTCGTGGGCAAGCGAGAACGGGTTTAACAAATTAGCTTTGGGTCATACACTTGATGATGCTGTTGAAACTTTTTTCATGAATCTATTCCAGACCGGACGCGCAAAAAGTTTTCAGCCAGTTGCTTATATGTCACGAACAGGCGTAACTGTGATAAGGCCGTTAGTGTTGTCAACCGAAGCGGCAATTATTGACGAGGCCAAGCGGTTAGAGTTGCCAATAATTCCAAGTGCTTGCCCTTATGCTGGTCACACGAACAGACAAGAGACTCGGGAGTTCATTGCTGAATTACGAGAACGAATCCCGGATTTGTACGTCAAGATTCTTCATGCTTTGCGGGAAAGTTCGTGGCGAGAAAATTTTTTACGGCCTCAAGATCTCCAGGTTTAACGGCGATTGACTCGGGGTTGTGAATCGTTTCGGAGCTTCCCCCTGTGTCATAAGTTATAACAGGAGTCCCGCAGGCTTCGGCTTCAAGATTTACTGTTGGGAAATTGTCCTGGTACGTCGGATTAAAGAACACGTCGGCGGCTGTGTAAATCTCTGCGAGTTCTGCTTGATTGTTTGTGCGGGCAATGGCGATAATATTTTGCGACAATAATTTTTTCTGCTCCGGCTTAATTCCCACGAGTACGATCACAAATTTTTCATGGTCAAGAGATTCATTCAGCTTTATGAAATCACCAAGGCCCTTGCGTTCCTCCCATAAGCTTGCGACTCCCAAAATTATTGTCTTGTTCACGAGGTTATATTTCTCTCTGAAATTTGAAGTAGTAGGCTTGAATATATTCGTGTCAATGGTGTTGTAACGAACTTCAACGGGATATTCATTCATGAAACTTTTCTTAACGAGATCAGCCAGCCATTGCGACGGAGTTATCAGCGTCATATCTTTCACGCCCGTAAATAAATCTTTCTTGCGCTCAAAATTTTCGTAACTGTTATCGTGAATACTAGTTGGATATTCTTTAATATATTGGCATTCATCGCAATGAGTCCGCCACTTGTCACAGAAAGCCCAAGCACAATGACCTGTGAAGCTCCAACAATCGTGAAGAGTCCAAAAAACTTTCATGCTTGGCCGGGATTTAATCCAGTTGAATAATAGCTCAATGTTTATGTAATAGCCGTGAATATTATGTAGCCATAATAAATCCGGGTCGAACTCATCAGCCCAGCACAAAAATTTTCGTGTTGCGTTTTGTGAATAAAAGCCGTGTTTGTCCGTCAAGCGAGTCATTAAGGCATGAGCATGTGTATCAAAGCTCGAGCCTATTCTGATTGCGTAATGCTTATATTTGTCTGGTACACGTGAAGTTCTTCCGTAAGCTATCTTGACTTCATGGCCCTCGCGCGTGAATTTGTCTGCTTGTTCAGCTGCTATTTTGCCATGACTTCCAACTCCGCACCATACGTTAATAAATAATACCCTCATGAAATTATTCCCCCTTTTGTAAATTGCTGATAAAATTGTGAAAAAATTTTTATTATTCAGGAGTGATTATACAAATCATGTTAGCTTTGATTAAGTTAAGTCCTGTTCTCGTGCTTGGAATATTAATGAGGCTCGGGCTTGATATTCTTCTTGCGGCTCCTCTTTCATTAGTATACGCGTTATTGATCGGAATGATATTCGCCCATGTTCGCTTCAAAGACTTAATGGACTCTGCGGCTGAAAACATGAAGCACATTTTATGGGTATTCTTGATTCTGCAAATGGCTTATGCTGTTGCTTCGTGTTTTATGGAGACGGGAGTAGCTGCTTCGATAATCAACATGGCTTTATCACTTGGCCTCACAGCAAAGTTAGTGGCGGTTACAGCTTTACTCGTTACAGCAATATTATCAATAGCAACTGGAACTTCATGGGGAACATTTGCGGCCTGCGCTCCGATTTTCTTGTGGCTCAATCACATTGTTGGCGGCAGTGTTGTGTTGACGGTTTCAGCAATAGCCGGCGGCTCATGCTTCGGAGATAACATAGGCTTAATTTCAGATACAACGGTTGTAAGTTCAAGTTTACAGGGCGTTAAGATCGTTGACAGAGTCAGACATCAGGGCGTTTGGTCGTTCTTGTGCCTTGTTTGTGGCGCGGTGGCATTTTATTACGCGGCTGTAAGCATGGGATTACCTGACACTGTTGGAAATGCTAGCGAGGCTATTGCACAAATCCCCGATACAGTTTGGGCAGCACTGGAGGAGAAGAGACCGGCGGCTGTTACGTTGTTGAATCAAGTCAAAGCTGGCGTGCCTTATTACATGGTCATTCCGTTGGTTGCTGTGCTTGTGCTTGCTGCTATCGGAACAGAAACGCTTGTATGTTTGTTCGCTGGTATCGTTGGCTCGTTGATATTCGGTTACATTGCCGGGACAGTTACAGATTTATCGAAATTCCTGGAAATGATTCAGTCAAGTTTTGCCGACGCTGGAAGTTGGGTCGTTGTCATGATGCTATGGATCGGAGCTTTCGGAGGAGTCATGGGACGCATGGACGCTTTCGGAGCTATAGCGAAATTCGTGTTGAAGTGCGTACACTCTGTAAAGCAATTAATGTTCGCGAACGGTTTATTATGTTTGTTGGGAAATGCTGCGCTTGCTGACGAAATGGCACAGATCGTAACCATAAGCCCGATAATCAAAGACTTGACCGTGAAACACGTTAAGGGCGACGAGAAAGCTATGTACAAGCTCGCATTACGCAACGCAACCTTCGCCGACGCTATGGGAGTTTTCGGATCACAGTTAATTCCGTGGCACGTGTATATGGCGTTCTACCTTGGCATAGCTTACGCAGTTTACCCAATGATGCAGGGTACGGTGAGTATTATTGATATTATCATGCACAACTATTTAGCATGGATCGCAGTGCTTTCTATGCTGCTGTTGACACTCACGGGCCTTGATAGATTAATTCCGTTGTTCAGACTTCCGAGTGAGCCTGATGTTCAGTTAGTCAAGGATTAAAAATTAACCTGATATAATTTCGGCAGGGCTTGAACTATAAAATTCGGGCTCTGCTTTTTATTATGTTTGTGAGGGACGTATCAATGACGAAAGTAAAAATTTGTGGGATCTGCCATGAAGTAGAAATAGGAATAATGAACGAGTTAGTCCCGGATTTTGTTGGCTTCGTGTTCGTAAGCAAGAGTCGTCACTTTATAGCTCCAGAACATGCGGGGTTATTGCGCTCGAAATTACGTCCTGGCATTAGATCCGTTGGAGTGTTCGCTAATCATTCGCTCAAAAGTGTGGCTATGTGTGTTGAAGTTGCTGGGCTCGATATGGTTCAGTTACACGGCGACGAAACCGCGGAATATATAGCTGCTCTTCGTGAGTATATTCGATGCCCGATAATGAAAGTCTACAAAGTTGCTAAGCCTATGGACGCGGAGAAAGCTTTGTACTCAACGGCAGATTACGTTATGCTTGACGGAGGAAACGCTGGCGACGGAAAAACTTTTGACTGGTCATTGTTAGGGAATGTGCGCAGAAAATATTTCTTGTCAGGAGGATTGACTCCCGAGAACCTGAATAGAGCCATGATCGTAACTCCGCAGCCTTATGCATTGAATGTAAGTTCAGGAGTCGAAGCCAACAAGATGAAAGATTATCGTAAGGTCATGAAATTTATTCTAGGCGTAAAGAACTTCAAAGCTAACAAAATGTAACTCAATCATGCTATATATTTTTACTGCTGGTCTTCTGTGGGGAACGATCGGAATTTTCGTGAAGACGTTGGCGGCTTTGGGAGCTGATTCGGCTTTAACATGCTGCTTGCGTATGGCGTTTGCTTTCGTGATTATGCTGGCGTTCTCGTTAATAAAGCATGGTCGCGGGATTATTATTCGTGACAAAAAAGTTTTGCTGTTCTGCGCGTTATTCGGGCTTGTATGTCATGGAATGCAGAATATCTGTTACACAACGTCAATAAAGCTCAACGGAATGGCTATAGCTTGCGTATTAATGTACACTGCTCCGGTTTTCACGGCTCTAGCGTCATGGCTGATCTTTCACGAACGAATCACGGGGCGAAAAATTTTTGCGTTGGCTGTAAATATAATTGGCTGTATCTTGACAGTAACGGGCGGAAATATTTCCGGGGATATTAATTTCTCGTTGTTGGGTTTAGTTGCGGGACTAGGGACGGGGTTTTGTTATGGAATGGCGGCAATAATAGGCAAGGCTGCTGGAGATAAAACCGACGCGACGCTCTTCAACACTTACAGCTATCTATTTGCAACGATATTCTTGATTATATTCATGAGGCCAAGTATAAATCTTGACGCGAAAATTTTGGGCACAGGGTTTCTTTATGGATTAATTCCCACGTCGCTAGCTTATGTTGTGTATTATAACGGCTTGAGAAGAATTAGTGACTCGAGTCGCGTTCCCGTGATAGCTTCGATTGAACCAGTTACGGCCGTGCTAATAGGAATGCTTGTATACGGTGAAGAGCTTGGCGTAATGAATTTTGCCGGGATTGCGATAGTTCTTGCGTCAATCCTGATAATGATGAAGGGGAAATAAAATCTCCCGCCGGTTAAAGCAGGAGACTTTGTAAGTTTACCAGCTGATTATGTCTACTTCAATTTCGCCGGCGTGATATGCATCATGACACTTGGAACAAAGCGTTACGATGTTCTCGAGAGCTGCCGGGCCGCCTTCGTGGTATTCGATGATGTGATGGCCTTCAACTTGATATTTATAATCTGCTTCGTCCGGGGGAATCCGTACACCACAAACCGCGCAAGTGTAATCGTCTCGTATCTTGCCTAATTTCTGGACTATCCTGTGTGCTCTTGATCTAGCCATGTTAATCTCCGCTGCCTAACTCTTTAGGGTTGAAAAATTTTTTAACACCGTCAAGGACGTTCCCACGTTTAAACCTTTCAATGCGACCATGTGCTTCAGGGGCTGCTCTATGTACCAGGTTTTCAATACCTCTTTGAACTTGGAATGCTTGTTCGCTGTTAAGGCTATCTATTTGTGCATTCACAACATGATCTCTTGGTTTTTTTGCCATTGTGAATCCTCCCGTTAAAACGTTGTTACTTCGATTGCTTCATCTTCATCATGTTCATTTACGGTTGTTCTTACAACGCCGTCCCCGAACGTGACAAGAATCGTGCCTTCTGACAATCTTGGGAAGTTCTCCTTGTCAAGATAGTACTGGAAAATTTCCACTTCTCCCGACGGTTTCTTGACTGCAACATGAGAATCCCACACGCTGAAAACCGAATCGCCCGGCTTCAAAATTTCAAGACTTACTCGCATTCAAATTTCTCTCCTTTACTAAAATTTTACGTTGTAGAAAGTTTATCCGCGCTCTTTATCAAATTGTTCGGCAGCGTACCACCCTATCCATTCAGTGAGTAACCCGGCTACTGCAGCATTAATGGCAGTACCTAATCCCGGTATCCAAGTCGTTAAACCTTTAGCTATCAAACGCCCGAAAAGTGCTGCACTAAATGTTCCAATAAGATCTTTCGCTTCCAATTCGGTCAAGGCCTTGCCAAATTCTTGTCCCAATGAAATTACCATTGCTACCTGTACTCCAGTGATTGGGATAGTATCTGGGCCTGGGATCGGCAGTGCTCCACCTCCAGCAGCAGCTACCGAAGCACCGTGAATAATCGCATGACACTTCTTTTTCTCGTACCTTGTCATAAATTTATACCTCCTTGAACATTTTTAACGGCATAGCAAGAAATTCCGCCAATTTTGCCTGTCCAGAATCTCTTCTGCCTGTTTTGCACCATGTGGCGAAATGCTCGCAGTTGTTCTCCAGCAGATCATATTCTTCCTCTCCGATATGACTTCTTGCACGAGCAACTGTTTCATCACCTGAATAAACTCTTGGGAATTTGCGTTTATCAAATTTTTTCACGTCATAAGCGTTTCCTTGCGTAAATTCTTCCAACGATGTCTCCCGCACAACCCCTTTGAAATCGCTGTTTTCGCCGCCTTCTGTGTAATGAATAGCGTGAGGCCCGTCAGGTGTTTCGACGTACACTGCGTAATGACAATATACACTCATGCCCAACATTGTACGATTTACCTTGATTACATCGCCATTCTTTGCCTTATTCAACTTCATTGCCTCCTTTTTCGCAGTGATACACCCACATCAAAGGCAACCCTATCTTTTCATCAATCCCTCGAAATTTTCCGTAAAGCTTTACAATGTCGCTAGTGTTAATTCTGTGCTTGTCCCTTGGTAAAATTATCGCTGCCAATTCGCCAAAACCTGTGTGTTCCTCTTGAACATTAACTAGGAAAAAATCGTCACTCTTCAGCACCTTCGAAACTTCACCTGAAATTTTTACGTATCGTCCTTGGAATTTTTCTGGGGTCATTACTATTTCGTTCCACGTTATATCTTTACACGCGAGTTTGCAGAACAAAGACATCAAATCGTAGCGATAATGGAACATAACCACCGCGACTATTAACGCCATCAATATAAATCTTAAAAACTTGTTGTATCTCAATGTATCCTCCTTTCTTGCAAAGGATTATAAGTTGAACCCCCCCCCGACTTGTCAAGGATAATGTGCTTATTGAGAAATTAGTATATTCAATTCGCCGGCTTGCTATAATATGCAGAATAATTGAGATAAAATTTTTAGTACAGGTGATAAATGAAATGTCGAAAATTGCAGTGGCAGTTTTGAATCGTAAAGGCGGAGTAGGTAAGACCACTATAGCAGTGATACTTGCACAAATAGCGCTTGTTAGACACAATAAAGTTCTTGCGATTGACCTTGACCCCTCAAGAAATTTCTCTGACGCATTAGGCTTCATGAAGAACTATTTTAAAGACTCACTACGAATTAAAAACACCCTCGAAGACGATGACGCAGGCGCCGCCGAAGAATGGATCGTAATAGATTGTCCTCCGAACTTAGACGAAGACTCTAAACACGCTATAGATTTCTCGGATATAGTCGTTGTACCAGTAAGGCCAGATTTCTTCTCGTTGTCAAATTTGGGCGTAATGTACTCAACTGCTAAGAAGTCAGGTAAAGAAAAAGCTCAACTCCCATTAGTAAAACTTGGCTACGACACTTCATCAATGAGCAAGATCGCCAACCAGATTATCAGCGAACGTAATTACCCCGTGGCTGAAGAACTCCCGTTACATAAGCGTATACCGTTTAATATCACGTCTGGGCGTGTGTGGTCAACTGGTCTTATGGCGAACTCAAGACAGCCTTACGAACAGTTGTACGAGAAAATTTTGAAGGCCATTGAGAAATTGAGCAACGGTGTAGAGGATATGGGCGAGGTATGGACTTTGAAGAAAGCTGACGAAGGAAAAGAGGACGAAGCTAACGATGCGAACGTTTAAGGGGCTTGAAAATATTCATTCTGTCATAGATATGCACGTGGCGGAATGGCGTAAGGAACAGGGGGAACCTGAAGAGAATATAAGCGAGCTTAGCCTTGAAGAAAACGTTAGACGCCGTTTAACCTCAAGCATGAATCCTAACACAGGAAAATTTTCTGCGGACAGATTCCTTGGAGCTAAACCAATGCAACAAAAGGCTAAGACAGTTGATACAGCAGAGCAAGAAGAAGAACAGGAAGCAGAGGTAGAAATAAAGTCAGTAATCAAACATCAAGACGGCAAGCCTCATTCATGGTTATATAACGAGGTCGTGAAGGCCATCAATGATGCTAAAGGCAACGGGAAAAATACAAAGGTTGTGGCGATATTTATTCCTGTTATTCAGAATGGCAAGGAGTTCGAGGACTTACCAGTTGATGAGAGCGTTACACTTCCGCCTGTTGATGAAGACGCTGTCAAGATTGAGGACTTGGCCGCAGTAATTGATGAACATGAAGAACAAACAGAGGCTGCAGAAGCAGATGAGCAAGAAATAGTTACTGAACAAGAACAAGAGACTCAAGACGAACAGAGCGAAACTAATGAAGCCGATTTCGATTTATTGCCTGAAGGGCCAGGAGACAACGACGAGGAATTAGCCGACGCTTTCCAGACTATGGAGGAAAAACTTGACGAGAGCTTACAGGAAGAATTAGTAGAGCCTGTAGAAAATGAGCCAGAACCCGAAGAAACTCCCGACCTTGAACCAGAACCAGAACCAGACGAAGAAATTAATGAAACTTCTGAAGAACCCGAGGAAGAAATAGAATCTGAATCAGCTGGTGAAGAAATGATTTATACAGAAATTGATTCAGAACACGACGAAACCGAAAACGAAGAAACTGATAATCTTGAAGACGTTGAAATTATTGACGAGGACGAAACTGACGATGAGCCTAAATTACTTCCGTTGCCCGATCCTCTTGATGATGATGAAGTGATTGAGGACGAGGACACAGAACTTGAAGATCCATTAGCCGCTAGTAACAGGATCAACGAACTTTCAGGAGAAGTTATAACCTTGGAAGAAGACGAAAGCGAGAATATTGACGACGATAACGACCGAATAACTCTATAATCATAATGCCCCCTCAACATACAAGAGGGGTTTTATATTTTTGTACAGGTCAAGCCATTGTTCACACGTTAAATCCTCCGCGCGTTTGTCAGAATAAATCCCGGCAACATCACCAAGATTGTTACGCAGGGTCTTACGTCTATGAGCAAAGCCCTTGTGTAATAATTCGCTCCATGATGAATCTTTCATGATGCCAAAATTTTTCTCTATGACAATTTCTACAAGTGCAGAGTCAACTTCTGGAGCTGGCCTAAAACTTTTTCGCCCGACCCTTTTCACGATCGACGCGTGCCCCATTGCCTCAATAGCTACTCCAAGCGGATAACGCTCTTTTGTGTCAGGAGGCGCAATCAATCTCAAAGCCAACTCTTTTTGCAACATTAACAAATAATATTTTATTGGGTATTGCAGCAATTTCCAGATTAGCGGCGTCGTAATGTTATACGGAATGTTAGCTATGACTTTATCGGGAAATGGATCTAACGTAGCGTAATTGAATCTCACGGCGTCGGCAAAATGCAACTTCAACGAGTCATTATTCGCGGCCAAGTCCTCAAGTTCAGGACGTAATCTCTCGTCAAGCTCTATCGTGTGAAGACACGCAACACCTTCAGCAAGTAAAGCCCTCGTTAAGACTCCATGCCCCGGCCCAATCTCAAGAACGCAATCTTGAAAGCTAGGTCGTGAACGCGAAATTATAAACGCTAAAATATTTTTGTCGATTAAGAAATTTTGTCCGTAACGTTTTAATGGCTTCATGTTAATTTTCTGCTAACACCGTAGTGCTTTTGCCCGATAATTTTGCCTCAACCATTGCATCATAAGCCGCCGCGATAAAATCATTCACGCCCGCATAGCTGCCCTTAGATAAGTCTGCAACCCCCGCACTTATCGCAATTCCGTTAGCCCGCTCACGAATACCATTTGCCAAAACCACGGCCGCCGCTCCTGAACAATGAACTAGAATCAAAAACTCATCGCCCGACCAACGCGCTAAATTATATCGAGTATGAGAGCTCAAGAATTTATCCATGCTGCTCACAAAGCTACGTATTATTCTTGTCCCTACGGCATAGCCGCGAGTTTCGTTAAGTGCCTTGAAATTGTCTATGTTAATCATAATTAGGCTTAATTGTTCTGTGTTTCTTATGGCCGGTGAAAATTCGTGTAAGATCATGTGCTCAATGCCGCGACGATTCAGAATCCCTGTTGAGGCGTCAAACGTTAATAGCCTTAGCAATTGGTCATGAGTTTGGCGAAATTCCGTAACGTCCTCGAATGTCAACATAACATGATCTTCAGCTTTCCATTTAATCGGACTTGCATGAAGCTTAATGATTTGAGCATGAGAGTCTTCCGGTGCTGGATTTTCCTGTGTATATTCTTCGTCGAAGTAAATGCTAATGTTATTATCATAGAAACTTTGGCTCACGGAAATGTCAGGGATATTACATTCAACGTTTCCCACTCGATCCGAGATAATCTTCAATAAGCTGGAATTAGCGTCAAGTTTCACGAGCTCAATAATATTTTTCCCGGGTAATTCGTATTCGCAAGACGCAGCCAAAAATTTATTCACGGCCAATATCTCGCCATTTGAATTTACCACACAGGCTCTAAACGGGACAGAATTTAAGATTTCGGGGTTGCTTTCAACAACGGGGGGTAGACTCTTTGAGGGGCTTACATTTTCAGACGAGACTTTTATCACAACGCCTTCGATTTTTCGAGTCTCAAGCTTCAAAGGTGCCGCAGTGAACTCCCAAATTTTATCGCGTTCAGAAATTTCAAAGCTATTCGTATCGCCCAAACATGCAGCCGTTAAGATCTCATGTAAAACTTGATCAAACTCCGTAATAAGTGGCGGATAATTGCTTCCTTCAGTGCATCTATGCCCCAATAATCTTGAGGCTACGGCCTTGTAACCATGAGACGCATACAATAATTTGCCCCGGAGGTTTATCACGCAACACAGAAGGCCGGGACAACTGTCTAATACTCCACTCCATACGCTCATAGTGAGTTAGTCTTTATCGTTATAACCGTTTGGGTTAGCTTTATGCCATTTCCAAGCCGATGCGATAATTTCTTCCATGCGCGTGAATTTCGGTGCCCATTTCAGAATCTCATGAGCTTTTGTGCTATCTGCTACGAGTTTTGCCGGGTCGCCTGCTCGTCTTGTGCCTATTTCGACTTTGATATTTTGGCCGGTAGCTTTTTGTGCCGCGTTAATCATTTCCATGACCGAATACCCATCGCCGCTACCAAGATTGAAAATATTGCTCTCGCCTCCGTTGCGTAAGTATTCCAGTGCAAGAATATGAGCCTGTGCTAAGTCCTCAACGTGAACATAATCGCGTATACAAGTGCCGTCCTTTGTTGGGTAATCGTCGCCGTAAACTGTAACGTGGTCGCGTTTTCCTAATGGTACCTGCAAGATCAACGGGATTAAATGAGTCTCTGGGTGGTGGTCTTCACCTATTGAGCCATCGTGCCAAGCTCCAGCGACATTGAAATATCTCAATGACACGTAACGAATATCATAACGACTGCTAACCCATTTCATCATTTTCTCCATGATTAGCTTGCTTTCACCGTAAGGATTAGTTGGTACTGTCGGATCTGTTTCAAGGATCGGGATTCGTTTTGGCTCTCCATAAGTGGCTGCGGTTGATGAAAAGATTATGCGCTTAACGTTATGCCTTTGCATTGCTTCGAGCAAGCTTATCATTCCGCCGACGTTGTTATCGAAATACTTCAGCGGTTTTTCAACGCTTTCACCAACCAGTGAGAACGCGCAGAAATGTACAACAGCTTCTATTTTGTTCTCCGTGAAAATTCTGTCAAGAACTTCAGCTTCTCGAATATCTCCCTCGTAAAACTTTACGCCCTCAGGAATTGATTTTTTGTGTCCTGTCGCGAGATTGTCTACAATGATTATATCCTCACCATGAGCCATAAAAGCTCTAACGTTATGTGAACCGATATAGCCGGCTCCTCCGCAAATTAATACTGACATGTTGCTAATCCTCCTTTAATGCGTATTAGGGATTGGGTTAAATAGTACGTCGCCCATTTCGATTGACATTTCTTCAGTAAAAGTCTTTTCGCGTTTCAGATTAATATCATCAGGTTTCTTGATAACTCCTCGTGGCTTAACTGATTCATAAATGCTATGTGATACACCAGCAGGCTTTTTTAGTTTAGGTGCGTCGTGAGCCTCAAATTTTTCTAACACCAAGCTTTCTGCACGAAAACTAAATGCCGGATCAGCTTGCCACCATTGAGTCTGACCAGGAGTGCTAAAAAACAATACCCCGTCGCTTTTTGTGGCTATGAGGTTAATCGGTTGAAGTTTATTGTTCACGACATCAGCAGCCTTTATCCAAGCATAATAGCCGCCAAGCCAGTCATAACTTTCGGGTTCGCTCTTTATGTTGAACTTAGGAGCATTTATCCGTAAATAATTTCTTGCGCTCGATTGTTTGTCAAGCAATATACCTACCCATATTGAGTCAGTCTTTATTGATACTCGTATATTATCTAACCAATTTGCTGGAAGGTTATCGAAGTAATTGCGTAACTGAAGCGGATCAGGTTTTGTCGTTTGATTAATATCAACTGCTGCTGCAAGCGTATACAAGCCACCAATGACTTTATGAAGCTCAATATCTGGCTCAACGATTGCCTCTTCAGCTAAGCTACAACTGCACAAGCAAAAAATTAACGTTACTGCAACAAAAAATTTATACATAGTTATTAATGAACACCCTTTCAGAGTTATTGATTACTTAGCAACAACATTCCGTGTGATTCAAGAATGTGAAATATATTTTTAGGCATTACGCTATCTGTGCTTCTGTCCGTGGGAATTATCAAGAACGCGCGGTTTTTTCCTGTCCATACAGGCTCGATCACTGACGCCGGATAAACAAATCTCCTCTCGGTTACGCCCGGGGTTAGCTCACAGTTTATCAGCCTTGTGTTTCTCAACGTGTAAAAATACAGCGAAGGAAAATTTATCTCATACTGCAACACAATATCGTCAGCCCTGATTAAATCGCGCAACTTGAGTCCAATCTCTCGCACCCCGTACTCTTCAGCCGTAAGATTAAACACTCCCGCAATGGGCATTAAGCACAACAACGCCGCAGCAGAAACATTACGCATCCATTTTGTAATTTGCCTAGTCTTAGTGTAATACCAACATGCGATCAAGAACAATCCAAGCATAATTTCATAAGGTATCAAACTCAGCAACGAAACCTTTATAACTGGTACGTAGTTCATCATCAACGGCAACGCTATATAAAACAGTGGTATCGATATCAAGATATTGAACATGACGGAATATCTTACCGACAAAAATTTTTTGTTCAGCCAAAAATCTAACTTTCTACCGAGAAGCGCGCTCAATGCCGGGACACATGCCGCCAACGTTAATATATCCATTGAAGCAACAGCATAAAACGCAAACACCACAGCCCATACGAACATGAATAGCTCTGGAGATTTAGAGGCAGGATATTTTCGCGGGACTATCTCGTACAATGCCCTTAGCAAAAATCCATGGAACGGAGCAAAACCTACTATCACGAAAACTATTATGCCCAGGATCCCTCCGAACGTGTAATTATGATTTCGGCACACCATAAACTCAATCACGCTTGGATTTATGAATATCAGCATAACGTAATAAGAGCCGGATATTATGATATTGAGAATTATTCCGCCAGGCCAAGTGAAGAAGTCTATCAGCAATTCCCAATCCTCACACAATAAACCATAAGCTATCACGCTAATGAATGGCAAGAACAATCCCGCCGGACCGTGTGCTATGAATGCAAAGGCTATTGAAGTATGAGACAGCATCAACCAAGCTTTGTCATCGCGCGAACGTATTACCCCGGTCATAGCTAAAGCAGTGAGGCAGGAAAATATAGCATGAGACGAAGCAATTTGTGAGGCTATGAAGCAAAGAGTCATACTTGCGCACGCACAAGCAGCAAGCCAACTGGATAAAAATTTTCGTGAAGTCTTAACAGAATCATCACTTGAACGAGCAGACAAAGCCGCCGCCAAAATCATGACGAGCCCCGACAAAGCCGACCAGAACCTCACAGCAAATTCACTCCAGCCGAATAAGTCAAGCGACAGAGCTTCAAGCCACCACGTCCCCATAGTTGAGCCAGCTGTTAATTCATTGCCAATCTTAGGGACAAAATAATTTCTCCCCGCAACCATGTGAAGAGCTACTGACGCGTTTACCCCTTCAACCGGATCAATCAGGCCGTGATCTCCAATGCCTCGGAAATACAAATAACAAAGGAGTAACGCAAATAATATAGCCGCTTTACGAGTCTTCAAAATTACTTGAATAACGGCAACAAAGCCTTAAATTCTGGAGTGCCTGCTTTTCGGAGCATGTGATATATTACGGTTTCAGTAGGTACCACAAAACAACCAGCAGACCTCGCGGCCTCAAGAGCTAGTTTGTGATTCTGTTCAGTGCGACTCCCGCAAGCGTCAGCAGCTATTACAACGTTCAAATTATATTTTTCGATAAGGTCAATAGCAGTCCCAAGCACGCAAATATGAGTCTCAACCCCAAACAATACCGCCGTATCCTTTGTGCCAGAACCGAAGCTAAGATTCAAGAACGCGTCGCCAAACTTCGGACTCTCACAGCAAGAGAACTCAACTTTTTCCATTATCGTAGAGTCTTGAGGAATTAGGGATTTTAATTCAGGAAGAGTAGGGCCTATTCCTTTTGGGTATTGCTCAGAAACTATTGAAGGCACAGAAAGCTCATGAGCAGCCGTCAAAATTTTCACAGCATTACTGACCACTTCATCTTTATTGTAAATTGCTGGCATCAAACGTTCCTGAATATCTATCATCATTAAGAACGTCGAACTAGCATTGATTGCCTTATGCACGGAAAAAACCTCACTGTCCGAAAAATTTTGTGATTTATTATATACTATCTAGGAAAATTGAAAGGAGATTTGATTGTTTATCATGGCAGCGAAAAAAGTTTTAGCGTTTTATCTTGAAGGTTGTCCGTATTGTAAACAAGCCCGCGAGGCTCTGAAGGAATTGACCGCTGAAAATACCACATACTCTTCCGTAAATATTGAGTGGGTAGAAGAGAATCAGCACCCGGAAATTTCTGAACAGTATGATTATTACAGAGTGCCCACAATGTTTGTTGACGGAGAAAAAATCTACGAAGCTCACCCCGGGGAAAAATACGATGAATGTAAATCCAACGTCAAGAAAGTTCTCGAGGCGTCATTAAATTAATCTCATGAAAAAATTTTTAGCGTTTGTGCTTGTGGTGGTGTTTGCTCTTCCTTGTTACTCGCTTGATAATGAGGATATGCCCGACACTGCTACACTTTCAGCAAACCGAATGCGCTTTGATGCACAAACCGGGGACTTCTTGGCCGATGGTAATGTTACTATACAAGCCGGCGAATTAAACGTTGAGGCCCCTACAGGTTCAGGCAATGTTGATCGCAGAGAGATAAATTTTACCGACGGAATAGTAGCTACAGGGAAATGGCAAGATACTGACGTAGATATAAAGTCCGGGCGTTTGTTGTTATCGTTCTTTGAAGTTCCCACGTGTAGATTTCAAAGTGGTGTTCGCGGAAATTATGGGCCAATGGCTATTGATGCGGACGGATTGATTTTAGTGGGTGTAGGAGGATTTTCTGACCCGACAGAAATAGACACTCACACAAGGTTCTTAGCCGCTAATGTCAGAAACATTGAGGACAAGTCCAGGAATTTGAAGTTCGGCGCAAATTCTATTGAGGGAGTCGTACGTGAAGGAGTTCTTCAAGAAATGACGGCTGATAAAAACGTCTGGATCAGGGGACGCGATAAAGGCAACAATCAACCCGTGAGTCTCAAAGGCGATAAAGCAGTTTATGCTGTTGAACGTGGAAGCGTTGTCGTAAGTGGTCACGTTATAGCTATTCAAGGCGGCAGGACTTTGAAGTCTGATGCTGTAGTTTATTTTCCCGATGAAAGCCGCGTTGAGGCCTTAGGAGGTTTGACTCGTGAAATAGCCGGAGTAACTAGCATGGACCGCGCAGAGATTACCATAGATTTATCGCGTGAACCCAATAACAGCAATTTACGTTCAAGATTCTCCCGCCCCGAAATAAAACTTGAAAGCAAAGACGAAACACCACAAACTGAAAACAAGAGCAAAACTAGTGCAAAAAAATCTAGCAGGAAGACGACAAAAAAGAAATGAACACATTGACAGCTTCAGACTTACGCAAAGAATATGATGGCCGTCTTGTTGTTGGAGGAGTCAGCCTCACCGTAAACGCTGGTGAAGTTGTCGGACTGCTTGGCCCGAATGGTGCTGGCAAAACTACATCTTTCTATATGATAGTCGGATTAATCAGGCCTGACTCTGGTAGCGTATTAATAGACTTCAACGACATTACGAATTTACCAGTTTATCAGCGTGCACGCGCTGGCATTGGCTATCTTCCACAAGAAGCTTCGGTCTTCAGAAACTTGACGGTGCGCGAAAATATTAATCTAGTCTGGGAACAAACAGGCAAGCGACGTTATGCGAATGACTTGACCGACGAATTACTGCGGCAATTTAAGATAACTCACATAGCGGAAACTAAAGGCTATAGCTTATCAGGAGGAGAACGAAGACGCGTAGAGATTGCACGAGCTTTGACCCTGAAACCGAAATTTATTTTGCTCGATGAACCTTTCAGCGGCATTGACCCAATAGCAGTTGCTGACATTCAATCAATGATTCATGAACTCAAGGACCAAGGCTACGGGATCTTAATCACTGACCACAACGTACGCGAGACTCTCTCAATAACTGACCGAACGTATTTAATTCACGACGGCGAAATATTTTTGTCTGGTTCTCCTGAAGAGGTTGCAGAAAATGAGCTTGCACGCAAATTTTACTTGGGCGAAAACTTTGAATGGGAGGGACATCAAGATCATCACGCTTAATGTTACAGGTTTTACTAGTGAAGGGACTGGAATAGCTAGGACTGATAAAGGCGTCGTGTTTGTTCAGGGAGCTTTACCGGGCGAAAAGGTCAACGCTGAAATTGTTGCGCGCAAGAAGGATTTTATGATAGCTGATACAGTTTCAATCGAACAAGCTTCATCAGGAAGAGTTACACCACGTTGCAAATATTACGGTAAATGTGGAGGCTGTCAACTTCAACACGCTGATTATGACACACAATTAACCCTTAAGGCCGGAATAGTTCGTGACGCAATGACGAGAATCGGAGGCTTTCCAGCGGAAAAATTCAACGATCTAACTTGTGAGGCTTCACCGAAATTTTGGGGGTATCGCAATAAGGCTTCGTTTCCTGTGCAGAATCTCAAGGGCAAAATCGCTACAGGTTTTTATCGTGCAGGGACTCACAGGTTAGAATTAATCAGGCAATGTCCAGTTAATGCTAAGAAATTGAATGAAATGTACGAGAAAATTTTAGCGGCTCTCGAAAATAATCGCTATCCTTTTGATGGTTACGACGAGAGAACTAACAAGGGCAAGTTACGTCACATAATCGCAAGAACAGGAATTAACACCGGCGAGAGTCTGTTGTCATTCGTGATAAACGGAAAATTAAGCTCAAAGAATGTTAAGGCGTTAATCTCGTTGGGAATGTCCGCAGCACCCGATACTCTCACGCTAAATCATAATTCAAAGCCTGGCAATGTGATTCTAGGGACGTACACGGAAAATTTATTGGGCTCTGGATTGATTCATGAACGTTTGGGGAAATTTGATTTAATGTTCGATACGACGTCATTCTTTCAGGTGAACACGAGCCAAGCTGAAAAATTATTCACATACGCGTCTGAACTTGCCAAGGGCGCAAAAAATATTTTAGAACTCTACAGCGGTACAGGCTCATTAACCTGCTATCTTGCTGCTAACTCTGAACACGTAACGAGTATTGAAGAATGGAAGAGTGCTGTGCGAATGGCTGCAAAGAATCTCAAAGCTAATGGCTTTGATAACGTTGAAACACTTTGCGGGAAGTCCGAGGAAGTAATTTCTGACCTTAACGAGCCTACAAAAAGATTTGACGCTGTAGTGTTAGATCCTCCACGTGATGGTTGTGAACGTTCTGTGCTTGAGGCCGTGAATGATTTCGGTGTGCCACGAGTGATTTACGTTTCATGTAATCCTGCAACACTTGCGCGAGACTGCAAAATTTTATCTGGTCATGGCTATAAACTTGAGAGCGTGAAGGCGTTTGACATGTTTCCACAAACTACACATGTCGAGACGGTAGTTTTGCTGACAAGAAATACATAATGGAAGGCTGGGAAAGCCGCTAAATCAAGGGATTTCTGCGATCCGGGGCCATCACGCTCCGGGCCAGCGGAGATCCATTTTTCTTTTCGCGGGAACATATCGAGACTATGATTTGCCGAAGGTTGTGGTACTACTTTTGCTTTTCGGTAGGTTGTGGACACGATTTTGCTTTTTGGCAGGTCGTAGACATGATTTTGCTATCATCTATTCTGGGGAGTATGTAATCTCGCGTTTTGCCTGTCCGCCAAGATATGCGTAAACCACATAACCTGAGTTTCGAACAGCATCGGTAGCTTCTGCTCCGGCTTTCTCGTTCATACTGAGGAGCGCAGCGTATAAAGCCACTACATTTTTCGCTTTTTCATCTGTAATAGCCCCATGTGCATTCTGGGCATCTGTAATAGCGAGTATGGTATCCGAGACAGCGCTCATTTTGTGGATTAAGGCAGGAATTCAAATCAGGAATAGAGATTGATGTGCGGCTGTAAGCCAGATCATCACGAGGCGCTCCTTCGGGAGCGTCTTTTTACGTTCAGGGGATGGAAAAATGCGGGAAGAGATGATATAATTATCAAATCATAGGTTGATATTTGAAAGAGGTGACGGGATGCTCCAAAACAACATAGAACTGGATCTAAAAACAAAGCTGATCGAGAGCGGCACAACCCAGACGGAGGTTGCGGAGAAGGTTGGAGTAACCCTATCCTATGTGAACCGCATCACCAAAGGCCGGGAGCAGATCGTGAATAAGACCTTTGTGAAAATGATGGATGAGCTTGGCTATGACGTGGAGCTCACTTATAAGAAGAAGGCAAGACTATGATCATACTGATAACGGGCGCATCTCACACTGGAAAAACGCTTCTGGCGCAGAAGATGCTCGAAACATACAAATATCCGTATCTGTCGATCGATCCCTGAAAATGGGTCTGATCCGCAGCGGCAATACGGCATTGACGCCAGAGGATGATGAAGCTCTGACCGGGTATCTGTGGCCGATCATACGGGAGATTGTGAAGACTGCGATTGAGAACCAGCAGAACCTCATCATTGAAGGCTGCTATATTCCATTTCATTGGAGACGGGATTTTGATGAGCGATATTTACAGTCGATTCGATTTGTCTGTCTCGCCATGAGCGAAAAATATATCGAGAACCATTTCGATGAGATCATTGGATATGAGTCGGAAATAGAAGCCAGGATGATTGATGCAGACTGTACGATAGATGGTCTTATGGAAGACAACAGAAGTGCCGTCGACGGATTTCAGAATGCCGGGGAACAGGTCGTAATGATCGATTCTGATTATGAGCAAACAATAAAAGCGCTTCTGGGCTGACAATCGGGATTTATGGAGGTGATATGCAATGACAATCTACGATATCTCGCAGGAGGTTTTCAGCTGTCGGGTATTCCCCGGTGACCCAGCGCCGGAAAGAAGAGTGCTTTCTTCAATGGAAAAAGGCGATCTGTACAATCTGACAGCTTTCAATATGTGTGCGCACAACGGTACTCACGTGGATGCGCCATTTCATTTTATCAAAGGTGGAAAAACTATTGATGCCGTAGGTCTTGAAGCCTTTGTTGGGCCGGCTTCTGTTACGGAGCATCACGGGATTGTCTCCGGCCATGACGCAATGGAGATATATGAAGAATCGAGAGATCGTGACCCGGAAGCTGCAAAACGACTTCTGATCAAGGGAGACGCTGTGGTTTCTTCGGAAGCAGCAAAGGTCTTTGCTTCCAAAGGAATCCTACTGTTAGGAAATGAATCGCAGACTGTCGGCCCGGAAGACGCGCCGATGGAAGTACATTTGATCTTGCTGGGTGCTGGCATTGTATTGCTTGAAGGCATTCGATTGACAGCGGTTAAGGAAGGCAGATATTTTTTAAGCGCAGCGCCGTTGAATCTATCCGGGGCGGATGGCTCTCCGTGCAGAGCTTTTTTGATCGCTGACGATAGATAAATTCCAGTTTCTCGACATGTTCCCGTAACCGTAAAATAACGCTGACATGTTCCCCTGCGCGAGAAAAATAGTATCCATGTTCTTTTTCGCAAAGTGGATGCGCGTGCCCGATGTATGATTATGTAGAAGCACGACTCGTGCCATGTTGAAAGCGTATGTTTATTAACAAAGGAGTGAATTTTTATGAATCGTGACGCCGTAATTATTAGGGCAAGCATAATCGGAATAATCACAAATTTATTTCTCGTAGCATTCAAAGCCGTAATAGGGATTCTATCAAACTCTATCGCAGTGATTCTTGATGCCGTTAATAATCTCTCTGACGCTTTAAGCTCTATCATAACGATCATAGGCACAAAGTTATCCAGCAGACTTCCAGATAAGAAACACCCGCTAGGTCATGGTCGCATAGAATATATTAGCGCGATGCTTGTCTCTGGAATTGTTCTTTACGCGGGCATAACTTCAGCAGTCGAGTCAGTGAAGAAAATCATTCACCCGGAAAAAGCTGACTATAGTATCACGTCACTCATTATCATTGCTGTAGCTGTCGTAGTGAAAATAATTCTTGGCAGATATATAACTCAACAGGGCAAGAAAGTTAATTCAGGTTCGTTAATAGCTTCAGGTTCTGACGCAATGTTTGACGCGGTGTTATCACTATCAGTTTTGGGTTCAGCGATCATTTACTTGTTAAGCGACGTATCACTCGAAGCTTATGTCGGTGCAATAATCTCTATCGTTATAATCAAATCCGGCGTTGAAATGATGAGTGAAACTCTGGACGAGATTTTAGGGGTTCGTGCTGATAAAGAGACAACTAACGAGATAAAGAAGCTTATATGTGAAGAGCCTGAAATTCAAGGTGCTTATGATTTATTTGTGTACAATTACGGCCCCGATAAAAATTATGCGTCTGTTCACATTGAAGTACCTGATACAATGACGGCTAAAGAAATTGACAAGCTCACCAGAAAGATCGAAGTAAAAGTTTATCAGAAAACCGGCGTTATTCTCGCTGGTGTAGGCGTGTATTCGTATAACACCGTAGATAGTGAGGCCGCGAAACTTCAAAACGATATACGCAAAAGAGTCTTGGCTCATGATTGGGCAATGCAAGTACACGGTTTTTACGTTGAGAACAAGAACATAAGGTTTGACGTAGTTATGAGCTTCGATATAAATTACAAAGAGGGCTTGATGATAATTTACGACGAACTGACAAAGGCTTATCCCGAATACAATTTCCAGATAGCTCCCGACGTTGATGTTTCCGATTGAGGCAATAAATCATGGACAACAAGAGCTTAATTTTCGTAGGAATATTTTTCGCGTTATGCTTGGCTGTATCTGTAGGAGTCTGGTACGGACTGCATGAGCTTAGCGAATATCGCGATGAGTATGACACTATGATAAATGAACGTGATAATTTCTCAAGTGTAATGGACGATTTACGCGCAAAGAATAAAGTTTTGACCACTGTTAACGAGTTAAACTTTGATAACGTTGGCACAGCTTCTGATTCAGTTGAATTTTATTCACATGTTCGCGAGATCCTTGACAAATATAACATGAACACTTTGTCAATGTCATCAAATGAGAATGATAGTGCTGGAAACGTCTTGAACCTAAAAATTAGCGGAAATTATTACGCCTTGGCCAAGGTATTTGCGGATTGGAGAAATATGCCGTTCGCTTCACGTATAACGTCGCTTAAGATCGTCAGAGATCACGATAACCCCGAAGATTCAGTTGACGTTGATATAGTTATTGAGGCATGGAAGGCAGAATAAATCATGAACATATTGATTGAATCTTTTCAAGAATTCTGGGACATATTAACCGGAGTAATTGATGACAACAAAGCAAAGTTAGTGCGCTTATCGTGTTTCACAGTTTTATTCCTTGGGATTTTATGGGCCGCCGTGAATTATTTCAGAGCCGACAGAATCGCGGATACGAACCAAGCTTTTGACTCAATGTTTCTTTTTGGCCGAAGCTCTTCATCACATACAACGGAAAATCGCGACACGATGAATAAATTTGAAGCCCTCGCCAAAACTATCAGCGACATGAGAGAGGGCGGGGAAGCCATAGCCACAACCATAGCCGCAATGAACAGCAGACCATTTAACGTTGAAGGCGTAAACGAATTTGGCTTTGAGGATTTAGGTGGGGATCGCAGCAGAGATATAACTCGACTTGATGCCATAGCAGCTATGTCCGGTAACTCTGAACCACAGCAAGAAGCAACAGAAGAACCAACCGCACCAGAAGGAATATTCGTGAAAGCTATCATGAGTTCGGGAAAGTCAGCTAAAGCCGTAGTTGATGCCGGAGACTTGAAGGGCCTTGTAGTTAGTCGAGGCGATAAATTACCCGGTGAGCTTGGCCGCGTCGTGAGAATAAGATCTAACGGAATAACAGTCAGAGCAAATAAACGCGATTTTGATTATAACGTCCCAAAGATTGAACTAATAAAAGGAATGCGATAATATAAAGTATTCACAAAAATTCACAGCAAGGAGCAAAATTTTATGCAGATAAGTATCACAAAGAATCCTAACCCAGGCACTATGCCTCCAAGCGACAAATTAGGTTTCGGATCAATTTTTTCTGATCATATGTTCGTGATGGATTACACGGACGCTGAACAATGGCATAATCCACGCATAGTTCCTTATGGTCCTCTTTCATTATCACCAGCAGGAAGTGGCATTCAATACGCTAATACAGTTTTTGAAGGCATGAAGGCCTATCGTTGGGCAGACGGAAGCGTACACCTTTTCAGGCCGATCGAGAACGCTAAACGCATAAACATTTCCGCAGAAAGAATTGGCCTCCCGCAAATTCCGAACGAAATTTTCCTTGAAGCTGTCAGAGAGCTTGTTAAGGTAGACAAAAATTGGGTACCCTCTGGAAATGGAACATCGTTGTATATTCGTCCGTTCATATTCGCAACAGATCCAGAGCTTGCACTTCATGGCATTCATCAGGCTATTTTCGTGATAATCACTTCCCCAAGCGCTAGTTACTTTGCAGAAGGAATTAAGCCCGTGAAAATCATGCTTGAGACAGAAGACGTCAGGGCAGTACGAGGCGGAACAGGTTACACGAAATGCGGAGGTAACTACGCAGCAAGCAACAGAGCAGGAGATAGGGCACTCGCTAAAGGTTACTCACAAGTTTTGTGGCTTGACGGCGTTCACAGAAAATATATCGAAGAAGTTGGAGCAATGAACGTAATGTTTAAGATTAACGGCACTGTAGTAACTCCTTCACTTGAAAACGGTTCTATACTCGGTGGCATAACCCGTAAATCATGCCTTGAAGTGTTGAGACATTGGGGAGTTCCAGCTGAAGAAAGATTATTGAGCGTTGATGAGTTAATCGGAGCTGCTGAGAACGGAAAACTTGAGGAAGCTTTCGGAACAGGTACAGCCGCGGTAATTTCACCTATAGGAGAGCTCTTCTACAACGACAAGAAATATACAGTCAACGATTTCAAGATCGGGCCTATTGCGCAAAAATTATATGACGAATTAACGGGCATTCAATGGGGCACTAAACCTGATCCCTTTGGGTGGACGGAATGCGTCTAATACTTCCAACGTTTGCAAAGCTGAATCTAACTCTTAGGGTTATCAACAAACGCCCTGATGGTTATCACAATATCGTTTCGACGTTCCTGAAAATTCCTTCTGGGGACGTCTTGTATGTTTCCGAATCTACAGCTGGTATTGACATAGTAAACTCTAACATTCCTATTAAAGGCGAAAATATCGTGGCTAAGGCTTTGAGGATTGCGCGCGAAAACGGCTTTAAGATTCCCCCCATGAACGTAATGATTCACAAGAGTATTCCACCTGGTTCAGGCTTAGGTGCAGGTTCAGGAAATGCAGCGGCCTTGCTTATGTTATTGGGAGCAGAGAAGATAGCCTCAAAAGTTGGCGCTGATGTTCCGTTCTTATGCAGTGATTTTACAATGGCTATAGCGTCAGGAATTGGCGACCACATAGAGCCAGCAAAAAGTTCTGTTCCACACGGAGTGATCGTGATTCCAGATTGGCAGACCGATACGAAAAGCGCATACGCTGAACTTGATGAAATGGGCTTTGGAGTCGATACAATGCTTGCTCGTACGGAAATGAGAGATATGTATCACGCTAACGCCGGAAAATACGTTGGCCTCTTGCCTAATGATTTCCTGAAAGTTTTGCTTAAAAAGCACCCGAAATATAACGAGATATTCAGACTCTTCAAAGATTCTGGAGCGGCTAATGCGTGGGGCGTTACTGGTTCAGGGAGCGCAGCCTTTGCAGTTTTGCGTGAGAGCGTAAAATTCAAGTGGCCAAGTTATATAAATCACGTCTTATATTTCTAGGAGGCTTAGATTATGGCATATACAGAGACTACCAGCAAGAATTGGTTTCAACGTTTAGGCGAGGCATTTAAGGGAATACTTATTGGCTTCGTGATAATCGCGTTGGCTACATGGCTATTATGGTGGAATGAAGGCAGAACTTTCAAGACTGCTGGAGCAATTGGTGAGGCTGAATTAGTTACGCAAGACGTTAAGGACATCAGCAAAGTTGATCCGGCACTCGAAGGCAAAGTCATTCACGCAATAGACAGAGCTGATACGAAAAATATTTTGCGCGATCCAGTTTTCGGAGTTGAGATTAACGCAATAAATCTTGAACGTGAAGTTGAGTTTTATCAGTGGGAAGAACATTCGCATTCAGAGACTCGCAAGAAACTCGGCGGCGGTGAAGAGACCGTTACAACTTACACTTACGAACAAACTTGGGCATCAAATCCAATTGACTCGAACTCATTCAAAGATCCAAGTTATCGCGGATTGAACACTACGTTAGCAAAACTTGACGACAATACCGTATGGGCACCTGAAATAAATTTTGGAGCCTATAAACTTCCTGATTTCCTCAAGCATTCTATAGGCGGCTCAACACCTATGACTTTGGCAAGCGTTGACGTTAATACTGTCAAGGGCGTTATCACAATGTCAGAAGCATACAGCAACATGTACACGCCGGAAGAATTGATTCATGTTTCTGGAAGCACAGTCTATCTTGGTCCTAACCCTGGCTCACCTTCAATCGGCGACGTACGCGTAACATTTTCGCAAACTCCTTCGGCTGAAGTCTCAATAATTGCGCAAGTTATTCGTGATACATTTGAACCTTTCACGGCGTCAAACGGCTACACCTTCAGCAGACTCACAATGGGCAAAATTGGAATGGCAACAATGTTTGAGGGCGCACGCTCTGACAATAATTTGATGGCTTGGATATTGCGTGTCGTCGGAGTTGTGTTAGTCATGATTGGTTTAGGAATGATCCTGAGGCCGTTGTCAGTTCTTGGTGACGTAATCCCGTTAGTTGGCGATATTATTGGAGCTGGCACAGGCTTCGTGGCGTTCTTGCTTGGGCTTGCTTGGTCGTTGATCATAATCGCTATAGCTTGGATAAGATTCAGACCGTTAATAGCTGGCGGCTTAATAGCTGTTGCGTTGCTGTTGGTTTGCTTGTCATACATGAAGGGCAGAAAAGCTTCAGCCTAACTAGTTAATCGCACTCACGCCTCCTCGATAACACGGGGAGGTTTTTGTTGAGCAATAAAAGTCAAAAGTCAGTAATTGTTACGATATGATTTATAAAGGTCAGAGATATAATATGCAGCGTCGTGAGGGAGAAATCACGAGAGAATAAATAATTTGATGAAGGAGATTGAATTACAATGAGTAGAGAAAGATATTATCCAATGATGAGAATGATGGATCCGGCTAGAATGTTTGACGAGTTCGAGAGAAATTTTGCAGCACCAATTTTTGCCGGCTTCAACGATAGCTTCAAAGGCTTCACGGGAGCAGCTAGTATTGATGTATATCGCAAGGACGGGAAAATTTTTGCAGAGGCTGAATTACCGGGAATAGCACCTGAGAACGTTGACCTTCATGTTTATGCGGACAGATTGACTTTATCAGCCGAGAAGAAGACGGAGAGCAAAGAAGGCGGCGACGATAAGAACTACTTCAGGAGCGAGAGAGCTTACGGAAAAATCGAAAGAGTTATAGCGTTTCCAGTTGAAGTTGATCCAGAGAGCGCGAAGGCAGGTTTCAAGAACGGCGTCTTAACTATCGAAGTGAACGAGAAGAGTCAGGACAAAGCACACAAGAAAGTCGAAATCACAGCTGAAGCATAATAATTTAGAGCAAATAATTTGAGTCCCCATTGTCGTTAAGGCAGTGGGGATTTTGTTATCTCGTTACAATTTTCCTGCAAGGCACTCCGTAATTTCCTGACAAATAGCTTTCACTTGTTCAACGTCCTCTTTCTTGACGTATTCGGGGTGGGCATGAACGACAGGATTACGAACCCATTGCAATTTTTCGAAACGTTCCTTCCAGTACATGTTATAAGATTTGTTGTTGAAGTACATTGCGAACGTCGGCCAATATTGCCCCATGATTTTCCCAAGTACATTTATCGGGAGAATATCAAGCAGAGTTGCATCAGGGTTATATTTTCGTCGCGTCTTGTCCAGAGAATTTCTGTACTCGTCAGTATCAAGTATAGGGATAACTCGTTTCAAAGCTGGGTCAAGATTTTCCGGGGAAGTCTTCAACACGTTAGCAAGCTCTCGTTTCATTAGGCGAATTATTCCAGATTGTACGCTCAAGATTCTAAATATCTCCGGCGAAAGTTTCACTTCAGGGTCCTGCATGAATATATCTTTACGTTTTGCGTATTCGTTGAGTGAATTTTGGAAGCTCTCCTGAAGCTGAGTCATTATATTTCCTTTGCTGTAATCAAGGCCAAGTCTCTCAAGCAACATTCCCGCGTATTCAGGATTGTAAAGCACGTCACGCAGAGTCTTATACAAAAGCGAAGGTTCTATCACGTAAGCTAATGCTAATAAGCCATCGTAGAATTTATTGAAGTCGTTGCACTCAAGCAAGCTGCTCCCGGCCAATGAAATATTTTGCGGCGACCATTTACCACTCTTGCTATGAACTCTCAAGCCATTCACAAAATACGAGTAAATATAAATTTTCAGCCACATGTTGTCATTATCAATTTGTCTTGCTGTTTGAATCTCGTCGGCTATCTTGAGCAAACAAAATCTTCGGGCAGTATTGTAATTTGCTTCGTTCTTCTTGGCCCCGTCAAGTTGTTCGTAGATTAAGTATTCGAGTCCCTTGTAAGCCATCACGCGAATATTATCTTCATCAGAAGCGGAATATAGTTTTATGTCAGCATAATCAGCGAGCGCGAAAAAATTGTACACGTATCTGGCAATCAAGAAACACTGTTCAGCCCGTTCAGCGTTTGTAAGTGTAGCGTCCTCACTGTTGAACTTGCCTATAAGCTGCAAATAATTCGCCTTGACTTCCTTATAATGCCCGCGTCTGTAAAGTGTATCGCCCAAAAATTCTGTGTTGACTTTGCCGGCTGTCTTCACGCTCAATATTTTATCCTGCAAAAATTTTGGTAACTCGTTGAAAGTCTCCACGCCGTTTCTCTTTTGCTCGTTGATATCGTTTACTTGAAGCACGTCTGCAATTTTCGTTTCGTTGCCATTATCAGGAGAATATACATCAAGCGGTATGTAACCACGATTAATTAATTCGTCAATTTCGTCAGTTATCTCGCTATCTTCGTGATTAAATTCGTCGTCGGTGAAATTAATATTCATTCGTTCCTTAGCCTTCTTGATTAAGCCCCCTTCTTCCCAAGCTTTGAGTTTATCGTCAGGGAAATTTATTGCGGACTCGATATTATGAATTTGTACTTTGTTGTTCTCGAGAAAAGTTTTAGTGAATCTAACGGGGTGGCCTTCTGCTGAAGGAGTGTATTCGAGAAAGACAGCTAACACAGGATCAATAATATTGCTCTCGTTGAACGTGTATAACTTTCCGTCTTTGGTTCTGACTTTCCCGAATGGAATATCCTCGTGACGCCTGTAAAAATCTATTTCGCCCTCTTCAGATAAAGCTGCTGCCATATCGACCTTCAATAACGTATCAGCCATGCTAGATTGTTTCTCGCGCACCTCAAACGCTGCCGGGCCTTCGACGTTATTGCCAAGCTTGAACGTAACACGAATTTGTGGCTTCATTTTTTTATCGAGCAATAATTTACGGCGTAAATCTCTGTCCTGAATCTGATTGAAGTGAACGAAAACGGAATTTTCAGAGCGTAAAGGCACGTTATATTTTTTGAGGATTGGACACTTGATAAAGCCATATAATTTATCGCGGTTGGGGTTAAAGAAATCGAACTCTCCTTCAAATCTCATTGTAGTCCAGTCAATTTTAGGTTTAATGTTATCTTCAAGGATTGGCAATTTTGATTTATCTACGAGTTTTTCAGCATCAGTGATAATTTTATTGTCGTCAGGTTGAGTTTCAAGCCATTGCATTAACGCGTCAATATTAGCTTGCGAGAATAAAGTGTCGTTGTCGTTCCATGATGAAAAGCCCAAAACTTTTGCCGATAAACTAGCAACATGATTAAAGCATAATTCTTTATATTCTTCCGTAGAGTTATCGTTAAGAATCGCATTGTTCATAATCCATTTCAGGAGGGTAATCAATTGCGGCGGATCAAGTTTCAATAACGTAGCGAAATTTTTAGGCGTTAAAGGTTCACTTATAGCTATACATGTTGAGGCTAAAATCTTTGAGGCTGTCGACGCTGCGGCCATAAAAGCTCCGTGAAAATCATGAACTCGCACATAAAGTTTTACGCTTCTCTCACTTTCACCAGTAAGATATAGAACAAATGCATAAATTTCTGACGCGGCTATATTATTCTTGTTCGCCTTCCATAATTGATAAGCTGTGTTAAGAATTTCGCGCATACGCATAGAGTAAGGTCTATCTTCATGAGTTTTGACTGCATATTGATATTTAGTGAGTATGCTCTCGATAATCTTCTGGATCTTATTTGGGCCCTTCTGTCTAAATTTGCGAACATAATCGGCGTTTAACGTATAAGCTTCTAAATCCTGCTGCATAAGATGAAAATATTTATCGAGGTCGCTTTGAAAGTTTATGCTTTGAGATTTTGGTTGTTCAGGTGAAACATTAACGGGAGCTTCTGGCTGCTTGTCTATTTCGGCTTTATTATCTATAGGACGAACTCCCCATATCATCGGGTAAACCCATAACTCATTGCCTAAAGCTATATGATCATCTTCACATTTAAGAAGGACACCGGAGGTTTTGTGACCGTCCGGCATCAACATGATTTCGATATTCATTCCTAGGTATTGCTCAAGATTTTTGCGTTCCAAAGTTTATAACAACTCCTTAACTAAAATATTCACAGGCTGCCTCAAAAAATTTCATGTCATAATTTCCGGGGACATTCCTGTATAAATCACGTCCAACTCTTTCAACGTGCCCCATTCGTCCTAAAACTCTTCCATCTGGAGACGTCAAGCACTCAATAGCATAACATGAACCCGACGGATTAAATTGCGTTTCCATTGAAGGCTCGTTGTTGAAGTTGACATATTGTCCTGCGACTTGGCCAGCGCTCATTAACTTCCTGAACATAGTTTCATCGCACAAGAATTTTCCTTCGCCGTGAGAAATGGGGATTGAATACACTTCGCCAACTTTTGTGAGTCTCAGCCAGGGCGAATGATTAGCGATTACACGAGAACGAATTATTCTGGATTGATGTCGGCCGATTGAATTAAATGTCAATGTGCTGGGCAATTCTTCGGGTGAGCAAATTTTACCAAATAGGAGTAAACCTGTCTTGACTAGAGCTTGAAATCCGTTACATATTCCACAGATTAATCCGCCTTTAACGTCAAGCAAATTAGCAACACTTTCACTAACTTCAGGACTACGCAAGAATATCGCTATGAATTTCCCTGACCCGTCAGGCTCGTCTCCGTTTGAGAATCCTCCCGGCAAAACTAGAGCTTGAGAATCTTTGAGCTTGCGTGAAAATTCCTCGGCTGATTGTCGCATAAGTTCGGGCGTTAAAGTTCTCACTACGAAAATTTCCGGCTTGCCTCCAGCTTTATGAATGGCCTTGGCCGTCTCGTACTCGCAATTAGTCCCGGCAAATACAGGTATCAAGAATCTTGCTTGAGTAGAGAGTTTATGAGCGTAAAAAGTTTTTGGTAGGTCAGAATTTATCTTCACGTCCGGGATTTGTGAGGGCTCTTGAGTTTTCGTCGAGAATATTGACTCCAGTGGCGTATCATAAATTTTCTCAAGGTCAGAAAGTTGCTCATGTTCACCGTTAAATATAATTTCCGGAGACTCTATAACTCGGCCAAGCTCTTTTCCGTATTCGGTGTCGCTAATCTCAATGATAAATTGGCAATGATTGTTGTGATAATTCGTGTTAGTGAACTCAAAGCCTAGATTATTTCCCAAGCACATTTTGAAGACAGCTGCTTTAACTCCTCCGAACGTCGGCACGTAGCACGACAAAATTTTTCCCGCAGCGTTGAGTCTCTGAAGCTCATCAAAAATTTTCAGCAACGAGTCACTTACAGGCAAACCCTTATCATCGTAATCAGGTTCAAGTAAGATAACTCGTGAGCCAGCGCGCTTAAATTCAGGTGTGATTATTTCGTGAACGTCAGCAACACTCACAGCAAAAGAAATCAACGTAGGAGGCACGTCAAAATTTTCGCCCTCATGATTAACGAATGAACCACTCATAGAATCTTTACCACCAATAGCAGCCACACCGAAATCCAATTGAGCCTTCAATGCACCAAGCAACGCCCCGAAAGGTAAGCCCCAACGCTCTGGATCGTCGCCAGGTTTCCCGAAAAATTCCTGCAAAGTCAGCCAGCAATGTTTGAGATTACCGCCCGACGCTATTATCTTGCACAACGAATCAGCCACGGCTATATACGCGCCCTTGAACGTTGAACGCTCTGAAATGTACGGATCAAAGCCATATGACATAATCGAACATGTATCAGTCTCGTTGAAGCCCACGGGAATTTTTGCGACCATTGTTTGAGTCGGAGTCTTTTGGAATTTCCCACCGAATGGCATTAACACGCTATGAGCCCCGACAGTTGAGTCAAATCTCTCCGCAAGTCCCTGCTTTGAACATACATTGAGGCTTGATAGTATTCTCGTCTCCCCTTGGGTTATAACCTTTACGCTTGTATGTCTTGATGCCCCGTTGCTGTTGATAAATTCGCGCGACAAGTTCACGATCTCTTTTCCTCGCCAAGTCATTCGCATACGTCCAGTGTCATTCACACGAGCTATAACGCTGGCTTCAACGTCTTCGGATAAGGCTAAATCTTTCACGCGTTCAACGTCTTCAGCTCTAACTACCACGGCCATACGCTCTTGAGATTCACTGACTGCTATTTCTGTACCGTCAAGCCCGGCATATTTCAGGGGCACCGCGTCAAGGTTTATGTCAAGCCCGTCAGCAAGTTCACCGACAGCAACACTAACTCCTCCTGCGCCAAAATCGTTACAACGTTTTATTAATTTCGTGAAGTCAGGATTTCGGAACAACCTTTGCAATTTTCGTTCTTCTGGAGCGTTACCCTTTTGAACTTCAGCCCCGCAAGTTTCGATTGAGCTTGATGTATGAGATACGGAAGAGCCCGTTGCGCCACCAATTCCATCACGTCCAGTTCGTCCTCCCAGCAACAAAACTATATCGCCGGCTTTAGGTCTTTCACGGATAACGTTAGCTTCACGAACAGCAGCTATAACCGCTCCAACTTCGAGTCTTTTTGCGCGATAACCTTCATGATAAATTTCGTCAACTAAACCTGTAGGGAGGCCAATCTGATTTCCGTATGAGCTATACCCCGCGGCGGCCTTCGTAATGATTGAACGTTGAGGAAGTTTACCCGGCCAAGTTGGCTTGAAAGGATCTGCGGCACCTGTTATTCTCATAGCCTGATAAACGTAAGCGCGTCCCGATAATGGATCACGAATTGCTCCGCCTATACAAGTTGCTGCGCCTCCAAAAGGTTCTATTTCGGTGGGGTGGTTGTGAGTCTCATTCTTGAATAACAACAGCCATGACTCGCCATTAACATCAATTCTTACTGTGCAGGCGTTGTTTTCTTCAGAGTCTACGAGGTCGGGAAGTTTGCCTTTAGCCTTAAGATACTTTGCTCCGATCGTGGCAATATCCATTAGAGTCACGGGCTTGTCGTCTGGGTAGCCTAATTCTTTGCGTACGTCTAAATATTTCTCGTAAGCTTGTGAAACTTCATCATAATGAATTTCTGCGCCGTCAATGTGAGTCGAAAACGTCGTGTGCCTGCAATGGTCCGACCAGTATGTATCGAGTACTTTAATCTCCGTAGCGGTTGGCTTGCGATTCTCTGACTCAAAATATTTTCTGCAACACTCTAAATCTTCCTGACTCATTGCGAGATTCTTTAAGCTCATTAAATCGTCAATAACCTTCACGTCTTCGGGCTGTGAGTAATTCAAGTCAAGAGATTCGTATTCAGTTAATTGTGCTTCACGAGCTTCAACGGGGTTAATCAAAAATTTCTTGACGGCCTCAAAGTTATTAAGCTCACCATAGAACAAATACACGCGCGCAGTCTTGATAACCGGCCTAAATCCAAGCAACAAACTCGCACATTGTTCAGCAGCGTCGGCTCTTTGGTCATATTGCCCGGGCAAATACTCAACCGCCAAAATTTCATCAGCGTCATCAGGAAGAGAAGCTATTATGTTGTCCGTGTAAGGCTCTGCGAATATAGCGTACTCACATTGCCTCAACATTTCGTCATCAAGTCCCTGAATGTCATAGCGATTTAGGATTCTTACGCGTGAAATATTTTCGTTGCCTGGAATATTCTTGACCTCGTTTAAGAGTGAGAGTGCCTCAAAATTTTCTTCGTTCTTGCGTTCGGTGTAAAGTCTATGCATGTTATTTCGCTCCTATATCTGTTCTGTAACGCATTCCATCAAAGTTAATCAACTTCACGGCCTCATAAGCTTTTTCACGAGCAGAAGCTAAATCATCAGCCACAGCATTAACGGCCAAGACTCTCCCGCCAGCAGAGTAGAATTTACCGTTCTCAAGTTTCGTGCCAGCATGGAAGATTTCAACGCCCGGGATTTTTTCAGCATCGCCAAAATCTATCTCGTAGCCAGTTAAGTAATGCCCCGGATAACCGTTTGACGCACATACCACGCAACAAGACGCAGCATTCTTGAATTTCACGTCAACTTCGTCAAGTTTTTCATCACGTACAGCCAGCATAATCTCGAATAAATCTCCGTCAAGCAATGGCAACACCGCTTCAGCCTCTGGATCTCCGAACCTGCAATTATACTCAATGACCTTGGGGCCGTCCTTCGTGAGCATTAAACCGAAATACAAGCAGCCTTTGAATTTTCGTCCTTCGGCGTTAAGAGCGTTCATAGTTGGCAGAAAGATTTTGTTCATGCACTCGTCTGCGATTTCATCACTGTAATAAAAGTTTGGTGCTACGACTCCCATTCCGCCAGTGTTAGGGCCTTTGTTGCCATCGTAAGCGCGTTTGTGATCCATTGAAGAAATCATAGGAATTAAAGTTTTTCCGTCAGTGAATGCCAGTACAGTAACTTCCGGGCCGCGTAAACATTCCTCAATTAGAATCCTCTCGCCACTTTTCCCGAAAGTCTTGTCCTTCATGCAAGACATAATAGCCTCACGAGCCTGCTTGAAATTCTCTGCGACAGTGACACCTTTACCCTTTGCTAGACCATCAGCTTTGATAACGATCGGACAATCTGAAGTAGCCACGTACGATAAAGCCTCGTCGATCTTTGTGAAAATCTTGTATTTAGGTTGGGGAATGTTGTACTTTGTCATTAACTCACGGGCAAAAATTTTGCTGCTCTCAATAATTGCTGCGTTCTTACTTGGCCCAAAACATTTCACACCACAAGCTTCGAGTCTGTCAACTGCTCCCAAAGCCAACGGATCATCAGGGGCTACGATAGCGAAATCAATATCATTATCACTAGCAAACTTCACTATCCCGTCAATATCTTCAGCCGAAATTTTCACGCACGAGGCATATTTTGCGATACCACCATTTCCGGGAAGGGCGTATAAATTTTCAACTTTGTGATTACGAGCAATATATTTAGCGATAACGTGTTCACGTCCGCCGCCACCTATTAACATTACGTTCATGATTATTTACCTGCTTTCTGCTTAATTGCGTTAATTATTTGCTGTGCATTATTCTTAGCTGCTCTAATTTGTGAAGGAGTTAATTGTGCTGTCAAGCTATCCATATATTCTCTCAACGGAAAATTTACAGGAAGCCCACAAGCCACAGCAACTTCAAACCACATGTAAGATTTCTGAATATCGGGCTTGATTTTGCTGTACATGATTCCTAAACGATACTGCGATTTGAAATTTCCTTGCTTCGCTGCCTTCGTGTACCAGTAAATGGCTTTATCGTAATCTCTTTCTAGTACATTGCCAGAGTCATAATAAACTCCAACGACTCTTTGAGCTTCTGCGTCTCCCTGTTCTGCCTTCTCTATGGTCTTGAGTTGCTTGTTAGTCAAGAGAGCGTGTTCCTCAAGTTTTGCCTTCCCTGAATCAATTTCTGCTGTAATCTTCTCTAAGTACTTAATGTTGCTTGAAGAATAAAACGGGTCATAATTTCGCTGTTCGTTGATGAATTTGCGGGCAAGAATCGTGAAGGCTGTCGAAACATTTATCCCTAGCTCTTTGCATGTTTGCTCAAGTTCGTTCTTCAGGTTGCGTTCAATCTCTAGCGTAATAGTATCGTTCATGTAAATTTCCTCCTTCTACACAAATAAGGACTCAGCCTCGCCAAGTCCTCGTTATGATAATTTCCCCATAAGCATTTATGACTTAATGATGGAACAATCTGTGCCCGGTCATGACCATTGCAATATTTTTCTCGTCGCAAGCTTTTATCACAAGGTCATCACGTATAGATCCGCCAGGTTGAGCAATATAACTCACTCCGCTTTTTGCTGCCCTCTCTATGTTATCAGGGAACGGGAAGAAAGCATCACTTCCAAGCGATACGCCTTTGTAATTCGCAAGCCATTCACGACGCTCTTCAGGAGTCAAAATCTGATTCTCCGTCAAGGTTATGTTTATCGCGTTATCTCGTTCAGGGCGGCCAAGTTTTGAGTCAAATTCAAGCGACAAAATTTTGGGGTGCTCGCGTAAGATTCTCAAGTCTGCTTTATCACATGCCAACTTCACACAATGTAATCTTGATTGCTGACCGGCTCCTACTCCTAGGGTTTGTCCGTTACGAGTGCAGCAAACTGAATTTGATTGAGTGTACTTCAACGTTATCAACGCTAGAATTAAATCTCGTCGCGCATTTTCCGGGAAGTTCTTGTTAAGAGTTACAGGGGAGTCAAATTTTTCGCTCTCTATGACCGGGGCCAAATTTCGTGACTGCTCAAAAGTTATCCCGAACACGTCGCGAGTCTCGGCTGCTTGTGGCTCATAAGCTGGATCTATTTTCACGATCGCATAATTTCCCTTGCGTTTGGTCTTGAGAATCTCCAGAGCTTCCGGTGTGTAGTCAGGTGCTATGACTCCATCGCTAACTTCATGCTTAATTAATGAGGCCGTAATCTCATCGCAAGTATCGCTTAACGCTATCCAGTCCCCGAACGATGAAAGCCTATCAGTGCCTCGTGCCCTAGCATAAGCACAAGCTAACGGAGAAGAATTCACGTCAAGTTTTTCATCAACGAAGAATAATTTGCGCTCGTCATCAGTCAATGCTAAACCCAAAGCAGCTCCCGCCGGGCTCACATGTTTGAACGACGTAGCAGCAGGGATATTCAAGGCCTTGCGTAAATCTCTGACCAATTGCCAGGAGTTCAAAGCGTCAAGAAAGTTTATGTAACCCGGACGACCGTTGAGAATCTCAAGTGGTAAATCTTTGCTAGAGTCTCTCATGAAGATTCGCGCCTGTGATTGATCGGGGTTGCAACCGTATTTCAATTTGAATTCGTGCATATTAATTCACCTCGTTTATGTTGAAAATCTATCCTGATAATTTACAAAATCTTGCTCGTAATATCTAACGTACAATGCCACTCTGTAATTTTCGTTGAGTTCTTTCCACAGTGACTCGCTGAATAAATCCAAGTCTTCTGAAACTGCAAACTCTCTTGGCTCACCTATAAAGCTTTGTAACTCGTCCCTGCTTGGATAAAAACGTTCGTAAGTGTGAATCAAATGTCCCACGCCGGGTTTGTATTCGTACTCGTAGAAATATTTTCCGGCCATCTTCAAGATACTTTGCTTGTAACCCGAAGGAGTCATTATTGCGCTTATTCTAGGAGTGTAGTGCGGTGCGTCAGGTTCATATGTTCGAGTCCTCAAGGCTTCTTCAAAAGTTTTGCCTTCGCTCAAAAAGTCATAAATCGTGTCAGTCTGGTCGCCATTCGTAACGATTACATTCTCGCCAAAAATTCTCACTGGCCTGTATAAGATTAACGAGCTATCAAATTTAGGGTCTTGCTTCGTGAGTTTAATTGCAAGTTCATTGCCTGAACGTTCAAAGATTCGTGCCTTGCTTGTTTGGCTTCTGCCCATGATGAAATACGCAAACATTTTGCGCCCTGAAGGAGTGCAGCCTGTAATAATTCCGCGTCCTGGATAGTTTACGGCCTTGGGAAAAGCGTTGGCACAGATTTGCGAACAGACTAACTCAACGGCTTTTGGCAGTATCTTATGTTCAACGAGTTCAAGCACACGTTTTTGTAACTTTGCTGGAGTGTTATCTTGTTCCCAAATTTTCATTTGCTTCTGCATTATTATTTGTCCGCCGTCAGGAATTTCATTCACGTAATGAACAGTTGCTCCCGTATATTCTTCGTGATTCTCCAAGACGGCTTCATGAACTTTCAAGCCATAATAACCTTTGCCGCAATATTTCGGGATTAAGGACGGGTGTATGTTGATAATTTTTGCGTTACATTTCTCGATAAAGTCCTTGCTAAGAATCTTCATGAACCCGGCCAAGACTATCAGTTTCGGATTAGACGTCTTTAGCAATTTCAGAATTTTTGCCTCTGCAGCAGCTTGACCAAGTTTTTTGTAGTCTACAACGTCAGCACGTATATTAGCCATGTCTGCTCGTTCAAGGGCATAAGCGTTTTTATTGCTTGAGATTACGTGTACGATTCGAGCATGTTTGAGGCTTCCATAGTTTTGAGCGTCTATTAATGCCTGTAAGTTCGATCCGTTTCCTGATACAAATACAGCTATATCTATCATGCTAATAAAATACCTCCTTCATTATTGACAATTTCACCGATAACGTAAGAATCTTTCACAGCTCTTAAAATTTCATCAACGTTATCAGGATTTACTATTAACACCATGCCAACGCCCATATTAAACACGTGAAACATTTCGTCGCGCTCAATATTTCCAGTACGCATTAATAAATCAAATATCGCAGGGGTATTAATCTTCGCAAGTTCGATTTTTGCTCTTAAGCCTTCGGGAATTGCTCGCGGGATATTTTCGTAAAAGCCTCCACCTGTTATATGAGCTATGGATTTTATTTTGTTGATTACCGGCAAAACTTCACGCACGTAAATTCTTGTGGGGGTCAATAACTCTTCGCCCAAGCTCTTGCCTAATTCATCAACGTGTTTATGTAGATCATGGGACGCAAAAATTTTTCTGACCAATGAAAAGCCATTTGAATGTATTCCGGAACTTGGCAACGCAATTATCACATCACCAGCCTTAACGTTTTTGGGATCAAGAATTTTATCGCGATCAACGACTCCAACGCTAAAGCCCGCCACGTCGTACTCGTTTTCAGGATAGAAGCCCGGCATTTCCGCAGTCTCCCCCCCGATTAAAGCGCAGCCGCTTTGTACACAACCTTCAGCAATTCCAGAAACAATAGCAGCAACTTTTTCAGGGTAGTTTTTCCCAACAGCAATATAATCAAGAAAGAATAACGGCTTGGCCCCGCAGCATAACACGTCATTAACGCACATTGCTACACAGTCGATCCCTATGGTGTCGTGCTTATCCATTGCGAAGGCGATTTTGAGTTTCGTACCGACTCCATCTGTGCCACTGACCAAGATTTTTCCGTCGTCAAGCTCAAACATTCCTCCGAAGCCTCCTAAATCAGAGACAACCCCGGGAATTTTCGTGCGTGCTACGTGTTTTTTCATGAGGGCCACTGCGTCATAACCTGCTTGAACGTCAACGCCACTTTCTCTGTAGCTCTTACTTGTTGTATTTTTGTTTGATGTCATGATTCTTTTGCTCAACTTTCTCAGCCATCTTTAACGCTTCACTCTCAAGTTTATTCGCTAACTCTTCATCATTAACCGCCAAGATTCTCGCTGCTAACCAAGCCGCATTAGCGCCGCCATCAATCGCTACACAAGCAACAGGGATTCCAGACGGCATTTGTACAGTAGATAACAGAGCATCAAGTCCGCCAAGGTCGTCAGATTTCACGGGTACACCGATAACAGGAAGCCTAGTGTGAGAAGCTAACACTCCCGACAAAGCCGCAGCCTTACCAGCTATAGCAATGATGACACCAAAATTTTTAGCGCGGGCATTAATTGCGAAGTCTCGTGCAGATTCTGGAGTTCTATGCGCGGAAATTATACTTAGCTCAAACTCAAGACCAAGTTTTCGTAACACTTCAACGCTTTTATCAGCAATGTGTAAATCGCTATCACTGCCTAATATGATTGCTACTCGTTTATCTTTGTTCATCGTTCTTATTATTAATGTGTACGGTTGGAATTTTTGATAGTTTCGAGAAGGTTGACAACGGAAGTTGCGGGGTTGCTTTGATCTCTTTCGAGCGTGGGCTTTCTGCTGCGGTCTTGTTCTCTTTAACGATTATGTCCCAGAGTTCTTTGCGCCATATTTGAGTCGATTGCGGGGCATTTATTCCGAGTCTTACAACGTCTCCCCGAACGTCTATAACCATGATCTCAATATCAGTACCTATTTGAATGCTCTCATTTACTCGTCTGCTTAGTACTAACATCTGCTCATAGCCTCCTGTCTTAATTTCTCGCGAACGTCTTCAGAGAAAACTATGTGCCTAACTGGATACTCTTCATTAAGCGCGATAACCTGAACAGCTTTATGGGACTTGAGATTAATCAAGATTGGTGCGCGTAAATTTGCTGTCATGTTCCATGGAGCTGCCTCGGGAATGCTTACTACGATTAACAAGGCCAAGTCTGCTGGATTGACAGAGCCGACTAAAGTTAAATCGTCCTCGGGAATACGTGCGTTATAATCCGATTGAATGGCATCGGGAGAAGTGACGGGCAAGGCTAAGTCACCATCATCAAGACTTTGTAGCCATTTAATTGCGTTATCGTCAGTGCCTGCTAGAATCCAGTTATGTTTATCTTCAAAAGCTGGTATGCCTCGTGGGAAAAAGATTACGTCCTCGCTAGTGTAAGTGACTTCACCAAAACGTTCTGTGTTAATTATCATGTCTGACATATATGTACTCCGAACTCCTTTCTATTTGTGGATAATGATAGCATGTTATAGCATTTGCTTGTAAAAATCATTATTGATTATGTTAATGTGGGAAGAATTGAATTGCGTAAGGCTTCCTATTTTACTGTTGCTAAAGCTCTTCAGCTTGATTTATAACTTTTTTCGTGCTGTCTGTTGTAGGATAAGTGTCTTGGTGATTTCACTGTCCTCCATATATGACTTTGATGTTTGTGATTTTGTCGTCGTTTTCAATGATGTTAGTGATGTACAAACCTCACTAGACAGGAATGTGAGTAATGTTGTTAATTTTTTCATGATTATCATTCTCCTGTTTGTACATGTCTCAGTCTTATAGAATCTCTCTGGTGAAAAATTGTCTTGCCGAGCATCAGCGCTACATGCACACAGCAGAATAATTAGCGACAATAGAATATTTCTGTAAAGTCTACTGAAGTCCATTGTCATTATTTCTTCAGGGCGTCAATAACCGCAAGCGTCAAATCATTAATTCCGATAGTGGCTCCGGAAATTAAATCGACATTCTCAGCATGGCTGTCCTTCTCAATCACATTAGCAATATATAGCCCACATGTGTTACTGAAGGCAACTCCTGATTTCACAGTGTAAGGGTGTTCGGCAGCACAAGCTGATGATACGACAGACAGCACCAGCGCGATAACTAGTAATTTCTTTATGGCTAAAATTCTCCATTGATGTGCAAAATTCTTTCAGCGTTCTTGTGAGCAATAAGCTCTTTCTGCTCTTGGGTCAGAAACTCCGCATTCTTTAGGAAACCGTAAAAATCTCCCTCCCTGATATACGGATAATCAACCGCCCACAATATATGGTCAGATCCCATCAGCTTCACCATGTACTCGAACTGCATAGGCGATAATATCCCGCTCGGAGTGATGTAGAAATTCTCCTTATCAATCTGACCTCATGAATCCCTACGTCAACATGCCACCCGAAACCAGCACTAGCGAACTGCCCAGCAACAAACGGTGAATATTTAGGCAGAGTGAGCCTTGACTTTTTCCGCAAGAATGTCATTTGCTCGTTTGCAGATTCTCACAGCTTCGGAC